>Ga0181588_10000283_pt1 | contig 45021 bp, 46 predicted proteins | sample 071ome_26_FD_148607 | JGI IMG/M metagenome (GOLD analysis project Ga0181588, IMG submission 148607) | Coastal salt marsh microbial communities from the Groves Creek Marsh, Skidaway Island, Georgia - 071409BT metaG (spades assembly) | ecosystem: Environmental > Aquatic > Marine > Intertidal zone...
AACAACAACCGGCAACAGTTTGCGGACGGAATACGCATCTGAATGGAAAAACCCCTGAAAAAAGCGGCCACTATACGAAGCAAAGATGGAATGAATATGAAGGCAGGAAAGTGGGCAGTCTGGCGCTGTCAGAGCCTGAATACTTTTTCCGCCACGCCCTGGTAAAACATTTTTTTCTCTTCATCGGAAATCGCCATGTTGTCCATATCGATGACTTCCTGCAGTACGTACTGGTACGGATAGTCCATGGCATACATGACGCGATCGACACCAATCTGCTGCTGGCAGAAACGCACTGCCGGTTCCCAGGCCATGCCGCTGCAGGTGATATAGACGTTTTCCTTCAGGTAGTCACTGACCTTTTTCTGCAAGAGCTGCAGGGTTTCATAGCGTTTGGAAGACACCTGGGCGTTGTGCATGAAATCCAGTCGATACATCCAGTACGGCAGCGCTTCCCCCATGTGGCCGATGACAAACTGGAGTTTGGGAAAGCGGTCAAACACCCCTGAGGTAATGATGCGCAGCATGTGCAGGCCGGTCTCGACTCCAAAGCCAAAAATGGCGCCGTCGAGGCCGACTTCCAGCATGGGTTCAATCATGTGTTTTGGCGGTGTGTTCGGGTGCAGATAGATCGGCATGTCATGCGCTTCCGCCGCTTCGAAAATGGGCCAGAATTTCTGGTCACTGAGGTATTCGCCATGGGTATGGGAATTGATGATGATGCCGCGAAAACCCTGTGCCTGGCAGCGCGCAATTTCGCGGGCCGCCGCATCCGGTGCCTGCGGGGCCACGGCGCAGAGGGCTGCAAAGCGGTCAGGATGACTGGCCACAGCATCCTGCACCATGTCATTGCTGTCCCTGGCCACGGCAATGGCTGTATCGGCATCAAAGACCTGCACACCGGGGGAGGTCAGCGCCAGGACCGCGATATCAATGCCGGCGGCATTCATATCCGCCAACCGCTCAGCGCCCAGGTCAGCGAGCTTGCGCCGGACTTCTGCCGGGCGCGGGGCCATGGACGATCCGTAGAATCCCCACAGACTGGTAAATCCCGGATCATCAATCCTGCCGTTTTCATACAGGTCACGATACATATCCATCATGAACTGCGGTGCCCAGGCTTCTTCGGTGGCAATACGTTTATACTTGTCGCTGAAATTGATCCTGGTCATGAAAAACTCCGTAGAAAAGGCGCAAAGGCGCGCATTATAGCGAATAAATTTACTCGCCCCCCCCTTTTACGCGATCATTACGCCCCCATATGAGCCGTCATACCTTATCTCGGCCCGTGCAGGTCACCGCATCGCATGGGGCCCCCATAAATAACAGGAGTTAGCCGTGGCAGAAGCAAAACCACTCACCGCCAGTCCCCTTGATCATTATCCCGAATTACAGTTGTTTATCGCCGGGGAATGGATCGGCAAAGGCGACCGCAAAAGCGAGGAAGTGCTGAATCCGGCCACCGGCGAAGTGCTCGGTGAACTGCCACACGCCACCGAAGCCGATCTTGACCGCGCCCTAGCCGCCGCCGAGGCAGGCTTCAAGGTCTGGAAAGACAAATCACCGGACGAACGCAGCGCCGTCCTGCGCAAGGCCGCCAACCTGATGCGTGAGCGGGCCGAACAGATTACTACCGTGGCCACGCTGGAATCCGGCAAACCCATTCTGCAGTCCCGCATCGAACTGAAGATGGCCACCGAGGTCATTGACTGGTACGCCGAGGAAGGCCGGCGCGCCTATGGCCGCGTGCTGGCCCGGAAACAACCCGGCGCCCGCATGGTTGTGGTCAAGGAACCGGTTGGTCCGGTTGCCGCTTTTGCGCCATGGAACTTTCCGCAGGGCAATCCGGCCCGCAAGATGGGTGCCTCACTGGGTGCCGGCTGCTCCTGCGTATTCAAGCCGGCCGAAGACACGCCTGCCACGGCGCTGCTGATGGCCAGGTGTATGCAGGATGCCGGTCTGCCCGATGGTGTGCTGAACGTCGTGTTTGGTGTACCGCATATCGTGTCCACCTACATCCTGAGTTCACCGATCATCCGCAAGATGTCTTTCACCGGTTCCGTACCGGTTGGCAAGTCGCTCATGAAGCTCGCGGCGGATAACATGATTCGCACCACCATGGAACTGGGCGGGCATGCCCCCGTGCTGGTGTTCGAGGATGCTGACCTGGATGCCGTGATCAACATGGGCGTGGCCGCCAAATTCCGCAATGGCGGACAGGTCTGTGTGTCGCCAACCCGCTTACTGGTCCACGAAAGCCTCTTTGACTCCTTTGTTGAAGGCTTCACCGCCAAGACCAGAGAAATCAAGATTGGCAATCCGCTTGATGAGAACACCACCATGGGCCCGCTCATTCATGCCCGTCGTCGCGATGCCATCAGCGCCATGATCGATGATGCCGTTGCCGCCGGTGCAACACTGAACACCGGTGGCTCTGCCATTGATGGCCCGGGCAACTACTATCAGCCCACCGTGCTGTCCAACGTCCCGCACAAAGCCCGCATCATGCAGGAAGAGCCCTTCGGTCCGGTGGCCATCATCAACAAGTTCAGCGAGTTTGACGAAGTGATCAGCGAAGCCAACCGCCTCCCCTATGGCCTGGCGGCCTTTGCCTTTACCGATTCCTCAAAGCGCGTCAAACTGCTGGGCGAACAACTCGAAGCCGGCATGATCGGCATCAACAGCTTTGCCATCTCGACGCCGGACTCACCCTTCGGTGGCATCAAGGAATCCGGGCATGGCAGTGAAGAGGGCATTGAAGGCCTGGAAGCCTGCCTGGTCACCAAACTGATTTCGGAGGTTTGAACATGCAATTTGTCGTTACCGCGCTGGACTACACCGACCCGGAAGCCATCGAGCGCCGCATGCAGCATCGCGAAGCACACCTGGAAGGCGTTCGGGACCTCATCGCCAACGGTCACATCCACAGTGGCGGCGCCATCCTGGATGATGACGGCAAGATGATTGGTTCCACCCTGCATATCGAATATCCCGATCGCGACAGCCTGGCAGCCCGCCTGAAAAGTGATCCCTACGTGGCAGGCAAGGTGTGGGAAAGCATCGACATCAAGCCCGTCAAACTGGTGCCGTTGAAGTAAACACCATCATCGTCAACACGCCTGGACACGGCATTCATGGGGACCTTCCTTAGACCTTCACTGACTTTCCTCATGTGCCTGCTCCATGCAGGCACCAGTGCATGGGCACACGCCCAAGAGTATTCCCGGGATGACTACCTAGCCCTGATCGAAAGCTATGTGGAAAAAACCCGTACCATTTACGACGGCACCTGGGCCTATTCGTACACCATGCGCGACAGGGAAACAGGCGAGTCTGTTTCCTGGCGTGTCGATCCTTCGAAACCCCTTTTAGAAAGCGAGGTATTGCTGGCCGAAAACGGTGAACCGCCCTCCGCGAAAGCACTGGCGGACCAGGAAAAACGTCTGCAACGACGCCTGCGTCGCCAGCAGCGGGACGAACGCCGCTCACTGGTCGATGAGGAAAGGGAACGAGAAGGAGATGAGAAAACGCGTTTTCTGGACCTGATCATCCGCGACAGTGTCAGGCTGATCAGCCAGGACGGCGACCTGCACACACTGTCCTTCAGGGGCATGGAGGAGGACCGCCGCAAGATTTACGAACACCTGGTCGGCACGCTCGTGCTGGACACGCGGCTGGGGTATATCAAGGAACTGCAAATTCGGGTGACCGAGCCGTTTTCACCCTACCTGATCATGCGTATCAACGCAGGCTTCTTTGCCATTCGCTTTGCCCTGGAAGACGGCGTGCCTGTCCAGCAGGATGCCACCTGGCAGCTCGAGGGCCATGTGCTCTATATGCGCGAGCTTGATCGCAACCAGACTGTGTCATGGTTTGATATCAGCCCAGTGGGGAATGACGCTGCGCCATGAACGAACCCCCCCGGACCGGCAAGCCGCTGACTCAGTTGTCTTTCGGAAAGTTCTCGGCAAACTGGCGCTTCTGCTCTGCGGTGGCCTGCAGCTGGTACTTGTCCTTCCACTCACTGTACGGCATGCCGTAGACACGTTCCCGGGCCTTGTCGTAATCCACCTCGATGCCCTTTTCACTGGCGGCAGCGGCATACCATTTCGACAGGCAGTTACGGCAGAAGCCGGCGAGATTCATCAGGTCGATATTCTGGGCATCCTTGCGGGAATCCAGATGCTCGAGCAGGCGCCTGAACACGGCAGCTTCGATTTCAGTTTCTGTTTGTTTATCCATCATCGTGTTACCTCTTAGTTTGTTCTTGCCGGCCTGTCAGCCGCCGGCGAGCTTGACGCGATGACCGGCCTGCTCCAGTGTCTGCAGGATTTTCAGGCGGGCATCGCCCTGGATTTCAATAACGCCATCTTTGACCGTGCCTCCGGTACCGCAAACCTGTTTCAGTTTTTTGGCGAGCGCTTTCAGTTCGTTCTCAGTGCCCTGGAATCCAGAGACAATAGTCACGCCCTTGCCCTTACGGCCTTTGGTCTCCCGGCTGAGACGAATGATGCCGTCGCCGCCGCCGAACACTATCTGCGCGTTGCAGGTACAGGCGAACACCGACTGACCGCAGCCCGGGCACAGCTTGCCTGTTTCTGTGGAATACACCGGTCTTGAATTTGCCATACTTGCTAGCCCTATGCCTCTTGTCTCTTGCCACTCAAACCGGATTATCGATATCAATGAAATGGTGCTCAACAGCGAGCTCATTGGCCAGAAACTGACCGACCGCCAGCACCCCATAACGCTCTGTCGCATGATGGCCTGCGGCAAAGAAATGCATGCCGGTTTCCCGGGCAAAATGCACGGTCTGCTCTGACACCTCGCCGGTCAGGTACGCATCAACGCCGGCGGTATGGGCCAGCTCAATGTAGTTCTGGGCAGAACCGGTACACCAGCCGATCTTCTCGATGACTTTAGCACTGCCCGGAATATGCAGGGGGGTACGCGCGAGTTGCTGTGCAATATGGCTCGCCAGCGCTTCGCCGCTGCAAGGTGACTCGACCACGCCCCAAACACCGACTTTACTTTTGTGCGCCGGATCCAGATCCGCTTCCGGGCGGAAACCGAGCTTGAGACCCAGCTGGGCGTTGTTGCCCAGCTGCGGATGGGCATCCAGCGGCAGGTGGTAGGCAAACAGGTTGATATCGTGATCGAGCAGCATCTTCAGCCGGTTGCGGCGAATACCGGTGACCGTGGGATCTTCCCCGCGCCAGAAATAGCCATGATGAACGAGAATGGCATCGGCGCCCCTGGCAACAGCCGCTTCAATGAGGGCCTGGCTGGCCGTCACCCCGGTGACCAGTGTACTGATGCTGTCCTTGCCTTCGACCTGCAAACCATTCGGGCAGTAATCGCGAAACTCGCCGGGTTTGAGCAGGGCATCGAGGGTAGTCTGGAATTCGGCCAGGCTGACGGTCATGTGATATGGCTCCTGAGTGGGCTGGCGCAGGCATGCGGCCACCATGGCCGTGCCCTGTGCCGTCCAGGGATTTGGGGTATACTTGCCGGTCCGTAATCATAGCAAACACGCTATGGGCTCTCTATAAATCGCCGGCACCTGGCACCTCGTCAGACACGCGAACAAGCACCATGTTGCTGCCAGGTCAGCAGCACATGTGGCACAGTCAGAGAGCATTGGGGGGAAGACGGGCGCACCATCATGAACAAGATGATCAACTTCATTCTCTGGCCGGCAGTCGGAGGCCTGGTGTTCGGCCTGGTCCTGCTGCAGATGCCGCGCCTGGCTGAAGTGGTGCCGGCACTCAATGCCTTCCAGCCGCCACAACCCGTGGTTGAGGAAACCCGCCCCTCCTACACCTTCTCCGATGCCTTTTCCAAGGCCGCGCCGGCCGTGGTGAGCATCAACTCCACTTCTGACGTGAAACGCAGTGTCGGCACCAGTGGCGGCTTTATCTCCCCGTTCAGCCGCCCGATCTACCTGGATGGCGAAAGTACCAGCCTGGGGTCCGGCGTCATCCTGTCTCCCGACGGCTACATCATCACCAGTTACCACATCTTTGAAGTGCATGACTCCGATGTTCTGGAGGTGTCGCTGCCCGAGATCACCATCACCCTGTACAACGGGGAAACCATGGAAGCCCGCATTGTGTCCGTCGACCCGCAGAACGACCTAGCCCTCCTGAAGGTGGACGGGACCGACATGGCATATCTCACTCCGGCCGAACAAAGCACGCTAGATGCCGGTGACATCGTGCTGGCTATTGGCAACCCGCGCAATATCGGCCAGTCGGTGACTCTGGGCATCATCAGCGCACTGCTGCGCTCCCGTGACAGCTACGTCATTCAGACCGATGCCGCCATCAATCCGGGCAGCTCCGGGGGCGCTCTCATCGATGTCGACGGCCGCCTGGTGGGCATCAACTCCACCATCGTCACCGAGTCGGGTGGCTCCGAAGGCATCAGTTTTGCCATTCCCGCGCACAAGGCCCACAACCTGATGCTCGCCTATATCGAACAGGGCCCCGGGGGATTCATGGGCATCGATGGCCGCTTCCTGAGCCGCATCGCCGGCAGGATGCTGCTGGATATGGATGTGCGGGGTTTGTGGGTGGAACAGGTGTCGGAAAACGGCCCGGCTGACAAGGGTGGTCTGCGCGTGAATGACGTCATCATCGATCTGGCCGGCATTGAAATCGTCAGTAACGAAACCGCCATCCAGGCCATTCAGACCACCAGCAGACTGGGGCCCGGGGAAACCGTGTTGGCGACGGTCTATCGCGATGGTGAGATTGTCACCATTCCGATTGTGCTGGGGGTGGGTGAAGCCGTGATGTACTGGAGCAGTGAAAACGAACCGCTGTTCGATCCCAATCCATTCAGCGACGGCTTATTGTAGCAGGCACCCGCCTAATCCTCATCCCGCATTTCCGCCGCCCGCGCATGGGCAATCAGGCCTTCGGCCCGTGCCAGTACGGACGCCGTGCCGGCCAGTTCCCTGGCGGCAGCTTCTGAACAGCCAATGATGGAAGAACGCTTCTGGAAGTCGTACACCCCCAGCGCGGAAGAGAAGCGGGCCGTGCCCGATGTCGGCAGCACATGGCTGGGACCGGCACAATAATCGCCCAGAGACTCCGATGTGTGGCGGCCCAGAAAGATGGCGCCGGCATGACGAATACTGGCCAGCAAGGCCTGCGGATCGGCCACAGCCAGCTCCACGTGCTCAGGAGCGACCAGGTTGCAGACTGCCGCGGCCTGGTCCAGATCATCCACCTGCACGATCAGCCCGCGCGATTCCAGAGATGCCTTGATGATGTCCTGGCGCGGCATGTCCGGCAGCAGTTTCTCGATACTGGCGAGCACCGCCTCAATGAAATCGGCATCCGGGCACACCAGGATGGATTGCGCATCCTCGTCATGCTCGGCCTGTGAGAACAGGTCCATGGCGATCCAGTCCGGGTTGGAGCCGGCATCGGTAATGACCAGGATTTCGGACGGTCCGGCCACCATGTCGATACCGACCTGGCCAAACACTTCCTTTTTCGCGGTAGCGACGTAGATATTGCCCGGACCGACAATCTTATCCACACGGGGCACGCTCTCGGTGCCATAGGCCAGGGCGCCAACCGCCTGGGTACCGCCGATAGTAAAGACCTTGTCCACGCCGGCCAGGCCCAGGGCGGCTAGTACGATCGGGTTCCGGGTACCACCCGGTGTCGGCAGCGTGGCGATGATTTCTTCCACGCCGGCGACCTTGGCCGGAATGGCGTCCATCAGCACGGTTGAGGGATAGACCGCCTTGCCGCCGGGCACATACATGCCCACGCGATCGAGCGGGGTAACCTGCTGGCCATAGACTGAGCCATCAGCTTCGGTGTATTGCCAGGAACCCTGCATCTGTTTTTCGTGGTAGACGCGGATGCGCTGCGCGGCTGTTTCCAGCGCCGTGCGCTGGTCAGATGGCAACGCCTCCAGGCAGGCCATCAGTTCGTCACGACCGATGACCAGGTCCGACATGGCGGCCACATCCAGTCGGTCCAGCTTGTTGGTCCACTCGACCACGGCAGCATCACCGCGGGCCCTGACATCCGTCAGGATCGTGGTGACTGTCTCCTGCACGCCGGCATCGGCAATGGCATCCCAGGCCAGGGCCTTGTCGAGTTCGGCCCGGAAACCGGAGTCGGAAAATAGCAGGCGGGTAATATTCACAGTCATGACGATAAATCAGGCGTTAACGGCAGCGGCCAGTCGTTCAAGCAGCGACTGTATGCTGTCGTGTTTCATTTTCATGGCGGCCTTGTTGACGATCACGCGTGTACTGACATCGGCGATGTGCTCACGCGGCTCGAGGCCATTGGCGCGCAGGGTGTTGCCGGTATCGACAATATCCACGATGCAGTCGGCCAGCCCCATGATGGGTGCCAGCTCCAGCGCGCCGTTGAGTTTGATGATGTCGACCTGCCGGCCCTGCTCGGAAAAATAGTTCTTGGCGACATTCACGAACTTGCTGGCCACGCGCAGACGTTTGGGGGTGGTTTTCTGGTTCACTGGCGCTGCCGTCATCAGGCGGCAGGTGGCCAGCTTCAGGTCCAGCGGTTCGTAGTAACCGTCGGAGCCCTTCTCCATGAGCACGTCTTTGCCGGCAATGCCGATATCGGCACTGCCCAGTTCCACATAGGTAGGCACATCGGAGCCGCGCAGAACGATGAGTTTCACGCCGTCGATATTGCTGTCGAATATGAGTTTCCGGCTTTTGTTCAGGTCTTCGGCAGGAATGATCCCCGCCTGCTCCAGCAGCGGCAGCACTTCATCAAGAATACGGCCCTTGGTCAGGGCGATGACCAGTTTGGCATCAGTCATGTCGGTCTTCTCAGGATGGCAGGCGCTTGATCTTGGCGCCCAGCAACTGCAGCTTTTCCTCGATACACTCGTAGCCGCGATCAATGTGATAGATGCGGTCGACTGTCGTCTGGCTTTCGGACATCAACCCGGCAATGATGAGGCTTGCGGACGCGCGCAGGTCGGTCGCCATGACCGGAGCGCCCTTCAGGATTTCCTTGCCGTTGACCAGCACAGTGTTGCCTTCCACTTTCAGATCGGCGCCCATGCGGTTCATTTCGTGCACGTGCATGAAACGGTTTTCAAACACGGTTTCGGTGATGGTGCCTGTGCCTTCAGCGACGGCATTGAGCGCCGTGAACTGTGCCTGCATATCGGTCGGAAATGCCGGATACGGTGCCGTGGTCAGCGAGACGGCTCTGGGCCGCTGGCCTTTCATGTCCAGGGCAATCCAGTCCTCACCGATATCGATCTGTGCACCGGCCTCTTCCAGCTTACTCAGCACCGCTTCCAGGATGGAAGGCCGTGTGTCCTTGACCTTGATCTTGCCGCGTGTGGCCGCCACCGCTATCAGGTAGGTGCCCGTTTCTATGCGGTCAGGCATGACATTGTACTCACAACCATGCAGGGTTTTGACGCCATTGATCTTGATGGTATCGGTACCTTCGCCGGCAATGTCAGCCCCCATGGCACGCAGGCAGTGCGCCAGGTCAACGACTTCCGGCTCGCGCGCCGCGTTTTCAATAATGGTGACACCGTCCGCCAGGCAGGCGGCCATCATCACGTTTTCCGTACCGGTCACGGTAACCAGGTCCATGAAGATGTGTGCACCCTTCAGGCGGCCGTTGGTCCGGGCCTTGATGTAACCGTCTTCCACGGTGATGTCGGCGCCCATTTTTTTCAGGGCGGCAAGATGGAGGTTGACCGGGCGACTGCCGATAGCACAACCGCCAGGCAGGGCCACCTGGGCTTCGCCATAGTGTGCCAGCATGGGACCCAGCACGAGAATCGACGCGCGCATGGTTTTCACCAGTTCATAAGGCGCATTGAAGTGGCGGATGGTGCCACTGCTGATTTCCACGCCCAGCTTTTCGCCGACGATGGATTCCACGCCCATGCAGCCGAGCAGCTCCAGCATGGTTGTGATGTCATACAGGTGCGGCAGGTTGCCCACCTTGACGGTATCTTTGGTCAGCAGGGTTGAAGCCATGATCGGCAGCGCCGAGTTCTTGGCACCGGCAATCCGGATTTCACCCCTGAGCGGAACACCGCCGTGAATTTCAAGCTTGTCCAACGTAATCTCTCTGTTGTTTTGGGTGTCGAAGCATCAACATCCGGTCAGCCCCGACAGATTGGGCGCATTCTAACAAGATTCACCAGCACCCGCCGAACTTATTTCCCGCCCTGCACGCCATGTCAGCGCTTGTCCGCATCCGGAATAACTGCCATAAAAAAAGGCCCTTGCAGGCCTTTTCTGCTTGCTCAGTGGCGTCATAGGGCGGCACTGGCAGATTCCCCGCTGGTCAACAGCTGCATGCTAATGGCATGGATCGCGCCACTGGCAATATGGGGATTTAGCACGCGGTAAACGGACTGCTGGCGCTTGACGGCATTGAGTCCTTCAAAGGCATCGGAAATGATCCGCACCTGGTACTTGCCACCTTCTCCGGCAGCCTTGATGTCGGCATCACTAAACGTTTCCGCCAGCAGTTTTTCAATATCTTCAGGATTCATGACGGCATTACTCCTCAATCTGCCAGAGATCGATGACGCGATCGATATCATAGTTGTTGCGCGACATCAGGCTGTCGAAACGGGAGTAGTACTGGCGGCGCAGATTAACGCCTTCCACGTAGAGGTTCCGCAGCATCCAGATATCCGCATCGTTAAGAAACATGGCGTACTGGATGTCGATGCGATTGCCGTCATCACCCAGTACTGACATACGCACGTTGGCAGCACGATCCTGGGTGCGACTGTCCAGGATTTCATATTCAACGCCGCCGTATTCGGCCAGCGCACTGCCGTAGAATTCCACCAGGGACGTCCGGAACACTTCGGCAAAGCGATCCAGCTGCTCTGCGCTGGCACCGTTGGGACCCTGGCCGTATTTGGCCATTACGCCTCGGGCTACTTCGCGAAAATCCACAAACTCGGTCAGGGCTTCTTCCACAGCCTGGAAATAGGCGCCACGGTCGGAGACATAGAGCTCCTGGATATCTGCCATCCGGGCCAGCAAGCCGCCAAAATACTGATCCACTGCTGCTTCAGCCGTCACGTCCTGTGCCGCAGCACCGGTCCAGGACAGCACGCAGCCAACGGCAAAAGCCGTTGCCAATACCAGCCGGGTCAAGCGCGTTATGAATGTTGTCGCTGTTAGCATGAAATGTTTCTCGGTGATAAGTGTTTGGTGTTCCGACTCCTGGCTGGTCGCAGACACATTGCATAAGTCTGAGGATGCAGCAAGACAACAATCAAGACAACAATGTTGCGCCAGCCGAACTGTATGTTGCCTGAACATAAATCGGAAATTTGCCAAAAACTTGCAGCGCTACCGCCTCAGGGCCGGCATTTTAACCGATTTGGCATTTTAAAAAAATTGATCCGGCCAACCTCTCGTTCCCTGTGCGTCTGACTTGATTATTACAGGGAGACTTGCCATATTGTCGCCAATTTTTCATTTGACCTCTGGCAGCAAGCACCGCCTCAGGCCTGAGAGTGGACATGAACATTTATCTGGCCGCGGTCTATATTGTCTTCGGATTCGCGGGACTGATCTGGAGCGCGGATCGTTTCGTGCTTGGCGCCTCCACAACGGCGCGCAATCTCGGCGTATCCCCCCTCGTCATCGGCCTCACCATTGTTGCCTTTGGTACCTCTGCGCCTGAAATTTTCACCTCGGCCACGGCCTCCATCCAGGGGTCACCTAGCTTTGCCATTGGCAATGCTCTGGGCTCGAATATCGCCAATCTTGGCATTGTGCTGGCCATAACGTTACTGATACAGCCTATCGATATTCCAAGGTCGTTGCTGCGCAAGGAACTGCCGGCACTGCTGCTGGTGTCCGCCCTGTGCTTCATCGTCTTTGCCGACCAGACCCTGAATTATTTTGACGGCCTGCTGCTGCTGTTCCTCATGGCAGTCTTCACCTGGCGGGTCCTGAAAAGCCTGCGGCTGATGGATGACAAAGCGGACAATGACGAGCGCATCATTGATCCCAACGAGGTGACCGATGATTTCATTGCCGAAGACATGTCCACGGCCAAGGCATTCGGCCTGCTGGTCTTTGGCCTGGTTCTGCTCATCATCAGCGCCAACATCCTGGTGGAAGGGGCACGCAGCGTGGCACTGTCACTGGGTGTGAGCGAACTCGTGATCGGCCTGACCGTCATGGCCGTGGGCACCAGCCTGCCGGAACTGGCCACGTCCATCACCAGTGCTTTCAAGGGCCATTACGACCTGGTGCTGGGCAACATCATCGGCTCGAACATCATGAACATCCTCCTGGTACTGCCGGTACCGGCGTTCCTGGCGCCTTATGTCATCGAACCCGAAGTACTGACCCGTGACTATGCCATGATGATGATCATTACTCTGGGCTGCGCTTACTTCCTGTACATGCGTTCCCGTAAAAACCAGCAGATCGGGCGGCCCGCCGGCGTGGTTTTATTGGGTATGTATATCGCTTACACTGCCTCACTGATCATCAGCCAGTAGGGTAATCCCGGGGTCCTGCCAAATCATGGACAACGCCGCGCTGCAAAAAAGCGCTCTTCGCACCATTGAACTTGAACACCATGCCGTGGCCAGTCTTGCCAGTCGCATCGATGAGCAATTCTTCACCGCCTGCAAACTGATCCTCGACTGTACCGGACGCGTCATCGTCATGGGCGTCGGCAAATCCGGGCATATCGCCAACAAGATTGCCGCCACCCTGGCCAGCACCGGGACCCCCGCCCATTTCGTGCATCCCGCTGAGGCCAGCCATGGCGACATCGGCATGGTCACGAACCGCGATGTGGTAATCGCCATCTCAAACTCCGGCGCCACCGTCGAGATCGAAACCATCCTGCCCATCCTCAAGCGCAAGGGCGTTGCACTGATTGCCCTCACCGGCAATCCAGCGTCACTGCTCGCACGGGAAGCCGATGCCAGCCTGGATGCCAGCGTTGAAAAAGAAGCCTGTCCTCTCGGCCTGGCCCCCACGACCAGCACCACGGCAGCACTGGTCATGGGCGATGCCCTGGCCATGGCCCTGCTGGAAGCCCGCGGTTTCACCGCCGAGGACTTTGCCTTTTCCCATCCCGGCGGCAACCTGGGCCGCCGCCTGCTGCTGAAAGTCGGCGATGTCATGCACAAGGGCGATGACATTCCCCGTGTGGCGGAAACCACCAGTGTGAAAGAGTCGCTGCTGGAGATGTCCGCCAAGAAACTCGGCATGACCACGGTTTCCAGCAGTGCCGGCAAGGTGATTGGCGTGTTCACCGATGGCGACCTGCGCCGATTCCTGGACAGTGGCCAGCCCCTGGATGACACCCGCATCGACACCGTCATGACAACCACCTATAAGACCATTGACAAGAATGCCCTGGCATCAGAGGCTGCCCGCCTGATGCAGGACAACGAAATCTATTCACTGGTTGTCATGAATGACGATGACAGCCTGGCCGGCATCATCACCATGCATGACCTGCTCAAGGCCAATGTGGTCTGAGCGTTAACGTAAGGAAACCACCTGCCATGTCTGACAGCTTGTTACCTGAAAAGGTCAAAGCCCTTGCCGAGCATATCCGCCTGCTCGTGCTTGATGTGGACGGCATACTCAGCGACGGCAAGCTGTATTTTGATAACCAGGGTCTGGAATTCAAAGCCTTCAACACCCTCGACGGCCTGGGCCTGAAGCTGCTGCAGCGCAGTGGCGTGCAGGTTGCCCTGATCACCGGCAGGAGTTCCGACATTGTCGCCAATCGTGCCCGGGCGCTGGGCATCGACATCGTGTACCAGGGCCGTGATGATAAGAAGGTGGCACTGGATGAAATTCTCGGCAAGCTCGGCATGTCCTGCGATGTGGTTGCGTATGCCGGGGATGACCTGCCCGACCTGGCTTGCATCAACGCCGCCAGGCTGGGTATCACGGTACCCAATGGCCACTTCCTTGTCAGGGAAGCAGCAGATGCCATCACCACCCTGCCCGGCGGGGCCGGCGCCGTGCGCGAAATCTGCGACTGGATCATGCGCGCCCAGGGCACCTTTGAGGCTGCCGTTAAACCGTTCCTCTAAACGGCAGCCAGTCATGACAGACGCCCCCCCAATCAAACGCCAGGAAGCCGAGTTACGCAAAAGTGGCGTGCGTCTGCATATCCTGGCCATCATCGTGCTGGGCGCTATCGTGTTCTATCTGCTGGATTCAGCCACCAATGAAGATGTCCTGGACATCAGCCGTGTGCTGGAGCTGTCAGAACAGGACTACGACTACTTCATGGCCGATGTCGACAGCATGCATTACACCCCGGAAGGACGCGTGGATTACCGCTTCCGTGCCGACCGCATCACGCATTTCCCCAATCCCGAGGTCAGCCTGATTGATGCCCCCCGCTTCATCCTTTTCCAGGACGACCAGTCTGCCTGGCGCATCAACGCCGTGAACGGGCGCCTGGACATAGATCCGGAGAAAAACCAGGAGCGCCTGGTGCTGGTCGATGATGTTATTATTGACGGCATCACCGCCCGGGGCAGGCCGGTTCGCATCACCACGGATGCACTGACCCTATGGCCGGAGGACGGCAACATGCATACCGACCGTGACGTGGTGCTGGAATCCGACGGTTTCATCACCACCAGCCAGGGTCTGTTTGCCGACATCAACACCAAAGTCTTCCGGCAACTGGCCAACGGACAAATGCAGTATGAGCAGCGTGAACAAAGCCCGCAGTAAACCCCGCCTGGCCCATCAGCGCGTCCTGGCCATCAGCGCCCTGCTGGTTGCCGTAACCGGTGCGGCCCTGCCTGAAGATGCCAGCCAGCCCGTGCGCGGTACCTATGACAACAGTCTCCTGCTGCTCGACGAAGGCCGGCAGGTATTTTACGGCACGGCGGAGAAGCCGGCAGAAATCATCCAGGGCACCCTGAAAATCAGTGGCCAGCAAATCACCATCGAGCGCACGGACGGCGAGATCAAGAAAATCATTGTGACCGGCATGCTGGCCCACTACGAACAGCAGCCCGCGCCTGACCAACCCATAGCAATGGCCAATGCCGAAACCATCACCCTGGATTACGACACCCAGCACATGTCTGCCGTGGGCAGGGTCAGTTTTTCCCAGGGCGGCGATCGCCTTACCGGGTGTCAGGTCGACTATTACCTGGAAAGCCGGCGCCTGGTCACACCGACCTGTGCCGATGGCAGCCAGGCCGAATTCGTCATCACGCCGCGGGAAGGCCAGTAATCCCCGATGAGCACCTTGCGGGCACTCAATCTGGCCAAAACCTACAAAGGCCGCAAGGTGGTTTCGGATACTTCCCTGGCCGTCAGCAGCGGCGAAATCATTGGCTTGCTAGGCCCCAACGGCGCCGGCAAAACCACCTCCTTTTACATGATCATTGGCCTGGTCAAGGCTGACAAAGGCAAGGTGTTCATTGATGACGAGGATATCTCCCGGGCTCCCATGCATGAACGCGCCCGCAAGGGCCTAGGCTATCTGCCGCAGGAGGCCTCCATCTTCCGCAAGCTGTCTGTACGCGACAATATCCTGGCCATCCTGGAAACCCGGGCGGACCTGGATCGAGAGGCGCGCCTGGCCCGGGCCGAGCAGCTGATGGCGGAGTTTCATATCAGCCACATTGCCGATACCAAGGGCATGAGCTTGTCTGGCGGGGAACGCCGCCGAGCCGAAATTGCCCGTGCCCTGGCCACTGATCCGGCCTTTATCCTGCTGGATGAACCCTTTGCCGGGGTCGATCCCATCTCCGTCAATGACATCAAGCTGATCATCAAGGGCCTCAGTGACCGCGGCATCGGCGTACTGGTGACCGACCACAATGTGCGGGAGACGCTGGATATCTGTGAGAAGGCTTATATCGTCAGTGAAGGCACCATCCTGGCTGCCGGGACTCCTGCCGAAATTATTGAAAATCAACAGGTTAGAGAAGTCTATCTGGGCGAACAGTTCAGAATGTAAGTCCCTGTTAGCATTTCGCCCGTGTCGTCAAGCGCGTAATGCAATATTCATTCCGAAATGACGATTTGCTGTTAAAAAATCCCCTGATTTGCTATTGTTGCGCCCTTGTCCCGGCGCCTTATTGCCCGGGTTCTGATCCCGGCAGCGCCGGCGAACCACAACCCGACAACGCATCAAGCTCAGGCAGTAAACCAGCGCTGTAAACCAATGACATTATGAAGCTATCACTCCAGCTCAAACTAGGTCAGCAACTGACGATGACCCCACAATTGCAACAGGCCATCCGCCTGCTGCAACTGTCGACGCTGGATCTCCAGCAGGAAATCCAGGAAGCCCTGGAATCCAATCCGCTGCTGGAAATCGATGAATCCGGCGATAGTCCTGAAGGCGATTCAGAGCGTGAGCTCAACGAAGGTGAGGAATTCACGGCCACCGCGAACACGGTGGACAATGCCCAGGAGAACTTCTCCGACAGCGACAATTACAACGAACAGGACGCCAACAGCGAGTTCTCCAGTGGTGACAACTGGGAGGACAAGGATATCCCCAACGACCTGTCCGTCGACAGCAGCTGGGATGACATCTACACCAACAACAGCCCGCCTCTCTCCTCCGGTGGTGATGGCGATGATTTCGATTTCGAATCGCGCAACAGTAAATCTGGCACGCTGCAGGACCACCTGAACTGGCAGTTGAACCTGACCCCCATGTCTGATGGTGATCGCCTGATTGCCATGGCGATCATTGATGCCATCGATCCCAACGGCATGCTTACGGTCACCATCGAGTCCATTCATGCCGGCCTGATCCGGGAGCTGGATATCGATGAAGAGGAAGTACTCGCTGTCCTGCACCGCATCCAGCAGTTCGACCCGGTGGGCGTGGGTTACCGCGACCTGAAAGAATGCCTGACCCTGCAGCTGAAACAACTGGATCCGGAATTCCCCGGCATCGATATCGCCGCCCGCATAATCAACGACCATCTGAACCAGCTCGCCAGCCATGACTATGCGCATATCATGAAGACCCTGAAGATCAAGGAACCGGAGCTCAAGGAAGCGCTGAAAATCATCCTTTCCCTGAATCCCCGACCGGGATCCGAGATCACGCCCTCCGATGCCACCTATGTTGTGCCAGATGTGTTCGTGACCAAGCGTAACGGCCGCTGGCGTGCGGAACTGAACCCGGAAACCGCGCCGCGTATACGGGTCAATCCGGAATACGCCATGCTGGCCAACAGCAAGGGATCGGAAGCCGACAACACCTTCATCAAGGAAAACCTGCAGGAAGCGCGCTGGTTCATCAAGAGCCTGCACAGCCGCAACGAGACCCTCATGAAAGTGTCCACCAAGATCGTGGAACACCAGAAGGGCTTCCTGGAATACGGCGAGGAAGCCATGAAGCCACTGGTCCTGCATGACATTGCCGAGGCTGTCGGCATGCACGAATCGACCATTTCCCGCGTGACCACCCAGAAATACATGCACACACCACGCGGCATTTTTGAATTGAAGTACTTTTTCTCCAGCCATGTCGGCACCGAAGGCGGCGGTGAATGCTCTTCCACCGCAATTCGTGCCCTCATCAAGAAACTGGTGGCTGCCGAAAATCCCCAGAAACCCTTGAGCGACAGCAAGATAACCCAGCTGCTTTCCGACCAGGGCATCAATATCGCACGCCGCACGATTGCGAAATACCGCGAGTCCCTGTCGATTGCCCCGTCCAATGAAAGAAAACGGCTGCTTTAACCCTGTCCGCCAACACAGAATCACGAGACTGAACGTATGGACCTCAAAACTATCCTGACGCCGGAACTTACCTTTTGTAATCTGCAGGGGGTCAGCAAGAAACGCCTGATTGAAACCACTTCCGACCTGATCGCCGAACAGGTGGAGTCAGTCGATGCCAACCAGATTTACAACGCCCTGATTGCCCGGGAACAACTGGGCAGCACCGGCCTGGGCAACGGCATCGCCATTCCTCACTGCCGCGTCCCCAAATGTATCGAAACCATCGGCTGCCTGGTCAAACTGGAAAGCGGCATTGATTTCGATGCCATCGATGGCAAACCGGTCGACCTGCTGTTCTACCTGCTGGTGCCGGAAAATACCATTGAAGGCCATCTTGAAGTCCTGCGAAACCTAGCCGAACGTTTCAACAACAGCGACTATTGCGCCACCCTGAGAGGCTGCGCAACCAATGCGGCGTTGTTTGCCGCAGCCACCGCTGAAATCGCAGAACCGGACGCCAGCTGATGCGGCGCCACGACAGCCTTTCAGCGTTTTTTAACCACTTTTAACCCGGTACGCGTAACCTCACGGTGAAGCAGCATGAACGCCATGAAAACCAGCGCACAAAGCCACGACTGAGACTAAAGCATGAAACTCATCGTCATCAGTGGCCGCTCCGGCTCCGGAAAAAGTACCTGCCTGCATGTGCTTGAGGATCTCGGCTACTACTGCGTCGACAACCTGCCTGCCAGCATGCTGGGCATCCTGGCAGACCGGGTCAGTCATGACCTGCATCCCGAATTCCAGCAGGTCGCGGTCAGTATTGATGCCCGAAACATCTCCGAAGACCTGGAAAAATTTCCCGATATCTTTGCCGGACTGGACGAATCCCGTATCGATCGCCAGATCATTTTCCTGGATGCCGATGACAACACCCTGCTCAAGCGCTTCAGCGAAACCCGCCGCAAGCATCCCCTCAGCAATGAAAAGCTGGGCCTGATGGAAGCCATCCAGAAAGAGCGCGAACTGCTGTCACCGATCATTTCGCTGGCTAACCTGACCATCGACACCAGCACGCTGTCCCTGCATCAGTTGCGCGACATCATCAAGAACCGGGTGGCCCGGCATGATGCCAGGGGCATGGCGGTGCAGTTCCAGTCGTTCGGTTTCAAGTACGGCGTGCCCGTGGATGCCGATATCGTCTTTGACGTGCGCTGCCTGCCTAATCCCTACTGGGTAATCCAGTTACGCGGGCAAAACGGCCTCCAGCAGGACGTGATCGACTACCTGGAGACCCAGGACGAGGTCATGGAAATGTTTGCCGATATCCGCGATTACCTGGAGCGCTGGCTGCCGCGTTTCGAAGCCAATAACCGCAGCTATATAACCATTGCCATCGGCTGTACGGGAGGGCAACATAGGTCCGTGTACCTGTGCGAAAAACTCAAGCAGCATTTCGGTAAAAACAAAATCAATGTACAGGTACGGCACAAGGAAATTCGTTAACGAAGCCCGGTGCCCATCAAGAAGCAGTTATGATTGAATCCGCCATTACCATCAAGAACCGCACCGGCTTGCATGCCCGGGCCGCCGCCAAATTCGTGGAAGTCACTTCCCACTATGACAGCCGTGTTGAAGTCAGCAATGGTGACAGGACCGTGGACGGCAAGAGCATCCTGTCCGTCATGATGCTGGCCGCCTCACCCGGCAGCGAACTGACCCTGAAAATTGATGGCAACGATGAGTTGGAAGTACTGGAAGCCATCAGGCAGCTGGTGGATAACAATTTTGGCGAGGAATGATCCGATAAGTCCTCACGTGTAAGTCGCTTTTTCACACCGTTATACCCGTGGAACAGCCCAGGACCTGACCCGTCGCCAGAGCGGGTATAATGGCACTCAACCCGTACCCGGTTAGCAGCAGGCTGTTTCATGCTCGATCCCAAGGAACAAAGCACCCAGATCCAGGACCACCTTCATGAGCTGAGTACTGCGCTTGAAGGCGGTGCCTTTGTGCGTGTGCGCCGCATGCTCAACGCCCTGCCGGCCCCGACCATAGCCCACCTGCTGGAGTCCTCCCCGCACACGGCTCGTGAAGTGTTGTGGCAGCTGGTCGAGAAGAACAACGAAGGTGAGGTACTGAACTACCTCAACGAAGAGATTCAGGCCGACATCCTCGACAAGCTGAGCCCGGAAGAAGTCGCCTCACTGACCGAGGGCCTGGAAACCGACGATATTGCCGACATCCTGCAGAAGCTGCCGGAACAGGTGATCTACCAGGTCCTGCTGGCCATGGACGAACAGGACCGCAACCGTCTCGAGGCGGTGCTGTCCTACCCGGAAGACACCGCCGGCGGCCTCCTCAACACGGACACCATTACGGTCAGGCGCAGCACCACGCTTGATGTCGTCCTGCGTTACCTGCGCCGGCACAATGAAATTCCGCTGATGACGGACAACATCCTGGTCACCAGCCGCGATGATCACCTGGTCGGCATTCTGCCCCTGCGTACCCTGCTGGTCTCGGACCCCAACCTGACGGTTGAGGAAGTGATGATCACCGACTACAACGCCATTCCGGTGGACATGAGTGAGCGGGAAGTGGCGCAGCTGTTTGAACGCATGGACCTAGTGTCCGCACCGGTCATCAATGAAGATGGCAAACTGCTTGGCCGTATCACCATTGACGATGTGGTAGACGTCATTCGTGATGATGCCGAACACTCCCTGCTCGGGATGCACGGCCTGGACGAAGAGGAAGATACCTTTGCTCCGGTTCTGAAAACCAGCCGCCGCCGCGCCATCTGGCTGGCCATCAATCTGGTCAACGCCTTCATTGCCGCCACCGTCATCAGCCGCTTTTCCGACACCATCGATGAAGTGGTGGCCCTGGCCATCCTCATGACCGTGGTCGCCAACATGGGTGGTGTGGCCGGCAACCAGACCCTGACCCTGGTGATCCGCAGCATGGCCATCGGCCAGATCGGCAAAACGAACCAGCGTTGGCTCATGAACCGAGAACTGCAGGTGGCCATGCTCAACGGCGTTGTGCTGGCATCGGTTGCCGGTGGCATTGCGACCCTCTGGTTCAGTGACCTCAAGCTGGGCGTCATCTTTGCCACCGCCATGATCATCAATCTCTTTACCGCCGCACTGGCCGGGGCCTTCCTGCCCCTGTTCCTGAAATCCATGAAGATCGATCCGGCCCTGGCCGGCAGCATGGCCATGACCACGGTCACTGATGTGGTCGGCTTCCTGGCTTTTCTCGGTCTGGCCACCGTGTTCTACTGAAACCCATGACTGATCAAAACGACTACCCGGAAGACGACGGCGAATACTTAAGTAAAACCCGTCGCAAGAAAGACATGCATGCCTTGCAGGAACTGGGCGAAAAGCTCACCACCCTGCCGCCTTCCCTATTGGCAAAGTGCAACCTGCCACCCGAATTGCAGAATGCCATCGATGAGTACAAACGTATTCCGCCCAGGCGTGGTGCCCGAAAGCGCCAATTGCAGTTCATTGGTCGCGTCATGCGTGATGTCGACCCGGAACCGATCCAGCAGGTTCTGGATGAACAGGGGCAACAGTCAGAACTGGCCAAACGCCATTTTCACCACCTCGAGATATTGCGGGAACAACTGCTTGATGGTGACCAGGCGACACTGGATGCCCTTATCCGCGATTACAGCGACACCGATATCCAGTACATGCGGGCACTGATTCGTCAGGCCCAGAAGGAAAAAGCCGACAACAAGGCGCCGTCAGCATCACGCAAGCTGTTTGCGTATCTCAGGGAATTAACCGAAGCCTGACACTCCAGGCACGTATGCCGCAAGTCGGCATGGCGTTGTAGGTTGGTATAGGGCGAAGCCCGTTTGCCGACATGGCGAGCACAGGTCGCCCAAACCGGGCACGCCCCCCCAACCAGATAACGAGTTCAGATGCCAATGTCGGCAAACGGCCCCTTAGGCCTATGCCGACCTACCCCCTACACCCGGATATCAATCATCACTGATCGAAATGCTCGGGCCGGACTTACCGGCCGGTGCCGAGACCAGTTGCTGTGTAATCTTGGCGGCAATTTCCAGGTAAATACCGGCGACCTTGCCATCAGGATCGGCCACCACGGCCGGGTTACCTTCATCGCACTGCTGGCGTATGCTCAACTCCAGCGGCAGCTCACCGAGCAGACTGACCCCGTAGCTTTCCGCGATGCGTCCTGCACCACCGTCACCAAAGATATGCTCGCTGTGGCCGCAGGCGCTGCAGATGTGAATACTCATGTTTTCCACGATGCCCAGAATTGGCACTTCCACCTTACGGAACATCTCGATACCGCGCTTGGCGTCCAGCAGCGCCACGTCCTGCGGAGTCGTGACAATCACGGCACCGGTCACCGGTACGCTTTGCGCCAGGCTGAGCTGGATGTCACCCGTGCCCGGGGGCATGTCTACCACGAGGAAGTCCAGTTCACCCCACTTGGTGTCATTGAGGATCTGGTTGAAGGCACCCACAACCATCGGGCCACGCCAGACCATGGCCTGGTTTTCGTCCACCAGCAGGCCCACCGAGTTGGCCTTGATGCCATGGGCCTCCACCGGCAGCATGATCTTGCCGTTTTCAATTTCGGGGCGTGTGCCTGGCGCAATACCCAACATCAGCGGCTGGCTTGGTCCATAAATATCGGCATCAAACAGGCCGGTCTGGTAGCCCTGACGAGCCAGGGCCAGCGCCAGGTTTACGGCCGTGGTGGACTTGCCCACGCCACCCTTGCCGGAGGCAACGACGATGATGTTTTTCACCTGGCTCAGGTTGGAATCAGGATGGGGATGAATGGATTTGGCATTGCTCATGGTTGACAGCTCTATTGTGGATTCAGTGGATAATTCAGGTGTTGCAGCTCATGCCGCGCAGTCGATCAGTCTCGGTATAGTGAAGGAGCGGCTTTAGCCGCGAACTATTTCAACATGGATGCAAATTGGAATACCGCTCATGAAAAAGGGGGCAAAGCCCCCTTTTTCGCTCAGTCTGATGACATTGAGAGGATCAGAGCAGGACGCCGCCGTAGTTCACGAAGAACGGGGCGAATACCAGGCTCAGGATCGCAGACAGCTTGATCAGGATGTTCAGGGACGGACCTGAGGTGTCTTTCAGCGGGTCACCTACGGTGTCACCGACAACAGCGGCCTTGTGCTCTTCAGAGCCCTTGCCACCCAGGTTACCGGCTTCGATGTACTTCTTGGCGTTGTCCCAGGCACCACCGGAGTTGGAGGAGGCAATGGCCAGTACACCACCGGTGACCAGGGAACCGGCCAGAATACCGGCAACGGCCTGCACACCGAACAGGAAGCCTACGACCAGCGGTGTACCCATGATCAGGACACCCGGGGCGATCATTTCACGCAGGGCAGCCTTGGTGGAAATGGCCACACACTGACCGTACTGGGGACGACCCTGGCCTTCCATGATGCCCGGAATCTCGCGGAACTGCCGACGCACTTCCTCGATCATGTCATAGGCGGCAGCGCCCACGGATTTCATGGTCATGGCAGAGAACAGGAACGGCAGAACTGCGCCAATGAACAGGCTGGTGAACACAATCGGGTCCAGCAGGTTGATGGTGGCGATCAGGCTGTAGTCGTCACCGTTGGCTTCCTTCAGGAGGTTTTCAGAGGCTGTGAGGAAGCCGCCAAACAGGGCCAGTGACGTCAGGATGGCTGCGCCGATAGCGAAGCCTTTACCAATTGCAGCCGTGGTGTTGCCGGCAGAGTCGAGTATATCGGTACGGCGACGTACTTCCTTGTCCAGGCCGACCATTTCGGCGATACCACCGGCATTGTCCGCTACCGGACCGTAGGCATCGATGGACAGGGCGACAACCAGGGTACCCAGCATGCCCAGGGAGGCAATGGCGATACCGTACATGTCAGCGAACTGCCAGGACATGTAAATGGATACGGCGATGGCCAGGTAAGGCAGTACGGTACTCTTGTAGCCCAGAGCCAGGCCGAAAATGATGTTGGTGGCAGCACCGGTTTCACAGGACTTGGCGATATCCTTCACCGGCTGGTACTGGTCAGAGGTGTAGTATTCGGTCAGCAGACCTACCGCCAGGCCGGCCAGCAGACCGGACAGGAAACACCAATACACGCCCATGGCGGAATACTCGTTGCCGTTGATGACGAAAGTTTCCGGCACCATGGCGACCGTGACGAAGTACATGACCACAGCCATCAGCACGCTGGAGATCATGAGCAGTTTCTTCAGGGCAGGCGCCACCTGCTCTTCAGTGTGCACATTCACCAGCATCTTGGTTACCAGGCTCACCGGAATGCCGATGGCGGTAATCATGATCGGGTACAGCATGGCGTTGATGTCACCGGCGAAGGCCAGTGCAGAGATCACCAGGGCCGCACAGGTACTTTCGGCACAGGAACCGAACAGGTCAGCACCCATACCGGCCACGTCACCCACGTTGTCACCGACGTTGTCGGCGATAACCGCCGGGTTGCGCGGATCGTCTTCCGGAATCCCTTTTTCCACTTTACCTACCAGGTCAGCACCGACGTCAGCCGCCTTGGTGAAGATACCGCCACCCACACGGGCGAATAGGGCAATGGAGGATCCGCCCAAACCAAAACCGGCAATGATTTCCATCATGACGTTGTTCGGCACGTCTTCAGGCAGGACCGCACCCATGAACAGGTAGATGATGATCAGGCCCAGGGTAGCCAGACCGACCAGGGAGAAGCCCATGACGGCGCCGGAATTCAAGGCTACGCGGAAAGCGTCACCAATGTTGTTGCGGGCAGAAACCGTGGTACGGGCATTACCGGCGGTGGCGACTTTCATGCCGATGTAGCCGGACACAATGGAGATGACGGCACCGAACAGGAAGGCGATGGCGGTGTAAATACCTTCGCTGATGTTCTCGGTGTGCTTGTCGTCAATCAGCAGGGCAATTACTACGGCAAAGGCCACCATGAAGATGGACAATACCTTGTACTCCTGCTTCAGGAAGGCCATGGCACCTTCAGCGATGGCACCGTGGATGGACTTCAGTCGAACGCTGTCCTCTTTGTCCAGCCCCAGGTCAAGGGGGATGTCAGTGACCTTTTTCATGTAGAAAAAGGCCACTCCGATTCCAAACAGGGACAGCAGGATAATCAAGCTAGTGGCGCCAAGCATGCGGGTCTCTCCGAGTTAACAAATAGTTATTATGGTTGTGGGTTTGGCCGTTAAAAAATCCGCGCACTTTATCACAACGACTGGCACAAACAAAGGGAAAGGCAGCTTTTCAGCGTGTGGCTACAACGCCACAAAAACAGGCAGTTTCAGGGGAATTTACCGAATAATTTGGACGGGCTGGCTGTTCGCCTTTCAGCGCGGCTTCTTGCCGGGATTTTTACCGGGTTTGGGCCCGGGCTGCTTGAAAAGCTGCTTGAGGCGTTCTGCGGCTTTTGACGAGGATTCCGAGGCCTGCCTGGCGGCAGCAAAACGGGATTTGAGGTCTTTGGCCTTGGCTTCACGACGTTCATCCCGCCGCGCCTCGGCCGCGCTGTCAGCACGCCGGAAAGGTATGATTTCCCCGCTTTTCGGCCCTTTGCCAGACTTGCTCATGGCGAATGACAGGGGCAGCCGCTATCAGGGCTGGGCCAGCAGGGACTGGGCCTGGTTGCTCAGAGTTTCCACTCGGCTGGCGAGTTCTTCCAGGCGGGCAGTATTGAGCTCATCCTGCAGTTCACCGGTGGATTCATCGGCGTTGTTGTACTTTTCCTCTTCCTCGGACAGGGCCTGGCCGAGTTCCTCGGCTGCTGCGATGGCCTGGCGAAGTGCAGCATTGGCGGCTTCGACGTTTTCAGTTTCTGTCTCGTTGGCAGCGATCTGGGCCCGCAGGGCTTCAATGCGCTCACGCTGGGCTTCGCGACGAGCGGCTTGCTCGGCTTCGCGGGCGGCCTGTTCCTGGGCCAGGCGCTCCTCTTCGGCGCGACGGGCGGCTTCCTCACGCTGCTGGGCGATACGACGGGCTTCGGCTTCCTGCCGCTGTCTTTCCAGGGCTTCGGCTTCGGCACGCTGCTGGTCCATAGCGGCCTGATCCATAGCTGCCTGGCTCTCGACTGACTGGCCGGCACTGGCTATTGTTTCGGCGCTGCTTGCCCCGCTGCCGGGCGTATAGACAGTCTGGCTTTCGGTGCTTGCGCAGGCAGACTGCAACATGACCATGACGGCTGTCAGTCCCAGCATGTAAACCCTGTAAGCTTGCATAAATGTCACCTAGGTCAGCGTTTTTGCATCGTTCCGCGTTGCTTTTCCAGAAATCCCGTCGTTGTGCAGGATCATTCAGCGCCATTTCCTCAGCCTCAACGGAGACTGAAAAACACCCCGTAACATCCTGAATTGACGATCATTAAAGGCCAGGGAGACGCAATAGTTTGCGCATCATAACGCATAATGATGAAATTAAGGAGTCTTCACCACCGCTTCCTGTGAGCCAGTCCCAGTTTTTTCATGAAAGTTCTGGAAATACTCATCGGCAGTATCGCCCTGTGCGTGTCCAGCCTGCCGCTCATCCTGTTGCTGTTAACCCTGCAGCAAAACCCGTCTGTGCCAAAAAGTCCTCCCCTAGACCAGGCACAGATCCGGGAAATCCAGCAACTGATGATCGACCATGATCCGCGCCAGCTGCTGGCCAGCGACTACCAGGAAGTGCGCCTGACCGAGAATGAACTCTCCGCCCTGACAACCTACGTCAAAAACACCAACCCCACACTCGCGGCCGTCAATATTCACACCGATCTGCGACAAGCCGGCGCCAGCATTCGCCTGAGTATTCCGATCGCCATGCTCGGACTGCAACGCTACGTCAATCTCGACCTGCGCTTCCGGCATGTCGATGACGCCCTGGCGCTGGCATCGGTGGATGCCGGTGCCCTGTCGATCCCGGCACCGCTGTTGGCTCCGCTTCGTGAAGCGGTGAACGCACGACTGGCAGAAGACCAGAATTACCAGCTGGTCGCCTCGTTTTTTGCATCCCTGGATTTCCAGAGCATCACCGAGGATAACGTCGTCATCGTCCTCAACTGGCAGGGCGACAACCTGCGCCAGCTGGAAGACCAGGCCCGCCAGGCCTTTGTCAGCGCGCGCGAAGCCAGGCGCCTGAAGTACTTTCATGACAAGCTCGCGGCTACCCTGGCCGAACTGCCCGCTGACATCCGGCGCATCGGACTTAACGACCTGCTACGTCCCCTGTTTCTCTATGCCAGCCTCAACAGTGCCGGCGGTGCTGATCCGGTCGCTGAGAACCGGGCCATATTCATTGTGCTCACGGCCTACCTCACAGAACTTGAGCTGCCCCAGCTGATCGGCACCGACACCGTGCTGGCCGAACCGCGCCGGGTCAGGGTCGTCATCGAAAACCGCGAAGATCTGGCCCAGCATGTGGTCGGCTCGGCCGCCATTGCCGCCTCTGCCGGTGCCGCCATGGCCGAAGTGATTTCCATCTACAAGGAGGTCCACGATTCTCGCTTTCGTACCGGCTTCAGTTTTACCGATATCGCGGCCAATCAGGCCGGCTCCCTGCTGGGCATGCTGGCCACCCGGTCGGACAGGGATGCACGACTGTTCCAGGACATCATAAAGGACAGCCAGGCCAGTACCGATTACCTGCCCCCCGTGGGTACCTACGACGGCATGACGGAGGCCGAGTTCATCGAGGCCTATGGCAGCCGCGATTCCGAGGCTTACCAGGCACGCCTGGCGGAAATCACCGATCGCATCGCGACCAGTCCCATCTACGCGCGGTTCGGCAACTAAACATGTTGGACGACAGCCAACTGGCAACCTTTCAGGGGCGGCTCGAAACACTTAGGGAAGCGCTCCAGGCCCAGTATGAGACGGGTAAGACTGCGGCCGATACGGTCGTGCTTGACCAGTCCAAGGTTGGACGCCTGTCGCGCATGGATGCGATGCAGCAGCAAAGCATGGCGCAATCCTCGCAACGCCAGGTGGAAAACCGCCTCAGACGAGTCAACAAGGCGCTCGCCAAATTTCTCAGTGGGGATTATGGTTATTGCGATAGTTGCGGCAACGACATCGATGTCAGCCGCCTGGATGTTCAACCGGAAGCCCCCTGCTGTTTTGACTGCCAGAGTCAGCAGGAAAACTGAGAGACAAGAGGCAATAGGCAAGAGGCAAGAGGCAAGAGGCAAGAGGCAAGAGGCAAGAGGCAAGAACAGGATGATTGCATGCCTGCCTTTGTCAACGCTTCAATAAAAACAAGTCTGTGCTTGGGACATGCTTGTATGTAGGTTGGTACAAGGCACTTGCGCCACCATTCGCCATGATGGCCAAAGGCTCTGAACCTGTTCCCGCCCAAGAGCAACACCTGTTGCCTGACGGTTCGTCCTTGCCTCCTGTCTCTTGCCTTTGTCCCGGAATAGTCGGGTATCCCCAAATCAAGTATCATCCGCAATCCCTGTTAAACGCACCCGGGACGCATTTCGTCATGACTGATCGCAAAAAAGGATTCAACAGCACCGTCCTGCACTCCGACCGGGAAGGCAAGCCGGAACACGGGGTATTGCACAAGCCGATACATCCGTCTGTCGCCTATGCCTACGAGGATGCCCGCGAGCTTGCCGGGGTATTCCAGAACAAGCGCAAGGGCTTTGCCTACGGCCGCCAGAACAATCCCACCATCGAGGCACTGGCACAGAAAGTCACAAAGCTGGAACAGGGCCTGGGCACAGTCATTTTTGCGACAGGTATGGCCGGTATCGGCTCCACCCTGCTGGCACTGCTCCGGCAGGGCGATCACATCGTTTCCAGCGCTTTCCTGTTCGGCAACACCAACTCCCTGTTCAACACCTTCAGGGAACTGGGCATTGAAGTGACGTTTATTGATGCCACCGACGTCGCCAATGTCGAATCCGCCATCCAGGACAACACGCGCCTGGTGTTTGTGGAAACCATTGCCAACCCGGTCACCCAGGTGGTCGACTTGGTGGCAATCGGCGATTTGTGTGAAGCCCGTAACCTGGTGTACTTCGTGGACAACACCATGACCTCGCCCTGGCTGTTCCTGCCGAAAACCGCGAAAGCCAGCCTGGTCACGAACTCCCTGACCAAGACCATTGGCGGGCACGGCAACGCGCTGGCCGGCAGTGTCACCGACACCGGGCTGTTTGACTGGACCACGTACCCGAACATCTACGACACCTACAAGAACCTGGACCCGAGCCAGTGGGGCATCACCCAGATCCGCAAGAAAGGCCTGCGCGATTTCGGCGCGGCATTAGCGCCGGAAGCCGCCCATCATATTTCTGTGGGCAGCGATACTTTGAGCCTGCGCCTGGACAAGGCCTGCGCCAATGCCCAAGCCATTGCCGAATTCTGCCAGGCGCACCCGAAAGTCAGAAGAGTGTTCTATCCGGGGCTGCCAAACCATCCCCAGCACGAACGGGCGAAAACCCTGTTCCGCCACTTCGGCGCCCTGCTGAGCATCGAACTCGATAACGCCATAGACTGTTTTGATTTCCTGAACAAACTGGAACTGGTGCTGTCATCCAGCCACCTGGGCGACAACCGCACCCTGGCGATTCCCGTGGCCCACACCATCTATTACGAGATGGGCGCCGAGCGCCGCGCCTCCATGGGCATTGCTGACTCCATGATCCGGCTGTCGGTGGGCATTGAAGACACGAAAGACCTGCTGGCGGATTTTGAACAGGCACTGGCTGGCTGATATCTGCCATGGCGGTCCCGCTTTGCCACATTGACGACATTCCTGAAGGCTCTGCCAGGGGCTTCACCGCGGCAGGACGCAGCGTGCTGGTGGTGAAAAAGCGCGGCGACTGTTTTGTCTACCTAAACCGCTGCCCGCATCTGGGCATTGCACTGGAATGGGAGCCTGACAACTTTCTTGATTCCGAGGGCCTGTACATCCGCTGCTGCAACCACGGTGCCTTTTTCGAGATTGATACAGGGCTGTGCATTATGGGCCCCTGCATGGGCGACAGCCTGTGGGCGCTGGACTATCACCTGGAAGCGGGTCGCCTCATGCTAGACGAGGCAGCACTACCGGAATCGCCTTCTCAAGCCTGATCTCGCGCGCCGTCATTAACGCCTGCCAGGCCATGATCTCAACCCCGGCCTCTGCCGCTGCCACCAAGGCTGCACTGTAATCCGGATCAATCTCCGTCGCCGGCGCCACCCGTTCGATACCGGAATGCTGCACACAGAACAACAGCACCGCCCGTGATCCCTGTTCCCGAATATGAACCAGCTCCCGTAAGTGCTTGGTGCCACGGGTCGAGACGGCATCCGGAAACAGGCCCAGCCCTTTGCCCATGCCAAGCGTGACGTTCTTCACTTCAATGTAGCAGTCTTCGCTGGGACGCTGCGGATGATCCTGCAGCAGGAAATCAATACGACTGTTTTCCTGCCCGTATTTCACCTCCTGGCGCAGTGTCTGGTATCCCTGCAGTGCAGGGATGACGTCATTTTCGATGGCTTCACGCACCAGCGCATTGGCACGTCCGGTATTGATACCGGCGCGTTTCTTGCCGGCCACCTCGATCATCTCGAAGGTGTGCGGGTACTTGCGGGTCTTACTGTCAGATGTTGAAAACCAGACGCGGCTGCCCGGCGTATTACAATGCAGCATGGAGCCGGTATTCGGGCAGTGTATGGTAATCACTTTGCCATCGGGCAGTTCGATGTCAGCAAGGAAACGTTTGTATCTTCTGATGAGTGTGGCAGGTTGGAACGGCGGTGTGAATTTCATGAACGTCGGTATTGGTTTGGCCCCGGACAGAACAGCAGCTTACTGCCAAAAAAGCGCATCGGCCCAGGGCATTATGACGGACCCTCAAAAGCATGCACTGGCGGATCTATTATCCGCGTTTTAAGGGCATTTTTATGGGCACTTTTATTCCACTTTTTATGGCACTGAGGGGCATTATCTGGTAGCGTAGCGTCCCTCGCGAAACGGCGAGCCTGGAATTGAAGTAATTTTTAAATCAACTATCTAAAGATTAGTTTTTGAGATCAGGAATGGCAACCAAAAAAACACCTGCAAAAAGCAAAGCCAAGGCGAAAACCAAGGCAAAAGCGAAAGCTAAAACCAAGGTAAAAGCCAAGGTCAAGACGGCGCCTAAAGCAAAGGCGAAAACCGTCGCCAAGGCGAAGGCTAAAACCAAGGCTGCGCCCAAAGCTAAAGCCAAAACCAAAGCTGCGCCGAAAGCCAAAGCAGAAACCGCGGCGAAGGCGAAAACCACAGCCCGGCGGGTGCCCAAGGCCAAGGTAAAAACCCAGGCCAAGGCAAAGCCGAAAGCCCAGCCCAGGCCCAAGGCAACAGCCAAGCCCAAAGCAGCTCCCAAGGCTACCAAGGCAAACGTCAGCAAACCAAAAGCTAAACCCAAAGCAAAAGCTGCTGCCCGTCCTGTGGCACCAGCTGCAGTAACAGCACCGGATTCACATATGCAGGCCAGAGGCTTCACTCCTTACAAAATCAAACGTGGTGAGGAGTACATGAACGAAGCTCAGAAAGAGCACTTCAAGAACATTTTGCGCAGTTGGCGCAATGAACTGATGCAAGAGGTAGACCGTACCGTACACCACATGCAGGACGAAGCGGCCAACCCGCCGGATCCTGCTGACCGCGCCACACTCGAAGAGGAATTCAGCATCGAGTTGCGCACGCGCGACCGCGAACGCCGCTTAATCAAGAAGATCGACAGCACCATTGAGCTAATCGCCAATGACGATTACGGCTGGTGTGATTCGTGCGGTGTCGAAATCGGTATTCGTCGCCTGGAAGCCAGGCCGACTGCCAACAAATGCATCGATTGCAAGACGCTCGACGAAATCAAGGAAAAACAGCTGGGCGCTTGACTAGTTCCCGCTCGTCACAGCGGCACGCAATAACGATACAGCGTTATAATGCTACTCCGATACAAAGGGCGACCATGGTCGCCCTTTTTCTTGTCCACGATTCGCTATACTGCGTTTTTGCAGAACTACTGTCTTTGCCAGCTTCATGACAGACGCCAACCTACAGCACCCAGGTCCGACGCCGATGCCTGCACCCTATATCGGGCGTTTTGCACCCTCACCATCGGGTCCGTTGCACATGGGCTCACTGATTGCCGCGCTGGCATCCTACCTGGATGCCCGCAGTCACAACGGCACCTGGTTGATGCGCATGGAAGACCTGGACCCCCCCCGCGAAAGTGCTGAAGCCGCCGACCAGATTCTCTGTGCCCTGGATGCCCTCGGATTGCACTGGGACGGTCCGGTGCTCTACCAGAGCCAGCGATACCCCGCCTATGCCGAAGCCATTGCCACCCTGCAGGCCCAACACAAGGTATTTGCCTGTGACTGCACACGCCAGCAGGTGCTCGACCATGGCGGTGTGTACCCGGGTACCTGTCGTGACCGCGGTCTGGGAGATGGCAAGGGCATTGCGCTGCGTTGCCGTGTCAGTGACTGGTTAATGACGTTTACGGATGCCATCCAGGGACCCCAGCAGCAACCGTTGCAAAGTGCGGTCGGCGATTTTGTCATTCGACGCAAGGACGGGCTATACGCCTACCAACTGGCTGTGGTCGTCGATGACGGTTTCCAGAACATCACCCATGTGGTCCGGGGTATCGACCTGCTGGATTCCACGCCGCGACAACGCTATCTCCAGGAACTGCTCAATCTGCCCCGCCCGCAATACAGCCATATCCCGGTCATCGTCAACAGCGATGGCCAGAAGCTCAGCAAACAGCATCATGCACCCGCGATCGATATCCTGAACCCGGCCCGCCTGCTGGTCGAGGCGCTGACCTACCTGCAGCAGCAACCGGACCCGCAATTGCTGTCGGCAACACCGGCCGACATTCTGGCCTGGGCTACAGCCCGCTGGCAGCCGGCAAGGCTTGGCGCACTGAAGACCCTGCAGGAAGCTACCGCCGACTGACCGGTGTGCCGTGCATCGGCACGGCGCCGGCGCTGGTTCGCCAGACGCTCATATTGCACCGCAACATCGGCGTTATTCGGGGTAAAATCCGGAAAAAAGCAAAAAATGGGTAGAAAAGAAACACATTACCCATTAATTTACCTGCTATGAAGAATCACCCTTCTCAAAAGCGCCCGTTCAGCGACTGTTGTCACCGGTCTGTGCCGTCTGCCTAGTCATTCGCTGCCCCGAATCCCATGCATCATATTCTGATTGTTGAAAACGACAGTGAGATCCGCAAAGCGCTGAGACGCTTGCTGGAACGCCAGGGTTTCGGTGTGACCGAGGCTGCCAGTGTCGAGTCAGCCGCCACCCATGATCTGGATGCCTTTGGCTGCATTATTGCCGACCTGCGACTGGACGGCTGTCCCGGTACACACCTGATACGCATGACCCACACACCGGTACTGATCCTGACCAACTACGCCAGCATGCGTAGCGCAATCGATTCCCGCGCCATCGGTGCCGTCAATTACCTGTCACTTCCCCTGGATCCCGAGGAAGTCCTGGGTGCCATCAATCGCATCATCAGCGAGGACATCAAAGCCCAGAATGCGGTCATGGCAAATCCGCGCGACAGCGAAAAACCGGTCACCGGCATGGTCGGTCACTGTCCCGCCATGTGCGAACTGTTCCGGCGTATCCGCAAGGTGGCCATGACCAATTCTCCGGTCATGATCATGGGCGAATCCGGAACCGGCAAGGAACTGGTTGCCCGGGCTGTGCATGAAGGCAGCACCCGCCAGGATGCCAGCCTGATTTCGGTGAATTGCGCCGCCATTCCGGAAAACCTGATTGAATCGGAACTGTTCGGGCACGAGAAGGATGCCTTCCCCGGCGCCACATCGACCCGCACCGGCCTCGTCGAGGAAGCCAACAATGGCACGCTGTTTCTCGATGAAATCGGTGAATTGCCGCTGGAAGCCCAGGCCCGTCTGTTGCGTGTGCTGCAGGAACATGAAATTCGCAAGGTCGGGTCCGTGCAGTCACAGAAAGTCGATATCCGGCTGGTCGCTGCCACTCACAGGGATCTCAAGCAACTGGTGAACGAAGGCCGCTTTCGCGAGGATTTGTATTACCGCATCAATGTCATGCCACTGGAAATTCCACCGCTGCGCGCGCGCGGTGCCGATGTCCTCGAACTGGCCGACAGAAAACTGGAAGTGTATTGCAATCGCCTCAATGTGCCGCGCAAGAAATTCAGCCCGGATGCCATCCAGGGCATTACCACGTACCACTGGCCAGGTAATGTCCGCGAACTGGAAAACGCCATTGAACGTGCAGTAATCCTGACGGAAGAAAACGAGATCCCCCTGGACCTGATGGGACTCGATGTGGAACTGGTCAAGATCGATGCCGTGGCAACCGCCACCCCGGCTGCCAGCAACGATCCGGATCATGCAGTCGTCAACGACAAGGATCTTTCCCTGAAGGATTATTTCGAGCGTTTTGTGCTGGAAAACCAGGATGAGCTCAACGAAACCGAACTGGCCAAGAAACTCGGCATCAGCCGCAAGTGCCTGTGGGAAAGACGCCAACGCTTCAACATTCCGCGCAACAAGAAAAAACCCGCATAACCCCTTCCCGTATCCAGGCCTCCAACGGGGCTATTTGTTACCCTTTTTCGCAGTTTCGGTTACACATTGTAATGCTGCACTGCACATTCCAGATTGTGTAGAAAAAATATAAAAAAAGTTTTGAAAAACGCTCAAAACCTGTCTTATATTCGTCTTGCCTGCACAACAACAATAATAACTGCAGACTATTTTTGACTTTTGCTGATGCTTGTTTGAAACAGGTTTTCGGAGAACATCAGCAAGACTGCACTAAGGCCCCGGCGGAAAATAAGAACTGGTAAACAGCATGATTCCGGGGAGTACACTGTAGGGTCAATGACTCGGGGTGGGATACTTTCCTGACCATCAGCCTGCTGGGCTGGCATTGCAGACATGGATGTTGCAGTCAATAACAATAATAACAAAAATAGAAACGCCTCATTCAACGGGGGAAGTGCGAAAGTGCTTCCCCCGTTTTATATCTGCTCTTGGTATCTGCTTAATCCATATAGTGTTGACGCCGGTACGCGTGGCAATCCCGTGGTGCTCCTGCTGAACGGAATGACACCAACGCTTACCCGCTCCAGCACATCTGTGTAAAATGCTTCCTTCACCGCAAGAGTTAGTGTCTTGAGCAACGATTCAAACCCGCCAACAACGCCTGAACCCTCCGCGCCCGGTTCCACCGACCTGTCACCGCTGACTCCTGTCATTCTGGAACGCGACCAGCACAGTATTTCACGCAAAAACATCAGCCCCGGTTGCCTGCGCGTGCTCTACACGCTCAACGATGCGGGTTATGAAGCGTATATCGTGGGCGGTGCCGTGCGCGATCTTCTGCTGGGCAAACAGCCCAAGGACTTCGATGTTGCGACCAATGCCACACCCGAACAGGCCAAGGCTGAATTCCGACAGGCACGCATCATCGGTCGCCGCTTCCGCATCGTGCATGTCACCATGGGCCGTGAAATCATCGAGGTTTCCACGTTTCGCGCCAGCAATACCGACAGTGTCCAGATCCAGGGTGAGCGCCTGGCCCGAAGCATCCAGCATATCGATTCAGCCCATTCCCAGAGCGGCATGATCCTGCGTGACAATGTCTACGGCACACTCGAGGAGGATGTCATCCGCCGCGACTTCACGGTCAATGCGCTGTATTACACGGTGAGAAAATTCCGCGTGCATGACTTTGTTCAGGGCAAGCAGGACCTGGAAAACCACTGCCTGCGCATGATCGGCGACCCGGAGCAGCGCTACCGTGAAGATCCGGTACGCATCCTGCGCGCCATCCGCCTATCCGCCAAGCTCGGCTTCAGCATCGATCCCGCCACAGCCGCGCCCATCAGGCCACTGGCCCATTTGCTCGAATCCATTCCGGCGGCGCGCCTGTTCGATGAGATCCTGAAACTGTTTTTTACCGGCAACTCGCTGGAAAGCTACGAGATGCTGCGAAAATACGAGGTGTTCGACTACCTGTTTCCGGGCACGGCCGCCGTCATGAAGCAGGACAACCCCCTGATGGAAAAGATCCTGCACAGCGCCTTTGCCAGCACTGACCAGCGCGTGAGTGACCTGAAGAGTGTGACGCCGGCCTACCTACTCGCCGCCATTCTCTGGCCGGCGCTTGATCACCAGTACCAAGCCAACCTGAAACGCAACATGCCGCCCATGGTAGCCATGCACCATGCCGCGCAGGCAGTCATCAGTGAACAGGTCAACCGCATTTCCATTCCAAAGCGCTTCAGTATCCCGATGCGCGAGATCTGGGAATTCCAGTTGCGCCTGCCACGTCGTAAACGCGCCAATGTGCTGGTCAACCACAAACGTTTCCGCGCCGCCTATGACTTCATCCTGTTGCGCGAGCAGGCCGGGGAAAACCTCGATGGCCTTGGCGAGTGGTGGACACAATTCCAGCAGGCGGACAAGGAACAGCAGGACAAGATGCTCACGCCCCAGCGTCGTGGCCGGCGCCGTTCAAAATCCGGCAAGCGCAGAGTAAAATCACGCAACAATCCGAATCAGTGACCAGCCAAGTGGCCCAGGAAATCAGTAAAAACAGCTCCATTCCCCGGTATATCGCTGTTGAAGGCCCTATCGGTGTCGGCAAGACCAGCCTGGCCAAGCGCCTGGCGAAGAGTTTCAACTACGAAATCCTGCTGGAAAAAAGCGACGAGAACCCCTTCCTTGAGCGCTTCTATCACGATCCCCGCCAGATGGCCCTGGCCACACAGCTGTTTTTCCTGTTCCAGCGTGCCCAGCAGATCCAGGATCTGCGTCAGGATGACATGTTCGAACCCGTGCGCGTGGCCGACTTCCTGATGGAGAAAGACCGGCTGTTTGCCCGGCAGAATCTCGACAACGACGAATTCGAACTCTACCAGAACGTCTATAAACACCTGACCATCGATGCGCCACGCCCCGACCTGGTGATCTACCTGCAGGCACCGGTGGACACGTTGCTGGAACGCATCCAAAAACGCGGCATTGAAGCCGAGCAGCTGATTGAACGCCCCTACCTGGAAAACCTGATTGATGCCTACACCCAGTTTTTTCATTACTACGACGACAGCACCCTGCTGATGGTGAACAGCGCGGAAATCGATCTGGTCAACAATGACGACGATTACAACCAGCTGCTGGATTACATACTGACAACCCGCAAGGGCAGCCGTAATTACTTCAACCCCAAGCCCTCCTTGCTGTAACATGCCACCCTCCACCGTGAGGGAAACCCGGCAACTTAACGTCGTCAAAGAAAGCCCGTGAAAAAAGTCACCGTCAACACGCTGCACAAGCTCAAGGACGCCGGCGAGAAATTTGCCTGCCTGACCTGCTATGACGCCCTCTTTGCCGGCCTGTTCGGCGATGCCGGAGTCGAAGTCATCCTGGTGGGCGATTCGCTCGGCATGGTGCTGCAGGGACATGACTCCACTTTGCCGGTCACCATGGACGACATGGTTTATCACATGGGCTGCGTGAAACGCGGCAGCAAGGGCTCGCTGTTGATCGCCGACTTGCCCTTCATGTCCTATGCCTCCGAAGCGCAGACGCTGGAAAATGCGGCCCGGCTGATGCGTGCCGGCGCGCAGATGGTCAAACTTGAAGGGGGCGTCTGGATCGCCGAGTCCACCCGCCTTTTGGCCGAACGCGGCATCCCCGTCTGTGCCCATATGGGCCTGACGCCACAATCGGTCAATCGTATCGGGGGCTTCCTGGTACAGGGCCGAGATCCGGACCAGGCTGGCGCCATGATTGCGGAAGCGCGGTTGCTGGAAGAGCACGGCGCCAGCTGCCTGCTGCTGGAATCTGTGCCGGTGTCACTGGCCCGGACCATTTCGGAAGCCCTGACCATTCCCGTAATCGGCATCGGTGCCGGCCCCCATGTCGATGGCCAGATCATGGTTTTGCACGATTTGCTGGGCATAGCCCCGATCACGCCGAAGTTCGTGAAAAATTTCCTCGCGGAATCCGATAATGGCATTCCCGGGGCCATCGCCGGTTTTGTCAGTGCGGTCAAGGCCGGCACTTTTCCGGCACCCGAACACTGCTACGACTGACCTGGCTCCCCCATGCAGATTTACCAGACACGGGCCGTCCTGCAGGAAGCGCTGGCACAGTTTCGCCGCACAGGCAAAAGCATCGCCCTGGTGCCCACCATGGGCAACCTCCATGCCGGCCATCTGGCGCTGGTTGCCGCCGCCAGGGCGGAATGCGATATCGTGCTGGCCACCATCTTCATCAACCCCCTCCAGTTCGGCCCCAGTGAGGACCTGAGCAGTTATCCGCGCACACTCGACGCCGACATTGCCGGCCTCACGGCCAGCGCCTGCGATGCTGTGTTCATTCCGGCGACGACAGAGATGTATCCCAATGGTCTCGACAACCAGACCCTGGTGTCGGTACCAGGATTGACAGCACGCCACTGCGGCGCCAGCCGTCCCGGCCACTTTGACGGCGTGTGTACTGTGGTCAGCAAGCTGCTGCACCTGACCGGGCCTGATGCGGCCTTCTTCGGGGAAAAGGACTACCAGCAGCTGCAGGTTATCCGCAAGATGGTGTCCGATCTGTGCATGCCCGTCATCATCCGTGGCGTGCCTGTCCAGCGCAGTGAGGACGGCCTGGCCCTGAGTTCCCGCAATGGCTACCTGACGGACGCCGAGCGCGAAGTTGCCCCGTTGCTGCAGCAACAGCTGGTTAGCACCCGTGACAGTATTGTTGCCGGCAACACGGATTATGCCGCCCTGGAAAGCGCTGGCATGCAGGCGCTCGCTACGGCCGGATTCCGGCCGGATTATATTGCCGTGTGTGACGCTGCCACGCTGGAGCCGGCCACTGCAGCGGATACCGACCTGGTGATCCTGGCGGCCGCCTGGCTTGGCAAAACGCGCCTGATCGACAACATCACCCTGCAGCGCGCCTGACCGTTCGCCTTCATTTATTAACCTCACTGGCCTAGTATTGATTCCTTCTCCCGCAAGACAAAGCCATAACCCTCAGGATTTCCATGCGCATCGGCATACTTTCACGCAACCGTAACCTTTATTCCACCCGCCGCCTGGTCGAAGCCGCCAAGGAACGCGGTCATGAAGTGCGCGTCGTCGACGTACTCAAGTGCTACATGAACATCACCGCCAATGACCCCACAGTGTTTTACCAGCGCAGTGCTGAAAAGGTGGAGGAACTGGAATTCGATGCCGTTATTCCGCGCATCGGGGCCAGCATCACAGCCTATGGCTGCGCCGTGCTGCGCCAGTTCGAGGTCGGCCATGTCTATTCCATCAACGAGTCCATCGCCATCACCCGCTCCCGCGACAAACTGCGGGCGCACCAGCTGCTCGCCCGCAAGGGCATCGGCCAGCCGGTGACCAGTTATGCCCACTCCGCCCGTGCCACCGGCAAGCTGATCGAGTCCGTTGGCGGTGCGCCGCTGATCCTAAAACTGACCGAGAGCACCCATGGCGATGGCGTCCTGCTGGCTGAAACCAAGAAAGCGGCCGAAGCCCTGATCAATGCCTTCATGGGCATAGGCTCGGACTTCCTCGTCCAGGAGTTCATTCGTGAAGCCGGCGGTTCGGACATTCGCTGTTTCGTGGTGGGCAAAAAAGTCATTGCCGCCATGCAGCGCAAGGCCGTCAAGGGCGAGTACCGCTCCAACCTGCATCGCGGCGGCACCGCTGAAGTGATCAGGCTCACACCGGAGGAGCGCGCACTTGCCGTGCGTGCCGCCCAGGTCATGGGATTGGATCTGGCCGGCGTGGATATCCTGCGCTCTTCGCATGGCCCGCTGGTGATTGAGGTAAACTCCTCACCAGGCATGGAAGGCATTGAGACTGCCACCGGCAAGAATGTGGCTGACAAGATTATCGAATATATCGAAAAGGATTCTGCCCTTGGTCCCAACCGCCCCAAAGGCAAAGGATGACCGGCGCTGTTGACGAAGTAATCAGGCAGACTACAAGCAGTAAAGGGTAGCCCATATGGCCTATACCAAACTCTCGAAACTGAAAGTCGGCGCACTGGAGCAGTGTGACCTGCCGGAACTGGGTATTGAAAAACTCCACGTTCGCGTGGATACCGGTGCTGCCACCTCGTCCCTGCACGTGGACAACATTGACGAGTTCAGGAAAGGCGGCAAGAACTATGTCAGCTTTGACCTCCACCCAGACATTCACAATGTCGATTCCATCATCCGCACCACCGCGCCCGTGGAAGGCACCAAGAAGGTCAAGAGCTCGTCCGCAGATACCGAGAAGCGCGTCGTCATCACCACCCTGATTCGCCTGGCCGGACGGGAATGGCCCATCAAGATCACCCTCACCGACCGCTCCGAGATGACCTACCTCATGCTGATGGGCAGGGAAGCCATGGAAGGACGCATTATCGTCGACCCCGAATTCGAATACCTGCTGAGCCAGGATGATGACGAGGACACGGACGAATTGCTGTCGGATTCCGAGGAAGAATAGGCCTGCATACGAGCACGTGTGCGGTCGTTCAGAATCCATTCCGGCAACACCCTGCTACGCGGCTAAAACCCCGCCTGCCCCGTCTTGCAGGCCACAGCCATCATGTCACCGAAACCCGCCCTGCCTGGCCTGCCGGCATGGGTGACGGGTTGGCCTATTTTTGGGATAATGCGCGTCCTTTGTAGCTGGCCTTTGCCGGCGGCAACCGACATTTTCGAGGAACTTCCCGTGCAATCACTGATGTTAAAAGCCAAACTCCACAAGGCCTGCGTGACCCACGCCGAACTGGATTACGAAGGCTCCTGCGCCATCGATGGCAACCTGCTCGACAGTGCCGGTATCCGTGAGTTCGAGCAGATCCAGATCTACAACATCACCAATGGCGAACGCTTTACTACCTATGCCATTCGTGCCGAAACCGGTTCAGGCATTATTTCGATCAACGGCGCTGCAGCCCATCGCGCCAGCGTCGGCGACCGTGTCATTATCTGTGCCTACGCCGGCTATACCGAGGCTGAACTGCTCAACCACAAGCCAAAACTGGTTTACCTGGATGAACATAACGCCATCATCCGTGCCAGCAATACCATTCCGGTCCAGATGGCCGAGCCAGCGCCGGAGTCTGTCACCGAAAAAGTAGCCTGAGGCTGCACATGGGCAGGCTTTACCGATAAAGCCTGCCATGACTTGACCATATCCCGGGGGGGACTGTGCGCACAGTCATGCGCGCACAAGGTCGCGGAAGCGCTTGGTGCAAGGTCCAGTGACACAACGTCACAAGACTTGCCAAAGTATTCCTCGACCGTGGTATAAATCGGGTCTGTTCGGCAAGATTCAGACCCTGAACAGTCTGCTGGTTGCACTGCCTGTCAGTGCACTGGCAACAAATACTAGGAGCCCCCGTGTCAGAAACAAAACGTTATCCCGTCCCGGAAACCCTTAAGAAAACCGCCCACCTCGACAAGGCCGCCTATGAGTCCATGTACAAAGCTTCTGTGGAAGACCCGGATACGTTCTGGACCGAACAGGCCACCACGTTCCTGGACTGGATAACACCCTTTTCCCAGGTCAGCGACTGCGACATGGCCAGTGGCAGCATCAAGTGGTTCCTGGGGGGTGAGCTCAACGTCACCAGCAACTGTATCGACCGCCATCTGCCCGCCCGTGCCAACCAGGCCGCTATTCTGTGGGAAGGCGATGAGCCCGGCGACGACCGCACCATCACCTACCAGGAGTTGCATGACGAAGTCTGCAAACTGGCCAACGTGCTGAAAGACCGGGGTGTGAAAAAAGGCGATCGCGTCTGTATCTACATGCCCATGATTCCCGAAGCCGCCTTTGCCATGCTTGCCTGTGCCCGTATCGGTGCCGTGCATTCGGTAGTCTTTGGTGGTTTCTCGCCCGACTCCCTGAAAGACCGTATTCTCGATTCCGACTGCCGGGTAGTGATCACTTCTGACGAAAGCGTCCGTGGCGGCCGCATCTTCCCGCTCAAGGCCAACACCGATGCCGCCGTGGCCAACTGCCCCAACGTGCACACCGTGCTGGTCGTCAAACGTACCGGGGGCGATGTCGCCTGGGATGACAGTCGTGATATCTGGTACGGTGAGGCCACGGCCAATGTCGCCGCCACTTGCGAGCCGGAACCCATGGCCAGCGAGGACGCGCTTTTCATCCTGTACACGTCCGGCTCCACCGGCAAACCCAAGGGTGTCCTGCATACCACGGGCGGCTACCTGCTCATTGCCGCCATGACCCACAAGTATGTATTCGATTATCACGATGGCGACATCTACTGGTGTGCCGCCGATGTCGGCTGGGTGACCGGCCACACCTATATCGTCTACGGTCCGCTGGCCAATGCCGCCACCACGGTCATGTTTGAAGGGGTACCCACCTACCCCGACTGCTCCCGCTTCTGGCAGGTCATCGACAAGCACAAGGTGCGCTCCTTCTATACCGCCCCCACCGCCATTCGCGCCCTGATGGCGCAGGGCAATGATCCGGTTACCAGTACCTCCCGCGAATCCCTGGAAATTCTCGGCACGGTTGGCGAACCCATCAACCCCGAAGCCTGGGAATGGTATTACCATGTCGTAGGCAATGGCCGCTGTCCGATCATGGATACATGGTGGCAGACAGAAACCGGCGGTCACATGATTACCCCGCTGCCCGGCGTCACAGACCTGAAACCCGGTTCAGCCACCCTGCCCTTCTTCGGCGTGCAGCCGGCCCTGGTCGACCCTGAAGGCACAATCCTCGAAGGCGCCACCTCCGGTAATCTCGTCATTACTGCCAGCTGGCCAAGCCAGATCCGTACCGTCTATGGCGATCACCAGCGCTGTGTCGACACCTATTACTCCACCTACCCGGGTTATTACTTCACCGGTGACGGTGCCCGTCGTGACGAGGATGGCTACTGGTGGATTACCGGTCGTGTCGATGACGTGCTCAATGTCAGTGGTCATCGTCTCGGCACAGCTGAAATAGAAAGCGCACTTGTGCTGCATGAAAGTGTCGCCGAAGCCGCTGTGGTCGGCTTCCCCCACGATATCAAGGGCCAGGGCATCTATGCCTATGTCAGCCTGATGAGTGGTGTATCAGCTTCCGATGAACTGCTGGCAGAACTGCGTAATTTCGTAGCCAGGGAGATCGGTGCCATAGCCAAGCCGGAAATCATCCAGTGGGCACCGGGGCTGCCAAAAACGCGTTCTGGCAAGATCATGCGCCGCATTCTGCGCAAGATCGCCGCCAACGAACTCGAGAATCTCGGCGATACCACCACCCTGGCCGACCCCGCGGTTGTGGACCACCTGATCGAAAACCGCGCCAACAAGTAGTCCCCTCACAACCGTCGTAGCGGGATGTTGCCAGGCAGGGACGAGTACCCTGGTTGACAACATCCCGACCCCGCTCTAGCTTCTGCCTTACCGGTTGCCAAGAAGGCTGTACTGGTGAACGGAATGACAACACCAACATGGAAAGCAAGGAGCGGCAATGAGAAATCTGATTGTCTGTGCCGATGGCACCTGGAACACCCCCGATCAGGAAGATGATGGCGTCTTGGCCCCCACCAACGTCTACAAGCTCTATAACTGCATTGCAGAGAAAGACGCAGACGATAATCCACAACTGAAGTATTACCACCCGGGCGTCGGTACGGACGGCGGTTTATTTGACCAGGTGCTCGGCGGCGGTGCCGGCAAAGGCCTGAGCCGGAACATCAAAAGCGGCTACCAGTGGCTGGCACGACAATACCGCGAAGGTGACCGTATCTTCCTGTTCGGTTTCAGCCGAGGAGCCTACACCGTGCGCTCACTGGGCGGCTTCATTGCCCGCTGTGGCCTGTTGGACCTGACGGACATAGCATCTGCCGAAGGCTGGCAGCGGGTAGAGATGGCCTATCAGCAGGGTTATCGTGACCGTGCGGGCCGCAACAGCTGGGGCAAGGACTGGACTTTCCACAAAGGCGGGGCGTCAGACAGTCATGTCGATATTCATTTCATTGGCGTCTGGGATACCGTCGGCGCCTTGGGCATTCCCGATGACATGGCCCTGCTGAATTTTCTCGATGACCGTGATGACCATATCTTTCACGATGTGAAGCTCAGCGCCAAGACCCGGCACGCCCGCCATGCCGTCGCTATTGATGAAATCCGCGCCAGCTTTCAACCCACGCTCTGGGATGAGAAAAACGCCAAAACTGACGTCAAGCAGGTGTGGTTTACCGGCGTGCATGCCGATGTGGGTGGTGGCTATGCCCAGGATGGCCTGGCCGATGTAGCACTGCAATGGATGATCGACGAAGCCGGCACCAGGGGGCTGCATTGTTACCCGCAAATGCTTGACCAGATCAGGCCCGATGCGTGGGGCATTATTCACAATTCCTACCGGGGCCTGTTTGGCCTGCTGCCCTCCAGGCCCCGTAATATTCCCAAACTGATCAAAAGCAACACCTGCCTCCATCCTGCCGTGAATGAGCGCCGCCATCTGCCTTCGATGCGCCAGGGTGTCTATCGTGAACACATCAGTTTGCGTAAAAACGAGTCGAGGACACTGACCATTTATGCCGACAAACCCTGGAACATGACCAACCTGTATCTGGAAGCCGGTGAAAGTTACCGTTTCGAAGCCAGTGGCGAGTGGCTGGACGCGTCTGTCTCCTGTGGCCCCGACGGCACCCGTGATGGCCAATTCAACGTGGGTGAACTCATGCATATGGCCGGCACCGTTCTGGGGAAATTCGAAAAACTGCTGAAAAAACTCGGCAAGAATCCGAATGCCAACGTCAACGGCACCCGTCGGGAAGAGGACTTTTCCTGGTTCAGCCTGCTGGGCACCGTCACTGATGGTGGCGTGCTGACCAGAGACAACACCTTCTCACCGCACAACACTTTCCTGATCGGCTCGGCGCTGACCAGGAGATTCACCAAACCCGGATACCTACATTGTTATGCCAATGATGCCTGGCATTTTTATGGCAACAACCAGGGCAGCCTGGCACTGAAGGTGACGCGGGTGTAGGCCAAGCTGGCAGGATCAGCCAGTGACTTTGCCATCGAGATAGGCCCGTCGCAGTTGCGGCGGGAATTTCTCGATGGCATAGCGCAACATGGTGCGGGGCATGTGCCGGTAATGGGCCAGCAGGAAGGCTTCCTCGGTGGCGCGATGGCGATTGCCGATTTCCCGCAGCATCCAGCCTACGGCCTTGTGGATAAGGTCCTCGGTGTCATTCACCAGCAGGCCGGCGATACGCAGGGCATCGGTATAGTCCCCTTTACGAATG
>Ga0181588_10000286_pt1 | contig 44874 bp, 42 predicted proteins | sample 071ome_26_FD_148607 | JGI IMG/M metagenome (GOLD analysis project Ga0181588, IMG submission 148607) | Coastal salt marsh microbial communities from the Groves Creek Marsh, Skidaway Island, Georgia - 071409BT metaG (spades assembly) | ecosystem: Environmental > Aquatic > Marine > Intertidal zone...
TGATTTGCATAAATTCAAACACCTCACAAAAATGAGCCAGAGCCCGCATGCGCGCGAGATACCCCACTTGAAAATAAACGAAAATTGGGCCGAATCCGCAAACGGTCAGCAATCTCTGAGCGCGCCCTAGCCAAATCGGATACGAATGGCAAGTGCCTGAAGGGTTGCGGGAATGCAACATGTGGCCTGCGTGCGATGATCCGTAGTCGGCGCTATGCAGGTGCGCCAAGCCTCGTTAAAGGGAGCCGCAATGAGCGCTTCACTCTCTCCCATTATGGCCAGCATCAACGTTGCCATCGGCGGCGCAATCGGCGCCGTGCTGCGTTATCAGCTTGGCCGCGGCATGACCGGATGGCTGGGTGCGCCAGTTGTTGGCGCGTTTCCGTTTGCTACGCTGGCTGCCAATGCAATCGGGAGCTTGCTGATGGGCGTGCTAGCGGGTTGGCTAGCGCGCCATGGCGGCGAAGGTAGCGTGGCTCCTGACCAGCTGCGCCTGCTCCTGGGAGTCGGCCTGCTTGGCGGCTTTACTACATTTTCTGCCTTCAGCCTCGAGATGGTGCTGCTGATCGAACGCGGACAATATCTGTTCGCGTCGCTCTATGTGATCCTGTCTGTTGCATTGGGCATCAGCGGCTTGCTCGTGGGGCTTAACCTGACGAGGCTCTTCTCATGAGCGAGCAGACCACCAACGCAGACCAGACGGTGCGCCAGTTCACCATAGGCGAAGACGATAATGGCATACGGCTGGATCGCTGGTTCAAACGCAATCTGCCGCAGATCGGCTTTGCCACGGTCAGCCGCTGGGCACGTACCGGCCAGATCCGCGTCGATGGCAAGCGCGCCAAACCCGATGATCGTTTGAGCGAGGGGCAAGTGCTGCGTGTACCGCCAGGCGGCGAGCAAGCCCCCGGTGGACGAAAGCCGAAGCAGCGCCGCGAGCTGAAGCCCGAGGAAATCGCCGAGGCCCATGCCATGGTGATTCGCGAGACCAAGTCCGCAATTGTGCTCAACAAACCTCCCGGCCTTGCGACGCAAGGCGGCAGCAAGACCAACAAGCATGTCGATGGCCTGCTTGATGCCTTTGTCGAAGACGATGACACCCCTCGCCCGCGCCTGGTTCACCGGTTGGACAAGGACACTTCCGGTGTGCTCCTGATCGCGCGCACTCCAGGCAGCGCAGCAAGCTATTCCAAGCGATTCTCCGGCCGCAGCGCGCGCAAAGTCTATTGGGCCCTGATCGTCGGGGTTCCCGATGTGAAAGAAGGCACAATCGATGCCCCGCTCGCCAAGCAGCCGGGGAGCGGCGGCGAAAAAATGCATGTCGATCTGGAGAACGGTCAGCCTGCAAAAACGCGCTATCGCGTGGTTGAAACCGCGGGCAAGAAAGCGGCCTGGGTCGAGCTGGAGCCGCTTACCGGGCGCACCCACCAGCTGCGTGTACATCTGGAGGCGATTGGCCACCCGATCGTGGGCGACGGCAAATATGGCGGGCAAGACGCGTTTCTGACCGGCAGCATCAGCCGCAAGATGCATCTGCACGCCCGCCGCCTGGTCATTTCCGAACCGGGCGGCGGAAAGATGGATGTTACAGCCGATCTGCCCGACCATTTTTCAGCCAGTATGCAGCAACTGGGTTTCGATCTCTCGCTAAGCGATGCCGAGCCCCTGCGCGAAGATACGACCGAGCGCACCAAGGCCGAGAAGAAACAGGCCGCCCGCGCCCATGCCAAACAATATCGCCGCAGCCAGCGCGGACCGCGCCGCGCGCGCGGAGACGCTGGCAAGTCTGGTAAGCCGCGCAAGCCCGGCAACAAGGGGCGCAAGCGCTGATGCACCCGAATCCCAGTTTTCGCGACGACAGCCCCGATCTGCATCGATCGCTGGTCGACGCGGTCGGTTTTGGCACAATCTTCCTTCAGACACCGGCCGGGCCAAGGGTAGCCCACTCTGCCCTGCTAGCGATGGATTCGAGCAAACTGCAATTCCATCTCGCACGCGGCAATGCGCTCACGCGGCATTTGGAAGGCAGCACCGCGCTGGTCGTGGTCAATGGACCTGATGCCTATATATCCGCCCGCTGGTACGCCGACCCCGATCAAGTGCCGACGTGGAACTACATTGCGGTCGAGCTGGAAGGCAGCGTTCGCAAGCTTGATGACGCCGAACTGTTGCAGCAGCTTGAAATGTTGAACGATCACCACGAGGCCAAGGTCAAAGGCGGAATACCCTGGACCATGGACAAGATGGCAACGCGCCACCTGGACGGATTGGTGCGGAGCATTGTGGGCTTCGAATTGGAAATTGAAACGCGCCGAGAAACGGTAAAGCTTTCGCAGAACAAATCGGTTGAAGAGCGCGAGCGTGTTATCGCTGGCCTGGAACAACAAAATGCGGCCGGCATCGCGCAAGCGATGCGTAGGATTAACAAATGACGCGGCTCGCTGTCTTTGATTGCGATGGTACGCTGGTCGATGGGCAAGCACATGTTTGCGATACTATGGAGCAAGCCTTTGCCGAAGCCGGGCTTTCCTTGCCTGATCGCAACGAGGTACGCCGTTCTATGGGCTTGAGCCTTCCCATGGCGGTCCGGCGACTGGCCCCCGAGATTGACGAGAACACTAATGCGCAGCTGGTTGCGGCCTACAAAGAAGCCTTCTTCGAGCGCCGTCTGCGCGGCGCCATTCACGAGCCATTGTATGAGGGCATTCGCGAGCTTCTGATCACGCTTCGGGAGGCGGATTGGCGGCTGGCCGTTGCGACCGGCAAATCCGATCGCGGTCTTCAGGCCTGCCTGGAACAGCACGGCCTGACCGACATGTTTGTATCCTTGCAAACCGCTGACCGCCATCCCTCCAAACCGCATACCGACATGTTGGATGCGGCGATCTTCGAAGCGGGGGTCGCGCCGCAGGACGCAGTCATGATCGGGGACACCACCTTCGATATCATCATGGCGAAGGATGCCAACGTTCGCTCGATCGGTGTCGCATGGGGATATCACGCACCGGAAGAGCTGCTCGAAGCGGGGGCAGAAGCGGTTGCCCGGGACGCATTGCATTTAGGGGAACTCTTGTGATTGGATTTGACGAGAGCAAAGCCAAAGAGCGCTTCATGCTGCTCAACCTTGTGCGTTTGGCGGGAATTTCGCTGGTTCTGATCGCAATCGCTTTCTCTCAGATGGCCCCCAATGTTCCTGCAGCACTCAACATCGTTCTCGGTTTGACGGGAATGGGGATCTTCTTCTTCTGGCCGCGCCGGCTCGCCAGCCAGTGGAAGTCCGAAGACGAATGAAACGTTTTTACGAGAATGTCGATGTATCAGAGGTCGTTGATGCCGGCTGGCAAGTGACGCTCGATGGACGCGGGCTGCGAACAGTCAAGGGCACGCCGCAAATCGTGCCGACGCGCAAACTCGCAGAGGCTTTGGCGCGCGAATGGGCGGAACAGTCGGAAGACATTGATACGTCGCGTTTCGTTCATCGCGATCAGACCGATTTCGCGATCGATATGGTTGCCAACGATCCTGAAGAAGCAATCAGCCAGATCTTGAAGTACGCGGAAACAGACACGCTTTGCTATCGCGCTGACCCGGAACAACCGCTCTTTGAACGTCAACAGGCCGTCTGGGAACCGCTGATCAAGCGGGTGGAACAAACCCATAGCATCAAGTTCACGCGGGTGAGCGGGATTGTGCACCGCCCGCAACCACCGGAAACGCTTGCGACCTTGAGTGATTTTCTGCGCGGCAGGGATCACTTTACCCTGGCCGGCATGCAAACCATGGCCTCGCTGGCCGCTTCACTCTGCATTCCATTGTTGGCTTTGGAGGATGGTGCGGAACCGATTGCTCTATGGCGCGCGGCAAGCCTTGAAGAAGAATGGCAATCGGATCTGTGGGGCCGTGATCAGGAAGCCGAAGCGCGCCGGAGAAGGCGGCAAGAGGGGTTCCTCGCGGCTTGCGACTGGATCGGTCTGCTGAACGACTAAAGCGCGCTACTCGAGCCAGTCAGCAACTTGTCTGGCAACATCATTGGCCGCACTATTGAGCGCCGGACCGACTGAAGCAGCGTCAGCCAAGACCCCTGTTTCAATTGCTTCGAAGCGTTGTTGTCTGACCACCCCGTCACTGTCCAACAGGGTCGCATCGAAACGCACAATGACCGCTGACTGGGTCGCATCATAGCCAAACTGCGACAGACTGCCGCGCATTTGCAAGCTGCCCCGCGCCGCTGGGTCGCCGCCCGCCAGAACCACACGTTCGCTTTGCATACGAATGGTCTCTGCCAGCAAGCGACGGAACAATTGTGCAGGACGCTCGACCCACACTGCATCTTTCAGATAGGCCAGCGACGCATCGTCAATCCGGACGGGCACGCGGAGCACATCCAGCTCTGCCGGAACGACCGGCTCGTGCAGGGCAAGAGCCTCGCCGCGCGCGGCGCTGATTGCGGCACCAGCCGGAGCAGAGGTCGTCGGGGTCAAGGTCAGCAGGCTTTCCGGCGGTTCTGCGCCGCCCAAGTTTACACAGCCGCCTAGCGCGAGGCATGAGAGCAAGAGACCAGCCCGCAAGAATGCTACAGGCCGGCTTGAAGAAGTGATCATCGACTTGCCCTTTCTCATGGCTCGTAATCCGGCAAAGTTTGCCCGCCTATCACAGCAGCCGCGCCCTGGCTCTCAAGCCGCTCTGTCACCTTGCGCAATGCGCGGCTCGTTGCTTCCAAATCGCGCATTGTGGCTTCGGCGGCCGGGATTGTTGTTTGTGAAAGTTGTTCAGCTGCAGGCTGCGCCGCGTCCAGCGTTGCGGCCAAGGACGCTGATGCAGCATTAACAGATTCCAATGTGTTTCGTAGTTCCTTAGCCAGGGATTGGCCCTCGGAATTGATGACTTTGTCTGTCGATTCCATGACCCGTTCGAAACTGTCGAGCGCTTCGGCAGCTTCCTGAAGCGTAATCTCCAGCTGCGCCAGATTGGCATTTACCGCCGGGGCAGTCTCGGCAAAACTGGCGGTCATGGCGTTGGTATTTTCCAGGATCGCAGCAATCTGGTTCTGGTTGTCATCGTCCAACACTTGCGTGAGGCGCTCGGTCAGCGTCGCCAGCCTTTCCAGCAACAGTGGTGCAGACGCTAGCAATTCACCAAAGCCGCCGCGCGCGGGCGGAATGACCGGGTTTCCATCGGGGCAGGCTGTCGTTTCACATGTGATCGGCGGCGCGTCGATACGTGCGCCATCAAGCAAAATTGTCGAGACGCCGGTAAAGCTCGCTTGAATGGTCGCCGTCGTCCCGACAAGCATTGGCACATCATCGCGCACCTTGATGGTGACTTTCACATACTCGGGATCCTGCTTCCAGAGCTCGATCTCGCTGACCTGTCCAACCGGCACGCCCGCGAACGAAACCTGGGATCCCTTGGCAAGACCAGTAACAGATTGTTCAAAGAGAATATCGTATTCATCGCTTGCGCCTTCGCCAATTCGCGCAAGCCAGACGATAAATGCAGCCAGCGTCGCAAGCAGCGCCAACGTGACCACGCCCACCCAGATATTGTTGGCTTTTGTCTCCATGCCTGCCCTTTATGCCTCGCTATCCGGTTGATTGTCCACGCTTGAACGCGAATTTACCCGCGGCGGCTTGCCATGCGATGCAGCCCTGCCGCGCGGGCCGTTGAAGTATTCGTCGATCCACTGATGATCTGTTTCCAGCAATTCCGGGATAGTGCCCACTGCGATAATTCGTTTGTCGGCAATCACCGCCACACGGTCACAAATCTCATAAAGCGTGTCCAGATCGTGGGTGATCAGGAACACAGTCAGGCCAAGCGTTTCTTTCAGCTCGCGCGTCTGCCGGTCAAACGCAGCCGCACCTATCGGATCAAGTCCGGCAGTCGGCTCATCCAGGAACAGCAATTCGGGATCAAGCGCCAGCGCGCGAGCAAGGCCGGCGCGCTTCTTCATACCGCCAGAAAGTTCAGACGGAAATTTGTCGATCGCGTTCTCTGGCAGGCCTGAAAGAATGACCTTGTAGCGCGCAATCTCGCGGCGCAATTCAGGCTCTATGTCAGGATAGAACTGTTTGATCGGCACTTCGACATTCTCGCCCACGGTCAAGGTCGAGAACAGGGCCCCGCCCTGAAACAAGACACCCCAGCGGCAACGGACGCCCATGTCTTCATCGATACCCGCTTGTGTAATCGAATTACCAAACACCTCGATTTCGCCAGCCGCTGGTGTCTGCAAGCCGATAATCGCGCGCATGAGCACCGACTTGCCTGTCCCCGAACCACCAACCACGCCAATAATCTCACCGCGATTGACCTTGAGCGAGAGGTTTTCGTGAACGACATGTTCGCCGAAAGCGGTCTTAAGGCCCTCAACAACAATCGGATGCTCGCCGCGAAAACGTTTGTGCTGTTGAGCTTCGTGCTGGTTGAAAATGCTCATCCCCAACCAACCTCTGTGAAAAATACCGCGAAGAACGCATCAAGCACGATCACTGCAAAGATCGCACTGACCACTGCCATGGTTGTGCGCAGCCCGACTTCCTCTGAATTCCCGCGCACTTGCATGCCGTGATAACAGCCCGCCAGCGCAATGATCAGGCCGAAGACCGGCGCCTTGATAAGCCCAACCCACAAATCGTGGGTCGGCACGACTTCTTCGATGCGGGTCAGAAATGTCCAGAAGGGAATACCCAGCAACAGGTCACCCACTACAGCGCCGCCGATGATTGCCATGACTGATGCATAAAAGCCCAGCAACGGCATCATGATGACAGCCGCCAAAGTGCGCGGAATTACCAGAGCTTCGACCGGAGATATTCCGATCGTGCGCATCGCGTCGACCTCTTCGGTCAGCTTCATCGTGCCAATCTGCGCGGCAAAGGCAGAGCCCGAACGGCCCGCAACCATGATTGCCGTCATCAACACGCCAAGCTCGCGCAGGGTAATCCGGCCGACCAGATTGATCGTCAGCGATTCAGCGCCAAATTGTTCCAGTTGCACCGAGCCTTGCTGGGCAATCACAATTCCGATCAAGAAGCTCATCAATCCGATGATCGGTAACGCGCTGACGCCAACCAATTCGATCTGGCGAACGAATGCCGTCCCCCGGAACCGGCTCGGTTTGCGCAACAAGTTCCAGACAGCAATCAATATCTGCCCCAGGAAATCGAGCACGCCTATGGTGCCCACCTGCGCTTTCTCGACCAACTCACCAGTCTTTGCGGGGATCGGTTGCCACCAGGCCAAACCCTCTGGTTCCTGATACTCACCGCCGCCCGCTGCCTCGACCGCATTGAGCAGCCGCCGCGCGCGCTCGCTTGCCCCGACAATTTCGGCCCCATGCGCCCGTGCGGTCCGGCAAGCAACCCATGCGCCGACCGTGTCTATCTCGCTCACACCTGAAAGATCGATCTCGGCAATTTCTCCGCTCAACGCGTCAAGATCCTGATCAATCGCGCCAATCGAAGACACCAGATACGGCCCCGACAGCAACAAGCGCCGTCCGCCAGCTTCCCGCTCTTCAATGGAAAATTCGGCTCCGCCGCTCATGCGGTAAACTATGCGAGGAAAACGGTACGATAACAAGCGCTCTGTTGCGTCGCAGCGTATCAGCCGTTGCACCTTGCGCGTGGCGCTGGCAAAGGCGCTATCCAAGATGACTACTGAGTTAGATAAAACATTCGATCCCGCCACGATTGAGGCGAAATGGTATTCCCATTGGGAAGAGAGCGGCGCATTTCGTCCGGAGCGCCCCGACGCCGAGCCGTTCACTATCGTGAACCCTCCGCCGAACGTGACCGGATCGCTCCATATCGGCCATGCGCTCGATAACACGTTGCAGGACATTGTAATCCGTTATGAGCGCCTGCGCGGCAAGGATGCGCTGTGGGTGGTTGGAACGGACCATGCGGGCATCGCGACGCAGATGGTGGTCGAACGCCAGCTGGAGGAACGTCAGGACAAGCGGACGAATTATTCGCGCGAAGAATTCGTCGACAAGGTGTGGGAATGGAAAGCCGAGAGCGGCGGAACCATTACAAATCAATTGCGCCGACTGGGCTGTTCGATGGACTGGTCACGCGAGCAGTTCACCATGGACGAGCATTTCACCAAGGCCGTTCTCAAAGTGTTCGTCGACCTCTACAATGACGGCTTGATCTATCGCGACAAGAGGTTGGTGAACTGGGACCCGAAGCTCAAGACCGCGATTTCCGACCTTGAAGTCGAGCAGCAGACAATCGCGGGTAGTTTTTGGCACTTCAAATATCCGCTCGCGGACGGTGTAACCCTCGACAACGGACAGGACTTCATCGAAGTCGCGACCACGCGGCCCGAAACCATGCTCGCCGATATGGCGGTCGCGGTGCATCCCGATGACGAGCGCTATAAGAGTATCGTCGGCAAGCATGTGATCCTACCGATCACCGGTCGTCGAATTCCCATCGTGGCGGACGAACACGCCGATCCCGAGCTGGGCAGCGGCGCGGTAAAGATTACGCCGGGGCACGACTTCAACGACTTCGAGGTGGGCAAGCGCGCTGGTTTTGCCGCAGCAGACATGCTCAACATGCTCGATGGCAATGCCGATGTTTGTCAGACGGCAGACGGGCTGGTCCCCGATGAATTCCTCGGCCTGCACCGCTTCAAGCGCGACGGCGAAGATGGCGCGCGCGAACTGGTGGTGCAGCGGCTGAAGGAACAGGGCTACCTGATCCCGCATATCGCCAAGACGAAGAAGGGCGAAGAAGTCGAGCATGACGCCGAACCGCGCCAGATCGCGACGCCCTTTGGTGATCGCGGCGGGGTGGTGATCGAGCCGTGGCTGACCGACCAGTGGTATGTGAATGCCGCGGAGTTGGCTAAGAAGCCGATTGAAGCCGTGCGCGACGGCACCATCGAAATTGTGCCCAAGAGCTGGGAAAAAACCTTCTTCAACTGGATGGAGAATATCCAGCCGTGGTGCGTCAGCCGCCAGCTGTGGTGGGGTCACCAGATCCCGGCCTGGTATGACGACGACGGAAACGTTCATGTAGCCATGACCGAAGAAGAGGCTCAATCGAAGGCTGGCAATGGCGTTAAGCTGAGCCGCGACAATGACGTCCTCGACACCTGGTTCTCGTCAGCCTTGTGGCCCTTCGCCACGCTCGGCTGGCCGGACAAGACCGACTTGCTTGAAAAGCACTACCCCAACGATCTGTTGGTTTCCGGCTTCGACATCCTGTTCTTCTGGGATGCGCGGATGATGATGGCGGGCTATTTCAACACGGGCCAAGCACCGTGGCCGCGCCTCTATCTGCACGGCCTTGTGCGCGCGGCAGACGGCGCGAAAATGTCCAAGTCGAAGGGCAATGTGGTCGATCCGCTCGGCCTGATTGACCAGTATGGCGCGGATGCGCTGCGCTTCTTCATGGCGGCGATGGAAAGCCAGGGCCGCGACATCAAAATGGATGAGAAGCGGGTCGAGGGATATCGCAATTTCGCGACCAAGCTGTGGAATGCAACGCGTTTCTGCCAGTCGAACGGGATCGGCGCGTCGAGCACGCTGGCCGCACCCGAAGCCAGGCTTGCGGCGAACCAGTGGATCATCGGCGAGGTCCAACAGACCGTCGAAATGCTTGATGCCGCCATGGCAGACCTGCGTTTCGACGCGGCGGCCAACACGATCTACCAATTCACCTGGAGCCGCTTCTGCGACTGGTATCTGGAACTGATCAAGCCGGTGTTTGCAGGCGATGCGGATAGCCCGGCTGCGGTGGAAACCCGCGCGGTTGCCGGATGGGCACTCGATCATATCCTGGTGATGCTGCATCCCTTCATGCCGTTTATCACGGAAGAATTGTGGCATGCACTGGGCGCGCGGAAGTATGATCTTATTCTGGCGAAGTGGCCCAATCCGCGTGCCAGCGTCAGCAAGGACGCGACCAACGCGATTGACTGGGTAATCGATCTGACAACCAATGTCCGCAGCGCAAAGAACGAGTTAGGTATCCCCCCGGGCGCGAAGCTGGCAGCATTCCTGCCTCAGGCCTCCACATTGGCAACGAGCACAATCGAGCGCAGCCGCGCCGCGATCGAACGCCTCGCGCGTTTGACACCCGTGACCGTGGGCGAAGCGCCCGCAGGGGCGGCTATGCAAGTCACAGCTGGCAGTGATGTGTTCATTGTGCCGCTTGAAGGCATTATCGACATTGAGGCTGAGAAAGCGCGTCTGAGCAAGGCGCTTGAGGCCTCGCAAAAGGAAGCGAAATCCTTGGAAGGGCGTTTGTCCAACGCCAACTTCGTCGAGCGCGCCAAGCCCGAAGCGGTCGAGAAGGCGCGCGAGGATTACGCGCATCATTCGGCAGAGGCAGAACGTTTGACCGCGGCGTTGGCGCGGTTGGGGTAAAGGTGTCGCTCGTCCTCGCCACTGACGACACCGGCGGGCCGGAGATTTTTGCGTCATTGCAGGGCGAAGGACCAAGCACGGGTATGCCGGTTGCCTTCATGCGGCTCTCGCGCTGCAATCTGGCCTGCACCTGGTGTGACACCGCCTACACGTGGCGCTTTGAAGGCGACAATCGTCCGCACCGCGATGGCGAAACGTTCGAGCGTAAGGCCAATCAGGTGAAGCTCTCTCCTTCCGAAGCGGCCGAGCGCATCCTTGCGTTGGGACAAAGACGGCTGGTGATCACTGGCGGGGAACCTCTGCTGCAATGCGGCGCTTTGGCCGATCTGCTCGCGCAAATCCCCGACATGGAGATCGAGATCGAGACCAATGGCACAACCAAGGCGCCATCGCATGTCGATATCCGGGTCGATCAGTACAATGTCAGCCCCAAGCTCGCGCATTCGGGCAATGAGGCAGAGCTGGCGCTGATCCCAGAACGGCTTGATGCCTATGCCGCAGATCCGCGGGCCTGGTTCAAATTCGTGATCGCAGAGCCGTCCGACGTTGACGAGGTGCTCGCACTACAGCGCCGCTATCGCTTCAAACCCGGGCACATCTTCCTGATGCCCGAAGGAACGGACAGCGAGACAATCGCATCGCGCGCGCGCTGGCTCAGCGAACTATGCCTGAAGCACGGCTTCCGCATGAGCGACCGTCTGCATATCCACCTCTACGGCGATACGCGGGGAACGTGATTACCCCTGCGAACGCCACCTTTGGACAACGCGCTCGACGGTCTCTTGTTCGCCGCCATGCTGGTTCCACAGCTCGACAAAGCTTGGGTCTTCGGACGCCGGTCGCTTGTTCTCTTCCAACGTGTCGAACGACACACGGATCGGAATAGCAACACCCTCACCGCAAACGATGCACTCTCGGTTACGCAGGGCAGGAATGGAATCGAGGAAGCCACGCGCGCCTTCCGGCATGGCCGAACGGACAAAAGCCTGATCTCGATCGTTGTTCAAACGCATCGAAATAATCGTGCCGCACTGTGACAAGACACCTTCGGCCAAATCGGATGGACGCTGTGTAATCAGGCCCAGCGAGATACCGTATTTACGGCCTTCCTTGGCAATCCGCGAAAGCACTCGACCCACGGAAGAACTATCTGCGCTCTTCTCGTTCGGAACATAACGGTGCGCTTCCTCGCAAACGAGCAGGATCGGACGCGTTTTGTCATCGCGGCCCCAGATCGCAAAGTCGAACACAAGGCGACTGAGAACAGCCACAACGGTACTGGCGATATCTGACGGGACGCCAGACACGTCGATGATGGAGATTGGCTTGCCATCGCCCGGCATGCGGAACACCTTGCTGATGAATTCAACCATGGTGTCGCCCACCAACATGCCCGAAAACATGAACTGGTAACGCGGGTCAGCTTTCAGCTCATCAAGCTTGTTCTTGATCCGCATATAAGGGGCAGAGGATGTTGCCTTGTCCAGCTTGCCCATCTCGTCCTGAATCTTGTTCGACAAATCAGAGAGCAGATAGGGAATTGGCGAATCAACGGTGATCTTGCCCAGCGATTCCGCCAATCGGTTCTTTGAACGCGCATGCAACAGACATTTGGCCAGAATATCACCATCGACCTGGCGTTCGTTGCCATCGCTGGTCAACAGAACTTCGCAATGCTCTTCGAAATTCATCAACCAATAAGGCATCTGAAGATTCGAAACGTCAAGGATCTGTCCTGTCTGGCGGAACGCAGCAGAATATTCGCCGTGTGGGTCAATCATCACCACATGGCCTTGCGGTGCCGCCAGGCAGATCCGGTGCAGGATCAGCGCGGCACTGGTCGACTTACCGGTACCGGTCGAACCCAGCAGCGCGAAGTGCTTGCCCAGCATGGCATCGATGTAGAGACCGGCGCGAATATCCTTGGTCGGATAGACCGTGCCAATTTCAACATTGGCGCGGCCATCGCTGGCATAAACCTGTTTCAGGTCGGTTGTGTTTGCCGGATAGACCATTGCGCCGGGAATCGGATAGCGGGTCACACCGCGGCGGAATCCGCGCAGGCGCCCCGTCAGTTTCTCTTCAACGCCTTCGCCGAGAAAATCGATATTGGCGAGAATCCCGCCATTGGCGCGGTGATCCTTGCGTTGGTTGCGAACACTGGCAAGCAGCCAGATATCGCCCACGCGAATCTTGATCTGGCTGCCCACCTGACCAGCCAGGCCAACCGAAGGATCCTCGTCATCCATACATTCATTGAGGCGTTGCAGATCGAGCGCGATTTGCGAACCCGAGCCAGCGATTTCCAACACGACACCGATTGGCATTTGCGTGTTGTGATTGACCGCAGATCCCGCTGCTTGCGCTCCTTCTGACGAGGTAGGAGCAGGCGCGGGCTTTAGCGCCACCTCAGCTGGCGCAATATCATGCGGTGCCGGTGCCTGCTCTGGTTGACCGCCATTGGCAGAATTGAACTGGTCGAAGTTTTCGTTGCCCATGTTGCTTTTCGAAGCCCCAAATCATTGGATTACAGAGCATGTCGATTAGATCGTTGAGGTTAAGATCGCGTCAACGATAGCTCGCAAGCATGGGCTTTGCCCGCTCAGACCATCGCGAATAAACGGCCCGCAATCCATCCCATGGATACCGAAAGCCCCACAGCCAGAAGCCCGTACAACAAGGCAAATCGCTGCGAGAACACCTCTACCAAGCGTTCAAAACCGACCTTTCGCACTTCAACTTCCGCAATTGCCGAAGCGATCACGCGGCCGTCGGAAATAGCAAACGTTTCAGCAGTATATTCGCCAGTTATAACATTCGATGGCAACTGGATTCGGGCCTGATACAGGACCTGCTCGTTGATCGTAACTCCGCTCATGTCTTCATTGTAAAGACCAAGCCTATGACGCAAATCGACCAGGCCAGCGGCAAAACGCGCTTGCTCTTCAGGATCGATCTGACCGGTCGGAGAAAGCTGGATGAATTCCGTTCCCAGCTCGTAAATCGCGGCTGTGCGTTCATCAACAATCTCTTCAACAGGGCGCGAAGCGGCAACCGCAAAGAATGACGGGGCCGAGCGGAAATCGCTCGACTGCGCATTCATCCAGACCCCGGCAATGCGATCTTTCTCGCGGATTGTGATTGGTTCTGTCGGGCCTTTCAGCACCACAACGATATCGTATTCAGCCCCACCTCTTTGCCCCCGCGGATCGAGGATCGCTCCGTAGAGCAACAGCTCGGTACCGGTGAAACCCTGGCGCACTTGCACCTCGTCCTGCGAAACCGCCGGTACCAGGATCGCATCGCGTTGCCCCATCAGGAAGAACGCGGCAAACAGGACGAACAGAGCCCTCATAGCGGCGCCACCGTGTAAATCTCGTCAGGCTGAACGGCCAAGCCAACAAGCATTCGAAGCGCCACTGCCAGCACGATTGCGGCAAGGACAAAGCGCAGGATTTCTGGCTTTGCTTTCATTGCGATTTGGGTGCCGAATTGCGCGCCGATGACCGAGCCGAGCAACAACAGACCAGCAAGCACGATATCGACCGCTTGCGTAGTCAGCGCGTGCATCATGGTGGTTGCCATGGTCACGAACAATATCTGGAACAGCGAGGTTCCGACGACAACGTTCCCGCTCATACCCAGGATATAGAGCATCGCTGGTACGAGGATAAATCCGCCGCCTACTCCCATCAGCATGGTCAGAATTCCGATGATGAAACCGAGGAGAAATGGGGCGAGCGGTGAGATGTACAGACCGGAACGATAGAACCTCCACCGCATCGGCAATGCCGCAATCAGGGGATGGTGGCGCCGATTGCGCACCTTCTTTGTAGTCTCACCGTCAGATCTGATCGTCGCCAGAGCTTCTTGCAGCATCAGCCCGCCGATTGCGCCAAGCATAACGACGTAGAGTATGTTGATCACGATATCGATCTGTCCGACCGCTTGCAGCAATCGGAACAGAAAAGCGCCGATAATCGCACCAAAAATGCCGCCTCCGACGGTCACTGCGCCCATGCGATAGTCGACACCGCCCCGCCTGCTGTGCGCCAGAACGCCAGAAACGCTCGCGCCAGTGACCTGTGTGGAGGCAGACGCTGCTGCGACCGTGGGCGGAATTCCGTAGAATATAAGCAGCGGTGTGGTCAGGAATCCTCCACCCACCCCGAACAGGCCCGACAAGACGCCTGTGACCGCGCCCAGAAGCACAATCAAAAACCCATTCACAGACAGGTTTGCGATCGGCAAATAGACGGGCAGGATATCTTCCATAAAGAACGGCCTAGCCCAGCCGCCCCTAGGTTTAAAGTCGCGACATCGCGCGAGCCGATTTAAAAGTGCGTGGAGAGCGTTACAGCAACACCGGATTGCGGTTCTGCGTCCCCCGCGACCCATTCGCGATAGTCGCACGAAAAGCGTGCGGGGGCTTGTGCAATCGTCAAATCGACCCTTGCAACCAGCAACAAATTACGAAAAAGGGCACTCCAACCATGGCAAAAAACAACCCTCCCCTCCGCTCGCTTTTTGCGCCCGTGCGCGCGCTTTTTGTTAGTGATGCATCAGCTGGCATCCTGCTCATCATTGTCGCAGCAGCGGCGATGCTGGCAGCGAACTCGCCTCTGGCGGCCGAGTACAAGGAATTGTTCTACGGTGATCTGACCTGGACCCCGATCGCAAAGCTCGATGATTTGCATTTGTGGATCAACGACGGCCTGATGGCGGTATTCTTCTTCGTCGTCGGCCTCGAAGTGAAACGCGAGCTGATCGAAGGGCAATTGGCAGACCCGATGAAACGCCGTTTGCCAGTGGTAGCAGCGGCAGCGGGCATGTTTGTGCCAGCAGCGGTCTACATGCTGGTTTCCGGCGGTGGAGAATACGCCAGCGGTTGGGCGATCCCGGCCGCGACCGATATCGCTTTCGCCATGGGCGTTCTCGGCTTGCTGGGGAACAGAGTGCCTGCCTCGCTGCGCCTGTTCCTGCTAACAGTGGCGATCGTCGATGACATCGGAGCGGTCATGGTCATCGCGCTTTTCTACACTCCTACCATAAAGATGGTCTGGCTGGTGGCTTCTGTTGTGGTGTTTGGCTTGATGGTCGGCCTCAATCGTGCGCGTGTCAGCGTATTGTGGCCGTATATCTTGATGTCTCTGGTGCTCTGGTATTGCGTGCTCAACACAGGCGTCCATGCAACGATCGCCGGCGTTGTGGCTGCACTGACAATCCCGATGCACGGCAGAAGCGGCAATCACATGCTCGAAAAGCTTGAGCACAATCTTGCACCCTGGAGCGCCTATCTTGTGGTGCCGGTTTTCGGGTTCGCGAATGCGGGCGTGTCGTTGCAAGGCCTGGGGGTCGAGGCGTTGCTCGACCCGCTGCCCTATGCAATCGCCGCCGGTCTGGTCATAGGCAAGCAGCTCGGTATCTTCAGCGCAGTTTGGCTCGCGGTAAAAACCGGGTTTGCGCAAGCGCCCGACAATGCAAGCTGGATAGAAATCTACGGTGTGTCGATCCTGTGCGGCATCGGTTTCACAATGTCGTTGTTCATCGGAGGGTTGGCATTCCCGGGCAATCAGCTACTTATCGATGAAGCGAAGATCGGCATTCTGACCGGCTCCGCCATTTCAGCGATATTGGGCTACATCGTGCTACGAATGACCACCGCACACACAGCCGAAGAATGCGACGACAAGGGCAATCCGCTTCCCAAGGAATAACGACGGCGGAGAAGTCGCTGCCTACCAGCTGCCGGTATTTTCCATACTGGACCAGGGCTCTTGCGGATCGAGATTGCCTTCCTGCAGCAACTCGACGGAGATGCCGTCAGGTGATTTGACGAATGCCATATGCCCGTCGCGCGGCGGGCGGTGAATGATGTGGCCTGCATCCAACAGCCTCTGACATGTCGCGTAGATATCGTCGACGCGATAGGCCAAGTGGCCAAAGTTGCGCCCTCCATCATACTCTTCCGGCGTGGTGCCATCTTCTGGCGGCCAATTGTGCGTTAGCTCGACCTCGGCCACACCCTCTTGGCCAGGCGCAGCGAGGAAAATCAGCGTGAACCGCCCCGCTTCGACTTCAAACCGGCGGACCTCTTCCAGACCGATGAGATTAAAGAATGCCACCGTCGCGTCAGGATCGGTGACACGGATCATGCTGTGCAGATATTTGACCATGGAGCTGTCCTTTAGTTTACGCCCTTCTTGCACACATGGCCATCGACCGTCGTTCAAGCAAGTCAAACGGGCACAAGTTCCTAAGAACCCGTGCCCGCCAGATGTCTCGTAAATGCCTGAATCTTATTTGCGTCAGATACTTGCGCTCAGCGTAAATACGACAGCATCGTCTGTGTAATCATAGGCTCCCGCCGGAATATCACCTTCAGCGCCGACATAAGCTACGCCAATGCTAACTGGACCTCCAACAGCCAAATCAAGGCCGATCGACCAGTCAAAAGCCTTGCCATTATCGGTAAAGGTCAGGAACCCATCCGTGTAACCCAAGTGCGCCGTCACGCTAATCGGTGTCTCGGGAATACCCGCAGACAGATCTGTATAGATGTAAAAATTGTCTGAATCACCAAGCGAATCCTGATCAGGTGCGTATGCTACGCCAATGGTTGCTTCGCCTGGCCCGAAGCCGAAACCGACCGAACCATAGAATTCGTAATAATCGAAATCACCTGGTCCTGCATCTGGGTACATATAGACGATACCGCCGATATCGAATGACACCCCTTCAGCCAGACTGCCGCCAAAGCCTGCATACACATCAAGCTCGGTTGATCCAAAGCCGACTGTGTCTTCGTCCAGCGAAGAGGCCCACGTGCCGGCATAGAAGCCAGAGTCATGAGCGAGATCTACGCCTCCTTGGATAGCGATCTCGCCACCCGACAAATCTACACCGCGGAATCGGTACTCGGATGCCAATGCCACATTGCCCGAGAGGGTAATGCCAATATCACCACCAACGTTGTTGGCAGTTTTTTCAGCGACAGGTTCTTTAAGTGGCGCGATTTCACTGACATCGACATCAACGTCAGCAGCAGCCTGAAGAGTAGCGAGGTCAAACTCGCTTTCAGCTGCGTTTTCATTTGCGAGAGCCGGTACTGCGGAGAGTGCGAGACCGGAAACTAAAGTTGCGGTAAAAGCACCGCGTACGGACGTTAGCATGACAACTTCCTTATGTTGTTTTTTTGCTTCGTCCCACCTGCAAACCCAGCGGACACCTGTTTGATGCGGCGTTCTCGGCCCGAGTTCGCTAGAAAAATGCACAGCTTTGCTGCATTGCACAAGAGTTATTGCGGCGATTCCCCCAAATGAAGCAATTTGTAGAAAATTGTGTTGTCATTACGCACCACTTGGGAAACAGCCCATCTGTTGAGTGCTACATGTTGCCGTAAAGCCTCCCCTAGCCTAAATGCAGCGCAGGTTTTCCCGAACGTGCCATGATATTAAGCAATCTCAACAAGTTCCTGTGCCGCAAGAAAAATGCACCATCCGGACCACGTGTCCCCGATGGTGAGCGCTATTATGTCGTGGGTGACATCCATGGCCGCCTGGACCTGTTTGAAGCACTTGTCGATGCGATCGAAGCAGACATAGCCGACCATCCCGATGCCGATGTAACTGTGGTACTGCTCGGCGATCTGATCGACCGCGGCCCTGACAGTGCCGGTGTGATTGAACGCAGTTTGCAATGGCAGGAATGCCGAAAAGTCCGCATTCTCGCGGGCAATCACGAAGAGATGTTCCTCGAATCGATCGATGATATAGAAGTACTTAGGCACTTTTTGAAGCATGGAGGCCGTGAAACGATCCTGAGCTTTGGCTTGCCGGTCAAAAAATACCGGAAGCTAGACCTCAAGGAATTGTTCGAACTTCTACCCGAGATAATTCCGGAGACAACACGGAAATTCGTCGCCGGCTTTGAAGAGATGATCGAAGCGGGAGATTATGTTTTTGTTCATGCCGGGATCAATCCCGAGCTGCCGCTGGATAAGCAGAAGCGCAGCGACCTGCTTTGGATTCGCGAGCGGTTTCTGAGGCACCAAGGCCCGTTCCCCAAGACAGTCGTTCATGGACATACCATTTTTGACGAGATAGAGATCAAGAGTGACCGGATTGGCCTCGATACCGGCGCTTTTCGAAGCGGCATTTTGACAGCCCTGGTTCTCGAAGGAACCAATCAGCGAACGATCCAATCGATCGAAAAAAAGAAACATATCAAAATCAGGCACGAGGAAATCAGCTCATGAAGATCGCTATGGTTGGATCCGGCTACGTCGGACTAGTTTCTGGCGCCTGCTTTGCCGATTTTGGTCACGAAGTTGTTTGTATCGACAAGGATAAATCGAAGATCGATCGTCTGCATGATGGCATTATGCCGATCTATGAGCCCGGTCTCGACGCCCTTGTTGAGACAAACGTAAGCGCGGGCCGGCTTACCTTTACGACCGACCTGGCTGAAGGGATCAAGGGCGCAAGCGCCATCTTTATCGCCGTTGGCACACCAAGCCGCCGGGGTGATGGGCATGCGGATCTGTCCTTCGTCTATGCCGTAGCCGAAGAGATTGGAGCCAATCTGTCGAACGACGCTGTCGTCGTTACCAAGTCGACCGTACCCGTAGGTACTGGAGATGAAGTAGAGCGCATCCTGAAAGGCAGCGGTACGAGCCACAAAGTGTCTATCGTATCCAACCCAGAGTTCCTGCGCGAAGGCGCAGCAATCGGTGACTTCAAACGGCCCGATCGGATAGTGATCGGTTCAGAGGATGATTTCGGACGCGACGTCATGCACGAGGTATACCGGCCACTCTTCCTAAATGAATCGCCCATTCTCAACGTCAATCGCCGATCAAGCGAGCTGATCAAATATGCCGCCAATGCGTTCCTTGCTACAAAGATAACCTTCATCAACGAGATGGCCGATCTGTGCGAGAAAGTGGGTGGCAATGTGCAGGATGTTGCGCGCGGGATCGGCATGGATGGCCGGATCGGGAGGAAATTTCTCAACGCTGGGCCCGGCTATGGCGGCTCTTGTTTCCCTAAGGACACTTTGGCGTTGCTGAAGACCGCAGAGGATCACGAGAGCCCGGTCCGGATCGTGGAGGCGGTTGTTAAAGTAAACGAGAGCCGCAAGCGCGCAATGGGCCGCAAGGTGATCGATGCATTGGGCGGCATGAAAGCTGCTCGCGGCAAGAAAGTCGCCTTGCTTGGCCTGACCTTCAAACCCAACACCGACGACATGCGTGATTCCCCGTCGATTGCTATTGCCCAGGCACTCGCCGATGCGGGTGCCCATATCACAGCCTTCGATCCGGAAGGTATGGAACAAGCCATGCCGCTGATGCCCAAGGTCAACATGTGTGAGAGCGCTTATGAAGCGATCGAAGATGCTCACGCAGTTGTGATCGTAACCGAGTGGGATGTGTTCCGTGCGCTGGATGTCTCAAGGATCAAGGAATTGGTGAAGACCCCGATCATGGTCGACCTGCGCAACATTTATAGCCCCAATGACATGCGCGCGGCAGGCTTCACTTACGAGAGCATTGGCCGCGGATAGGTTCGGCGCTTCGCCAGTGATCTTGTAACCCTCTTCGAATTGATAAGCAATTCAAGGGGATTGGAGACGGATTCACCTGGCAAACATTCTCGACTGGCTGTCATCACTCTTTGTTTTTAAAATCGGAATTGTGCCGCCAGCGCTAATAGTGCTGTTCATAATCAACCGCGGACAGGCGCAGGATGCAATGCGTCATAACTATCCAGTGAGTGGCCACCTACGCCATGTATTCACCGGACCTGGCGAGTTCTATCGACAATACTTGTTTGCCATGGACCGCGAAGAGCTGCTGTTTACTCGCTTGCAACGCGATTGGGTGAACGAAGCATCTGCAGGCGAAACAACCAATGTAGCTTTCGGTTCGACCCGTCATTTGGAGCCGGCCGGCACACTCATCTTTGTGAAGAGCCCGCGGCGGATGAAGCTTTTCAATTGCGTATGGGGTTTGCCGATGGGCATTCTAGGCCACTGGATGACCTCCATCCGGCATTGGCGGCGTAATGCTCGTTCGCCATGCCAGACAGGCCTGAGGATCATCCGATCAGGCAAAAGAAAAGCCGCGGACCGAAGTCCGCGGCTCTCTTTTTTCTAAATCCTGAGCGGATTAGAACGAGAAGGTCACACCACCGAAGAACGTACGAGCAGTGTCGTAGATCGTCGGGAAGGTGTTGCCATTACCCAGCGGCGGACCCGAAGAGGTCGATACTGGGGGCTGGGTGTTCGTCACGTTCTGGACACCGCCTCGTAAGCGTATCGTGTCATTCAGCTCGTAGAAGAATGACAGGTCAACATAGTTGATCGTCTGCAGATCATCGTCAATCAACGGGCTGTCACCAGCTTCGTTCTTCGTTCCCGCGAAGTAACGCCATGTTGCAGCGGCCTCGAGGCCTTCAACCGGTGTTTCCCAAGTTGTCGTCACGCGGTGACGATACTTCGGGTTCACCGGAGAAATACAACCATTGTTCAGGAACCCTGCACATTCAATCGGGGTATCGCCCGGGAATGAAGCAAAGTCGAACTTGTCGAGGTAGGTACCAGCGTAGTCAAAGCGCATACCGCCAAACGAACCAAGATCGGTTGAATAGCGAACTTGGATATCAATACCCGAAGTTGTCAATTCAGCGATGTTGAGGTTGGTCTGTTGGAAACCTACGCCCGGAATACCCGCGATGAGCGAGCCGTTCGATGCGCGAACGATCAGATCGCAGAAGGTTGGGTTGCCGGTTGCAAGACACTGATCCAAAGTGGTCTGTGCCTCGATACCAGCTGAGATGAAGTCTTCAACAGAGATATCAAAGTAGTCAACTGTGACCGACAAACCTGGCGCGAACGAAGGTGTCAGAACGGCACCAAAAGTCCAAGTGTCCGAGCTTTCCGGGGTCAGCTGCGGGTTACCACCAGTCAGCGACTGGGTCTGACCAGAGATAACGTCAGGAACGCTACCATACTGTGCCGCAGTCACGCCAGTGTTAGCACATGCTGACTGTGAGGCAGTCGGTGCAGAAGTCGCACAAGGATCGTAGATTTGTTCCCCGAGCGAGTTCTGAGACGAGTTGAGGTTCGGCAGGCCAGTGTTCTGGCCTGTGTAAAGCTCAATCACGTTCGGTGCACGAACAGCACGCTGGAACTGACCGCGAAGCGTCAGATCTTCAACCGGTGACCAGGTCAACTGAACACCGAAAGCATCGGTGCTGAAGCTGTTGGTCGTGCCGTTACCCGAGTTGTCATAATCCGAGTAGCGGTACTGACCAGCAAGTGTCAGCTCGTTGAAGAATGGCTTGTCCTGAACGAGTGGGATCTGAAGCTCAGCGTAGAGTTCCATGACTTCCACCTGACCCTTAACAGGCAGGGTTGCGCCACCAACACCGGTGAAACCGCCGCCAGGAACCTGGCTGATTTCATCGGGGATTGATTCCAGCTTGTCCTTACGACCCTCAACACCAACAAGCAGAGCGACGCCATCGTCTGCCCAAGGTGTAGAGACACCATATTCGCCGAGGTCGCCCTGAATGTTCGCGCCATAAACCATCTGACTGGTTTTACCGATCACAAGGCCGACACCCTGAATGAAGTCGAGAGCTTCCTGGGTCACACCTGAGCTGCCGCCGGGACGCGTAAAGATGTTGTACGGAACGCAGCCGCCCGAGGGATCGGAACAAACAACATTGCCATTGCCATCATCGACAGCAAGAAACGCCTGCTGCGTCTTCGAGATAATGAAGTCGTTAGTAGACAGCGAGCTGTCCGAAGTCTCGGAATACTGACCGAACACTTCGTACGCCCACACGCCATCCGCAAAATCACCGCGCAAACCGCCAACGATGCGGAATGCAGAGTTTTCGAGGCGCGAGTTACGCGGACCACCTTCAACGTTTCGGTGCGACATGAACATGTTGTTCTTAATTACACCGTCAGCAATGTCCTGCGTCGTGCAACCAAAAACGTCTTGAGCTAGATCAAGACCAGGGGTTCCTTGGATGAACGGGTTATCGCAGTTGATGTCCCAAATACCGAACGATGCAGATTCAGCAATCTGGGCGTCTGAGTATACGTCTGTGTAACTTACATCTAGGAATGCTTCCAGATTGTCCGAGATGTCATAGTGACCACGACCATAGAGAGTGAAACGCTCTGAAGGACGCTGGAAGAAGTTACGCTGGCCGAAGTTATAGGTCTGCGAAGGGCCGCCCGCAAAAGGAACGATTGTCCCGTCTTCAAGCTGGAAGGCATCATCGCCGAAATCCGTGAAGAAGTCCGCGAAACGCCGGAAGTTACTCGATCCCACGCAGCCCGCACCGCCGAAGCTGGTCGAAGAACCGGATTCACCGATTGTACAAGCCGAGAATGAACGGTTGTTCTGCGTAACTGCGTTACGCTTTTCGTAGCTGGCATAAACGGTAACGTTACCACGGCCGTCAGCGGTGTTGGTGCCGATCATACCGGTGATCACATATTCTTCACCGTCAATAATAGGCGACGCAACAGTCTGTTCTGCAGCAGAGGTAACATTGTTGAAAAACTTGTTGCCGTTACCAGTCTGCTGGAAGTTACCCTGCAGATCTAGCTCGATGCCTTCGAAGTCGCGGCGGAGAATAAAGTTAGCAACACCGCCAACAGCGTCCGAACCGTAAACAGCCGAAGCACCACCGGTCAGCACGTCGACGCGCTCAACCAACTGGGTCGGGATCAGGTCAAGGTTCGCTGATGAGATGGACGAAGAACCATAGGGCAGTCGACGACCGTCGATCAACACGAGCGTACGCTCCGAACCAATACCGCGAAGGTTTAATGTAGCGGTACCCGATGCACCGTTTGAAACTTCACCAGCTTGACCAGCAAATACCTGAGGAAGCTGGTTGGTGAGGTCTTCGATACGTGCAGTACCGGTCGATTTGATTGTGTCAGTGGATACACTGAGGATTGGAGCCGCAGCTTCAAGGTTCGGGTTCACGTTCAGACGCGAACCAGTAACAACGATGGTGCTTTGCTCTTCGGCTGCGCTGTCATCAGACGTAACGTCTGCATCTTGCGCAAGGGCTGGAGCCGCCGTGATTGCAAGACCTGCAATCATGGTAGAGCTCAGGAAACGCCCCATAAACTTAGTATTTTTCATGTCGTTCCTCCGGATAGATTAATCTTCCGTTCTAGTTTTGCCAATAGGGACCAAATGGCTACACAACGCACCAATTGCGCGTGCATCAAACCACCCAATCCCACTTGGATGCGGTGCAACTGTATTCCAGGGCCACCCAGGTCAACCTGCGAGGGAGTAGCTTACGGCTTTTCTAGGGAAGTGTTGCAGTCGTGTTACACACCATTTCCCGCGTTTTAGCGGTGCAGTTCATCCACTTATCCTGATGTTAACGTTAAAATAGAATTGAACGCCAACGCATCAGTAAATGTGCCAGGAGGCCTGTAAGCCGGGTTCTGTCCTGCAAGCGGTATGTTCGCACACCAGCCTTGCAGCGGCAGCCATTCATCTAGGCTACGGATTGCTCCGCAGCTCAAGCAGCCAACCCGGGCCTCTCAGAGCGAAACGCCCCTGCTTTTGACAGCGCGAGCCCCCTATTTGGCCTTGCTCCGGGTGGGGTTTGCCATGCGGGCGCTGTTACCAGAGCCCCGGTGCGCTTTTACCGCACCCTTTCACCCTTGCCTGTGCCCTTTAGGGGCCATCGGCGGTATACTCTCTGTGGCACTTTCCCTGAGGTTTCCCTTGGCGGGCGTTACCCGCCACCCTTGTTTCGTGGAGCCCGGACTTTCCTCGTAATCTCGCGAAAACGCAGCTGCCCAGCCTCCTGGCACAGCGCGATATAGGCATGACCGCTAGAAATGAGAAGGGCCAACCCGTTTCAAGGCCGGCCCTCCATCAATTCGGAATTTCAGCGCCTACTCTTTGCCGCCAATGCTCTCGATCGATTCATCGGGCGAAAGCGCCATCTTCCAGATCAGTGCGCCGATCACTGCGCCCACTAGCGGTGCGACCCAGAACAGCCACAGCTGTCCGACAGCGCCGGTCTCTGCATAGAATGCAACGCCGGTTGAACGCGCCGGATTGACCGAGGTGTTGCTGACCGGGATCGATATCAGATGGATCAATGTCAGCCCCAGTCCAATCGCTATCGGCGCGAATCCTGCGGGAGCTTGCGGCGAAGTCGAACCCAGAATGATGATCAGGAACAGCGCGGTCAGCACAATCTCTGCCACCAGCACTGCGGTCATCGAATAGCCGCCTAGCGACAGCTCGCCGAACCCGTTGGAAGCAAAACAGCCCGCGCTCCAATCAGGTGCGCCACTGGCGATCACAAACAGTAGGCCTGATGCCACGAACGCGCCGATCACCTGCGCCACCCAATAGGGCAGCAGCTCACCCCATGAAAATCGGCCTTAAACAGCAAGGCCAAGCGAAACAGCCGGGTTAAAATGTCCGCCGGAAATCCCCCAACCGCATAGGCCATAGTGAGCACGGTCAAACCAAAGGCCAATGCGACGCCGGCAAAACCGATCCCCAATTCCGGATAGGCTGCTGCCAGCACAGCTGAACCGCAACCGCCAAACACAAGCCAGAATGTGCCGATCAACTCAGCAGACAGTTTTCTAATCATGAACTTACTCCCCTCCCCGAAGAACAATGCGCAAGACTAGCATCTAGAACAATGCGCAAGACTAGCATCTAGATTGCAGGGGGCAAATTCCAGATTGGGGAAAGGGGATCAGCCTACCGCGCAGCGCCGCGGTCACGATCAAGCAACAGCTGAAACAGGATCGCACCCACATGCTGATCCACGATCCCGTCAATCAGCTCAGGACGCCACCGGCGCTGGAATGCTTCGACTGCCTTGTGTCCGTCTGTGATGTCATAGCCAAACCGCTCCAGCGCGAGATAGAACGCGCCATCGTTGTCGAACGGATCGCCCAGGTCGAGTTTCTCCGGCTTTGGCAGGCAGAGCCCGTATTCAGCCAATCGATCCCATGGAAACAGCTCGCCCGGATCGGTCTTGCGCGCTGGCGCAACATCGGAATGACCGACAACGTTTGCGCGGGGAATATCATTCTCTTTCACTATCCGCGCCAATAGCGGAACGAGGGCTTTGATTTGGGCTTCGGCAAACTCGCGATAGCCTAGCCCATGCCCCGGGTGATCCAGCTCGATCCCGATACTTGCCGAATTCACGTCCTTGTGACCGCGCCAGTAGGACATGCCCGCATGCCACGCGCGCTTTTCTTCCGGCACCAGCCGCGTGACTTCGCCTTCTTCGCTGATCAGGTAATGCGCAGAAACCTGAGCTTCCGGATCGCACAATCGCTCCAACGCTGTCTCAACCGGTTTCATCTCGGTGTAGTGCAGCACCACCATATTGATCGGCAGCGTGCGATCGTTGAAATTTGGCGAGAGCTGCTCGCGATGGACCAGCTCGTCACGCATTTTAGCCGATCATCCCTTCAGGCTGCGGCAGCACCGCACCCATGACCAGGCTAGTATCTGTCTTCTTGTACTGAAGCCCACCGCCCATTTCCTCCGCCAGCGTTGCGATCATATGCGCAGCGGCTGTTCGGCTGGAGAGTTCACCTGGCGCAAGCTCTACTTGAAGCGCGCGACCGATGTTGTCATCGAAGGCAATCCGGTCCCCACTCGCCCGGACAACGATCTCTACATTGCCGCCTTGCAGTTCAGCGCCAATATCGAGTGTCCCACCACGGATGAGCGCATCAAGCGCGATGTGCGCGAGATTGAGCATCACCTTTACTGCGGGCTTCGGCAGGCTGGACTCGCTGATCGCCCAATTCTGCGTCACGCCCTTGGCGTCCGATACCAGCGCGTCGATTACGCTTTGCGCCTCTTCCACCGGAACAGCTTCGCCAAAACCACCAGCCGCGCCGAACGCGAGCCGGAAGAATTTGAGTTTGTCCGTGCTGATCTTTGCGCTTTGTTCGAGCAGCTCCATGCAGCGCGCGCGCATCTCCGGGTCTTTCTCGTCAGCGAGCAATTCCAGCCCGTTGGAGAGAGCTCCCACAGGTGACAGCATGTCGTGGCATAGCCGCGAGCACATCAAAGCGGCAAGTTCAGTTGAAGAGGTCATCGGGGCCTTGATGTCCTACAGGATGGAACAGGATGGAACACTTAAAACACTGTCCTAATCAGAAAATCGCTACCATGCCAGCCGTGTCGTAGCCGAATGCGCGAAAAGTATCTTCGCCAATGGCAAACCAGTCGATCACGGGGCGCTTCTACTCGTCCACCACTGCGTAGGAAACTTCCGTGAATCCGTCCGGATCATCCCGGCACACGCCAATCTCCTGCCCCGCAACAATCACCCAGATGCGCCCGTCACCAGAGGACATGGCCCGATCGGTCTTTGATGGTCGCGCATCACCCTCCGGATGCGAATGGTAGTAGCCGATGACTTGAGGCCCGCCTTTGCGGGCAGCGCGATGCGCATCGATCAGTGCTTGCGGATCAATTTCGAAATGGGTTGCAGGTGCCGGATGAACATTGCGGGTCGCAACACAATCGGATATTCGATCTACCTCGCCCAGCAGAATGCCGCATGCCTCGCGCGGATGGGCTTTTCCCGCCTCCCGCAAGATCCGATCTATCACTCCACTTGCCACTTTGATGTCCATCGCGCATGCCTCTAGCATGACCGAAAGCGAAGTCATCATCGGATCAATCGGAACGTCAGACCGCCTCGACAAGGCGTTGGCTGACGCGACCGATCTGTCACGAGCGCGAATGCAGGTGCTGATCGCGGAAGGTCGCGTTGCCATTTCCGGTCAGGTCATGACGAGCGCGAAAGCCAAGATTCCAGCTGGTGCGCGGTTTGAAATCCGCGTCCCGCCTCCCATCGAAGCCGAAGCCCGGCCACAGGATATCCCGATCAATGTTGTGTTCGAGGATGAGCATCTGATCATCGTGAACAAGCCTGCCGGCATTGTGGTGCATCCCGCAGCCGGAAATCCTGACGGGACGCTGGTCAATGCGCTGCTCCATCATTGCAAAGGACAGCTTTCCGGCATTGGCGGTGTCGCGCGGCCGGGCATCGTCCACCGGATCGACAAGGACACGTCCGGCCTGTTGGTAGTCGCAAAGTCCGATAAGGCGCACGAAGGTCTTGCCCGGCAATTCAAAGACCACTCGATCGAGCGGCGATATCTGGCGGTTTGCGGGGGGCATCTGCGCAACTCCGAAGGCACGATTTCCACGCGAATCGGCCGTTCTGACGCCAATCGCAAGAAAATGGCTGTGCTCGACAAGAATTCCTTACGCGGCAAAGATGCTGTGACCCATTATAAGCTTCTGAAAAAGCTCAAATCCGCTTCGTTGATCGAATGTCGGTTGGAAACGGGGCGAACTCACCAGGTTCGCGTTCACTGTGCGTCAATTGGTCATCCGCTATTAGGTGATCCGATATATGGACGCACTCCGGCCGAATTACGTAATATTCTGAAGGGTTTGGGTTTCGAAAGGCAAGCCTTGCATGCGGCATCGCTTGGCTTTGAGCACCCGAAAAGCGGGGATTGGCTCGAATTCGGATCGGAACTGCCGGAGGATATGCAGGAACTAATCGACCAAACCACCCGTTGAAATCGATGAAATTCACTGCAAATCTCAGCAAACGCGTGTATATGTAACCATGTGACCCGCACCAGCGGATGCCCATTAGGGGTCCAGATACCGACGGGTTGACGCAAGAAAGGTTAAGGAAAAAGTGACCAATACCAAGTCTATGAGCGTCCCGGCGCTCGGCGGAGAGCAGAGCCTCAACCGCTACCTCTCGGAAATCAAGAAATACCCCGTTCTCACCGCTGAGCAGGAATATATGCTCGCCAAGCGTTATGAAGAGCATGAGGACCCCGAAGCTGCGGCGCAGCTCGTGACCTCGCATCTGCGCCTGGTTGCGAAGATTGCGATGGGTTATCGCGGCTATGGCTTGCCGGTCAGCGACCTTATTTCAGAAGGCAATGTTGGCCTGATGCAGGGCGTCAAGAAGTTCGAAGCCGATCGTGGCTTCCGCTTGGCGACCTATGCGATGTGGTGGATCAAGGCTTCTATCCAGGAATACATTCTCCGCAGCTGGAGCCTCGTGAAGATGGGCACCACCGCCGCGCAGAAAAAATTGTTCTTCAACCTGCGACGGATGAAGAAGAACCTCGACGCTTACGAAGATAGCGATCTTCATCCTGACGACGTGGCGAAGATAGCGACCGATCTGGGCGTGCCGGAGCAGGAAGTCGTCAATATGAACCGCCGGATGATGATGGGCGGCGACGGTTCGCTGAACGTCCAGATGCGCAATGGCGAGGAAGGTTCTGGCGAATGGCAGGACTGGCTGACCGATGATCGTCCGCTGCACGACGAAACGGTTGCCGAAGCTGAAGAAGCCCAGGTCCGCCACGAAATGCTGGCTGAAGCCATGGATGCGCTGAACGATCGCGAGAAGCACATTCTGACCGAGCGCCGCCTGACCGAAAACCCGCAAACGCTAGAAGAGTTGTCGCAGGTTTACGATGTCAGCCGCGAGCGTATTCGCCAGATCGAAGTGCGTGCATTTGAAAAGCTGCAGAAAGCGATGCAGCGGATTGCCGGTGAAAAGCTTTTGTATGCAGGGGCTTAACTAGCCCGGCAGACGGTCCAAGAGATCATCGAGAACCGAAACATCGAAACGCCGGGGGTTTTCCTCCGGCGTTTTGCTTTTCATCTCGCACAGCACATCTCCCGGCTCTGGCCACTTGAATTGGACCTGCTCGGGAATGACACCGACCAGAGCTTCGAACCATGCGATCAGGTGGGGCTGTAGGGCCAGGTGCATGTCAAACCCTCAGCGGCTACGCGTCTTGTCACCTTCCTTTTGCGCGCGGGCAACGTCAGGTTCGATGTGCTGTATGAAATAGCGATCCGCGAAGCCGATCGCCTCTCGAGCCAAAGGCATCGTCTCGTTGAAGACGTCCATCGTTTTGAACCCGGCGCGGGCCATGCACCAGTCAAAGTGTGATTTGAACGGCTCTGTGTCGCAGATCGCGAAACCGTGCTTTGCCTCTATCGCCTGAGCTGGCCTGAACCGCCGGATATTGTGCTGAAGCCAGTATTCGGCGTGAACGGCAGGCGCATCAGCAGCGCCCAGAACCTGGCCTTCTGCCTCAAACTCGGGCACGCAATACTGCTCGCCAAAACGGCGCGAATATGTGGTCTTTCCCGCGGCGCTGATGCCTTCGATGACAATAATCATACTACACCAGTCAGTGTCGCCGGGTGACCCGTTTGATTACTCGCTTGGCGCAAGATCCAGCACAGCTGCGATCATCGCTCGGGTGCCCACAGTCACACTCTCGCGCGGGGCGATCTTGAATAGCGGTGAGTGGTGCGAAGGCACTGCAGGGCCGCCATTCGCCGCCGCGTCGAACGCCTCCTGAGGCGTACCACCAACGGCGAAGTAATATCCCGGAACGCCGGTGTCCTCAGCCACGAAGAAAGCAAAATCCTCTGCCCCCATCCCCTGCTGACGGAATGCAGGAGTCGCTTCTTCGCCAAAGGTTTCACGCATCACACCGTTGAGGCGGCGCGCCAGCTCGGGATCGTTGTAAGTCACCGGCGTGCCTTCGGTCACGGTGACCTGCACCGGCATGTCGTCCGGCAGGCCATGGGCCTTGCCGATGTTCACCGCCACCCGTTCGATCGTGGAAAGCAGCTGTTCGCGAACGCGCTCGTCATTGGAACGCACCGTCAATTGCAAGTCAGCGCGGTCTGAAATGATGTTGTGCTTGGTACCTGAGTGGAACGCGCCGACAGTGATGACGGCTGGCGACAATGGCATGACTTCGCGGCTGATGATCGATTGCAGCGCAGTGACGATTTGCGATCCGATATAGACCGGATCACGCCCAGCATGCGGGCTCGCGCCGTGCGCGCCAATACCCGGCACCATGATGTCGACCGAATCCGCGCTGGAGTACTGAATGCCTTCCGACGCGCTGACGGTGCCGGTCGGGATCACAGAAGCGACGTGGAACGCGACTGCGTAATCGGGCTTGCCAAAGCGTTCATACAGCCCGTCTTCCATCATCGCTTTCGCCCCGCCCACACGCTCTTCAGCGGGCTGGACCACGAACATAAGCGTGCCCGACCATTGGTCCTTCATCGACGCCAGCAAGCGCGCCGTGCCGACCATAGAGGTGATATGCACATCGTGCCCGCAGGCATGCATGACCGAGTATTCCTCGCCATCCTGCCCGACCTGCTTGGCCTTGGACGCATAATCGAGCCCCGACTTTTCTTCAACCGGCAGCCCGTCCATATCTGCGCGCAACAGGATCAGCGGACCGTCGCCGTTGCGCAGCATGCCGACCACGCCGGTTCCGCCAACATTCTCTGTTACTTCAAGCCCGGCATCACGCAGTTCTGCCGCCATACGCGCGGCGGTTTTGGTCTCCAGAAACGAAAGCTCGGGGTTCTGGTGGAAATGCACAAACAGATCGTCGAGATAGGCGTCATAATCGGCTTCGACTGCCGCTGCGATCTCGCCGCTATCCGCCATAGCCGGCATTGCCAGCATTGCTGTGCTAAGGGCCAACGACATTGCTATATTGCGCATGAACTTCATCGGTTCTCTCCCAATCCCCGTGTTGATGACTTCCAAGCATCTTCGCGCCCAAGTCGCAAGCCCGTTCCTGATTGCGCACGCGTCACCACGCGCCTATTTGCACCAACATGCGTATCGCAATCCTTCCCCGCATCCGTGATGGCTTTGGCAATCTGCGCCGCTCGCCCGGACGCACCCTGCTGCGCTGGACGGCCAAGGCGATCCTTGGCTTTGTGTTTCTCAGCTTCGTGCTGGTCATATTCTACAAATGGGTGCCCGTACCGATCACCGCGACAATGATCCTGGACGAAGAAGTGTGGGAGCACGGGCTTAGCAAAGACTGGGAATCGCTCGACTCTATCGACCGTAATCTGGTCAGTGCCGTGATCGCGGCGGAAGATGGCAAGTTCTGCAGCCACAACGGGTTCGATGCAGAAGCCATCGCCAAGGCCGCCGCGCGCAATGCCCAAGGGGGGCGCATTCGAGGCGGCTCGACCATCACGCAACAGACCGCCAAGAACGTCTTCCTGTGGCAAGGCGGTGGCTATTTCCGCAAAGGTATCGAAGCCTGGTTCGCGTTCCTGATTGAGCAAATCTGGGGCAAGCAGCGGATCATGGAAGTTTATCTGAATGTCGCTGAAACCGGCATTGCAACCTATGGCGCAGAGGCTGGCGCGCAGCGTTACTTCGGGCATTCCGCGGCAAGGCTGCCCCAAAGCGAAGCTGCGCGCATGGCGGCGGCGCTGCCGCTCCCCAAGCAACGCCCGGTTGTCAATCCGACCGGTTTCACAAGGCGTTACGCAAACACGATATCCGCACGAATGGGAGTTGTAAGGCGTGACGGGCTTGATTCGTGCGTCTATGACTAGAAGCCATGGGCGGGGCGCATAGCCATTCACACTCGCATTCGCATGGCCACAGCCATGGGGCTGGCGGTCATTCTCATGCACCGGCCGATTTCGGGCGCGCCTTTGCAATCGGTATCGTTCTAAACAGCGCCTTCGTTATAGTCGAAGCGACCTACGGCTTTCTGTCCGGATCGATGGCATTGGTCGCCGATGCAGGCCACAATCTGTCAGATGTGCTCGCATTGATGCTCGCCTGGGGCGCAAGCGTCGCGGCGAAGAAACCAGCCTCCCCGCGCTATACCTATGGCTTCAAGAGCTCGACGATCCTGGCTGCGCTGGCCAACGCGATGTTGCTGGCGATCGCCATTGGCGCGATCCTGTTCGAAACAATGCACCGCATTCTTGAGCCTGCTCCGGTCGAAGGCATGACCATGGTGGTGGTTGCCGGGATCGGGATCGCGATCAACACATTCACGGCGCTGATGTTCATGCGGGGACGCAAGAATGACCTCAACATTCGCGGAGCCTTCCTGCACATGGCGGCTGACGCGCTGGTATCATTGGGCGTGGTGATCGCAGGCGTTGTAATCCTCTATACCGGACAAATCTGGATCGATCCGGTCACCAGCCTGATTATTGTTGCAGTGATCGCGTGGGGCACATGGGGTCTGGCAAAAGACAGCATAAAGCTGGGCCTGCACGCAGTGCCCGAAAATGTGGACGAGACCAAGGTGCGTGCTTTCCTTGCGAAATGCGAAGGTGTGAGCGAGGTGCATGATCTGCACATCTGGCCAATGTCGACAACCGAGACCGCGTTGACCGTGCATCTGGTCGTGCCCAATGGCCATCCGGGCGATAGCTTTCTGCACTCAATCAGCCACAAGCTGGAACACGAGTTTGGTATCAATCACTCGACGATCCAGATCGAGCGCGAGCGGGATTGTGCGACCAGCGGCTGCTAGACTAGCGCAGCATCGACTGCTGCCAGCGCATGCAATCCGGTCGTATCGAACAGCGGGATCTCACTGTCTTCCTGTCCAACCAGCAGCATAATCTCGGTGCAACCGAGGATGACCGCCTCTGCGCCGCGATCGACCAGACGCGCGATCACTGCGCGGTATATCTCGCGGGACTCTTCGCGTGCGGAACCATTGACCAGTTCTTCATAAATAATGCGGTGCACTTCGACCCGGTCGGCATGCCGGGGGATCAGGACTTCCAGCCCGTGCCTGTCCTCCAAGCGCCCCCGATAGAAGTCCCGCTCCATGGTGAAAGCGGTGCCCAGCAAGCCGACCTTCGTGAAACCCTGCAGCTTAATCGCTTCAGCTGTCGGGTCCGCGATATGCAGCAGTGGCAGGTCGCAGGCTGCTTCGACTTCGGGCGCAAGCTTATGCATGGTGTTGGTCGCGATAATGAGCAGGTCTGCACCGCCTGCCTGCAATGAACGCGCGCTTTCGCCGATCATTCTCCCCAGCGCTTCCCATTCGCCTGCGTGCTGCAACCTCTCGACCTCGCCGAAGTCGAGCGAGTGCATCAGGATTTTGGCGCTATGCGGCGCACCCAGCCGTTCGCGAACCGCGCGATTGATGATCGTGTAGTACTGGGCCGAGCTTTCCCAGCTCATCCCGCCGATGATGCCGATGGTTCTCATGCTGGTAACCAACGCCGCATTTTCGATTCGAGCAAGCGGACCAGTTCAGTGTCCATGAACTGGTACTCGTCGGGAATGCCCAGCACGATGATGCGCTTGTCCTTCAACGCCGCGCGGTGCCGGTTTTGCAGCTTGGTTCGATGGGCTCGCTCCATCACGAAGATGAAATCGGCCCATTCGACAAGCTCGTCCGAGAGCGGATATTCAGCGTCGCGTTTGGTCCCTACCGAGATTGTGGCGATGCCCTGGACTTCAGCGAAGAGATGTTCAGCTGTCGGACTACGCAAGCCGTTCTGGCTGCATACGAACAGATAGTTGCGATCAGCCAAACAGAGCGATGAGGTTGCTAAGCCGCTTCGTCGTTCTTGCCCTTCTTGGAAGAGCTGCTGACCACGCGGACCGGGTCCTTGCGGCCATGGACCACATCGGCATCGACCACGATCTCACTAACATCTTCCATGTCAGGCAGATCGAACATCGTGTCGAGCAGAATGCCTTCAACGATTGAGCGAAGTCCGCGTGCACCGGTTTTGCGCAAGATCGCTTTCTCGGCGATTTCCTTCATCGCTTCGGGCGTAAAGGTCAGCTCGACATCTTCGAGCTCGAACAGTTTCTTATACTGTTTGACCAGCGCATTTTTTGGCTCTTGCAGAATAGTGACAAGCGCATCGACATCCAGATCGTGCAGCGTTGCGATCACCGGCAGACGACCGACGAATTCGGGGATCAGGCCGAATTTCAGCAAATCTTCCGGTTCGCTCTTTTCGAGCAGTTCGCCCACTTTGCGCTTGTCCGGATCGGCGACATGGGCTCCGAAACCGATCGAGCGTTTCTGCAAGCGGTCAGCGATAATCTTGTCCAACCCAGCGAATGCGCCGCCACAGATGAACAGGATATTGGTCGTGTCGACTTGCAAAAATTCCTGCTGCGGATGCTTGCGGCCACCCTGCGGTGGAACGCTGGCCGTGGTGCCTTCCATCAGCTTCAAGAGAGCTTGCTGCACACCCTCACCCGACACGTCGCGCGTGATCGAAGGATTTTCCGCCTTGCGCGTAATCTTGTCGATTTCGTCAATGTAGACGATGCCGTGCTGTGCCTTCTCGACATTGTAGTCCGAGCTTTGCAGCAGTTTGAGAATAATGTTCTCGACGTCTTCGCCAACATAACCCGCTTCGGTCAGAGTGGTCGCGTCAGCCATTGTGAACGGCACATCGAATGTGCGCGCAAGTGTTTGCGCGAGCAAAGTTTTACCCGATCCAGTCGGCCCCACCAGCAGGATGTTCGACTTGGCCAGCTCTACATCGCCAGCCTTGTTCGAATGCTTCAAACGCTTGTAATGGTTGTGCACCGCAACAGCGAGAACGCGTTTCGCGCGATCCTGCCCGATGACATAATCATTCAGCGTCGCAAATATCTCTGACGGCGCAGGCACTTCGCCTTCTTTGCGTCCGGTCAGACCAGCCTTGGTCTCTTCGCGGATAATATCATTGCACAGCTCAACGCATTCATCGCAGATGAACACGGTCGGCCCCGCAATCAGTTTACGCACTTCGTGCTGCGACTTCCCACAGAAGCTGCAGTAGAGAGTGCTTTTGCTGTCAGTTCCGCTCAATTCGGTCATTCCTAAGGCTTCCTAGCCCCTGAAAATCAGGGATTCGCTGACTTTATAGCCGCGTAATGATGAATCAACCTATAGCGCAGCGATTTTGGATGCTGCCCTAGTGAATCTGTGCAGATTCGCGGTTGATGTGGTCTTAATGTCCCGCAAAAGGGCGAAATCCGGCAGAATTCCTTACTCTGGCGCGCCGCCAGAGCCTTCTTCGTCGCCAGTTTCTTCGCTTTCCGGACGGGTTTCGAACACTTTATCGACCAAGCCGAATGCCTTCGCTTCCTCTGCTTCGAGGAAGGTGTCGCGATCCATCGCCTTTTCAATCTCTTCCAGGCTCTGCCCGGTGTATTTGACATAGAGGTCGTTCATACGCGCCTTGATCCGCAGGATTTCGCGCGCCTGGATCTCGATATCCGAGGCCATACCACGCGCCCCGCCAGATGGCTGGTGGATCATGATGCGCGCATTGGGCAGCGCGACTCGCATGCCGGGTTCACCTGCGGCGAGAAGGAAGCTGCCCATCGACGCGGCCTGCCCCATGCACACGGTCGAAACGCGCGGCTTGATGTATTGCATCGTGTCGTGGATCGCCATGCCGGCCGTCACCACGCCGCCGGGCGAATTGATGTACATGCTGATCGGCTTGGACGGATTTTCGCTTTCGAGGAACAGAAGCTGCGCTGTGATCAGCGAAGCCATGCCATCTTCGACCTGACCGGTTACGAACACAATCCGCTCGCGCAGCAGACGGCTGAAAATGTCGAAGCTGCGCTCGCCACGGCTGGTCTGCTCGACAACGACCGGTACCAGCGCGCCCGTTAGTGGATCGTGCGTAAACTGGCCTTGGGTAGAATGGGCGTCTGAGCCGAACAGGTCGATCATAGTTTGTCCTTGTGAATCTGAATGATTACCTATGTCGGACGCAACGCCGCGATGTTCAAGGGGATTAACCTTTGCATCTCGACAAAAAACTGGAACCGATGCGGCGACCAATGATTTCAACCGCAGCGGGCAGCGCATGCACGCCATCGCCGTTCGTCGGATGGCGAGAACTACCGGTCGACGGTGGGTTCAATAAATCTTGTCCTTCGGCAACAGCGCGGCTTCAAGGGAACTGGAATCATCACGTATCGCCTAGATCTTCGCCGGGCCCTGCTTGCTGCCAGTGCGATGCCATTGGCATGGTCGAACGCCGCACTTGCAAGCGAAGCAAACGCTGCCACAGCGTCTTCGCGCGAGCCGGGTGCTCCGGCTGCGACCATGGATGGCCGCGTCTTCGAGCCGGACTATTTCGAACGATTCGCCCCTCGCAACGCACTCGATATGCTGCGACAGGTGCCGGGATTCTTGTTGCAAGGCGGCGGCGGTGGAAACAGCGGACGCGGCTTTGGCCAAGCGAATGAGAATGTCCTTGTCAACGGACAGCGTCTAACCAGCAAATCTGAAAGTGCGCAGGATCAACTCCGCCGCATACCCGCTGGAAAAGTGATCCGTATCGAAATTGTCGATGGGACAGCACTGGATATTCCGGGTCTTACCGGACAAGTCGCCAATGTGATCGTCGAGTCAGGCGGAATTTCCGGCCAGTTTACCTGGGAGGGCGCGGTGCGCACAACCGAAGTCGATCCGGAATGGTATGGCGGAGAAATCTCCATTTCGGGCAGCACAGGCGCGCTCGATTACACATTTGCCTTCGAGAATAACAACAGCCGGTTTGGCGGCACGGGGCCTTCCTTCTTCGCTGATGGATTTGGGGACCTGAGCGAGCGACGCGACGTCGTGCGGGTCGGAGCATCTGACTTGCCGCGTGTTTCAACCGCGCTTGGCTATGATTTTGGCAATGGGACAATCGCAAACGTCAATGCCTATTTCGGTCATACCTTCTTCGAGCGTGTCGAAGACGAAGATCGGCAATTGGCCGATGGTTCGCAGATTGCGCGCATCAACTCGCGTCGCGGTTCCACGCCGGAGTATGAAATCAGCGGCGATATCAGTTTCGACTTGGGCGCCGGTCGGCTCAAGCTGATCGGACTCGAAGCCTACGACACCGAAGAGATCAAAAGTGTTGTGATCGATACATCGCTAGCGACCGGGGGCACATCCGGCAGTCGTTTTGTGCAGACTGGCGGTGAAGGAGAGCGGATCGCCCGGTTTGAGTACAACTGGCCGATGCTGGGCGGGGACTGGCAGCTTGCCGGCGAAGCGGCCTTCAACCGTCTCGACCGGGTTTCGCGACTGTTCGAAATCGATGACGAGGGCGACTTCAACGAGATCGCCTTTCCAAACGGAACGGGCGGCGTCACGGAAGAGCGCTACGAAAGCATACTCAGCTATAGCAAGCAATTGACCGGCAAGCTTGCACTGCAGATATCGGCTGGCGGCGAATACTCCAGGATCGAGCAAACCGGTAGCGCGGCAAATTCTCGCACGTTTCAGCGGCCCAAAGGTGCATTTTCGCTCGCGTGGCAGCCCGAGACCGGATTGGATATCTCGCTTGGAATCGAGCGACGCGTCGGGCAACTGGATTTTGGTGATTTCCTCGCTGAGATCGAACTCGATGAAGACAATGAAAACACAGGCAACAATCAGCTTGTCCCGTCCCAGACATGGGAGGTCGTTGCAGAGATCAGCCAGACCTTGGGGCCGTGGGGCACGACCACGTTGTTCTTCGAAAAGCGCTGGATTGATGATTTCACCGACATCATCCCGCTAGCCGGCGGCGGAGAATCCCGCGGCAATATAGCCAGCGCCCGTCGCACGGAGATTGAATGGACAACGACACTGCAGCTCGACCCTATCGGGTGGCGCGGCGCACAGCTTGATATCCGGCTGGAGTATGAAGAAGGCGAAGTCCGCGACCCTCTGACAGGCCGACTGCGTGACTTTTCCGGCGGACGTGACCGCGAGGTGGAGATTGATTTTCGCCACGACGTTCCCGGTAGCAACTGGGCCTATGGCGGCGGGTTCGAATATAATCGCGATCGGCCAAGTTTCCGCCTTTCCCAAGTGCGCCTTCAGCGCGATCTGCCTAATCGCCTCAGCGCCTTTGTAGAGCACAAGGATGTCTTTGGTTTGACCGTCAATCTGGAGGCCGCGAATCTGCTTGGCGCTCGAGACGAGGAATTTCGAACCGTCTTTGATGGCCCGCGCACCAATGGCATTGTGCAATTCACCGAAGACCGAAGTTTTCGCGAAGGCCCGATCTTCCGCTTCAACGTCAGCGGGAATTTTTAGACGCTCGCTCTTGCATCGCCCCGCGCACGTGGCAGTGTGCCGTACATGAGACATACAACCGCCGCCGCGCTGGCGCTCGCACTCCTTGCTTCTCCCGTCCTGGCCGACGAGCCATACGATGCAGCTGCCGAAGCGCAGCAGCAACTGGCGCGCATAGCGGCGCTGGATGATGCTGGGCCGCAACTGAACGCTGTCATCGTTTATGAGCCAGAGGCGCCCAATTATGCCAACGAGGCGAGCGAAGCTGGCATGCCACTCGACGGGCGCACAGTGCTGGTGAAGGACAATATCGAAACATTCGAATGGCCGACCACCGCAGGATCGCTGGCATTAAGAGACAATGCGACTGGCCGCGATGCTCCGCTGATTGCCAATATCCGCGCAAATGGCGGCGTGATCATGGGCAAGACCAACTTGAGCGAATGGGCAAACATTCGCGACAACCGTTCCACCAGCGGATGGAGCGCGATTGGCGGGTTGACGCGCAATCCGCACGCAACCGACCGCAACGCCTGCGGCTCGTCGTCGGGCAGCGGCGCAGCGATTGCCGCGGGCTTTGCCTGGGCCGCGATCGGAACCGAGACCAATGGCTCGATCACTTGTCCCGCCAGCGTTAACGGCATTGTCGGTTTCAAGCCGACCGTGGGAATGGTCGGCCGCACGCATGTTGTGCCGATCAGCGCGACGCAGGATACTGCCGGACCGATGACGCGGACAGTCCATGACGCGGCGCTCTTGCTAAGCGCAATGGCGGGTAGCGACCCGCTTGATCCCGCAACAGCAGAAGCAGACACGCACAAAACAGACTTCACCACCGGCTTGGACGATTTCTCGCTCGCCGGCGTACGCATCGGCGTGATGCGCAATCAGGTGGGCAATGTGGCGGGAGTGACGGCGCTATTCGAGCAGGCACTCTCTGACCTCGAATCGCAAGGCGCAGTGCTGATCGATATCGAGTACGACTGGCCCGACGGTTTCTGGGGCCGCTCTTTAACGGTGCTGTTATTCGAGTTGCAACGCGACATGGCGGCCTATCTCGGCACGCTCGAAGACGGGAGTATGCCCGATACGTTGGCAGACATCGTCACCTTCAATCGCGAAAATTCAGAAAAGGAGCTGCGCTGGTTCGGGCAGGATCTGTTCGAACAAGCGCTCGAAACAACCGATGAAGCGGCTTATCGCGAGGCGCTTGAGACCAATCTCAAAGCGACGCGCGAGGACGGCATCGACCGCTTGCTGGCAGAGCATGGCGTCCAATTCCTGGTCGCCCCGACCACCGGGCCCGCGTGGTCGACAGATCTTGTGAACGGCGACAATTTCGGCGGCGGCGTGGGCGCAGGATCATTGCCCGCCATTGCAGGCTATCCGCATATCACTGTGCCAATGGGTGCGGTCGAGCGCTTGCCCGTGGGCTTCAGCATCTTTGCCGGCAAGTGGCAGGATCACGAAGTGCTGAAAGCAGGCGCTGCATATGAAAAGGCGCGGACAGCCGAGCTGCCCACGCCTTCATTCGATCCGTGGAAACCAGCAGAGTAATCCCCCGCCGGCATTCCGGTTGATTACTTCTTCGCTGCCTTCTTGGCCGGTGCCTTCTTTGCTGGCGCTTTCTTGTCAGCAGCCTTCTTGGCAGGAGCCTTCTTCGCAGCTGGCTTGTCGTCCGCCTTTTTCGCCGGAGCTTTCTTGGCAGGCGCCTTCTTGGCGGCTGGCTTCTTGTCGTCAGCTTTCTTAGCCGGAGCCTTCTTGGCGGCTGGCTTCTTCTTGGCTGGCTTGGCTTCAGCAGTTTCTTCCGCTTCGATCGCCGCTTCCAGCTCTTCTTGCGTTACTTCGCGTTCGGTCACCTCTGCCTTGTCGAACAGGAAGTCGACGACTTTATCTTCATAAAGCGGAGCGCGCAGTTGAGCGGCAGCCATTGGCTCGCTCTGAACATACTGCATGAACTTTTCGCGATCTTCCGGGCGATACTGCTGTGCAGCCTGCTGCATCAGCATGCTCATTTCCTGCGCGGAAACCTCAACTTTGTTCGCCTGGCCGATTTCCGAAAGGAGCAGACCCAAACGCACCCGGCGCTCGGCGATCTTGCGATAGTCGTCCTTCTCGGCTTCGATTTCCTTCAACGCCGCAGCGGGATCTTCTTCCTGCTGAGCTTCCTGCAAAAGCTGCGCCCAGATCTGTTCGAACTCGGCGTTGACCATGCCTTCCGGCACTTCGAAATCATGACCAGCAGCCAGCGTATCGAGAAGCTGGCGCTTCATCTGCGTGCGGGTAAGGCCGGCGGTCTGCTGCTCCAGCTGGCCGCGCATCAATTCCTTGAGCTTGTCGAGGCTGTCGAGGCCGAGATTCTTAGCGAACTCGTCATCAACCTTGGTCTCTGTTTCGACCTTCACCTGTTTTACAGTGATGTCGAACTCGGCATCCTTGCCTGCCAGATTTTCGGCCTGATACTCTTTCGGGAAAGTGACTGTGATGGTTTTCTGGTCACCGGTCTTCACGCCAACCAGCTGCTCTTCAAAGCCGGGGATGAACTGGCCAGAGCCAATCACCAGAGCCGCATCTTCCGCCTTGCCGCCTTCAAATTCGACACCGTCGAGCTTGCCAACAAAATCGATGATCAGCTGATCACCTTCTGCCGCCTTCTTGCTCTTCGCAGCATCCTTGTAGCTCTTGTTCTGGCCTGCGATGCTGGCAACGGCTTCATTAACCGCTTCATCGGCAACCGGAACAACCAGACGCTCAAGCTTCAGGCCATCGGTTGATGGCACTTCAACAGTCGGCAGCACTTCCAGCTCGATTGCGATTTCAGCGTCCTTGCCTTCTTCGTAACCTTCGCCCAGCTCGATCTTGGGCTGCATCGCCGGACGCAGCTCTTTGTCTTTCATCAACTGATCGACCGATTCGCGAATAACATCGTTCACGGTTTGCGCATGCAGCTGTTCGCCATGCATCTTCTTAATGAGATTCGCAGGAACCTTGCCAGGGCGGAAGCCGGGCATCTTTACCTGCGGGGCGATCTTCTTGACCTCAGCCTCGATTTTAGCTGCGATATCCTTAGCTGGAATGGTCAGCTGATAGGCGCGCTTGAGGCCTTTATTGGTGGTTTCCTTGATCTGCATGGGATTAAAACTGAAGCCTTTTCAACAATTTCGCTGTGTCTATGCGACGTAATTGGCAACGTTCAGGCGAATTGGTGCGGGCGAAGGGACTCGAACCCCCACATCTTACGATACTGGTACCTAAAACCAGCGCGTCTACCAATTCCGCCACGCCCGCTAGCCCGAACGAAGCCGTGCGCGCAGTAACCTGCGACGCATGTAGGGGTGCGCCATTAGTCGGGCGGGCGCAAAAGGGCAAGCGGAACTGGCTTGTTAGTAGGGCAAGTCGGCTTTAAAGGCGCGCAGCATGACTGAAGAGACACAGAACAATACCCCGCCTGACCGCATGTCGGTCAATCCCCGCAGCGAGTATTTCGACGGCGAGCAATTGCAGCGCGGCGTCGGCATCAGGTTCAAGGATCGCGTACGCACCGACATTGAGGAATATTGCATTTCCGAAGGTTGGGTCCGCGTGCAGGCAGGCAAGACGGTCGACCGCAAAGGTAACCCGTTGACGATCAAGCTGACCGGTCCGGTCGAAGCCTGGTTCGAGGATCTGGGCGACAATCCGCCGGTGGCCCGAAAAGACGAAACACAAGATTAAGCACGCGCTCTTGCTTGCCATTGCGGCCGGCAAGGGCCAATTGGCAGCAGCGCAATGAAACCCGAAGTCATCATCATCGGCCGACCCAATGTCGGAAAGTCCACGCTGTTCAACCGGCTAGTGGGCAAGAAACTCGCGCTGGTCGATGACCAGCCGGGCGTCACGCGTGACCGGCGCATGGGTGATGCAGAAGTCGCGGGAATGACTTTTACTGTGGTCGATACCGCTGGGTGGGAAGACGAAGACCCGGACACCCTGCCCGGCCGGATGCGGATGCAGACAGAGGTCAGCATCGAAGGCGCAGACGCAGCGATGTTCGTGATTGATGCGCGTGCAGGCCTGACCCCGCTCGACGAAGAGATCGCACGCTGGCTGCGCGAACAGGAAGTGCCTGTGGTGCTGGTGGCCAACAAGGCTGAGGGCAAAGCTGGCGAGGCCGGCGTCTATGAAAGCTATTCTCTGGGACTGGGCGAACCGGTTCCCCTGTCTGCTGAACATGGCGAGGGTATTGCAGACCTGTTCGGCGCGCTGTGGCCCATTATCGGAACCAAATCCGAGGCGGCTGAGGAAGCTGCCAAATTCGCCGCGAGCGAGGGTGAGGAGACACCGCTCGGCCCGCTCAAGCTGGCGATTGTGGGGCGGCCGAATGCAGGTAAATCCACTTTGATCAACCGGTTGTTGGGCGAGGATCGCCTGCTGACTGGTCCGGAAGCAGGGATCACCCGCGATTCCATTGCGATCGACTGGAAATGGACCGACCCCAAGGCAGGGCCGGACGATCCGGGCGAGCGCGAAATCCGGCTGATCGACACCGCCGGCATGCGCAAGAAGCGCAATGTAACCGAAAAGCTGGAAAAGCTCTCGGTGGCCGACGCGCGCCGCGCGGTCGATTTTGCCGAAGTGGTCGTGTTGCTGCTCGATGCGACTCAAGGCCTGGAGCACCAGGATCTGAAGATCGCGGACATGGTGCTGCAAGAAGGCCGCGCTTTGATGATCGCGATCAACAAGTGGGATATCGCGGAGAACCCTTCGTCCCTGTTCAACGGTATTCGCGGAGCGCTGGACGATGGCTTGGCGCAGGTACGCGGCTTGCCGCTGTTTGCAGTCAGCGCGAAAACCGGCAAGGGCTTGGACGACATGCTACGCGCGGCGTTCGAGATCCGCGAAAGCTGGTCCAAACGTGTACCCACCGCTGCGCTTAATCGCTGGTTCGACGATGCGATGGAGGCAAATCCGCCGCCAGCACCGGGCGGCCGCCGGATCAAGCTGCGTTACATTACGCAGGCCGGTACGCGACCTCCGCGCTTCGTGGTGTTCGGTACGCGGCTGGAATCGCTCCCCACCAGCTACGAACGCTATCTGGTGAACTCCATCCGCAAACATTTGAGCTTTGATGCGGTTCCTGTTCGGGTCGTGTTGAAGAGCCCCAAGAACCCGTATAACGCCAATCGCGGTGGCGGCGGCAATTACAGTGGCAGCTCGGGGAAAACATGATTGTATTTGACCTGCTAGCCTCGGGCGGCGGCAATATCGCAAGCGATTTGCTCGAGCGCACATCAAGCACGCTACGGGTGCAGGAAATTGTGCGGCTAAGCCTTGCGCCGGCATTCTTGCTCGCCGGTATTGGCGCGATCATGAATGTGATGATGACACGGCTGATCTGGGTTGCAGAGCGGATCGAACGGCTCGAAGCGCGCATGCGCGGAAAAGAGAACCCGACCGCCGAACACGAATTGAAATGGCTGCGGCATCGCCGCCAACTGGCGCAGCGGGCGGTGATGTTCAGCACCTCTGCCGCGCTGACGATTTCGGTTGTGATTGCGCTGTTATTTATCAGCGCTTTCATCAAGCCTCAGATCGGGACATTGGCCGCGCTGGCCTGGATCCTGACGATGGCCCTGCTGTTCACAGGCCTAGTCAACTTCGCGCGCGAGACGATGGTAGCAGCGAAAGGCCACCGTGTGGCCCGCAGTCAACCAGGGCAGGAACAAGACGAGCCCCATACGTAAAAAGGGCGGAGCATTGCTGCCCCGCCCGGATTGATCGGTATTACCGTTCAGTCGTTCATTACAAGCTCACGCAGGATGTAAGTGCCTCTAATCTTGCGGATATTGTTGTACAGCTCCCTTACGGTTTCGTTGCTGCTTTCCATGTTGGTGTCACCCCAGGCTTCCATGAACTTTTCATACTCGGCCTTGTCGGGATCAAGCGATGCCATGTTGGGATAGTTGATCCGCAGCACGAGGTTCACTTCGTTCGCGCCATAAGGAACGGTGTAGATACCGTAATCGGTTATTTGGCCGAGCTGCTTGGCCACTTCGTTCGCTTTCACCCAGGTCTGCTGCAACCCTTCTAGGTAATAGGGTAGCTGCCCCTCATCCACCTTCACATAGGTCAGCTCAATGACAGTTTCCTGAGGGGTATAATCCTCCCAAGCTTGAAGCTGAGCCGCAGCAGGTGTCGCAAACGCCACGGCGGACGCGGCAAGCAGTCCAAGACCAACTGATTTAAATTTTCGCATGTGTGTACTCCAATCATTAACAGCTTGAGCGACCCAGAAAACTGAAGGGGCGCTACCCAAGCTAACACCCCCTCCAAACTTGAAGGTGACAGGATAACCAATCTAGTCAACGGAAAAGAGCTGATGGATTCCAATCTGGTTTGCCGAAAGAAGCCTTCAGGTGGCATGCATGAAAGCCTGGGAGAACCGCCGGAGAACAACTCTCCTTAACCCTCGCCAGCCGCCTGACTTTGAAGCTGCACATAATTTTCATGACCCATCCGCTCGATCATGTCGAACTGGGTTTCAAGGAAAT
>Ga0181588_10000287_pt1 | contig 44821 bp, 30 predicted proteins | sample 071ome_26_FD_148607 | JGI IMG/M metagenome (GOLD analysis project Ga0181588, IMG submission 148607) | Coastal salt marsh microbial communities from the Groves Creek Marsh, Skidaway Island, Georgia - 071409BT metaG (spades assembly) | ecosystem: Environmental > Aquatic > Marine > Intertidal zone...
TGCCAGGAGGATCCATCAAGACCGCGGGTGGCGAAATCCTCATTCGCAGCCAGGGCCAAGTCTACCGAGGCATTGAGTACGCAGATATCGAGATCCTCACGCTAGCCGATGGAACGGCCTTGAAGTTGGGCGATATCGCTGAGGTTAAAGACGCTTTCCAAGAAGGATTTCTCAAAGCCAAATACAACGGCGATCCTGCGGTGACGATTTCTGTCTATCGAGTAGGCGACGAAGACACGATTACGTCTGCTGATGCAGTAAAAAAATATATTGAGGAGCAACGCCGGACTTTACCGAGTGGCCTTGATCTCAACGTTTTCATCGACGAGTCAATCCCTCTCAATCGCCGCATCGATGCACTCACTCAAAATGCTTATGCAGGGCTCGCCCTAGTGCTCATCATTCTGACGCTGTTTTTACGCTTTAAGGTCGCGCTATGGGTCTCTGCTGGCATCCCCATTGCCATCATGGGCGCTATCTGGATGTTCCCCGCCGCTGGACTCAACATCAGCTCACTCACCGTGCTCGCCTTTATTTTGGTACTCGGCATCGTCGTTGACGACGCGATCGTCGTAGGTGAACGCATATTTGCCTGGGAGCAAAAAGGCATTGCCAAGCGAGAGGCTGCCATTGAGGGCGCCCACGAGGTACTCACACCCGTTATTTTTGGGGTACTCACCACGATGGCTGCATTTCTGCCAATCCTGCTCATTGCGGGCAGGATGGGCGATTTTTTCTCGCTGATCGGCTGGGTCGTCGTTATTTGCCTCGCGTTTAGCATCATCGAATGCATGCTGATCCTGCCAAGCCACTTGGTGCACCGAAAAACAAAAGCTCAGGAATCTGACAATCCAACTGCGGTTCAAAAATGGATTCGATTCCAAACCTTCTTCTCTGAGCGAATGCAGTTTTTCGCTCAAAACATTTATCAACCGGTGTTGATGAAAACCCTAGAATATCGCTGGGTCACCTGGGCGGTTGCCACCGCAGTACTCATCATGGCGCTCGCCCTGGTGATCTCCGGACGCGTCATTTTTCAGTTTTTCCCCGCAGTGGAGGGCGATCGGGTATACGCAACCCTCTTAATGCCGGAAGGCATTAATGTCGAACTCACCGAACAGGGTGCGAGGCAAATAGAAAACGCCGTTACCATGCTAAAGGCTGAAATCGCCAAAGACCTCAATCGTCCAGCGAGTGGAGGCCCTGTTAGGAACGTCTTTTCTTCTATTGGCGCCAATGCTGCACGATCGTCCGGCCCTCCTAGCCGAACAGCGGGTGGATCCCACCTTGCTGAGGTGGTGCTCGAGCTCGACCCCGTTGAAACGCGGCCGGGATGGAACTCCACGCGCGTCGCCGCACGATGGCGCGAACTGACAGGCCCCGTGACAGACGCCGTCGACTTACAGTTCAGCGCAGATTCATTTAGCGCCGGCGATCCCATTGGACTGCAGATCAAAGGACGAGACGTCACAGAACTCGCCGCTGCCGCAAAGCATCTGAAGGCGACGCTTGAACAATATCCTGGGGTCTTGGATCTCTCGGATTCATTCAGGCCTGGCAAACAAGAGGTTCAGATCGATTTGCGCGATGACGCGCGATCCCTTGGGGTCACCCTCGCCGACCTGGCAAGACAAATTAGGCAGGCATTTTATGGTGACGAGGCACAGCGTATTCAGCGGGGCAATGATGACGTCCGCGTAATGGTCCGGTATCCAGAGCGCGAAAGGCAATCGCTCGGCAATTTGGAGGAGTTCCGAGTTAGACTGAGTGACGGCGCCGAGGTCCCCTTTGGAACAGTGGCTGATATCGATTACGGATACAGCTATTCGTCAATCCGCAGGGAAAACCAAGAGCGCGTGATCAATGTCAGAGGCGATATCGATCGTAGCCAGATCACTGCCGAGGCACTCTTGCCAGCACTCCAGCAACAGATCTGCGCGAAAGGAACGAGCTTCTCCAACCCGAGTCGACCGTGTAAAAATCCGGATTTCCCTGGCGTATCGTTTGCGCTCGGCGGCGAGCAGCTAGAGCGCAGCAAGGTCACCTCGAGCCTTGGCCAAAATATATTGCTCGCGATGATTCTGATCTACGCGTTGCTCGCGATTCCTTTGAAGTCTTATTTTCAACCGCTAGTCATCATGAGCGTCATCCCCTTTGGTGCCGTCGGCGCCATCGTCGGCCACTACGTCATGGGCTGGAACCTGATTTTCTTCTCCTTACTGGGGATCATCGCGCTCTCTGGCGTGGTTGTGAACGCATCACTCGTGCTGGTGGATTTCATCAACCGTCAAAGGGCGGCCGGCACTCCATTATTTGAGGCGGTAACCCAAGCCGGCGTCGCACGTTTTAGGCCCATTATTTTGACCTCGGTTACCACCTTCGTAGGGCTCATCCCCCTCATGACCAATGACGATCCAGAAACCTTTATGTTTATCCCAATGGCCATCTCGCTCGCATTTGGCGTGCTATTCGCCACGGCCATCACGCTGTTCTTGGTGCCCAGTCTGTACTTGATGCTGGAGGACTTCCTGTCTCTCTGGGATCGTCGCTCCAAAGCGGTAGGTCGAGACACCAGTCCAATGGAGAGCAGCCACCAGGGCATGGTAGATAGTCAGAATATGCGCGCGTAGGCAGGGGCGCAAACCCTGGATGCATCGACTTAAACATTTGATGGTGATCAGTCTTGGCAGACGGATTTTTGGGTCCAGCAACGTGGTGGTTGTCGAGAAAGCGCCCCTTTCGCCTTGTATGGACGAGAAACCCGACCAGCGTCACTGGGAATCCCTCGAGCGGGCAGGTGCTGCAGATAGCGCGAAGAGATGCTCACAACCGAATCCGTAAACAAATAAGAAGCCGAGTCATTAAGAGATTGCGGGCTGACTCAATCGGAACCGGCTCCTCGATGATGAAACAGAACTATAAGCCACACGGGCACTCTACGTTTGTGAGCCCCTGCTTTTCTAAGCCTCTGCTTTTCTAAGCATTTGCTTTTTAAGGCTGCAGCTTTTGCATCGCTCTCTGGCAGACAGGCTCGAGGAATTTCCAGCAGCGCCCAATTTTTAGCTTACGCGAGCATCTGACATAGCCTGCGCCCGCAAACTCACCTCCGCGGCCATCAACGTATGTGCTTGCGGCATGGCAAGATCGGTACCATTCAATGTGTCCTCAATAAGCCTGCCAAAGTATGGAAAGCCCACCTTTCCAGTCACCTCATGCCGCTCCTCCGAGTCATCGGTCACGACCATCACAACATTCGCCGTCACCTCTGGTGCGGCAAGGTCGATATACTTCCGGCATTCGATACTGCCCTTGGTTCCCTGGATGAACAGCCGACCGTCTCCCCAGGTGCGGAGACCTCCCGGGGTAAACCAATCGACGCGAAAATAACCCGACGCCCCAGACGGCGCGGTTAGGGAAAACTCACCAAAGTCCTCAAGTTCTTGATAATCCTGATGATGCAAGTTTGTTGCTCGCGCGAACTCAACCACGGCGCTATCTGACCCCGTAAAGCTCAGAAATTGCTCTGCCTGATGGCTACCTAGATCACAAATAATGCCGCCGTATTCGGCCCGTTCGAAAAACCAAGACGGACGCTGGGAAGCGGATAGCCGATGGGGCCCTAACCCCAGCACTTGAACCACTTCGCCGACCACCCCGGCGTTTACCAGTTGAAGCGCGTGCTCGGTTGCTTCATTTTGCAATCGCTCACTGTAACAAACGGCATATCGACGACCCGACGAGTCGGCCAATGATCGGATATGCTCAAGTTGTTCGAGACTGGTGAACGGACACTTGTCTGTGAAGTAATCTTTTCCCGCTTCCATCACCGTAGCGCCTATACCCGCCCGAAGATTCGGTATCGCAGCTGCAGCCACGAGCTTGATGTCTTGATCCGAGAGAATGTCTTCAAACGATTGCACTCTCCGCGCTTCCGGAAATTTTGAAAGCATCAACGCCGCTTTGTCATCGTCAGGCTCATAAACCAGGGACAAACTAGCGCCGGCTGCAACGAGGTTAGCTACCATCCCGTAAATATGGCCATGGTCAAAGAATGCCGCCGCGATAGGACATTCTCCTTGCTCACAAACGGGCCCCTGGCTTGCCATCACCGGAGCGTAATTCATGCCGGAACTCACGTACCAAAGCTCCCCGATAGATCAGTCACTGAGCCACTGGTGGCAGCTTTCCCTGTCTTTCCCTTTTGCTTCTCGCTTCGTTTTTGCCCGTTCAGCCATCGGCGATAGCGACCAGTATCTAAAGGCAACTGAACCACCTGACCTGAGCCACCAGAAAGCAACATCGCATTAGCAAGCTCCACTGATGAAACACCTTCAACACCGGGTGCAATCAGCGGTGCCTCGCCTCGCACCGCCTGCGCAAAGTTTTCAAGAATCGTTCGGTGTTGTCCCCCATCGCCCTCAAAACTGATCTCTTCTATCTCGACCGCTGGCTTTTCAAAGGGCCCATTTTTCGCAATAGACTCTGTGATGCTCGATGCATTCCGTTGGATGCGCAGTGGAGCGCCCATCTCAAACGTCAGCGTTGCTCGATCACAGACAATATCGAGGGTGTTGCGACCAGGCGCCTCGCCAGTACTGGTAATAAAACTGCCAGTTACTCCGTGGTCGTATTTCAAAATGGCGTGGACCTCATCCTCAACGTTAATCGCGTGCCAGCGACCAAAGCCACACTCTGCAAACACGGCGTTAGGCGATCCAAATAGCCAGGTCAGCAGGTCTAGCTGGTGCGGCGATTGATTGAGCAGGACCCCGCCGCCCTCGCCCGACCAAGTAGCCCGCCAACCTCCGCTATCGAAATATCGCTGGCTCCTGAACCAATCGGTGATGGTCCAGCTAAACCGCCTCAAGGCACCAAACGTTTCCGCCTGCAGCACGTCCTTTAGGTATCGGTAGGCGGGGTGCACTCGCTGGTTAAACATCGCGCCAAAGACTAAGTTCGTTCCAGCATGGGCCGCCAACAAGCGTTCAGCATCACGTTTATCAACGGATATGGGTTTTTCTATGAGTACATTGAAACCCTGGTTCAATGCTTTTATCCCCAGCACCGTATGGTCATAGTGCGGCGTTGCGATCAGAACGGCCTCTAGTGAGGCTCGCATGGCTTTACTGCGAAGCAGCGCGCTGCCCGACGAAAAGGCTCGGATGCCCTCCTCTGCCACCGACGCTGTCCGGGACTCATCCACATCAGCGACCGCGATTAGCCGGTAGCGGTCGGAGCGCTTTAACCACTTGCTGTGCAGGAGGCCCATATTGCCAAGTCCAATCACTGCGATATTAATGGGCTCCATCAGCCTATCGCCTCCTTCAGAAAGTCACGACTTTGCTTGAGGCACTCAAAAGGATCCTCACCATAGCATCGGTCCTGTTCCACGAAGTAATAGTCAATGGGGGCGGCCGCTGCTGCATCGAGGATGGGCCCCCAGTTCATATTGCCTTGCCCTATCGCCGCGAATTGCCGTTGGTTGTCAGCGCTCAGCCTGAAATCCTTCAAGTGTAGTAAAGGCATGCGATGTCCGACCTGCTGGATCCATTGAACGGGATCGGCGCCCCCCGCGACTACCCAGTGCGTGTCTATCTCAAACCCTAGCTCAAAGCTCTTGGACGCATCGACGAGATGCTGAAGCCATGGTTTACCTTCAAAATGCTGGAACTCATGATGATGGTGATGATAGGAAAACGTAATCCTCGATGCGCCAAGTGCATCGACAATTAGTCGAGCTTCTTCGACGAACTGATTGAGTCCGGCAAGGGACAGATAGGTATCAGGCGGGATCATTCCAACCGCAGTATGATGGCAACCCAACACTTGATGCTCTGCGATGACATCATCCAACTCGGAGAGGAGCCTCGGCCACGGCGTATGGGTTGCACCAACCGTCAGGCCCGCATCCGCAACGGCTTTGGCAACCTCCTCAACCGGCATCGGACCAAACGCAGATGCCTGAATCGTGTCGTATCCAATCTCTTTTACCCGTGCTAACGCCTCCCTTAGCTCTTCTATCGTTTGCGTCCATCGCCGCAACGTAAACATCTGCACCCCTAATTCAGCCATCTGCCCTCCTTTGTTACCCGCACTTGTTACCCGCACTCGCTTGAGTCGCACTCGTTTTAGTCGCACTCGTGCTCGGTCGCTTGGAAGCCATCATCTCCTAGCGCAATATCGGCTAAGGCGCTTGACCTCTATTGAACCACCCACCTACCGTATGCGGAGTGCCCTAGCGCAGGACTTATTAGGCGCATCGCGCAGCCATTACTCCGATAGCCAGCTCGCGAGTCGGCGAAACAGCGCTTCCGGTTCGTCGTAGTGAACCATGTGCCCCGCGCCCTCGATCACCCAAAGTTCTCCACTCGGAACAAGCGCTACTCGCCGATGGAGCTCACGCTCATACAAGGCGTGCTGATCTTTCAGTTCCGGGTGCATACCAAGCCAATAATCCAGCCCATTGGTGCCGGTGACAACCAGCGTCGGGCAACGAATGGCTTGCAATAGCATTTCTGAATCTCGATGCGAAAAACTAGACCATATTTGCTGCGCTCTCACATCAAACGCCCACTTCACACCGCCGTCAACTGCCTGGGTTCCGTATTCTGCAAGCCGCAAAGCTTCGCCCCGGTCTAGTTTGGGATTGTTTCTCGCTAAACGATGAGCCGCTTCTTGGACGCTCGCCATGGGTTTGGCCTGGTGACCAGGTGTCAGGCGGTGCTCAACTTCGGCCCGACCCGACGCCGCCATGCGGCCAGGATCATCTGCAGCGGGGGGTCTCGGCGGCCCAAATCCATCTATCACCACCAACCGCCTCACTTGCTCACTGAAATAGGCGGCGTAGCGGGTCGCGATATGCCCGCCAAGACTGTGACCGACCAAATCAAACGAATTGAGCGACAACTGCTCGCTGATAAATCGGAGGTCAGCGACAAATTCAATAAGAGAATAGCTACTGGCCCAATCGCTCCGGCCATGGCCTCGTAAGTCAGGCAACAATACCCTTGAATCTGGGAAATAGGAGACAAGCGCTCGAAAACTATCGCCATGGTCTCGCATTCCGTGCAGGCAGACGATCGTGTGATCCGCCTCGATTGGCCCATAATCCCCGACCCAAAGCCGACCGCAAGGGGCTTCGTCGAACCAGTGGCCAGACGCGTCACTCTGCCCATTCAACATCACTTGCCTTCCTTATCGAAATCGAGCCGCCGGTCAACTCGGCTGCTCATTCAACCCCCTTTCGCACACCGACGACAAAGAGCGAGTCAATCGGCGGTCTCACGCTATGCGGCTCACGTGACTAGCAGCTCGCTTACTCGCGCCCCATCGTGTAAAAGGCTGCGTTCGGTTTTACCCCTGCCGTATTCGCCAGGCGATTGCTCATCGCAAAAAATGCGGTCACTGCCATGGCGTCCCAAACATCCTCTTCCGAGAAACCCTGTCGCTTCATGTCAAGGAGGTCCGCTTCTCCTACCCTGCCTGGGTTGGTTGCTATCTTGGCCGCAAACTCGAGTAACGCAGATTCTCGCTCAGTCAAGTCCGCCTTGCGAAAATTAATCGACACCTGATCGGCGATGAGCGGGTTTTTAGCTCGAATACGCAATATCGCTCCGTGCGCGATGACGCAATAGTGACAATCATTCAGAGCCGACGTTGCGACCACAATCAGCTCCTTCTCTGCTTTGGTTAACGAGCTGTTACTCTGGTCCATCAGCACATCGTGATAATTGAAGAAGGCGCGAAACTCATCTGGCCGCCTCGCCATCGCAACGAAAATATTGGGCAGAAAGCCTGACCTCTCTTGGATATCCTCCAATCGGATACGAATATCGTCAGGCAGGGATTCAATGGGCGGCGTTGAGAAGAATTCGCTGTGAGTATGCTCGGTCATGAATGCCCTCTAGAACAGTGATTTGATTGATGTTTACGAGGGCTCGAACTGGCCAACCCGCGCTTGTCACCCCACAGGTTGCCCTGCTCAACCCTTCCGGTGCAACACTGAACCGAGCTACAGCTGAGAGACACGGCGCCTGCCTCCCGATGGGCACCCCTAATCTAGTACGTGAGCCCGTGATAACTAGCTACGGCAAGACCAGCGGCTACGCTCGTAAACGGGTCATGCTCGACCACCTTGCCTGGAAAGATATGGTTCAAACGGTCGCGTATACAGGCGATCAAGCTTGATCCTCCGGTACGAATGACAAGGCTGACAGCCTCCTCATCAACGCCCGCCTCATGGAGTGTCTCGCTGATCAATCCATCAATCTCCGCCAAAAGCGGCGCGAGCATCGATTCAAAAGAATGACGGCTAATTTCAATCTCCAAGTCGAGTTCCGGTATGTCGATGGTTGCTGTCGCCTGACTTGAAAGTTCGGCCTTCGCTTTCCGTAATGCTTGAAACACGACATAGCTATAGTTGTGGGTAATCAACTCGTCTAATCGGCGGAGCTGGTTAGCAGATTCAGGGTTATCCGTCATGCAATCTTTGATCTTCGAACGATAACGATTCTGGTTCAGCGTATAGGTAACGGGCCAATTTAGTAACAGACTCTCAAACTCCTTGAAAGGAAAGTCGGTTTCAACCCATGATCCGTCGATTCGGCGCGACCATTTAACGCCCTTACCAAGCTCAGGGAACAAATAGCGTTCAAATAGCAGCTGATCGATGTGATCCCCTCCTTTCGGCAACCCTTTAGTTGCTAGCACTTGGAACTGCCTGCCGACGTACCGCACCACAGAGAGATCTAATGTTCCTCCACCGAAATCAAACGTCAGCGCAATGCCCTCTGAATCGTTGGCTGAGTCATTCTCATTGGCATGGAGGTAGCTTAAGGTCGCGGCAAGAGGCTCCGGATAAAACCTGCTCAATTGAAACCCAGCGTATTGTGCAGCCTCAGTCAGGCGATCGAGGGCGAGCGGCGTTGCCGCGGTGTGATCGCCCTCAAACAGTACCGGGCGACCAATCGAGGGAGGCTGGCTCGGGCCAGGCAAGACCCTCTCAACAGACTGTCGCATCCTAAGAAAAACAGGGGTAACCAGCGCCACAAGGCGAAATGGCGAATCGAACACCATAAGGCGACGGACACTCGCATTCCCCAGCAACCGCTTGACGCCCCTGAACAGCCGTCCAGGTAAGCCGCGATCGATCACGGCAGCGCCATAGACGTCGACCGTCTCGACATCGGGTGGAGCAAGGGGGTTGCCGCCACCTCCTTCCTCCATTAGCAATTGGGTCTTAGCTATCACTTCGGGGGTTAGCTCGACAACTCGATCCCGGTTCTCTTCGATGTACTGTAATACAGCCGCTTGTCCTGTCTTAACGCGCAAGTCGCGATCCAAGTGACAGGCTGTCGGCATCACGATCGCATCCTCCTCTAACTTAACGAGGTGAATGTTCTCTCCATCAAACCAAGCCGCAGCAGAATTCGATGTGCCGTAATCTATGCCGATACCCAATTGAGCCATCGAAATTCCCTATACCTGGCGCCCAACCGTGCCAGACCAACGAGGTTGTGAGTGCAAAAGTGGCAGGCGCTCAAAGGACACACTCGTAATACTTAGAATGCATCGCTCATCTCATTCGTCGCCCTTTCACTTCGACGAACCGCGCGCCAGATTACCACAGCCCCTTTTCGCGGGGACCTTGTTCAATGAAATTATTACGATCTTATCGCAACCCAGATCTCATGAATTAGGAAGTAGACTGCTTGCCTAATACGCTGCGTCCGAACTAGCATCCAAGCTGGTCTTCCCAGTTTTTGAATATTCATATGAATAACGCCGCCCCACAGAAAGTGACGATCCCAAATATCGGCATTTCGGTTCGTTCGAGTTATGGGCCTATGACCGATCCGCGAGTCGGCGCTCAACACATCATCGATCGCACCGCAGCCGCCGAAGCTTCGAATTTAGACAGTCTTTTCCTTGGCGATCATCACGCAACGCCTACACCCTACTACCAAAATATCCCTATGATGGGACGACTGCTGGCCAATTGGTCCGGTCCTAAATGCGGAGTTTTGTTGCTGCTCCCCCTTTGGCATCCAGTCCTTGTGGCGGAAATGTTATCGACACTCGCATCACTGACATCAAGCACCTTCGTGTTACAAGCCGGGATCGGCTACGGGGAGAAGCAATTCTCTGCCCTCAGCGCCGACTATGAGCAACGTGGCGAGCGATTCGAGCAATCCCTCACTATCCTGCACGCGCTTTGGTCCGGGGAAACGATTAGCAATCCTCTATGGGAGATTGAGCGGGCCATCATCAGTCCAACGCCCTCCGAGCCCATTGCCACCTGGATCGGCGCCACCGCGCCCGTTGCGCTGAAGCGCGTTGCCCGAATGGGTCACAGCTGGCTGGCTGACCCTGGGCTCACGAAGCCTAATTTGTTGAAAAAACGCGACCTGTACCTGGCCGCTTGCGAGGCGGAGGGAACCGAATATCCGTCCCAAATGGCGGTTAGGCGAGATGTTCACGTCGCTGATTCAGACAAGGAAGCAGCGGCGGTTAGAGCGAAACTTGAGGCCAAGCAGTATCGGGGCATTGATCCCGATGCCCTAGTCATTGGTACAGTCGGTCAAGTTGAAGCTCATTTCAGAGATTTAGGGGAAATCGGTTTCACAGACATCATCACCCGACATTTACACCCTGACCAAACGTCTGCCATTCGTTCAATCGAACGCCTGGGACATGTGCGAGAGCGTTTCAGCGCCGGATAACCGATTTCCAATGGTTACGGGAGCAAACGAAGGTCGTTGGCTAATGCTAGCGTCCAACACCGTTGAGATTACAGTCGATAGATAGCTGTCTATAGATAGCTGTTCATAGATAGCACGGTTGAGAGACAGGCCGTGCGCTGATCGAGCGCTACTCGACCGCCCACTCTCCCACATGCAGAAGCGCTAGTTCGCTCCTTCCTGCGGACTGGTGATTCCTAATGAGCGTAAAAATTGCCCATTGGCTGCTAGAAGACGATATTCAGCAAGCCTCAAACCAAATTCTGCTGTGATATAGGCAGAGCGCGCTCGAAACAACTCATTTTGGATATCGAGTAAATCAAGCAAGGTTCGCTTCCCTAATGCAAGCTGCTCTTTGTATACCTCGAGGACTTCTTCCGTGGACGTCACATGCGCTTGCAAGTACTCCATCCGCAAATTCAAATCCTCCAGTTCATTCCACAAAATAGTAACGTCCTGGGTCAGCGTCTGTTTGACGTCGGTGACAGACTGTTCAGCCGCGATGATGCGCGCATCAGCTTCTCTCGCCCTGGCACGGTCAGCTCCACCGCGGAACAAGTTGTAACTCATTCGGATCACAGCCGTCTCGTCATCATTCGCGCCTGGACTTCCGTCGGTGTCGTCGTTTCGGGTTGCTCCCACCACCAGGTCAAACCTTGGTTGAAACGCCGAGCTGATTTGGTTGCGAAGCGCGCGAGCGGCCTGCAGATCAGACTCAACCGCTTGCAATCTGGGGTTGTTGGCAAAGGCCAGTGAAATTGCTTCCTCTACCGTGACCGGAAGCTCACTCGGCCGGCTCGGCAAGGACAAGTTAGCAGGGTTAACGCCAACGACCTGAAAGTATTCTGCACGCCCATTCAACAACTCTTTTTCGGACAGCAACAGATTACTTTTAGACTGAGCCCGACGGCCCAGCGTTTGGACGACATCGACCTTCGTACCAACTCCACTCTCAAACCGTTCTTCGATTTTTCCAAGCGTATCCTCGTGCTGCTCGAGATTGGTTCGAGCCAGCCCTACCATTTGCTTACGCCTTAACATCTCGAGGTAGGCTGTAGCCGCACGTAGAGAAATATTTTCTTGAGTGCTGAACAACCGCTGACTGGAGGCCTCAACGACGAAACTCTGTTCACGAACCCGGTTCCGGGTAAAAAACCCGTCGTACAGCATTTGTGAAATTTGCAGGCTTCTTTCTTGTCGCGTGACGGGCTCGTTCAGCAAGCCGTTAGCCCGGGTGGTCGTATTGTCAGACCGTTCTTGACCTACCCCAAGCAATAAATCCACCGAAGGGAGATATCCGCTTTTTGCCTGAGCGCGTAGTTCTTTGGCCGCGACAAGATTGCTCTCATCGAGCTTAACGACCGGGCTGAAGTCAAGCGTTGCTTCCACCGCTTCGATCAGGGTTTGAGCCAATGCTGTGCTAACCGCACCGCACAGCATCACTGCGATCACAAGGTGTTTCATAGCGGTTATGCCCTCCCCCAGTTGCCCAAAGTCTACCTCGAAATCAACGCTGGATGGTACCTGAGGTATCGTAACTCCCGACCATCATAAACGCTGACCAGATAAAAGGGCTGCTCCAAATATCAGACGCTTTGAGCTCTAATTGAGCATCCCTCAGTGCCTCACGCGCGGATTGACCCGCCATAAAACGACGGTAAAAAGCCGTCATCAGCGCTTGTGTGCCCGCGTCGCTCACTTCCCATAGGGAATTCACAACCTCCGCAACGCCAGCTTCCTGAAACGCACGCCTCAGCCCGTAAACACCCTCGCCTTCGTGAATCTCGCCAAGGCCAGTCTCACACGCTGACAGCACGACCAACTGAGTGCCTGACAATTGAAGATCCAACACCTCCAGCGCGGTGAGCACACCATCATTTTGCGGATCAATTTCACCGAGCAATGGCGCTTTTTTATTGATTCCGGCGAACGCCAAGCCAGCACGAAGCAACGGGTTGTCCCCGGGTGGGGGAATCGATAATTCTGCACCCCGCTGCAAACTCAGTAATCGACGTCGCAAATTCTGGTCGGGCTGCAAAAAGAAACCATGGGTCGCGATATGCAGCACCTGGGGTGGAATTTGCAGCCCATTGACAACCGCCTCCTCGGCAGCCTGACGATTAAAGGTCGTTTGATTGACCTTTTGACTATCCATTTCTGCTGCGATGAGCTGCCCCTCGCGCTCAGCTCCTGGCAATGGCAAGAAATTCAGACCCCGAAGACCACTGCCCGCACCGCGAAGCGACTGGCTGCGCAACGCTTGGTTGGCCGTCACCAAACTTATTTCAGCCGCGTCCGTTTCATTGGTTGAATCATAATCAGGGCCGGCAACAATGACGTACTCACCCTCCGCGGAACGGCGTTCAGAAGGAATCAAATCTCGCGCGGACGTCAGGATTTGGATGTCCAGACGTTCAATGAGGTACTCCCCGTCGGCAGTCATCATGGCGGGGAATGGCGCAATGTTTAGCAGACCGTCAGGGATCAGATACACATGATCAACAGTCTCAACAGTCTCGCTTAATTGTCCGAATACGGTCTCATAGGCCTCAATGCCTGCATCCTCGAAGTCGATATCATCCGCACCGGGGTCTTGAATGGTCTCCCGGTGATAGTCAATAACCTCGTCAATCGACTCGGCAGCCCCTAGATCCACCAGAAAAAAACCGTCGTCCTCTAACCCGCCGATGTACCCGGCCGCCAAATAACGGGCCTCATCGGCTACGTCGAAGCGTTGGATGTCAATGAGGACACTGCCAGGCTCAATTTCCTTAACCACGTCATCAAGGGACAATTCAGCCACCGACACACGGTAGCGAGCACTGGCTCGACCCAGCTCGCCCTCCAATTCGTCAACTTCCGCTTCGAGTGCGTTCAGCGCCTGAACATGATCCTCACCCGTGCCACCAACGGGGCCGCTCAACGTGAGTCTTGCCAGCGCCTCCCGCGCGCGCATAAGGGAATCACCGAGATCTGCCATCTCTGGGTCTTGGCTAAGCTGTGTAATTTGCTGAATCTCGGATGTAATTTTGAGCAACAACCCCTTTCGCATCAAAGACACTTCTAGGGCCCTGCGGGCGTTGCCCACATCACTGTGCTCGACCAGGTCGCCCAAGTAGGTCATCAATTCAGGGCGATGCAATCGGATATATCCCTCACGCGCGTTCTCTCCGGTCACCCAAAGCACACGGTCAAGAAACTGTGTTCGCCGGAGAAACCCCTCTTGTTGAAGCTCGATCGCTTTCACGGCATCACCGCGCCCCTTCAACGCCATTGCGAGGCCATTTAGCGCGTCAAACGTGTAGGGATGCTCATCGCCGAGCGTCTCTTCAGCCTGGGTTAGCACCAACGACAGTTGGCTGACTGCCTCGTCAAAGCGCGTTTGTGCGGCATAGACGAGACCCACATCAATCCTTGAGCGAATCACATCAGGGTGTTCCGCACCAAGCTTCGCCTGTCTTAATGCTAGGACCTCGAGTAATTGCTGCTCGGCCCGTTCCAGCTCGCCCTGCTTCAAGAGAACTCGACCCAAATTATTCATGCTTTTTAATCGCTCTGGATGGTCGGCCGACGCAAGATCGATCCAGTCTGCTATGACTGACTCAAAGCCCGTTCGAGCAGCCTCAAAATCCTCGTCCATAAACTGCAGAAACGCGAGGTTGTTCCGGAGTTTTACGACTTCGATGCTACCCTCTCCATAGAGGTTCGTTAGCGAAGCGATCGAGCTTTCGTACAACGGCTCAGCAAAATCAAAGCGACCCTGACTCTCATAGAGCAACGCCAAATTATTCTGTAGTCTTGCCGTTTCAGGATGACCAGCGCCAAGCTGATTCTCTGCTAGGGCAATAGCATCCTTCAAAAGCGGCTCAGCCTCTTCAAACAATCCCATCATTTCATAGAGCTGGCCTAGGTTGTTGCGCAGCACCATGCCGAGTGGGTCGCCCAGACTTAGCTTATCTATGCTATCGCTAAGGGTTAGCTTGAAGAGTTGTTCTGCACCGCTCAAATCGCCAAGCCGTTGTTTTAACTCAGCCTCCTGCGTTCTGAAGATCGCAAGCTGCCGAGGATCATCAGCCCAGATTGTCTTGGCGGTATCGGCGTAGGTTGCCATTTCCATGGCGGCTGCCTGAAGCGATCCTTCGTCGATCAAGAGCCTGGTCTTAGCAAATCGTAGCGACAGCGCACTGGGATCTGCCGGGCCCAGTTTTTCGAGGCGGGTATCAATTCGATTGAGGGCTTGGTCAAGCCGGTTTGACCGAAACTCAATTTCCGCCAGCAATCGATCTGATCGCGCAAGTCCCTCTTCTGAGGCCGTGGCCTTGGCCGCCTCAATCGACTGGAAGCGAATCAATGTTTGCTCGGCTCGCTCATCATCACCGAGACTGATGTAAAGGTCGGCCGCAGTTAGCAGGCATTCCTGAGCCCCTCTGTACCAGTCTGAGGCTAGCTGCGCGATAGACTCGCATCGAGTTGAACGCGCCAAGGCCGCCTCTTGACCTCGACCCGTCGCAACCTGGATGGCCTCTACCCGGTTACTCAACGACTTGGTTAGAGGATGGATCAGCCCATGTTCGTCAATCGAACGCGTCGTCAGCGACTCAAGCAGCCGCACCGCTTCCGCCGCCTCACCCCTGGCGACACTAACCTGAGCCAATTCTGCCCGGGACTCTATGACCAAGGGGTGCCAAGCACCGAGCAGCTTGCCCAGTCCTTCCGCCGCCTGTGAAAAAAGCATTGCGGCTGAGTCGGTCTCGCTAGCGGCAAGCAGCATCTGCCCCAGGTACAGCTTAGATTGCCAATACTCAAGTGATTCCACACCTAAAAAGTCAGCTGCAAAGTCAATCACCCCCTGCTGCGCCGAAATGGCTCCGAGGGAACCTTCACGATATAGGGCATCCGCCTCCTCGGTGAGAGCAGTCCAAACCGCCTGCAATTCAGGATCAATAGTCAGGAGCTTTCTGACGCTCGCTTCTTGATCAGCCGACGAGGCCAGGCTCGGAAGTAGTTCGCGCTCAATCTCACGCTCAATGGCATCTATCTGCTCAGCATCGGCCAAGACAGATTGGTAGGCTGCTGACCAATCCTGTCCAGAGAGCAAGGCACTCCCAACAACCAGCATAGGCATGATAGCCAATGAGCAAACCCTAGATTTCGCAACCAAGACGGCACCCCCGAGTGAACGCGCTTACGAATATCATAACGACAATTGATGCTCGTCGCCTCATATACCCGTGCATTGTCCTCGCCGCGGCATGACCATCATCGCCTCGTCACGTGCTCCGATATTCAATCGTTTCTTTGGGAGCCCTGACCGGTCACTTGACCGGCACAAACAATCGAGTGGCTATCCGTTCAATACGCAGCTACCGCAAAAACCGCTGTCGAACGAGGAGCGCGTTAGCGAGGCGTTCAGACCGACATTGGCGAGGTATCGCTGCCTCAATTGATCGACTCGTTCGCGCCCGCCCGTTCACGTAACCCTATTCATGCACACCTGCTTCGCAGCGTAATTTCGCTCATTAAATAGCAGTAAGATCAGCCCTAACGCACAGGCCTGGCTCTCATGACACCTGCCCACCAACAGAGATCGATTAGAGCGCTGGTGCGTGCTGACCCTCTTGCCCTTTCGGCAAGCACCGGGTTCCGATATGCTCGCGACATGACTGAACTTAGCTCGTCCGAACCTCATGCATTCACTCAGTGGCTCGGCCGACTGATTCTTTCAATCACTGGCTGGAAAGTAGAGGGCGCGAAGCCTTCCATCACCCAAAGTGTGATTATCGCCGCCCCGCACACGAGTAACTGGGACTTTTTTTACTTGCTTGCGGCCGCGGCAAGCCTAAAGGTGAAGATACATTGGCTGGGCAAGGCGAGCCTTTTCTGGGGCCCCATGGGACCGATCATGCGACGACTTGGGGGCATCCCCGTCGACCGCTCGAAATCCAATCAATTGGTGAGTCAGTTGGTCACACGCTTCACGCATACACCGAATCTTCACATCGTTATCCCGCCATCAGGCACTCGCGGGTTTACGCATCACTGGCGCTCGGGTTTCTACCACCTTGCCCGGCAAGCGAACATCCCCGTGATCTTTGGCTTTTTGGATTACCCGAAAAAGCTGGCTGGCATTAGTGCACCACAAACAATGACGGGAGACCCCGGTCCCGACATGGATCGCATTCGCGCCTTCTACAAGGGCATCACAGGCCGCTATCCGGCGCTAGCCAGCAAAATCGCTCTTCAAGAAGAAGAGACGCCGAAAACTTGAATTGACGGGGTCCATACGCTCTGGCGGCCCTAGTGCGCGCCACCATCGATGGCTAGTATCGCGCCTGTGGTGAATCCAGCGCCGTCGCCAGCAAAATACAGCGCAGCGGCAACTACCTCGTCAGGTTGCCCACCACGCTGCATGGGAATAGAAGTACGTGCCCGCTCATTGAACGCCTCCATGTCCCAAGCATCGGCAATATCAGTCAAAAAAGGGCCAGCCATAATGCAGTTGACCCTCACTTTTGGTCCGTAAGCTGCTGCAAATGACCGTGTCAGGCCGTTCAGTCCTGCTTTGGCAGCACCATAGGGCTCCGACGTTGGGCTTTTATTGACGGACGCCGTGCTACTGATGTTGATAATTGCGCCACCATCACCCCCCATCATCCGCTCACCCACATTGGCCATGAGCCTAAAAGGCCCTTTGAGATTGACGCTAACCACTTTATCGAACAGCGCTTCGCTGACGTCGGATAATGAGGGGTAAAGCGGTGACATTCCTGCATTATTGACTAACACATCAATCCGACCAAAGCGCTCGATAACTGCCTCGACCATCCGGTCTAAGTCATCCCAATCTCCAACGTGGGTGCTCCGAGTGAAGGTCTCGGTCCCATACGCTGCTGTAAGCTCCGCTGCCGTTGCGTCGCACCCGTCCAATTTTCGACTGACAATCGCTATTTTCGCGCCTTGGCCGGCAAACCCGTGGGCCATTGCCTTCCCAAGCCCCCTGCTACCGCCCGTAATGAGGACGACCTTATCTTGAAAGTCTTGTGACATTTATCATTCCCCTTGAAAACCTACGATGAGATCCCAAGCGTCCCGTCTAAGGACAATGCCCTTAACAGCGCTGGTTCGTTTGACGCTAACGCATGTCACATCAAAGCTCAAAGGCCTATGGTTGTTTAAGCCTGCAAGTGTGGCAGCCAAGACTGATCGATGCGCATCGACATGATCTTCGGCAAGCCGTTTTCTTTCTCATGGGTAACCGTCAAACCTATTGATCCTCGAGTGGTGTGGCGTGCAGAAGAATCATGGTAGCTGGCATCACTGTCGGTACCCCATATTCAGTGAATCCAGTGATTATCCGGGCGGAGTTACCGAATAGTTAGCCGAGCGGAGACATCCCAAGAATAGAACCGCTGCGACAACCCCCATGGCGGAAGCAAAAAAGTAGGGGACCGCGAAATTACCAACAGCCCCATAGATCGCGCCCAACACACCCGGGCCCCCTGCAACCCCAATAACGCTGAACAAATTGGCCCAAGAAAAAAGGCGGCTGTAGTCCAGCAGACCAAATCGATCGGCGACGATCAACGGCTGTAGCATTAGAAGATTACCCACTGATAAACCGAATAGCGCGAGACTTAAGCCAAGCGTAAGTGGGCTCTCTGAAACTGCGACCAGAAACAACGACAAAGCTTGAAGCACAATCATAGTCAGCGTAAAAGACAAAATCGGCAGCTGCTCGAGCATGAAACCGCCTGCCAGCCGCCCCACTACACTCGCAATCGGCAGGATGCTTAACATTCCTACGACATGGTCCTGGGATAATCGCTCGGAGATAATCCCAACCTGATGGGCGATACCCCCGACCTGACCCAGCATAATGAAGACGTAGGCGACGTTTAAAAACCGATAAAACGGATCACGAACAGCCACTGCGAACGGGGTGCCATCGACCGTTGTCGGCGAATCATGTGACTCCGCTTGAGTCAGCCCATCAGGAGCCTCATTGACGTCTTCAGGCCTAGATCGCACTAACCAAATCGTCAAGGGAATAATGCCCAACGCGTAAACGATCGCCATGAGTTGGGTTGCTGGACCTATGTCCATCGTCGCTACCCACTCTGCAGATAGAGGCGTAATGAGCATTCCGCCCACCGACAAGCCTGTCGACGCGATGGACAACGCTCTCGCCCTATAGACCACAAACCAACGAGCAATCAGTGTCGTGGCAGGAAGCAATCCTGAGGCGCAAAACCCTACGCCAAATAAAAAGTAAACGACGTAGAGCTCCAAAAGCGTTGAGACGCTTGATAAAAGCGCGAGCCCAAGGGCAGAAATCATCGCTCCTGTGCAAATAATCCATCTCGCATCCACCCGCTCAAGGATGGGAGCGACCACAAGGCCAGTCAGCCCACTCACAATAAAAAAGAGGGAAACGGCTGAAGAGGCGCTCGTCACAGAAAAATTACCGGTCTGCGCCAGTGCCTGGATCAACACCGCATGGTTATAAAAACCAAGACCAGAACTGAGTGCCATGACGACGAAGAGTCCAACGACTACTTTCCACCCTGCGTACACGTTGCTCCGTCCTGTTAGTAATTTGCTCGGGGCTTCGAATGTAACACACGCGCACTCACAACCACCCCCGCCCCTAGGTACAGCGCCTGTGATAGCATGCTCGCCATTATTTTGGGGTCAACCAGCATGTTCCGATGGGTCGTTCTTTTTGGTGTTTGGGCGGCCTACAGTGCATTTGGACTCGTAGCGACCAGCCTTGCTCCACTCGTTCCTCTGGTTGAGCAAGACCTCCAACTGTCACACACAGCCATGGGCAGCATCATGGGTGCCTGGCAGCTAACTTATATCGCGGCTGCTATCCCTTGTGGACTCCTTTTGGACCGCTACCCAGCACGATACACCCTGACATTAGGCATCTTGCTCATCGCGCTCTCAGCGCTTTTGCGCGGATTCGCAACCGACTACACAAGCCTACTCTTTGCGGTCATGTTGTTTGGTCTGGGTGGACCGATTATTTCAACCGGCGCACCCAAAATCATTACGGGATGGTTTGAGGGCTCCAGTCGCGGACTCGCCATGGGGGTCTATATGACAGGACCGGCTATTGGTGGCGTTGTATCACTGACGCTAACCCACACTGTGTTGCTTCCTTGGCTTGGGGACTGGCAAACCTTAATGATTGTCCTCAGCGTCGTGGTTTCCGTGGTTGCCCTATTATGGCTGCTTATCGCAAACCATTCGCTGTTGCTTGCCTCTGAATCGCGCGCTCACGCATCTAACGCGCCCACTCCGGAACGTCCGACTCGCTTCCTGCTCGGTCAACGAACGGTCCAAATTGTCTTGCTCATGAGTGTTGGTGTCTTTTTGTTCAATCACGGCCTTAATAACTGGTTGCCTGAGCTTTTGAAAGGCCATGGAATGACGCTCATCGAGGCAGGATTTTGGGCAGCCATCCCCACGGTCATAGGCATCTTAGGGTCGCTAACCATCCCTCGACTCGCAACGCCTGGGCGGCGATTCAAGATTCTATTGGCGCTTTGCATCTGCGCGTTCGGCTCGAGTGTGCTCCTCCAGTTTGAGCAGCAGGGGATATTAATTGTCGGTTTAATCATTCAAGGCATTGCGCGTTCATCTCTGATGACTGTTTTGGTACTAACGCTCGTCGAGCTACCCGGTATTGGAGAGCGATATGCCGGCCTCGCCAGCGGTCTTTTTTTTACCGCAGCTGAATTTGGTGGTGTGATGGGGCCCACACTGCTGGGCATTACCTACGACTATTCGGGTGACTTCACCTTGGGCCTCGGATTACTATCAGTCACCGCCGCGCTCCTAACCTGCGCTACACTGATACTGATGCGAAGGGTCAAACAAACCGAGGCAACCTCAGGCAGTCCAGGCTGAAATGGCGTCATTCAACGATCGATTTAACCCGAGCTTTTCGGGCCTAGACGCTTCTTCAACGGAATGAAGCAGCCGAACCACATCGAGGTCGACTAGCGTTCTGCCCATTGACTCCCTCGACAGTGAGCATCGATCCCTCGACAACAGTCAACCAGCCGGCGAACCGTTTGAGAACATTCTCTAAGCAATGGGATCAGACCTCGGAGACCGTTATGTGTCACTGGGACTGGCCCCAATCCTTGATCGAGACAAACGATTCGCCATGCGTACAACACGCTATGTACTCTCGCAGCAGCAGTAAGAAATTCGCTATAGTGACACCCAATTAAGGAGTGCTTGTCGATGCACCAGCCGCTATTTGAAGCCCCGGTCTACTACTTTGATAGCCACGAGACAGGCGTCTCCGAAGTTCATGAAACCATGAATTGCGGCCGGTCAGCGCTCGCCAATCTTGAGATCAACCGCCAGGGCTTTACGCTCTCACGTCATCGATCATCAGTCAGCGATTGGGATGATCTCGACGAAATCAATCGCATTCATCGACCAGAAATACGCACACTCGCCAAAACCATCGCGCATTGCGACGAGGTCGTCGTTTATCCGGCGCTGGCGAGGAGCACGGCTCGCGGGCTAGAGGAGCCCGATCATGCACCCATTCAATTCGTTCACTCCGATTTCAGTGAAGACTACCGCGCCATGGTGCGCAACCCAGCAAGACCCTATCGCGCTTTTTTAGAGCCATTGCTTGAAGAAAGCGGCCTTTCCTATCGAGATCTCAATCAAGCAAGTCGCCTTCAAGTGCTTCAATTCTGGCGCAACACCGGGCCAATCAACGCTGACTTTCCCTTGGCCCTCGCAGATGCCAGTAAGGTTTCAAACAATCGCTTGCACCGAGAGGTGATTCAAGACTACGCGGGTGATCATCTCGAGTTCGAAACGCTTTTCATCAAACCACCGCCAGCCCAAACCCAAAACGACGATTGGTTTGTATTTTCTGATCTCACCCAAGAGGAGGTCATCGTTTTCCGGACCTATGACAGCCTCGCTGAAGAAGACGGCGGCGCGTTTTGGACCCCGCACTGTGCGGTACAGAATCCGCATCCTGATGCGAAACCGAGATCCAGCGTTGAAATGAGAGCGCTCTGCGTCTGGAATCCCTGACTAAATCGAGACTTCGACCGAACTCGATCCGGGAATCTCGCAAAAGTCATCCAAGGTAATGGCCTGAGACACAAATTGGTTGCGATGAGCGCCAGCGCACCAAGACGGCATCACCATGGAATAAAGCCCACCGCCACCACCAACCATCACTAAGATGTGTGCTGGGTCAGCAAAGCACGACCGAATCTTGCCAGGCTCAGCCTTACCTACAAATCCTGCGTGGATTTCCGCGACCTCGCCAACCGATCTCTGGCAGAGCTCAGCAAGTCGTTCTCTTATCAGTGTTCGGGAGAGTCCTGCCTGGTGAAGTATGGCTGCATGATCTGGATTGAGTACAACAACCGCCGCACCGCCACCCAGCACTGCATTGTTGGTCGCAAGATTAGCCAGCCCTATGGCAAGTACCGCGAGCAGTCGGTCGGCATTATCGGGTAGGTCAGCATCACCTGAGTACATCACCGAGTGCGGTGCTTCAGCGCCAACGACGGTGACCACACTCTCCGCTTCGCCATAACCAAGACTAACGTGCAGCGGTTCGAACGGACTATTTTCCTCGTCTTCGGCCAAGCAATAAGTGAACTTGCCTGGGTGTCCTAATAGCGCCATGTCCGAAATACCGGGTCTTGCACCCCCAATATTCATCATGGCAAGTCGAAGCGCCCGCCCGATGCTTGCATTTGCTCGGTGCCCAGGCCCCAGCGCTCCGTATCCGCCACTGATTCCGCCACACGCTTGTCTCGCTGGACCATTCACGATGGTTAGCGGCGCAGTGCAGTGAGTCGTCCCCTGCATTTCCGTCAAATCAAAAGCGTCTTGAACGATGGCCTGGACTGCAGCCACAACGACCGGCATATGATCCGGCAAACACCCGGCCATAACCGCGGCCGTAGCGACCTTCTCTACACTCGCGACACAACCCGCAGGACCCATTATTCCTAAACTTTGCTCTGCGGGTAGTCCGCTCGCTACCACAAGCCTAGCTACTCTCTCTGGTGTGGGTATGACGACTGGTAGACCGTCGGTCAGACCGGCCTCGTGCAACTGCTCAAGCGCTGCTTCTTCGGATGGAGCCTTCAGCATGGATTAAGAGCCTTCAGCATGGATTAGGGGCCTTCAATGCAGAGACCATCTCATCGACGAACGCGTGAGCCACCTGCTGCATCGCCTCCTTCCCTGTCCCCGCAATGGGATGAGGCAAGCGAACCCTCGGTATGTCGGGCATCGAAAAGGATAGCGCGACGAAATCACCTTGCTCCCAAAAGTCATCGGTTACCAGCGCAACTGCTGGAATGGATCGCTTCGCTGCCGCTATGCCGTCACGCACGGTGCCGGTTGTGCAACTGCCTCAATGCCCGTAAGCCGCAATCAGGGCATCGCAGCGACTCGCAATGTCATCCATCAGCGAATCTGGCGCCGTGATCGACGCATTGCCTTTGTTAAACCGCTCTATGACAAGCGACGGATACCGTTCATTAAGCGAAACCGCGACGGCGTCCAAGAACGCTTCCGAGTCAGGGAATCCGTTGGCTAACAGACCAACCCTGGATTCCGGCGCCTCATCAAGATTGATCCCGAGCGAATAGGCGATAGGCGCCTCGGCTCGGATGCCGCGTGGATCATGGAACTCAATCGTCAATGTGAATCTCCTGCTCTCCTGACGGAGGATAGTTAAGACTAATTACAAAAAGCGCTCTTGGGGTTGATCTCTCGGACAAGCCTGCATGCTGCTCCCTGAATCACTGGATCCAGGTGCCGTCGCAGCGTCACAAGGCTTGCCTGTTCTGAATGCTACACCGCGACCTATCCGATTGCTCTCTTGTTGGTCCTTTGACGCTAGCACACTCAATCCGGGCAGTCAGCACTGATCAGACACCGATTATTTAAACATTGAGAAGCCATCGTTGTTTCCATGACAGTTTGCAAGCCTGTTTGGCTGACCCTAGGATGCGGAGGACCAAGCGAAGGAGTGCCTTTTGGATACGCCATTCATTATTCAAGTCGAAGACGCAGTGCTTGCCGATCTACATCAGCGATTGGGCAACACGAGATGGCCCGACAGTATCGGTAAACCCTGGACCTATGGGACAGACGTCGGGGAACTCAAATCTTTAGTGGATTACTGGCTAGCCGCCTATGACTGGCGTCGAGAGGAAGCAGCATTAAACGCCCTCGATCACCGCTTGATAACGATTAGGGGGAGGGAGACGCACTTTATTCACGCAAAGTCCCCTCACGCAGATGCTCTGCCCTTACTCATGACCCACGGCTGGCCTGGCTCTATCGTCGAGTTCCAAAAAATCATTCCTTTACTCACGCATCCAGAGCTAGCACGCGGCCAAGCGAGCGAGGCCTTTCACGTGATCTGCCCTTCCATTCCAGGCTACGGGTTCTCCGAGGCGCCAACAGAACCTGGTTTTGACCAGCGCGAAGTGGCGATCGATCATGTCGAACTCATGCGCCAACTAGGCTACGAGCGCTATGGCCTGCAGGGCGGCGACTGGGGCTCTGCCATCAGCAGTTGGCATGCGCGACTCGCGCCAGAGCAAATCGTTGGACTTCACCTCAATCTCATTTTTGCGCCTCGCCCCAAGGATGACCCCGACCCACTCGCCGGGCTCTCCGATGATGAGTTAGCCCGTTTGAACGCTAGTCGACTAAAAATGGTTGATGGCGTGGGCTATCAGGCTATCCAGGGCAGCAAGCCGCAGACACTGGGATACGGGCTGAATGACTCCCCTGCGGGGTTGCTCGCTTGGATATTGGAAAAGTTTCATGGCTGGACCCACCATCAGGGAGACCTGTGGCAGATCGTGAGCAAAGATGAGGTGCTCACCAACGTCATGCTTTACTGGCTTAACCAAAACATTACGGCGTCTACTCGCCTGTACTACGAGTCTGCTCATGTTCAATCTGACCTTTTTGAGGAGGGCCGAATTGAAGTTCCGACGGGCCACGCGGTGTTCCCCGGCGAGCTTTATTTGCCGCCGAGGGCGTGGGTGGAGAGGCTCTATAACGTGACGCATTGGAGTATCCAAGACCGCGGCGGGCACTTCGCAGCCCTAGAGGCCCCGGAGGCACTTGCCCAAGATCTCAGAACGTTTTTCGCCAACTATCGGTAGTTAAGATCAGGCAAACTCGCCGGGCCAGCGACTCAATCAAGCCTAATCACTGGCTTGATAGACTGGCTTTGAATTGACCTTGTCGCTCCAATTTTGCAGTCGCACTATCCGGTTGATTGAGCCGTTCGAGGGTGACGGACTCGATGTCGCCTGAGAAGGGAAATTGGTCCTCATAGGGACCCACTGGCGCACCCGTATCACGCCCAATATCGAACGTTTCCCCGCTCATCGAGAAAATCACTGGGACCGTAGCATTGATTCTCTCGCGAGAAACTTCCTCACCATCGACTAACAAGTGAGCAAGACCGCCGGCCCCAAATCCACCATCGTGCTCATAGACTACGGTGACTCGATGACGGCCACTAGCGACGGGCGTTTGGCCTCGCACATAAGTGAGCGCTCGTCCGAAGTAGTTATACAGATAAACCGGCCGGCTCTCGTCATCTAGGTAAAGGCTCCAGCCCGCCATATTGCCACCCTGGCAGGCAATGACGCCTTTCGCGGCGGCTTGCTTAATGTCGATGATTGCCTCGATGGAGTAAGACACGTTCTTTAAGTTCAAGACGGCGTGTTCGGGCATACGCGTGTGATGCCTGTTGTAGGTGATCTTATTTCGCCCATCAAGCGAGTGAGGCACCGCATAGTCACCGCCTCTTCTAGCCGATGCATCGCGCAGTGGATAAACGCCCCGTTTCTCGGCTTCTGCTTCAAACAGCGCTTTCATCGACGCGAGGCGTTCGGCCTCCGCATCTGCTAGATCATGTGACTGTGAGAAATCGTCAGCAATGTTGTAGAGTTCCCAGTGCTCCTCAGGCCCATCAAATTCAAATCCCGCAAAGCGAATCCAAGGTAAGCGGCCGTGGAAACAAGAGGCCATCCAGCCATCGTGGTAGATCCCTCGATTCCCCAAAATTTCAAAATACTGCGTCGTGCGCTGACTTGGTGCTACTGATGAGTCAAAGGCATAACGCATACTGGTGCCGTCCAATGGCATTTGTTCAATGCCATTCACCCGACCTGGCGGAACAATCCCTGCGACCTCATAGATCGTTGGTGCAACGTCAATCACATGATGAAATTGTGGGCGCGGCTTGGCGTCGTGTTCAAACCCTCGTGGCCAAGACACTGCCAGCGCATTTCGCGTACCACCGAAATGAGACGCTACCTGTTTCATCCACTGAAACGGCGAATCTAGTGCCCAAGCCCAGCCCACATTGAAATGGTTTTCACAGCGATCAGTGCCGAAGTCATCCATGTGTTCAAGCAGCCACTCGGGATCTTCATGGATTCCATTCTGAAACGAGGGAGCGCTCCAAGCGCCATGAATGGTTCCTTCTGCAGAGGCACCATTGTCACCGGTGAGATAAATAACCAGTGTGTCCTCAAAGCACCCTAGTTCCTCTAGGGCCTCAATCACTCGCAGTACTTGAGCATCGGTGTGCGCAAGGAAACCAGCGAACACCTCCATCAAACGGCGGGCCACCGGTTTATATCGCTCTGGGTAGTCGTCCCAAGATGGGATTTGATCGGGACGAGGCGTCAGTCGCGTCCCCTCGGGGATGATCCCCGTTGCCAATTGCCGCTCAAAGGTCCGCTCACGCAGCGCATCCCAACCATCGTCGAACTGACCTTTGAACCGATCAATCCATTCCGGCGCTACGTGATGGGGTGCGTGGACAGCAGCGGGAGCGAAATAACAAAAGAACGGCTTATCGGGCGCAGACGCTTTTTGACGGGCCATCCAGTCGATGGCCTGGTCCGCTAGATCCTCGGTGAGATGGTAATCGTCCCGACCAAGGTGGGGCTCGATCGGTGTGATTTGATCATATACCGGTGGCTCCCAGTGGCTCGCCTCTGCACCCAAAATGCCATAAAACCGCTCGAAGCCAAGACCCGTTGGCCACCGGTCATAGGGCCCCGCAGGATTTTGTTCCCAGGAGGGTGTGAGATGCCATTTACCAAAGCAAGCCGTGTTGTAACCGCTTAACTTCAGCACTTCGGCCATCGTGGCCGACTCTTTTGGAATCACGCTGTCGTAGGCGGGAAAGCTATTTGCGATTTCGGTGATCCCGCCCATATGAACGCTATGGTGATTGCGTCCGGTCAGAAGAGCCGCCCGAGTTGGTGAACACAATGCTGTGGTGTGAAATTGATTGAACTTCAACCCGCTCCGCGCCACTTTATCGACCCCAGGGCTTGGGATCTCGCCGCCAAAGGCGGAGAAACTGCCAAACCCCACGTCATCAAGCATAACCAACAGCACGTTGGGCTTACCTTTGGCGGGTTGACTGAGGTTCAGTTTTCTTGGCGATGCTTCTCCATAGAGCCTGCCAATCTCTCCGGTAAACGGCTCGCTAGGTTTGGGTAAGTCCGTCATTGGCCCGCCTACTGCCTAAAGCTCTCAATATCAAAGCGGCTCAGCAACTGGCGCACATCGTCCGCGGTACCCCCAGAAACGTTACTCTCACGAGAGAGCGTGTCAGACAGCGTCGCTTTGCAACTCAAAAGGTCAGCCCAGGCTGATTTGCCCAAAGACCAAATGATCGCCGCCTTATCTGCTTCAATGGGCACAGCCACCTGATTACGGAATAAAAGACCCGCACTAGATCCATCGTCGAATGTAAAACCGATGGAGCCGCTTAGACCATCCGCAGCGCGGTAATCAAGCAAGACCCTAAGGACAGGCACCCATCTTGCTGCCGGAGCGGCAAGGACCTCTGCCTTGCGGAATCGATGCACGAGGAATCGGTCAAGGTTGAGCCTCCCTTCAAGCGACAACGCTCGAGTGAGTGCCCAGTTCCTCACGTTGGCTGAGGGCGAACAGGAGGCAATCTTTCGCAATACCGACGCTAAAAGAGCGCCATTGTCGTGACCACCGTCGTCCCCCGCCCCATCCACTAGCATGCTGGCAAGCTCTAATGCCCACCGAAGATCCTCTTCGGCCACCGCCGATTGAATCCGATCACGAACGACGGCCTCTCCCCCCATGGCGGCGATCATTTTAGTGGCGCGATCTGAAGGGGTCATTGGGAATAAATGGCGAGTATCCTCGTCAAACCAACCGAATAGACCTGTATACACTTGCCTCACGTGGTGCTCGACCACGCCATACAGTTGTTGCGTGCGAAAGTCCGATTCAAAGTGCTCGGGCAGCTTGATGTGCTGAGTGAGTTCATCAAGCCGCTTTCCCTGATTGGCATGCCGAACAGTCTGATCCCAAATGAATTGAATCGAATCACGATAGCGCGCGAGTGATGTCCTAATGTCGTCTTTTCCCGAGCATGGCGGGCCATGGGCGCAGACCTGATGCTCGGCACCAAGAGCCATCAAATCATCCAAGCCTTTGAGCAAAATGCGAGGGTCGCGATACTCCTCGCCGCGAATGGCGAACACGTTGAATAATGCTGGCCAATAGATGTTGTTAACCGCTAACTGCAGTGCCGGGAACCACAACGTGACCGAGTCGGTTGCATCGGATGGCGCCATCATTACCTGGACTTCGAGCCCTGCAATATCAAGCGTCGTATCCTCACTAAATGGATGCGTGACGGGAAGATGACCCGGCGTAAAAGGTGAGTGTTCGGGGTTCCTAAAGAAACGCCCCAATCCAACGTTGACGAGCCCATCCTCGCCTTCCTCTGGCAACAACATGCCGAACTGATAGACCATGCCCCTTGAACCCCGAGGACCGACCTCGCCACCAAATCGATTCAAGTTGTCGGCAATACCCGCATGACCGTAGATAGGCAAGCTGTCATCGCCTCGCTCATTTAGGATCGCCTGCGTGCCGGCGACGTAATGAAAGTGGGTATAAATACAGGCGACGATGGGTGCTTCAGTCTCCTGACGAAGAGCGGCTAGCGCGGCCTCCATTTCTTCAATGCTCTCCCCTGTATCGATAGCGATGATGCCTTCCGGGGCGCGAACAAAGGTTTGATTGGAAAGTCCATTTCCAACAAAGCACCAGACATCCTCGCCTACCTGATAAAACCGCTGTTCGAGCCGCTCAGAATGCACGGCCTGTTGTGGATGAACGCGCTGGCCTTCATGATGCAGCACGGTTTCACCTGCTCTAAAAGATGCTGTCATAATTCCCCCGTAGTCGATCTATGGTTGACCGACCTGATTTGCGCTTGACCGTTTCGATCCACCCGCGGATGAACGTCCTGGGTCCCAAAACCCCATCCCACATCTATCTCTGAATCAGCACGTCGCCTCTTAAGCGCCTCCCGAGCACGTGAGGACTTCGCCGGTAATATAATTTGATTCTGGCAGTGCCATGAGCAGGATTGCACCTGCAGCTTCTTCCACCTGGCCGGCCCTGCCAAGTGGCACAGTCCGTTCAAGGTGCGTGAGTTGGTCAGTTGATAAGCCCACTTTATAGCGATGACCGTCATGATCAATAGAGGGCGGCGCACCCTCGTACGGTTGAGTCAGACGAGTTTCAATGTGGCCAAAGGCCACCGCATTGACTTGGACATTGTATCGTCCCCATTCCTTTGCCAGGGTTTTCGTGAGCCCCAATACCGCAGCTTTCCCCGAAGAATAGGCGACCTGCGTCGCGCTGCCGAGCGTCCCACTGACCGATGACACATTGACAACCTTACGCACCAGAGCGGTACCGCTCGCCGCTATCTCGGACTTGGCCTGAGGAATCATCCAATCTGCATACGCTTGCAGCAGCTTAAAAGGAACGGTGGCATGGATTTCCAGCATGGCCCACCACTGCTCGTCGGTGTGTCGATGCATGGCGCCATTCCATATATAACCTGCGTTATTAACCACCACATCGACCCTGCCAAACCGATGAATGGCAGCCTCCATCACTGCTTGCGGCGCTTGATCAACGGTAAGATCCATCGCTAGTGCTAGCGTCTCGGTTTCTGCCGGCAACAAAGCCTTCGTTTCTCCTAGCGATGATTCATCGATATCGCACAGTACCAACGACGCACCAGCAGACGCGAACTTGATCGCCGTAGCCTGACCAATCCCCCGACCCGCTCCCGTAACGAGCACGCTCTGATTACTAAAAGGCATTGGGTTCCAGCTCATTTCATGGTCTCCCAGCGTTGTTCAGGTATATCCAGACATGATCTAGCGAGTCTCAAGTGGCTCTCGTATCGAGACGCTGCGCTCCAACAGCCAATGGCCTCAGACCCCACCCAAGTTCTAAAGCACCGAGTGAAACGCATCTATCTATGCACGGAATCTATGCACGGAATGAGCTATGCACGGAATGGGACAACTTTTGTCCTCCAGGCGCACCAAATAACCCCGTTCATCGTCCAATGTAATTCGGCTGACGTTTTTCGACAAACGCCCGCATGCCCTCTTTTGCGTCTTCCGTTTTCGAGCAAAGCACTTGGTTTCGGTTTTCAATGGCCATCGCGGCCTCTAATCCTGCCGCATCCACTGCCATATTGAGCCCATCCTTGGTCAGCCTAAGCCCCATTGGCGAAGCGAGGAGCATCTCCTCCGCTAGCGCCTTTCCTGCTGCTTGCAATTCGTCTTCGGGCACGACCTGCGAAACCAACTGCGTTGCCAGAGCGCGATCGGCATGAATAAAGCGACCCGTCAGCATCAGTTCAGATGCCAGCGAAGTACCGACTAACCGAGGCAAGAAGTAACTGGTTCCCATATCGCAAGCTGATAGGCCTATCTTGATAAATGCAGCGTTAAACCGCGCGTTCTCAGCAGCGATCCTGACGTCACTCGCGAGCGCGAAGGCAAATCCTCCGCCGCACGCCGCATCTTGTACCAGACTAATAATGGGTTGAGGGCACCGCCGCATGCGGATGTACACCTCAGCGAGATAGCCCTGAAAACCCATTCCCTGCCCGAACGGCGCCTTCTCATTTCTACTCGACGCAGACTTGATATCCAGACCAGCGCAATAAGCTCGGCCGCGACCGCCCATCAATACAACACGGGTCTCATCATTCTCCATCAAACTGTCGAAGTAGTGCCGCAAGTCAGTCACCATCTGCGTGTTGATCGAGTTAAGCGCTTCAGGACGATTCAACCATAACCAATCGATGGCTCCGTCCTTGATCACTTCAATGGTTTCGTAGTGCATCTCGTCCTCCTTTCCAATTCCACCCCCAGTTCAACTTACACCGACTGCTCAACACTGCCTGTTTGCAAATCCTTTGATTCTTGCTCGGTCGGTGCAGTTCAAGCTTGTCCTTGAATTTCGACCTCTGTCAGTTAAGTAGCGCACTCTGGAGCGCCCCGTGGCGTTTTTTGATCCATCGTCCACAGCCGCCTTGCGCCTTACATCAATCGCAATCGCCCAGCGGCGTTGTCCTTAAGGCATGCGCCTTTATCCCTTCGTCGGGGTACAACCTGTTCAAGCGGTGCCTCCTGACCAACTTCAAGATAGTGCATGCAACTGTCGAAGATTAAAAGACAGGCACACATCCGAGGCGAGAATCGCGCCACCAAGAATGCAAGAACACCAAGCCGCTGCCTGTCAATCGCGGAGCGATCCGGTACCGTAAGCGAGGGGGTCTATGGATAATAGGACCATTGCGGCAAAACACTCGGCCGACAGGAAGAGACTGGGGGAACTGGACCGATACAGCCCAGGGTGAGCGACACCACCGCTCAATCAGTCAGCGATCAACAACCCACAATCGGGCTCCTAATCATCGGGGCCATAAAGTGTATTCGTCTGTAAGCGTGCGTCTCTATTAGAACCAGGCGCTATCGCAGCATCAACAGCTATATCAGAACCAAAAGCAAAGCCCCCAATGCCCCACCGGATAGCAAGCCCGCATTAAGGTACCAAGGCGTTTTAGCAACATCAACGAGACGCTGATCAATCGTCGCTCGCGGGTCAGCCCCATTGCTCACGTCATAGATCACAGGAAACTCAAACACGCAAACATTGACGGCGATACCCGTTAGTGTTGCGACCAATGCTGCAAATGCGAACGCGTTATCGGTAGGTAGCGCAACGAGCGCGATAAGCACCATTAACCAGTTGGCTGTTGGGCCTCCCACACTCATGGCGAGAAATTGAGCCCGGGAATTCTCTTCCATCTTAAAGTTGAAGAAGAAAAAGCCCTGACGTTCCTTCGATACTGGCGCGAGGCTCCCAGACAGTCTTGCGCCAGTATAGTGACCCCACTCGTGACCAATCCCACCGAGCATACTGCCGATCACATACCCTCCAGCTAAGCTCAGAATAGTGATCAACAGCCCAGGCGAGGTCGCGAACCAATATCCACTGGCGCCCCAAATGAGCAATCCCCCCACAACGAATTGTAGGTGCTGAAACCCAACCGCATGTAAACGTTGACGATCCCTAGCCGATCGAGCGGCCTGCTCTTCGCTGGTGATCGCAGACTCGGGGTTGGTTCCATCCATTGAAAGACTCTGATCGCTCATCTCACTGATTCCTATTCGTTTATCGCCCGTTTGGCTCGTAGGTCCCGCGTATTTTTCTTTGCTTGCTTCTGCAGCTTAACACTCTAGGGTTCGGTTAGTATTCGTTCGGCACTGCTTTAATTGGCACTTCTCCACACCATCTGGTCCTAGCAAGGATACTGAGTAGTCGTCGCAGGGCCTCGGCGCTTTTAAGGGATTTCAATTTCAAACGCTCTCGCTTTTAAACGCTCTTGCTTTCAAACACTAAAGCCCTCTCACAACCCTTACCTTCTAAGTTTGTCTCAATACATGTATCACTACATGTATCAATACACACCTTTCTACAGGTATGAGCGCTTCAACACATGTATGAGCGCTTCGACTTACCCTTAAGTCCGCTTTGTAAATTGTGTGCTTAACCGGACTCCACTCTGAATGCTATTTCGCTATCAATCCATGCTGCCAATGCTGCCGCGGTGACTCCAAATCGATCAGCGCGCCGTTTCGGGCTCCATTCTGTGCGTTTGGGAGAATCGCCGCCAGACTGCTCTATTACCAGAGCACCCGAAAAGACCTAGCTGGCGTCGCCTAGGCGTCTTTTCAACTGTGTGAGCGGCGCTTCGAGGACAACTTCGAAACCCACCTCAGTTGACGCTAGGTGAAGGGACCCGCTCATCGAATCCATAAGACTCTTTACTCCGGCAATCGCTATGCCACGCTCCTGAGCCGTCACATCCGCTGACCCGAAAAAGTCGTTCACTGTTTCCAGTAGGGCCTCGTCAATAGGCAGTCCAGATGTCGACATTCGAATCATTAAATGCTGGTCTCCCCCCCGATCAACAGGCTGGATATTGAACTCAGATCGCGTGACCGCATCTATCCCTTGGGCCAGCTCAGACACAAATTGAACGAGAGGAAACATCAAGACATTTGGCAACCGCGATGGAACCTCAACGCACGCACCTGTCTCATCAAGCTGCACCGAAAATTGATTGGTATCGCTCGCGATGGCAAGTAGGCCTTGCTCGAACTCCGAAAACACCTTTTCGGCAGGCTCTAGTCTTGAAGCACCCGAGGCGCCCGCTCCCACAAAGTTTTGCACTTTCTGCAACATCGCAGTGGATTCCCGGATGGCTCCCATGACTTTTTCTAGCTAAACGACCTGATTCTCAGCGGCACCATCTAGCAGTACGGAAGCGAACCCCTCCGCGACACATAGCTGGTTATCGAGGCTGTGGGACATTGACCCGATCAACGAGGACACAGCTCGTGCCTTCTCCTGCGCGATTTGATCCGCTTGGGCCGCTCTTAGTGTGTCCATCAAATTCAGCGTCTTTTGTCGCTCTAAGTACAAATCAAGAAAAACGGACACTTTGGCTCGCAGTCGCACGGCCTCAAGCGGCTTGTACATGATGTCGACAGCGCCAGACTGATAGGCAGACCGGGGCAGTTCCGCCTCAGTAGTGTCAGCCGTCAGAAATATAATCGGGGTCAATGCATTGAGTTCTGACTTCCGAATAATTTCGGCCGTTTCGATCCCATCTCGCTCAGGCATATGAACGTCCATAATCACTAGCACGAACTCATCTTCTAGGCAGGCGGCCTCTGCTTCGAACCCACTTCGAGCTTTAACAACCGTTGCTTCAAATGGGCGCAATGCGAAGTCAAGGAGAATCAGGTTCTCCTGCATATCGTCTACGATTAGGATCTTGGCATCAGTCATCATTCAAATCCGAGGCGCATCCTAGGGCGCGAGGCTATATTCAAAACCTACGCATGGAAGCATCGAGCCCCTAACAGAGCGTCAGTTTTTTATAGCAGCGAAGAGGAACTTCCTTCTTATAACCGCCTAAAAAAACACTATTTTGGTGCGGCTAATTGTAAGGCATGAGGACATTAAATTCATGGGAATTGACTAAACCCGTCAATGACACCAACCTCGTGAACCGCCAGAGCGTTAGATACACGACGTCATGGCAAACCTCCTCGCACAATGAAACAACCCTATCGCTCTCTCCCTTACCTCATCCCATCGTCTCGACACTGGATCGGCGGTGCACCTTTTTCTCGTGTTTCTTTTTGAGGGAATCGCAGGCACACCAGCACCTAAGCGAAGCACTAGCGATTAATAGAGCGACATTCGAACATCGCGTTTGTTGCTTGCAGGTGAATTGGCGAGGCGTTAGGTTGTTCCATTACACAACAATGAAAGGAACGCGCTGTGCAACGATTTGATGAGTGTGAGGATAGGTATTTTAAGATTGTGAGCTCGTCTAGCGCTGCGAGCCACGCGAAACGCTGGCTGCAGATCATTTTCGCCGCCGCAGCGGCGACGCTCTTTGCTCCAGCGTTCGCTGACCACCATGAAAAGCAGTCCGACTTGGTCCTGGCGCCCATCATAGACAGAGCAGGGACCTACTCTCGACCCATTTCGACAGAGAGTAAAGAAGCGCAGGCATTCTTTGATCAAGGATTACGGCTGGCTTGGGGGTTTTACTTCCCAGAGGCTATTTTGTCCTACCAAACGGCCAGTCACTATGATCCTGAACACCCCATGCCCTACTGGGGGCTTGCACACGCAATGGGCCCCAACCCTAACTCCCGCTATGCGAGGATGCCTGATGATCCTAAAGGCGAGGGATTAAAAGCTATCAATGCTGCGCTTGCCAGAATCGAAAACGCCACCCCAATCGAAGCTGAACTCATACGCGCGCTACACGTGCTCTATGACAAGGAATCAATCAGCGACGACGCCGAACGTGATCAAGCTTATCTCGGCGCGATGCGCGAGCTAAATCGACGCTACCCAGACCACAGTGACATCGCAGCACTGTATGCGGGCGCTTATATGTCCATTGGTCGATGGGATTATTGGGATAGTGAGGGCAACCCAAAAGCTGAGACCATGGCGGTTGCGGAGGCTCTCGAACATATTATGGCGACCGATCTTACCAATCCAGGGGTATTGCACTTGCATATCCACTTGATTGAGGCATCTCTTGAGCCAGAGCGTGCGCTTGTTTCGGCTGACGCACTCGAGGCGACAGTCCCCATCGCTGGGCACGTCGTGCACATGCCAGCCCACATCTATGTGCGTGTTGGCCAATATCAAAAAGCCATCGAGAGCAACCAGCGGTCCCAGGCGGTTGACATCGCATTCGCTGAGCAATGGGGTGATCGTCCGCTACCAAACTTGGGCACCTACCCGCTTTCTCACAAGATACATGCAAGCCATGCGGTGGACTTCATTCGCTATGCCGCAACGGTTCAAGGCAACTACAAAGTGGCGATTGAGGCCGCCGACAAAGCACGCGCATTGGCGACGCATGGCTCACATGGCATGCCTGGCAGGCAAAAGCAGGTCGCAGCACCTTGGCTCGTAGATAAAATCTTCGGGCAGTGGGACAAAATCCTTGCCACTGACCCGGAATTTCAAGGCGCGCCCTATCTTGATGGGATTTGGGCCTATGCGTTAGGCGGCGCTCATATCGGTAAAGGCGACCTTGGTAAGGCAGAACAGCAGCTTGAGACGTTACAACAGTTGGTTAACGCTCCTAATGCCGATGAATACCGGGTTGGAGCGACGCCTGTTCGTGACGTCTTGAGAACAGCGGCGCTGGCACTCGAGGGTGAGGTATTGGAAGCCAAAGGTGATCTTGATGCTGCCATCGCGAGCTACCAGGCTGCGGTCGACATTGAAGATCAAAATAACTACACCGAGCCGCCTGATTGGCCACAACCCATTCGGCACTATCTAGGTGCGGCGCTACTTGAAGCAGGAAGAGCCGAGGAAGCCGAGCAAGTCTATCTGCGCGATTTACGTTGGAATCAAAATAACGGCTGGTCGCTGTACGGTCTTCACCAGGCGCTGCTAGCTCAAGGAAAGAGCGCTGAAGCGGAGCAAGTGAAAGCGCAATATGAAAGCGCCTGGCGCTATGCGGAAATGGACCTGACCCGCAGCCGTTTGTAGCGCAAAGAGGCGGTTTGACCATGGTCCACGCGCCACTATTAGCAAGTGGCGCGTTACCGGGGCGCCCTGAAAGCAGCCTATACTCACAGTTTCACCGGTCTTCAAATTGATTTATAATCAGAAGGTTAGGTGTCTTGCACATGTCATGTTAGGAAGGTACACGTGGGGTTTTGATGAACCACTGGACACCCTGTCCATCGAGCAAGCGATCTGCTCACGGGCAAACGATTAATCGACTCAACTATCCACTGAGGGTAACGATATGACAAAGAACGGATCACCTACTGTGTCTCGGTTCAGGAAAAAACTCATCGTTTCAAGCGTCGCGGCAGCATTAGGGACTGGCGCCGTTGCTGCGAGCAGCGCAGAGCTTGAAGAAATTGTCGTTACCGCACGTCAGCGGTCTGAATCGTCTCAGGACGTGCCGATGATGGTTCAGTCTCTTTCTGGCGAACTGCTAGAGCGAAGGGGTCTTACCACTCTGGAAGATTTGTCGAGATCGATGGCCGGCATGAATGTCCAAACCACGACCCCTGGTCAAAACACAATCGTCTTCCGTGGCGTTAGCGATGGCGGCGGGTTCTTAGTCGACCCAACGGCTGCGATCTATTTGGACGAACAGCCGATGTCGCTTACCTCTGCCTCTCCCGATATCTATCCCGTCGACTTAGCGCGAGTGGAGTCACTCGCCGGTCCTCAATCAACCCTATATGGGGCATCCTCCCAGAGTGGTGCAATCAAATTTGTAACCAATAAACCTTCCACAGAAAAACTCGAAGGGAATATTAGAGCGGGACTCTCGTCAATCAGCGATGGGGGTCAAGGGTACGACATTGACGGAACGGTCAATGTTCCTTTATCCGACACTGTCGCTATTCGGCTCTCTGGGTTTAATCGTCGTGACGCCGGATTTATCGACAATGTTCTCGGTTCTACCGTTGAATTTGATGGATTGGGAGGACAAAAAACTAACAGTAATCTAGTCGAAGAGGACATCAACGAAGTCGAATGGACAGGGGCACGGGCTCAAATTCGATGGATGCCCAATGAAGAGTGGAGCGTCAACGCGGCACTGAATTACCAAGATCTCCGATCTGAAGGATTTAATGATTTTGATCCTGACGTCGGTGATCTGAAAACCGTTAAATTCGCCGATGAATTCAGGACGGATGAGTGGACTCAGACCAGCGTTGTTATCGAAGGCGATTTAGGGTTTGCGCAGCTCGTTTCTGCGACCTCTTATTACGATAGAGATTTTCTCTATCAGCACGATACTCAATCATACGCGGCCTACTTCCACTATAACCTTGGTATCTCCTACGGCTATGCCACCTATGACTTCGGCCTTGACCCGACGGGTTATCTCACCAACGAGCAGAACAACAAAAGCCTCACGCAAGAGATACGCTTGACTGGCGAAGGAAACCGGTCGAAGTGGACAGCCGGTGTCTTCTACGGCAAAAGCGATGAATGGTGGGATTTCCTAACCTACGTTGATGATTACCGTAACTCCCCCGCTTTTGAGGCGTGGAGCTATTACTACCCAGGAATCGCACCTACAGACGTATGGTGGAATTCCTATCAAAGCACCGAAAGAACGGATAAGGCAGTTTTTGGTGAAGTCGACATCGACATTATCGAAGACAAGTTAACACTGTTGCTAGGCGGTCGCTGGTATGAGGTGGATCGCGACCTGACCTACTATGTCGAACGTCCCGATGCGAGACTTGATCAACAACTTCCCGATAGAAACGCAGTTGACGACGGCTTTATCCCGAAGTTTGGTGTGGAATTCCATGTCAATGAAGATGTCATGGTCTACGGGCTCTATTCCGAGGGCTATCGAGTCGGAGGAACCAACCGTGGCCGAGGCGATCCAACCCTACCCCGTGTTTATGAGGCGGACACCCTTGAAAACACAGAACTCGGGTTGAAGTCACAATTCGCAGACGGAACAGTCCAACTGAATCTCGTGCTGTACTCCATGGAATGGAAGAACATGCAGATCGAGGTAATCGACCCGAGTTTTGCTTTTGGCGAGCCGTTTCAGATTGTGGTAGGTAATGTGGGTGACGCTGAGGTAACAGGCTTTGACCTTGATCTTAAGGCGCTGCTTGGCGACAGCTTTGAGGTGGGCCTGAACTACAATCACCTTTCTGATTCATTTGTGAACGCGCCGGAGTTCTATGAAGAACCTCGGGTCGATGGTGGGCAAATTGAAACAGGACTAGATGGGCGAGCCACCCTTCCGCTCTTCCCGGATAGGTCTTACTCGCTATACGCCAACCTGAACGACATCCAACTATTCGGCGGAACAGGAACCCTGACGCTCCAACACCAATTCGTTGGCGACTCGCTGAACGCACTGCAGTTCCCGCTTGCTCAAGGAGACTACGCAACAACGGATCTGTTGTTCAATTTGGACTACCCAGACTGGTCAGCACAACTCTATGTGCGTAACTTGAGTGACGATCGAGGCATTCAGTACGAAGATGCCTCGGACAATGACCAATACTTCGGACGAAATAGTTCAAACGTTATTCGACCGCGGAGTATTGGTTTGTCGATTCGTCGCTTCTTTTAGCGAGCGCAGGATCTGAGACATTAGGTCCAGTCGAGTGGATTAAACCCGCCCGCTGGACCTTACTTGGAGCCGTACCCCCTGCTCCGACTGAATTCCCCGCACATTGAGACAACCCTAGCGCTCAAGACCAAGCGGCCGGCCATCGTTCGAGCCCATGAATCGCGTTTCGAATGTCTAATGTGAGATTCACCCCTGTAATTCTGGTAGAGGAATGCAAATCAACCACCGTAACGGTTGAGGGCGAGGATCCGATCGCGACCGTGTAATCATCAATTAGGCAAAGCCCGCGCCCAAAGCCTTGGCGAGCCACCTTTGAGTCATCAATTCCCTGATACTCGAGCGAATCTGCAGGGAACGTCGGCACCGCAACCACGGCACTTTTGCCCTGCCTAGCCACATAGCGGACGACATCCGAGCGAGTGTCGTTGAACAACACCCCACCTAGGTGGGGCCTAGCGTTGTGACAACCTCTCGGTAGGCTGCAGTACTCTGTGACCTCCATGCTCGATGACAATGCGAGTAAAGCACCGGTGTTTAGACCGCTGAAGTAGACTCCATCGTCGTTCACTATCACCATATTGATGTGATAATTGTTAACAAATGGTGGCCCGCCCTTGGTTCGAGGATCAAACCGTTGGCCTATCCATTCTTGACCATTTTTCGACAAATAAAGCCCCCAGATGAATTCGCGAGACTCAAGGTGGAAGACAAGAAGGGAGTCAAATCCTGTCGAGGTGAGAAACAAGAGTTGGTCTTTGATACAGATCTCATGACAGTGACGCAGGTAAGGGTTCCGGTAAGAGGCTACTAACTCAAAGGTCGGAGAGTAACAAAACAACTCGTCGCTTGCCGCGATCCATATCGCCTCGTCAGTGAATTCGATTCCCCGCAAGCCGCGATCCCAGCCACGCCCTGTAAAGTCGATATCACTCGTATTCCAGTCTATTTTTTGCTCGACTCGCTCAGATTCAAAATCGATCAAGTAGACTCCTCCATGGCTTTGCCCTTTTTCAGAGCCGCGCACGACGGACGTTGCTAGTAGCTTTGGGAGCGTCATCATTAGTGAATTTGGTCAGCCGCTGGAAGGACTGGCGTAAGGATTTCACGTAAGCCGTCTAAGTTTGCGCCGTATCGTTTCCAGGTCTGCATCGCCCCCCGATAAATAGGTTGACGAACCTGCTCAGAACTTGCCGTACGAACCGCCCGCTTCGTCTCATGAAATGAGACACACCCGCTCTCGAAGGGTAACCCGCAAAAATCCAGTATTCGCCTAACTTGAGTCTCCAGATCGTCCACGACATCCTCATATTGAACCCGCAGCACCTCTCCAGGGAGCACCTCATCCCAGTGCCTCATTAATCGATCATATTCGAGGTAGAACTCCCCCAACTCGAACAGGTCATAAGTAAACGTTTGCCCTTTAGCGAAATGCTGTTTAAAACATCCAAAACAGCTATCCATCGGGTGCCGCCGCGCATCGATAATTTTTGCATTCGGCAATATCGCCTTAATGAAACCAACGTAGGCAAAGTTGTTTGGCATCTTGTCGGTGAATAGGGGCGCCCCCTCTCTGTGCCGTCGAGTTTGGTCTAGGTATTGTTGGCCGAGCTCCTCTAAACTACCCGTCGCAAGATGCTCCATACACGCTGGAAAAATAACGCCCTGGTCAGGCTTGGCAAGCGCTTGAGCAATCATCGATATGTCAGGCAGCTCACTGGTTCCGTCAACCTTCGAATGACTGGCCAGGATTTGTTCTAGCAACGTTGATCCCGAACGGGGTAACCCCACGATGAAAATCGGATCTTGAGCCTCGTGACCCTCATTGTTTTTTCTAACTGATTTGAAGTAATCCGTCGTAAACACGTGCCTCATTCGCTCGTGAGCAACTTCCGTCTGCACGGGATCGTAGGCGATCGTATCGCGATGACTCTCATTAGCGAGCGCGTAATACTCAAAGGAACGATCAAAATCCTTCTGATCCTCAAAGGCCTTTCCTAAGGCGAACTCAAAATGAACCTTGCAATCCACTGGCAATTGCTCGTTTTTCAACCGATGCTGCATCTCACGGATGTCATCGTCTGAGAATCGAAACGTTTTGAGGTTCGCGAGGCTGTAATAGGTCTCTCCGAAATTGGGTCGAAGCTCTATGGCGCGCCGATAAGCCCTGACGCCACCATCGTGATCACCGACTGTCTTCAAGACATGTCCAAGACCGATATACGCTCCCATCAATTCAGGATCTAGCTCAACAGCCTGCTGGTAGGCCGATACGGCGTCAAGCGGGTTTGCAGCCATCGCGAGAGCAGACCCATGATAATAGTGTGTAAGCGCATTTCTCGGGTCGATGCTCAAGGCCTTTCGCATCACGTCTACAGCCTCATCATAGGCGTGGAGCTCTTTTAAGACAGTACCCAAATCATGCCAGGCAGCGATAAAACGCGGCGCCATCTGGGTAATGCGTTCGAGGATTTCTTTCGCATCTTCAAAGCAATTTGCGTTGATGGCGATGCGAGCAAGCAGCAATGCCGCGTTCACGTCACGAGGATTTTCTCGAACCAGCGCCTGCGCCATCGTCTCGGCCTCCCTGAAGTGGCCTGTCGCGAATTTTCGCGTCGCTTCCTCGAGCTTGGCTTGATAAGGAGACAGTTTCGATGCCTGCGCGAGGCACCGGGCCGCATCCTCTTTGCGTCCAAGCCGCTCGAAGGCGCCACCGAGCTTGTTCAGAATGCCGGCGTTCTCTGGTGACAGCGAACTGGCGCGCTCTAAGTGTGGAAGCGCCTCTGAGGCCCGGTTCATATTGAGCAATACAGTCCCTAGATCTTCATGTGCCTTCGCGTGTCCAGGTGCTGCCTTTACCGCACGGGCTAACAACGCTGCCGCCTCTTCGAATTCGTGTTTTTCGGCCAAAATGGTTCCGAGCAGCGCGACGAAATTAATATCACCGGGATCAATTTCTAGCCATTCGCGACAAAGTGACTCGGCTTCGCCTCTGGCACCACCCTTTAGCAGCGCGATGACTCGCTCAAAGACCTTTCTGGGATGTTGTTCGGACATACCGGAGTGACTCTTGCAACGCAATCAATTGGTTTTAGAGTTTGACACAATTGCCATAGCCTCACTATCGCGCCTTCAGTGGGACGCACGACCCAAAAGGCACTATTTGCAAAGGCTATTCTTCACTGCCAAAGTCTTAGCTTCGACCTGCGACGGAATTCGGTCGCGGAGAAAAAGCAACGGCACTCATTGCACTCTGGCATCTTAGTAAGGACTGACCATGTCTGACATCAGCGCGACAGCGCACAACCCGTTTGACGAAGCGCGCCCCTATCTTCTCAGTCTTTACATGACGCTCGTGGGTTACAGTGTGTTGGTCGCGCTGCCAGCAATCAATGGCGCATGGGTCGACCAACTGGGGTTCACCGACGTTGAAGTCAATCGCGTCGCCTCAGCAGACTTGCTGGGACTCTTTCTTGGGTCCGTCGCAGCCGCCTTTTTAATTAGCAAGGTCAACCGCCAGCACCTCATCTATGCAGGCATTGTGCTTGCGATTGTGGCTAATTGGCTGTGCATCAACTGGACCGAATACGAGCAGATGCTCTGGCTCCGCTGCCTCGCGGGTTTTGGGTCTGGCGTATACACCGGGGTCGCTGTCGCCGGTTTAGGGGCGAGGTCAAAGCCCCGAGAAGCGTTCAATATCATGCTGCTGGCTTTCGCCGTCTCTCAGTTCCTGGAATTGCAACTCATCCCCCTTTTATCGATGGATATGATCTATATCTTCTTCATCGCAACGTATGTGGTCACCATCCCCTTTGTCCGCTGGATGCCCACAGAGGATCTGACTACCCCGTCTCCAGCTCAAGTGACCGAGACGACAGAGCCCCGCCCTTCCGCGCTCGCGTGGGTGGGCATATTCGCTATCGTCGTGGCTTACATCAACATTGGTGCTTACTGGGCCAATATTGAGCTCGCAGCCGAGGATGCCGGACTGGACGGCAACTGGGCGGGGCAGGTGATTTCGTGGACCGTGCTTCTATCGTTCGTTGGCTGTTTCACAGCCATGGTTACACTCAAGAAGCTTGATTACGATCGGCCCATTCTGGTGACTTTTGTGCTGATGGTGCTTGCCGTCGGCGCGCTAGCCGTAAACTTTACCGCCGCAGTCTTTTTGCTCAGTGTGGCTTTGTTCAATTTTCTGTGGATCTTTATCGACGTCTACCAGATGGGCGGCGTCTCGGTTGCAGATAGAAGCGGTAGCGCTGCAGCTTTTATCCCTGGCGCTCAAGGCTTAGGGCAAATGCTAGGACCACTGGGTGCATCATTCCTACTCGACTTTGGTTGGGGATTCACTTCAGTATTCGTGCTGTGCGCCATTGCTTCAGCAGCCGCATTCTCGATTTACTTCGTGATCTATCAATTCGGCTCCAGCAAATCTGCTTAACACGATATTAGAAGTCAAAAAGACTTCAGCTTCCCCCATCGCCAGCGCATCGATGCGGTGATTGGACCGCTATCCAGCGCCGAGCTGCCCCGCCCTTTCTCTTCATGCACCAGGCTTGTGGTGCGCTAGCTATCCAGGTCGATGACCTTCCCACCTTTCATTACGAAGACCGGAAACTCAAGCAATGAAAGATCGTCAAGCGGATTGCCAACCACTCCGATGATGTCGGCATACCGACCTGGTCGCAGTGCGCCGACCTTGTCCTGCCAACGAAGCATCTCTGCAGCCACTGAAGTCGCGGCCTTAATCGCTGCCATGGGAGAGAGTCCCGCTTCGGTAAGTACCTTAATCTCGCGCGCATAGGCGTTTGGCGGAATATTGAATCCTCCGAGATCAGCGCCGACCACAACTTTGACACCTGCGCGGTGAGCAAGCCCGATCCTGCGAAGCCACTCGTCTCGGTAGTTCAGGTAGACGTCATCATTTTTCTCCTGGGCGAGCAGATGATCCGTGCCCGCGTAGTGATCCCCCACATAGATCGTAGGCACATAAAACGTCCCGTGCTGAACCATGAGCTGGATCGATTCTTCATCCAAATAGGTCCCGTGTTCGATCGACCGCACGCCGGCACGAATCGCCTGATTAATGCCGCTCGTCGCGTGTGCGTGCGCCGCTACAGGCACACCGTGGCGACCCGCTTCAGCTATCGCCTCCAGCAATTCATCAGGACTAAAGGCTACATTTTTAGGATCGTCCCCTACCGAGTGAAAGGCCCCAGTCACCAGGATCTTTATCCAGTCCGAGCCATACTTGATTTCCTCGCGAATCGCTTTCCTCACCTCCATCGGCCCGTTGACGATCAAGCCATCGGCAATCACGCGCTGCTCAGGTGACAGGTAATTGACATCACCGCCTCCGCCTGTAATCGACAAATAGTGGGCAGCACCGGTCATTCTTGGCCCATCGAATACCCCTTCCTCTATCGCTCGACGAACATCTAACACGCCATAAAAGACGTCGGCATCCCCCATCACCCGCACGGTGGTCCAACCATGTTTCAGCATGGATTGGAGCGCACTGAGGCCGAGCAATGCTTTGTATGCAGAGGACCCCGCGAGATGCGCGCCCTGATAATCGTCCCCATAAATGAGTGGATGCTCGTGGCCATTGATTAATCCAGGCAATAGTGTGATGCCCTCCATTCGCTGGCATACGGCACCACCCTGCCACTCTGCTTCAGGCACGACCGCAACAATGTTCTCGCCGTCAATGACCACAGCCTGCCCGATTAGGGGCTGATCACTCACCCCGTCAATGATTCGATCCGGACAGAGCGCGATAGCCGACTCACTGGCAGAGACGACTGCCGACTGGATTTGGAGTAAGCAACCCAACCAGAGAGCTAGCATCAAGTGCATTCTTGTCATCATCCGACTCTCCTCATCAAAGACCCCGCCTATCCACGAGTGCGATGCGCCTTGATCGTACTGGTATTCGGGCTCATTATCAGCGCATCTACTGGAG
>Ga0181588_10000290_pt1 | contig 44693 bp, 38 predicted proteins | sample 071ome_26_FD_148607 | JGI IMG/M metagenome (GOLD analysis project Ga0181588, IMG submission 148607) | Coastal salt marsh microbial communities from the Groves Creek Marsh, Skidaway Island, Georgia - 071409BT metaG (spades assembly) | ecosystem: Environmental > Aquatic > Marine > Intertidal zone...
CCCGCAACAATGACGATCACAGCAATCCTATCAATAGCGACACCCTGTCACGTCTAAGCCTGAAATGGGCATATGGCTTCAGCGATGTGCGCTCCGTGGTCGGCAACCCTGCCCTGCACGGCAACCGAATTTTTATTGGCGATGAAAATGGCAAGGTGTATGCCCTGGACCGCGATACGGGCTGCGAGGACTGGGTGTTCGAGGCCGAAAAAGGCGTCAGGACCATGCCGCTGGTTCAGGAGATTGGCGGCCAATGGCTGGTCTTTTTCGGTGATCGCGGTGCCAGTGTCTATGCCGTCAATGCTTCCAACGGACAGGCTGTCTGGAAGCACAGGATCGATGAGCACCAGGCCGCCATCATTACCGGAGCGCCCCAGTATGTGCACCTAGACGGTCAGGCTCAGGCCGACCGCATCATCATTCCGGTCTCCTCCAGCGAGGAAGGCCTGGGCGCGGTGCCGGTTTATCCCTGCTGTACTTTCCAGGGCAGCGTGGTCACCCTAGCCGCGGGCGATGGCAGCCTGATCTGGAAAACCCCGATGATTCAGACTCCGCCGGCAGAGACCGCCCCAGGCCGCTTTGGACCCTCCGGCGCCGCCATCTGGAGTGCACCCACCGTGGATGTAGAACTGGGTCAACTCTATGTCACGACCGGCGATGCCTACAGCGCCCCGGCGGACCCGGCCACGGATGCGGTGATTGCCCTGGACCTGGTGAATGGTGACATCCGCTGGATCAGCCAGGGTACGGCGGACGACATCTGGACCGTGGCCTGCATGACACCGAATGCCTTTCCGGAATGCGGACCAGACCAGGACTACGGCTCGCCCGCCATCCTGGTGCAAACCGATTTCCTGAACCAACTGATTGCCGGCCAGAAAAGCGGCATCGTGCGCGCTTATGACCGCGAAAACGGCAACGTACTGTGGCAGACACCGCTGGTGGCAGTGACCACCGAATTCGGCGGTAAAATTGTCTGGGGCGGTGCTGCTGATGCCCAGCACAGTTACTGGGGACTGGGCGATAACACGATTGCCGCGGTCAGACACCGTGACGGAGCCATCGCCTGGCAACGCATCATTGCCCCGCTGGCCGATATGGCAGCGCACCCCGGCCTGGAAGGACCCGTCACACTGAGCCATAACCTGCTGCTGTCCGGCAGCTGGGACGGCATGCTGCGCATTCTCGATCCGGAAACGGGGGCCACACTCTGGTCGTTCGATACGGCCCGCTCATTTGACACTGTCAATAGTGTGCCGGCCTCAGGGGGCTCGCTGGGTGCAGTGGGCCAGGTGGTGGAAGACGGCCTGTTGCTGGTGACCTCGGGTTATGTCGGGGTGAAGAATGGCGCCACAGGTAATGCCCTGCTCGTCTTCGGCCTGGATGGCGCTGACTGAGCGAGGTTCATTTGCCAGTCAAACTGTGGTTACAATAGCCGCCCTGGTAGTGCTGTCGAGCTGAGAGACCAACGAGAACAACACACCCCGACAGCCGGATGCACCAGTCACACTGAATCCCGAAGCCGCTTAAACCCGTCATCAAAGACGAAACAGCCATAAGAAACAGCCATAATAAGAGGAATGATTAGATGAAAATCCTGACCCGCATTTTTGCCACGCTGCTGGTAATACTCAGCTTTCCACTGCTCGCCCAAGAACCCGTAGTTGGTGTCGACGACCCGCAATCCCTGTTCGTGGACGATGATCCCGTGCTGCACCAGAACAAGCAGGCCACCCTGCACATCATGCGTGAGCTGCTGCAATGCAACCAGTGGGATCGTGCCGGCGAATGGCTGACAGATGCCTATATCCAACATAACCCGAACGCCCAGTCCGGTCTGGAAGGCGTCATCTTCTACTTTACCCAGGTCATGAAGCGTCCACGCGTGGATAACTGTGATGAGCTGACCACCGAAATCGTTGCCGTGATGGCTGAAGACGATTACGTGACCGTCCTGTGGCCACGCACCTATGATAATCCCAACAAGCCCGGCGAAACCTACAGCACCTCATGGTTTGACACCTGGCGCTTCGTTGACGGTAAGGCCGATGAGCACTGGGACCCGGCCATGATCACGCCGCAGTAATCTGCCCGATCCTGAAAAGCCGGCCTGGTGCCGGCTTTTTTATGCCTGTTTAATGCGTGTTTCCTACCCGTTGAGTCGTAGCCCCATGACGCGCTTTGTCGTGCAATCTATAACAAGCATCCCCGTGATTCCTTTTCAGCCTGATTTCTTGTCTGCAAAGCCCCTGAGAAGCAATACCTGAAACCCTCTTAAACCTACATATCACTTTAATAATTTTATATATCTTATTGTTTTATCTGTATTTATATGATTTTTTGTGCTTCCTGTCGTGAAAGCCGCACCGCCCTAAATACGAAATAATTTTCGCATTTCGAAAATTGCTGGCGAGAGGCCTGCCGTGCTAGAATTCGCGCTCCAAATTCGACCGACTTTCATGCGGTAAGAACCTGAAAAGTCTGGCAAATCCCAACGCCAGCCCGGGCGCCTTCAGCACCACCGTTCTGCCGCTTCAGCAGCGCAAGCTGATAGACATTCATGTAGGAACTCAATACATGCAGCAGTTAGCAGGACCACACGCCATGCAGGACTGGGATCTCGAGAAGGCCCGTGAAGCCGTCCAGGACCTGAAAGACCGTACCGGCGGCGTCATGATCGCCCTCCATCGTATCCAGGAAATCTTCGGCTACATTGATGACAGCGCCATGCCCATGCTTGGCAAGACATTCAACCTGTCACGTGCCGAAGTCCACGGTATTGCCAGCTTTTACCATGACTTCAAACGCAGCAAGCCGGGCAAATACACCGTGAAGGTGTGCCAGGCGGAAGCCTGCCAGGCCATGGGCTCGGAAAAACTGACCCGGGAGATCAAGGATTTCCTCGGTGTGGACTTCCATGAAACCACCGTCAGCGGCGATTTCACCCTGGAACCGGTCTACTGCCTGGGCAATTGCGCCTGTTCCCCGAACATCATGATCGACACCCAGACCTACGGCCGCGTCAGTATTGCCGGCTTCAAGGCCCTGGCTGAAACGCTCGCCAAGGAGGCCGTGTAATGGTCAAGCTTTACATTCCCCGCGAAACCACGGCCGATTCCCTCGGCGCCGAACTTCTGGTCAAGGCCATCAGTACCGAAGCCCAGTACCGCAACCAGGCCATTGAAATCGTGCGCAACGGCTCACGCGGCGCCTGTTTCCTGGAGCCGCTGATCGAAGTGGAAACCGACAACGGCCGCATTGGCTATGGCCCGGTGGCCCTGGAAGATGTGCCCGACCTGTTTGATGCCGACTTTCTCGCTGGCGGCGACCATGCGAAAAAACTCGGCGATGTTGCGGCCCTGCCCTGGTTTGCCAACCAGGAACGCCTGACCTTTGCCCGCTGCGGCATCATCGAAGCCACCAGCGTAACTGCCTACGAAAGCCTGGGCGGGTATGTCGGCCTGAAAAACGCGCTGGCAAAAGATGCTGATGGCATCATCGAGGAAGTGAAGGATTCAGGACTGCGCGGCCGTGGCGGCGCGGCGTTCCCGACCGCCATCAAGTGGCGCACAGTGGCAGACTGTCAGGCCGACCAGAAATACATCGTTTGTAACGCTGACGAAGGTGACTCCGGCACCTTCTCCGATCGCATGATCATGGAAGGCGACCCCCTGTCCCTGGTGGAAGGCATGACCATCGCCGGTCTCGCCGTCGGCGCCACCGAAGGCTATATCTACCTGCGCTCCGAATACCCGCTGACCGAGAAGATTCTCAACGAGGCCATCGCCCATGCCGAGGCCGCCGGCTACCTGGGCGACGATATCCAGGGTTCCGGCAAGTCCTTCCGCCTGGAAGTGTTCATGGGTGCCGGCGCCTATATCTGCGGGGAAGAAACCTCCCTGCTCGAATCGCTGGAAGGCAAACGTGGCCAGATCCGCTTCAAGCCGCCGCTGCCAGCCATTGAAGGCCTGTTTGGCAAGCCCACCGTGGTCAACAACGTCATTTCCCTGGCCTCCATCCCGGTCATCCTGGAAAAAGGTGGCAAGCACTACGCGGAATATGGCCAGGGTCGCTCCCTGGGCACCATGCCCTTCCAGCTGGGAGGAAATATCAAGAATGGCGGTCTGGTAGAGAAGGCCTTCGGCTTGACCCTGCGCCAGCTGATCGAGGATTTCGGTGGCGGCACCTTTACCGGTAAGCCGGTACGCGCTGTCCAGGTAGGTGGCCCGCTGGGTGCCTACTTCCCGAATGCCCTGCTGGAAACGCCGCTCGACTACGAGGAGTTCGCCAAGGCCGGCGGTATGCTGGGTCATGGCGGAGTGGTAGTATTTGATGACTCCGTCAACATGGCCAAGCAAGCCCGCCTCTCCATGGAATTCTGTTCCGTGGAGTCCTGCGGCAAGTGCACCCCCTGCCGCATCGGTTCCGTTCGCGGCATGGAGGTAATCGACCGTATCGTCAGCGCCAAGGATGCCGACACGCGCCAGGCTGAGCACATAGTCCTGAAGGATTTGTGCGACACCATGGAATCGGCATCACTCTGCGCCATGGGTGGCCTGACCCCGATTCCGGTCATGAGCGCCGTAAAACATTTTGCCGCGGATTTCGAGAAAGGATTCTGAAAGCACCCTGATTGCAGCAATAAACAATAGCACCAAGGCAGCATGGATTGCGCTAACACTTCCCCGGAAGTGACAGACTGTACACACGCCAAAGCGCGTTTAAACAAAGGTGAAACACAATGAGCCTGAACAAAGAAATTGACTATGGCACCCCGGCAGTCACCGAGACTGAAGAAGTTACCCTGACCATCGACGGCCAGCAGGTAACTGCACCGAAAGGCACCAGCGTCATGCGCGCCGCGCAGATGCTCGGCACCACAATTCCCAAGTTGTGCGCCACCGACTCCCTAGAACCGTTTGGCTCGTGTCGCCTCTGCGTCGTGGAAATCGAAGGCCGTCGCGGTACCCCGGCCTCCTGTACCACCCCCGTGGAAGCCGGCATGGTGGTGCACACTGAAAACGCCAAACTGAACAAGCTCCGCAAGGGCGTGATGGAGCTTTACATCTCCGACCATCCGCTGGACTGTCTGACCTGCTCCGCCAACGGCGACTGCGAACTGCAGGACATGGCGGGTGCTGTCGGCCTGCGCGAAGTGCGTTATGGTTATGACGGCGCCAATCACCTCGATGCCCCGACCGACACCTCCAACCCCTATTTCCAGTTTGAATCCAGCAAGTGCATCGTTTGCTCACGCTGCGTCCGTGCCTGTGAAGAAGTCCAGGGCACCTTCGCCCTGACCATTGAAGGCAACGGTTTCCGTTCCAAGGTCAGCGCCGGTGTCGGGGAAAACTTCATGAATTCCGAATGCGTATCCTGCGGCGCCTGTGTACAGGCCTGTCCGACCGCCACCCTGATGGAAAAATCCGTGGTGGAAATCGGCACGCCGGAACACAGCGTGGAAACCACCTGCGCCTACTGCGGTGTAGGCTGTACTTTCCGTGCCGAAATGAAAGGCGACGAGGTCGTGCGCATGGTGCCGGCCAAGTCCGGCAAAGCCAACGACGGCCACTCCTGCGTCAAGGGCCGCTTTGCCTGGGGGTATGCCACCCATAAAGATCGCATCATGAATCCCATGATCCGCGAAAAGACCACAGACCCCTGGAAGGAAGTGAGCTGGGAAGAAGCGATCCAGTATGCCGCGGACAAGTTCAAGGGCCTGCAGGAAAAATACGGCCGTAAATCCATCGGCGGCATCACCTCTTCTCGTTGTACCAACGAGGAAGTCTGGGTCGTGCAGAAAATGATTCGCGCCGCTTTCCGAAACAACAACACTGACACCTGTGCCCGCGTCTGCCACTCCCCGACCGGTTACGGTTTGAAGGAAACATTCGGCACCTCTGCCGGTACCCAGGACTTCCGTTCTGTCGAGCACACGGACCTGGTACTGCTGATTGGTGCCAATCCGACCGACGCCCACCCGGTGTTTGCTTCCCGCATGAAGAAACGCCTGCGCGATGGTGCCGACCTTATTGTGTGTGATCCGCGCAAGATCGACCTGGTCGAATCCCCGCACATCAAGGCCGAAGTACACGTGCCCCTGACTCCGGGTGGTAATGTGGCGCTGATCAACGCCTTTGCCCATACCATCGTCACTGAAGACCTGGCCGACTGGGATTTCGTGAAAGAGCGTTGCGATGAAGAAGCCTTTAACAGCTGGCTGGAATTCATCAGGGACGAAAAGAACTCACCAGAAGCCAATGCCGACTGGCTCGGCGGTGACCCGGAAAAAGTGCGCCAGGCTGCCCGCATGTATGCGAAAGCGCCGCGCGCTGCCATCTACTATGGCCTGGGTGTGACAGAACACTCCCAGGGCTCCACCATGGTCATGGGTATGGCCAACCTGGCCATGCTGACCGGCAACGTCGGCAAGGACGGCGTCGGTGTGAACCCGCTGCGCGGCCAGAACAATGTCCAGGGCTCCTGTGACATGGGCTCCTTCCCGCATGAATTCCCTGGCTACCGTCACGTCAGTGACGACACCGTTCGCAGCCTGTTCTCCCAGGCCTGGGGTGTTGAACAGGATCCGGAACCGGGTTTCCGTATCCCGAACATGTTCGATGCCGCCATTCGTGGCGAGTACAAGGGCATGTACGTCCAGGGTGAAGATATCGCCCAGTCCGACCCGAACACTCACCACGTGGAAGCGGCCCTGGAAAACCTGGAATGCCTAGTGGTGCAGGACCTGTTCCTGAACGAAACCGCCAAGTTTGCCCATGTCTTCCTGCCCGGCACATCATTCCTGGAAAAAGACGGCACCTTCACCAACGCGGAACGCCGTCTCGGCCGTGTGCGTCCGGTCATGGCGCCGAAACAGGGCAAGCATGAATGGGAAATCACCATGGACCTGGCCAACGCTATGGGTTATCCGATGCAGTACAACGATGCCTCGGAAATCATGGATGAGATCGCCGCCCTTACCCCGACCTTCGCCGGTGTGAGCTTTGAACGCCTGGACAATGAAGGCAGCATGCAATGGCCGGTCAACGATGCCGCACCCAATGGCACACCCATCATGCATATCGATGGCTTTGTCCGCGGCAAGGGCAATTTCGTGGTCACCGAGTTCATCCCGACAGAAGAAAAAGTGACGAAGAAGTTCCCGCTGATCCTAACTACCGGCCGCATCCTGAGCCAGTACAACGTTGGCGCCCAGACCCGCCGTACCGAAAACAACAAGTGGTTCCCGGAAGACATCCTGGAAATCCACCCCGAAGATGCAGCCGACCGCAACATCAAGGATGGCGATCTGATCCGGATCGCCAGCCGCAAGGGTGAAACCACCATGCATGCCAAAGTCTCCGACCGCATGCAGCCGGGCGTGGTCTACACCACGTTCCACAACCCGATCTCCGGCGCGAATGTGGTGACCACCGAGTTCAGTGACTGGGCCACCAACTGTCCCGAGTACAAAGTGACAGCGGTGCAGGTGGAAATCACCGACTCCATGTCCGAGTGGCAGAAGCAGTACCTCGCGTATAACGAGGAACGCCGCAAGCTAGAAGAGGAAGTGGCCCACTGATCCGCTGAGAACAGTGTGTATGAAAAAGCCGGTCAATTGACCGGCTTTTTTGTGCCTCGAACTTGTATCTGTGCCCCATTTATTGGGGGCCCAAGCCTCTCTGCAAGGCTAAAGGATGTAGGTCGGCACAGGACAGAAGGTCCATTTGCCAGTACCTGAACGGATCTGAACCATGTCAGCAAAAGGCACGATGCGCCTAGGCCGACCTGCGAATTGATTGAGGTTGGGATTTGCTCGATGCAGCAGAGGCTTTACTCCCGGCGCAGGTCGCGCCGAGTGGCCAGAAAAGCCTGCCAGTCTTCCGGGGTATTGAGATTATCAAACACACCGTCCGGTAAACCGTCGCGGGGCAATGCCCGGCTCTCGCCCAGGGCCAGCAGCGCTTTCATGGAGCGCTTGCCGCCCAGGGTGGTGCTTTCGGCCAGCAAATTATCCAGGTGGGTCATCAGGGCATGACTGGCCTTAAACACGCACGGAAAGACCTCGCCGTCATAACGACAGCTAGAGGCACTGCCGATTGCCTGGTCCAGCCGCAGCAGCGTAGCGGAATCCAGGCGCGGCATGTCTATCGGAATAATCAGCAGCAGAGACTTGTCGAGAGCGCCCTGTTCGTCGATATGATGCAAGGCGGCATGCAGGCCACCCAGCGGGCCACAATCGGGAATGCGGTCTGGCAGGCTGTCAAGGCCTGGCACATTGCCACTGAGCAGAATATGGTCGGCACCCGTGTCCTGCAGCAGGCTCAAGGCATGCTCAAGGCGGGTTTTACCGTCATGTTCCAGGGATGATTTGTCACGCCCCATGCGGGCGGACCGGCCTCCGGCAAGCAGGAGGGAATACAGCATCAGAGACTACCCTGCGACGCTGTGATCGCCAGTGACGAGATGCACATCGCGTGGCGGGAAGGGAATCTCGATATTGTGGTCGGCCAGGGCTTTGAATACGGCCATATTGACCTGGTACTGGGTCTCAAACAGAGCTTCGGTCTTCACCCAGTAGCGCATGCCGATGTTGATACTGCTGTCAGCAAATGCCTCGAGGCCACTCAACGGCGATTTCTCCATGCAGACACCCGGCGTTTCCGACACAGCCTTCCGGACCACCGCGACAGCCTGCTCGGGACCGCTGTCATAGGCCACGCCGATACAGCTTTCGACAATGCTGTTCTCGCGGGAATTATGGATGATCTCCCGGACAATATGCTTGTTGGGCATAGTGATCATGACTTCGTCTTCATCACTGAGGATGTACAGGCCAGCTTCACTTCCTTGACGATGCCAGTGACGCCCTGCACCGAGATGGTATCCCCGACCACAAAGGGCCGGGCGACGATACTGCTGATCCCGGCCCCGTCGTTGGACAGGAGCCCCTGCAGCGCAAGTCCCGCCCCCAGAGACAAGACCCCGATGGCGGCCACAAATAGCGTAACGCTGATGCCCAGCGTGCCCAGCGCGATAATCGCGGCAAAGGCAATGATAATGATCTTGATCAAGCTGGCCGTGAAATGGCTGAGCGTGATATCCAGCCCCTTTTCCACCATGAACGCTTCCAGCAGCCCGGACACCTTGCGGGCCACGGTGCTGCCGATCAGCATGATGAGGGTCGAGGCGACAATCTGGAAGCTGTATGTCACCAGGTAGTTGACGATCAGGTCGTAGACTTCCTGGGTTTGCTGTAATTCCTGTTCCATAAAACCACTTCTTCTGTTTCTTGTTGATAGCGACGGCAAACGGCCTGCGGCCTAGGCCGACCTAGGGCGCATCGTTTAATGATTATATAGCGTAACCCTAGGCCGGTTCTTCCTCACGGCCATCGGCGTAACGGGCAAAGCGACCGCGACCGGCGTGCACCTGGTCATGCCTTTCCCAGGGCCAGCCGCCAAACTGGTCACGCTGGTAATCCACGAAGGCCTGCTGCAGCTCTTCCCGGGTGTTCATCACGAACGGGCCGTAATGCGCCACCGGTTCGGCAATGGGTTTGCCCTGCAGCAGGAGCAGCCGGGCTGTCTGATCACCCGCTGTTATCAGCGCCTGGGCATTAGACTGCAGCTGCAGGCCATGACTAACCGCCACCGACTGACCGACTATATTCAGTGTACTGCCCTCATAGAAATACAGCATGCGACTCAGACCGGCCGCATCGGCCGGCATGGTCCACTGCGCCCCCGGAGCCAGTTCGATCAGCCAGACGGCGACATGGTTGGCCGGATCTGCGGCCCATGAATCCGGCGGCGGTGGCGGCGCCTGATGCCCATCATAATTGCCTGCCACGACTTCCACGCTGATGGCATTGCCACTGGTATCCCGGGTATTAACCAGAGGCACATCCCTGTCCCAGAACATGGTGAAATGCGGTTCCACCATTTTGCTGGCTGCAGGCAGGTTAAGCCAGACCTGGAACAACAGGAGCGTGTTTTCGCCCGCCTCTTCAACCAGAGGAAACATTTCGCTGTGCTGCACGCCCTTGCCGGCTGTCATCCACTGCACATCACCGTTGCCGTAGCGGCCGGCGGCACCCAGGGAGTCGGCATGGTCAACCAGTCCTTTCTGGACGATGGTAATAGTTTCAAAGCCGCGATGGGGATGTCCGGGAAAGCCCGGCACCTTGTTACCGTGATACATCCGCCAGCCGTCTCGTTTTTCGAAATCCTGCCCGATTTGGCGGCCGGCCAGTGAGGCGCGCGGTCCCATTTCGCCGTTACCGGCAGGAAAATCGTCCTGGTGAAAAGCACAGAACAGAAACGGATCAGCCGTAGGCCAGTGAAAATCCAGCGGGGTGATCGATAAAACGGGATTGCTCATGATTGAAAAACCTTCAGGTCAGTAAACCCAGGAACGGCACCAGTGAAATATATACGAGGGCGCCAATCATGGCGACGTATGCAATATACCTGAGCGGATTCTCCCGGGCGATGTCCATGAATGTGCGGGCCTTGCCGGCCGCTTTCAAGGCATCGTATTCAGCACGCGCCCTGTGAAAACGCTCATCAGCATACTGATCGAGCAAGGCTTTGGCCTGGGGTAACTGCTCGTCATGCCGCAGCCACAGGGCTGGCAGCGATAGGCCCCAGTTGCCGGCATGGGTTTCATACACTTCAATGTCATGTTCGGCCATGAGTGCGTGAATTTCTTCGAGCTCATCCTCGGGCACATGCCTGAGTTTGACCAGCTGGATTGCCATTGCGAAAGATCGCCTTTTTTCAATGAGATTTACACGGCAGCCATGGTAACCCAGACCGGCACGAATTTTTACTCAACACCCGTTGTTTTCCCTTTCCTCTTTCCCCTTCTCATCATACCGGGCGCACGCTATCTTACGTGCCCATGAAATGCAGTCCCTGCCTGTTGTGCGCCTTTTGCCTGCTGACTAGCGTTACCACCCGCGCCCAGTCGGATGAACCCTGGTCGATCAATTTCTTCCTCGAAAACGACCTCTTTGCCAACACCGACCTGAATTACACCAACGGTATTCGCCTGTCGACCATCTCACCCGACCTGGACAATTTCGAGGATCCGAACGGCCAAAAATACCCCTGGGTGGAAAAGCTGAACAACCTGCTCACGTTTGTGCACCCGGACCCGGCCAATCCGGATAACGACACTGTGCACCAGAACATGGTCATCAGCCTGGGCCAGCTGATGTTCACACCGCGCGAGAAACAGCGTGTCACCCTGGCCCCTGATGACAGACCTTATGCGGGCTATCTCTATCTTGGGCTTGGCTACCACGCCCGTACGCAGGACACGCTGCACTCCACCGAATTCAATTTTGGCGTGGTCGGCCCGGCGGCTCTGGCTCGCCAGGCACAAAACCTCGTGCATGACATCGGCGGCTGGAACCGGTTCCAGGGCTGGAACAACCAGCTCAAGAACGAACCTGCCTTCCAGCTCATTTTTGAACGCAAACATCGCGAAGGCCTTGTACAGATGCAGGATCTGAACGGCCTGCAGATGGAACTGATCAGCCACTGGGGCGCCAGCGTGGGTAACGTGGCTTCCTATCTGAATGCCGGTGCTGAACTGCGTATCGGCTGGGACCTGCCGGACGACTTCGGCACCTCTACCCTGCGCCCGGGTGGCGACAACAATACCCCAGGCCTCATGGCCGGCAAGCGTGACTTCCGCCTGCACGGCTTTCTGGTCACGGATGCGCGCGTCATCGCCAACAACATTTTCCTGGATGGCAACTATTTACGTAGCAGTCCAGGTGTCCAGCGCAAGGCTGTGGTGGCTGATGTTGCCGTGGGCATTGCCGGCCGCTGGGACAAACTGCGTTTTTCCTATGCGCATATCTATCGCACCCGGGAATTCAGCGGGCAGGAAAAGGCACAGCTTTACGGCGCATTTTCACTGTCATACCTGCATAACCTCTGACCCGGCCCACATCTTGGCGGGTCAGGGAACGATATGCTTTAATCAGCGGTCTACCTCTGCACACCCCAGAATTTTCGTGTTCTCCATTTTAGCGTCAGTAAGTTAGCGTCCATATTTCAGCGTCAACAAAAGGAGCCAAGGATGCCTATGTCATTCAAGTCCCGCTTTTCCGTTTTCAAATTCATTGCCACCGGTGCAGCGCTGTTTGCGCTGGCTGCCTGCAGTGATGATGCCCCGAACACGCAGAGCACTGCGAATGCCGGCGCAGACATGGCCATGCAGGCCGCTGCCCCCTCCGATCCCGGCTACACCCTGATAGAACGGGTCGAGGCCGACAGCAGCGAAATCGTCATCCCCTACAGCAAGTATGAACTGGACAACGGCCTCACCGTGATCATCCACGAGGACATGTCAGACCCGCTGGTGCATGTCGATGTCACCTACCATGTGGGTTCTGCCCGCGAGGAGTCCCATCGTTCCGGGTTTGCGCACTTTTTCGAACACATGATGTTTCAGGGCTCAGAGCATGTCGCTGATGAACAGCACATCGGCATTGTCACCGAGTCCGGCGGCACCATGAACGGTACCACCTCGTTTGACCGCACCAACTATTTCGAGACCGTCCCGAGCAACCAGCTGGAAACCATGCTGTGGCTAGAATCAGATCGCATGGGCTATTTCCTGGATGCCGTGACCCAGGAAAAGTTCGAGGTCCAGCGCGACACCGTTAAAAACGAACGCAATCAGAATTACGAGAACCAGCCGTACGGTTTGTGGTCGGAAAAAATCTTTACGTCCATGTTCCCGCCCGGACACCCCTATTCCTGGATGCCGATCGGGTTCATCGAAGACCTCGATGCGGCCACACTGGATGACCTGAAGAAGTTCTTCCTGCGCTGGTACGGTCCGAACAACGCGACCCTGTCCATTGGCGGCTATGTCGATGAAGAAGCAGTGATGGACCTGGTTGTGAAATACTTCGGTGAGATCCCGCGTGGCCCTGAAGTGACCAATGCCGAAAAGCAGCCGGGCGTGCTGGATGCTGATCGCTATATTTCCTACGTCGACAACAACATCCGCTTCCCGGCCCTGTTCATCGCCTTTCCGACGGTGAATGCGACCCACGAGGACAATGTCGCTCTGGAGGCCCTGAACGAAATCATCACTGTTGGCCGCAAATCGTTTTTCTACAAGGAATTCGTGCTGACCCAGAAAGCCATTCAGGCCAGCGGTTTCAATTTTCCGCAGGAACTGGCCGGGCTGATCACGTTCCTGGTACTGCCTTTCCCCGGCACGCCCCTGGCCGACTTTGAAGCAGATATACGCGAAATCCTGGCCAACTTCAGTGAAGACGATATCACCGATGAAGTACTGCAGATTTACAAGTCCACCAACGAAGCGAATCTGATCAATTCCCTGGCCAGTGTCAGCGGCAAGGTCTCGCAACTGGCCACCAACGAATATCTGCTGGGAGATCCCAACCAGATACAGAAAGACCTTGATGCCATTCGCTCTCTGACCAAGGAAGACGTGCTGCGCGTCTATAACAGCTATATCAAGGACAAACCGGCCATCTATCTCAGCGTCGTACCCGCCGGGGCCGAAGACATTGTTGCCAAACCCGACAACTTCGAGATTCCGGAACCGCTGCCCCGCATGGAAAGCGAAACCGATGACCTGGAGATGCGCGATGCGCCGGAATCCTTTGACCGCTCCCAGCGTCCTGAACCGCCACCCAATCCACTGGTTACCATGCCGGACTTCTGGCGCCAGGACCTGGACAACGGCATCCAGGTGATTGGCACAGCTAACGCCGAAGTACCCCTGGTGAGCATGCGCCTGGAGTTCGAAGGCGGCCATCTGCTGGAAGCCCCCGAAGAATACGGTGTCGCCAGCCTGACCGCCCAGATGATGAACGAAGGCACTGAAAACTACACCGCCGAGGAATTTGAAAACGAACTCGACAAGCTCGGCAGCCGCATCAGCGTCAGTTCGGGCAATGACACCTTTACCGTGACCATGCAGTCGCTGCTGCGCAATGTGGATGCCACCATGGTCCTGCTGGAAGAGCGCCTGTTCCGTCCCGACTTCAAACAGGAAGATCTCGATCGCCTGCGCCAGCAACAGATCGAGTCACTGGAAGCAGCCAAGGAAGAACCTTCAGGCATTGCCGGCATCGTCTATCCAAAACTGATTTATGGTGAGGACCACGCCTATGCCGTGTCGGCTGCGGGCGCCATCGATACCCTGCAGGACATTACCCTGGAAGACATCGGCGCCTTTGCCGAGCGCAACCTGGTCAGCCAGGCACTGAAAGTCTCTGTCGTTGGCGACCTGCCCCAGAATGAGGTCATCAGCAAGCTGGCTTTCCTGCAACAGTTGCCGAATGAAGACGTGAATTTTCGGCCGCAACCTGATGTGAGCAATATCGATGAGACGACCCTCTACCTGGTCGACAAGCCGGGTGCGGCCCAGTCGGAAATCCGTATCGGGTACCTGACAGACCTGACTTACGATGCCGCCGGGGAATACTGGGAACGTTTCCTGATGAACTATGCCCTCGGTGGTGCCTTCAACAGCCGCATTAACCTGAACCTGCGCGAAGACAAGGGTTACACCTACGGCGCCCGCAGCGGTTTCAGCGGCAGCAAGCTGCCAGGACCGTTTACGGCCTCGGCCAGTGTCCGTACCGATACCACAGCGGATGCCATCGTGCAGTTCATGAATGAAATCACCAACTACCGTGAAAACGGTATCTCACCCACTGAGCTGTCATTCACCAAGGATGCCATCGGCCAGAGTGAAGCCCGCGATTACGAAACACCGGGGCAGAAAGCACGTCTGCTTGACCAGATCATCACCTATGACCTGCCCGCAGACTTCGTGCGCCAGCAGCAGGCGGTGATTTCCGAGATGACGGAAGACCGCATACTCGCCCTGGCCAGGGAGCATCTGCCGGTTGAGAAAATGAGGATCGTCGTGGTTGGTGACAAGGCCGTGATCGGCGAATCCCTGGAGGCCCTGGGATATCCCATGGTAGAACTCGATACCGAAGGCAATCCGGTGAATTGAGGCGCCAACCAGAAAATAAAAAGGCCGGCAAATGCCGGCCTTTTTTATTGCATCCGGTTTTATTCGTAACCGAAGTTGGAAAAATCCAGGGTTTCGCCGGACGCGCCGGTAATGATCAGGAAAATGCCACCCGGCTCACCATCGATACGCGGTGCATAACCAATCGTCACTGTCTGCCCCTCCTTCACCAGGGAGGGCTTCAGGCCGTAATGGCGCAAGGTGGTCAGGCTGTGTCCTTCATAGGTCACCTCACCCTCCCCGCCTTCAATCAGGTCCAGGGTCAGCAGGGAATGCGGATTCTTGAAGTTGGCCTTGGTGATGACGCCGGTGGCTTCCAGGCGCCGTGACATGTCAAAAGGCGTATTGGAATGATGGGCGCTGGCCATGACAGCCATTGCCATCAAGAACGCCGCCGTAAGAAATTTTACGATTCTTGTCATGGGGCTTACTCCTCTTCCTGGTTGGCGATCACGGGATCGCCACGACGAAATCGCTCCAGCAGGTAATCCACCCGCTCCACCCAGCGGTCCTCCATGCAGGCATACTCGGCCAGGTGTCGGTTATCCCCGAGCGGCTTCCAGTCCCGGCTGTTGGATACCGGTTCTGTGTAAAACACCGGGTCAGTCAGGGTCCAGTCATTGACCAGAATGGGCGTACCGTCAGCCTCATGCTCCAGTCGATAACGCTCCACCAGGACCGCTTCATCACTGTGGGGAATAATGCCGTACAACTGCTCTTTCATGCGCGAGGTCGTGATCACCAGGGTATCACCTTCCCAGCGACCTTCGGAAAAGCCGATCAGGGACGGCCATTCGTCTTCGGGGTCGTAAGGATGGGGCTCCATGAACACCCGCCGCACTTCCGAGTAGGCTTCAAAAATAAAGGTGACCCGTTCCGGGCGCTGAATGATTTCCATGGGATAGCCACCTGAAAAGAGCATCGCCTGCGGCATGCCGAACTGGACACAGTAACTGCCGGGGTTTTCCAGTGACAGGCGCGTCATTTCCCGGTACTCCTCGATGCGCGGGCGCATTTCCGACGTAAACGGCAGGTTGGCGGAAGCCGCCGACATGGCCGCCATCGGGTTCTGGCCGGGCTGCATGTTCCAGGTCCACACACCGGTGAGATCCGGTTTTTCCTGGAAGGGGCTGGTCTGGGCCAACGCCGCGGTGGCCAGGGTTGTCAGCAACGTAAATTTGCAGGCGGCTGCAGCGATGTCGATAGTGGCTTTGCGCATGGTGATTCTAATGGTCTGATGATTACCAGGAAGACACTTTGCATGAGCGCTCCGGGAGGGTCAAGTCAGGCGCTGCAGGAACTTTCCGGTGCCATGGACATCCCCGGCACGGGCGTTTATTCTCCCTTTTCCCTGATCCACCGGGCCCGAAAACCACCATGAAAATACCAATGCTTCGCCTGCCTGCCGCACTCTTCCTGCTCCTGACAGCTGCCCTCAGCTACGGCCAGGGCAATGTCACCCACGAACGCCTGATGGACGAGTCCGACGGCAAGAACTGGCTGTCCTGGGGCCGTACCTACAAGGAACAGCGTTTCAGCCCGTTAACGCAGATCAATGACGACACTGTCGAAGACCTGGGCCTGGCCTGGTATTTCGACCTGGATACCTACCGGGGTGTCGAAGGCACCCCCATTGTGGTCGATGGGGTCATGTACCTCACCAGTGCCTGGACCATGACCTATGCCCTGGATGCCAAAACCGGGGAACTGCTCTGGGAATACGATCCGCAGACTCCGCGTGAATGGGGCCGCTATGCCTGCTGTGGACCGGTCAGCCGTGGCCTGGCCGTCTGGGAAGGCAAGGTCATTATCGGCACACTTGATGGCCGCCTGATCGGTCTCGATGCCGCTACCGGTGAGGAAGTCTGGACAGCGCAGACCACCGACCAGAACTGGCCCTATACCATTACCGGTGCCCCACGCGTGTTCAATGGCACGGTGGTTGTCGGCAACGGTGGCGCTGATTTTGGCGTGCGTGGTGTCGTCAGTGCCTGGGATGCCCATACCGGTGAATTCAGGTGGCGCTTCTACACCGTGCCCGGCAATCCTGCCGACGGTTTTGAAAATGACGCCATGCGCATGGCGGCCGAAACCTGGAACGGCGAATGGTGGACACTGGGCGGTGGCGGCACCGTGTGGGACTCCATCGTCTACGACCCGGAGCTGAACCTGGTCTATATCGGCACCGGCAACGGCTCCCCACTGGCCGCTGAATTCCGCAGCCCCGGCGGTGGCGACAACCTGTTCCTGGCCTCGATCGTGGCCCTGGACCTGGATTCCGGTGACTACGTCTGGCATTACCAGGAAGTTCCCGGCGAGAAATGGGATTACACCGCCACACAACCCATGATGCTGGCAGAGCTGGAACTGTATGGTGAGCAGCGCAAGGTCATCATGCAGGCACCGAAAAACGGCTTCTTCTACGTGCTGGACCGCGCCACCGGCGAACTGCTCTCTGCACGTGAATTTGTGCCCAACACCTGGGCCAGTCATATCGACATGCTGACCGGCCGTCCGGTCATCAACCCCACGGCCGACTTTGGTACGCAGACCGCCCTCTACACCCCCGGCCCCGGCGGCGGTCACAACTGGGAGCCCATGTCCTACAGCCCGATCACGGGGCTGGTGTACTTCACCGTACAGGAGGACTGGATTGCCCTGTCCGTGGCCCGCGAATTCACCCCGAAGAAATTCCGCTCCAACCCGGCCTGGGGCTTTGAAACCAATGCCGAAAAACGTGCCGAAAATACGCAGTTCATGAATGAACGCCGCCAGGCCTGGCTCACTGCCTGGGATCCGGTACGCCAGCGCGAAGCCTGGCGGGTACCCCACTCCGATGTCGGTTCCGGCGGCGCACTGGCCACGGCCGGCAATATCGTTGCCCAGGGCAGTATCGACCGCGACTTTGTCATCTACCGCGCCACTGACGGCGACAAGCTGTGGAGTATGCCGATCCAGACCGTCGCACTGGCCGGCCCTATCAGCTATGAAGTCGATGGCGAACAGTACATTGCCGTCAATGCCGGCTGGGGTGGTGGTCGCGCCCAGGTCGCCCGCGCCTCCGGCAACAACTTCCAGATCAGTCCGGCACGTATGCTTGTCTTCAAACTCGGCGGCGATGCGTCGTTGCCCCCCATGGAGGCCCTGACTACCGCCTTGCCGGAGCTGCCTCCGGCCCTGACCGCCACCGAACAGGAAGTCTCCATGGGCGCCCAGTTGTTCAATGACACCTGTTCACGCTGCCATGGCCAGGATGCCGTCGGTGGCCAGAAGGACCTGCGTTTCATGTCACGTGAAACCCATGACAACTTCGAGACCATCGTGCTGGAAGGCACGCTGGTGGAAAAAGGCATGGCGTCCTTTGCCGACATACTCGATGCCGGCGAAGTCAATGCCATCCACGCCTACCTGATTGCTCGCGCCAACGAGAGCTGGGGCAACAACCGCGATCTGCCCGAAGAGTAGTCTGATCCATGCCCCCGGCAGGTTTACCGGTGCCTGCTAGAATGGGGGCATGTTGACGTTGTTTTCAGCGGAGAAGCCCCATCACTAACCTGCTTGTGCTCACCGGCCCGGAATCCTGTGGCAAGACCACCCTCGCGCAGGATCTCAGTGGCGCCCTGGGTGCGCCGCTGGTGGCCGAATGCAGCCGCCCTTACCTGCAAGAGAAAATGGCCGCCAACGCCCGCTTTCATTACCGCGAAGCCGACCTGCTGGCCATTGCCCAAGCACAACAGCAGGCCGAACAGGCACAGCTGGTCGGAAAACCTGACTGGGTCGTGTGTGATACAGACCTGCTTGTCATCATCGTCTGGAGTGAAGTGCGCTTTGGCCATTGCCACGGCGAAATTGTGGAAACATTCCTGCGCGTCAATGAGGCCAACCCTCGTCACTACCTGCTGTGCGACTACCACATTCCCTGGGAACCGGACCCGTTGCGGGAAAACCCCAATGACCGTGCCGAACTGTTTGCGCTGTACGAACAGAAGCTGGCGTATTTCGATCTGCACTACACGGTGATGCGTGGCGACAAGGCACAGCGCCAGGAGCAGGCCCTGGCGCTGATAGATTTGTAGGTCGGCATAGGCCCGAAGGGCCGTTTGCCGACATGTGCATTCATGATATTCGCGAAATTGTCGGCAAACGCTGCGCTATGCCGACCTACAACCCTCTTGTAAATCCGGTACCCCCACACTTGCGACTTGCGACCCGTGGCGTTAAAGTGTCGACCTTCCTAAGGGGTGGCTGCGGCCTGAGATCAAACCCTTTGAACCTGAACCGGACAATACCGGCGGAGGAATAGGAAAGCGAAACCGCTCTCGCGTTTCGTTCATGGGGTCTGATGACCCATGTCCCTGTTACCCTCACTGCCATGCTGATCCGGTCACACTGAACACCGGAGTAGTCCATGTCATTACCGCGTTTGTTACTTCCCCGTCTCCTGGCCATCAGTACCCTGCCCTGCGCATCCTTCGTATGTGCCCAGCCAGTACTGGAAGAAATCATTGTCACGGCCGATTTCCGCCAGGCTGCCGTGGATGACATACCGGCCAGCATTGCCGTGGTTGATGCCGACGTCATGGCACGCAAGAATGCCCAGCACCTGGAAGACATCCTGCTCAACACGCCCAACGTCAACCTGGCTTCCGGCGCTTCCCGCGCACGTTTCATCCAGATCCGCGGTATCGGTGAACGCGGCCAGTTTTCGGAACCGCTGAATGCGTCCGTGGGCGTGATGATCGATGGGGTGGATTTTTCCGGCATCGGTACTGCTGGCATGCTCTATGACATGGCACAGGTAGAAGTCTTGATGGGTCCGCAGGGCACCCGTTATGGCTCCAATGCCCTGGCTGGACTGATCAATATGCAGACCAAAGCGCCACAGCCGGAAACCGAGTACGGGGTGCAACTGCAAGCCGCCAATGCCGGCGAACGTGGCGTGGCCGGTTTCCTGACCGGGCCTGCCACCGATGACCTGTTTTTTCGCGTGTCAGGGCAGCAACTGGAAAGTGACGGCTTCAGCAACAACCTGTTTCTTGGCCGGCCAACCAATACCCGGGAGGAAACCACCCTGCGTGGCAAATTCCGCTGGCTGATGACTGACACCGAAAAGCTGGACTTCACCGCTGCCATGATCGACCTCGACAACGGCTACGATGCCTTTTCCCTGGACAACATTCGTGACACCTTGTCCGATGAGCCGGGCTTTGACCGCCAGGACTCCAAGCTCGCCAGTCTCAACTTCACCACCAGTCGTTTTGCTCCCTTTGCCCTGGAAGTCCTTGGTGGCTTTGCCGTGTCCGACATTGCCTACGGCTATGACGAAGACTGGGTCTATACCGGCTTTCACCCGTTTGAATATTCCTCAACCGACAAATACTACCGCGACCGTGAAACCATCAGCGGGGAAGTCCGCCTGGTATCCAGTGACGTCGGTGCCCTGCTGGGGGGGCGTACCAGCTGGGTTGCCGGTATCTATTCCCTGCACCAGGATGTCGACCTGGCACGAGACTACACTTTCCTGCCGGCGCTCTTCACGAGTCGCTTCATCATTGACCGGCTTGCCGTCTATGCCGATACCACCACGGTCCTGACTGACAACTTCTCACTGGATATCGGCCTGCGCAGTGAGCGTTTCAGCGCGGAGTACCAGGACAGCAACGGCCTGGCATTCTCCCCGAATGATGATCTGTTCGGTGGCAAGATCAGCCTGAACTATGCTCTGCCCGACAGCAGCCTGCTGTATGCCAGCGCCTCGCGCGGCTACAAGAGTGGCGGTTTCAATACCGACGGCAGCCTGGATGCCGACCTGCGTGAATTCAATGCCGAAACCCTGTGGAACTATGAAGCCGGCTTCAAGGGGCTGTTACTGGACAACCGTCTGCAACTGCAGGCCGCGCTGTTCTGGATGGACCGGGACGATGTGCAAATTTCCAGTTCAACCGTACGCGTGCGTGATAACGGCAGTGCCGAATTCATCGACTTCATCGGCAATGCCGCGGGCGGCACCAATCGCGGCCTGGAAATCAGCGCCCAGTGGCAGAGCGCCGACCACTGGTCCCTCTATGGCAACCTGGGCCTGCTCGATGCTGACTATGAGGACTTCATCAATTCCAACGGCGACAACCTGGACGGACGCCAGCAGGCACACGCTCCGGATTATCAGTACACCCTGGGGATGGTCTATGACTTTGATGCCAACCTTTCACTGGATGTGAACGTACAGGGCCGCGATGCCTTCTATTTCTCCGACAGCCATGACGCACGCTCCGACAGCTACGCCCTGCTCAACGCCAGCCTGCGATACCAGCGCGATGCCATGACCCTCACCCTATGGGGACGCAACCTGACGGATGAAGACACCTTCGTGCGTGGCTTTTATTTCGGCAACGATCCTCGCGATGATTACACCGCCAGGGGTTATACCCAGTTAGGCGAACCGGTACGTTACGGCCTTACGGTAAACCTCGATTTCTAGGTTATTCGGATAGGTTCGCGGCTCAAGCCGCTCCTACTGATGGTTTCAACTGCAGATAACAAAACCTAGGAGCGGCTTCAGCCGCGAACGAATTCTTCCGGACACAAAAAAGGCGACCAGTTGAGGTCGCCTTTTTTATTACCCTGACAGGCAGGGTCAGCGTATTCAAAGCACCTTGGCGATACTGTCAGCCAGGTAGTCCAGGTTCTTGGCATTGATGCCGGCGACGTTGATACGTGAAGACGCCACCAGGTAAATGCTGTACTCGTTGACCATGGTCGCTACCTGTTCCTTGCTCAGGCCAAGGAAGGAGAACAGGCCCTTCTCGTTCTGAATGAAGGTGAAGTCCTTGTCCACGCCAATAGCCTGCAGGCGCTCCACCAGCATCCGGCGCAGGCCGTTGATGCGGTTGCGCATCCCGGTCAGCTCGTCATTCCACTCGCGGGTCAGATCTTCGTCATCCAGGATCATGGCCACCAGGAAGGCGCCATGGGCTGGCGGAACCGAATAGATTTCACGCGCCGTAGCCACCACCTGGCTGCTGACCGCTTTGGCCGATTCGCTGTTGGCCGTCACGATGGTCACGGCGCCGACACGGTCGCGGTACAGGCCGAAGTTTTTCGAGTAGCTGTTGGCAATGATCAGCTCCGGCAGTTTTTCTGCCATCAGCCTCGCACCATAGGCGTCTTCGTCCAGGCCGTCGCCCAGTCCCTGGTAAGCCATGTCGATGAACGGGGTAAAGCCGTTCATTTCAGCCAGCTCGGTGACTTCCTGCCACTGGGCGGGACTCAGGTCGGCACCACAGGGGTTGTGGCAGCAGCCGTGCAGCAACACCAGGTCACCCTTCTTCGCGGTTTTCAGGGAACCCATCATGGCGTCGAAATCCAGGCTGTGGTTTTCGAAATCGTAGTACGGGTACAGCTCCAGCTTCAGACCGGTTGAGGTGAGCAGCGGCACGTGGTTCGGCCAGCTCGGGTTGCTGACAAATATCTTGCTGCCAGGAGCTGTGTTGTTGATGAACTCAGCTGCCAGGCGCAAAGAGCCGGAACCGCCCGGCGCCAGCGTGCAGCTGTGACGGCCATCCTTGATCACCGGATGGGCATTGCCCAGCACCAAGTTTAGGGTGTGCTTGATGAAGGCTTCCGGGCCGGCCTGGGCGATATAGGCCTTGGAGTCTTCCTCATCGCACTTGCGACGCTCGGCCTTTTTCACGGCCGTCATCACCGGACAGTTGCCCATTTCATCCTTGTAGACACCAACGCCGAGATCGACTTTATTCGGGTTCGTGTCCGTCTTGTACGCTGCAGAAAGTCCGAGAATGGGATCCGGTGGTCGCGCTTCGATGGCATCAAACATGGCAGTGTCCAGTGAGTGTTGTGGGTTGATTGTAGGTTGTTAAATACAGCAAACGAATTTACTGAAAAAAACGGCGCGCATTATACCAGCCAATTTTGCGCTTGCCTCGAAAAAAACACGGCCCAGCGTTAAATCGCACCTTGATCGGTCAGGACCCCGGCAATGGTTTCCGCCATCTCCCGGTAACCCGCCACATTGGAGTGTGCGGCATCGGATTTCTTGTCTGGCTGTGACAGCACATCGGCGACCAGGTCTTCGATAAAAACCACGCCCGTTTCATTGGCCCCCGTGTCATACACGGCCTCCCTACTCAGGAAAATGGCCGGTGCGGGCACACCCAGCAAGATGACCGCAATGCCAAGCTCCTGGGCCATAGCAATCATGGCCCTGAGGTTACTCTCCAGTTGTGCCTTGGGGCGTTTGCGCAGCAGGTCGTTGCCGCCATGAGAGAATCAGCAGTTGTGGCTGGTGCTGCTCCAGCAGCCCCGCCAGCCGGGCCCGGCCCTGGTCGCTTTCCTCACCGGAAATACCGGCATTGATCACGGTTCGATTGATCAGTTGCGCAAGCTGTGCGGGATAACTGCCGTATGCCGGCGGCAAGGCTGTCACCAAAGACCAGAAGGGTTGCAGACGGCGGAACGGTGCCAGCGCCAGTTCACTGCCGCAGGCAACCACCCATAGGAAGGCGGCCCACAGGACTGCCTGCTTCATGCACTGGATTCAATGGCATCATCATGGGTCAACAGCCCCCGGGCTTCGTCGTAACTCAACCCGAGTATGCCTGCCCTGCCCATCGACAGGCCCAGTGACTTGCCCAGGATGTAGGCCAGCAGGCGGCTGTTGTAGCCAAGCTCCGCTTCAAACACCGGCAATACATCTTCGACCGAGGTCGCCGCTTCCAGGGTGGCCTGGAGTTTGTCCTGTTGCGCCGTGATCTCAGCCATGAACTTCTCATCGTGGGACATGGCCGCATCAAGTGCCATGGACCACGTCCGGTCCTGGTGCAGGACACATTCACCGATATAGCGGCCGCGGTAAGGGGTATGCCATTCCCGGGGACCGACCATCAGCAGCTTGAAGCGGCCATCGGTCTGGTAAAGGAAGTAGGAACGGTCAGGCACCGGATTGAAACGGATGTCGCTCTTGAGCACAAACATGGAGGTAAACAGTTCCATCTGCACCTGCTCGATCTGCTTGGGCGGCAGCAGCCGGTCCAGCCGATGATTGTCGAGTCCCTGCAGGAGGGGAACCAGGCCTTTGCCTTGGGGATTGGGATTTTCTGGCATGTCGTGAGTATAACGTATCGTTTTCCGGAGGTGGCATGAGGCGCTGGCGTCGCCATCCTATATGGCGACCACAAGTTGCCTGCCATTCACATTACAACTAATACTGCTGTTATACGTCGGATGGCGGCCTTTGGCCTTATCTGACCTACCTCTGTGAAAATTGAAGCTGGACAGGGTGCCCTTATCTCCTCTCTCCGGCTCACTGTCTCTGCCTTGCCTTCCTTGTGACCCAGCCGTCACCCCAGTATCATGCTGTCTGTTGTTTTCGGGGGAAAAATTTCATGGATCCGGCTGTACTGTTCCAGACCATCATCATTCCGTTTGGCCTGTTTCTTGTCATGATGGGGCTGGGCCTGACCCTGTCCATTGATGACATCCTACGCGTCATCATCATGCCCAAGGCTGTGCTGACCGGCCTGGCCGGCCAGTTGATCCTGCTGCCCCTAGTCGCCTTTGGCCTCGCCTTTGTCATGAATCCGGCGCCGGTGATTGCCATCGGCCTGATCCTGCTTGCCGCCTGCCCGGGGGGCATCACGTCCAATGCCTACGTCTTTGCCAGTCGCGGAGATATCGCCCTGTCGGTAACCCTGACTACCGTTGCCAGCCTGTTCACGGTCGTAACCATGCCACTGCTGGCCTGGCTTGCCCTGGATACCTTTGCCGAGGCCGGTGACATGCTCGAGGTTCCGGTAAGCAACATGATGCGCAGCCTGGCCCAGCTCACGGTGCTGCCGATTGGCATCGGCATGACCTTTCGCAAGTTCAAACCCGCCTTTGCCGAACGCATGGTGGAGCCGGTGCGAAAAATGGCGCTGGGCATACTCATCATGGTGATCATCACCAACACCTACTTCAGCATTGATACCTTGAAACAGTACATGGTGCAGGCCGGCGTTGCCGCCCTGGTCCTGAACGTGGTCTGCATGAGCATGGGCTATGGCCTGACCCGAGTGGCCAAACTGAATGTCGACCAGACCATCTCTATTACCTACGAAGTCGGCCTGCAAAACCTGTCGCTGGCCCTGGTGCTGGCCAATACCCTGCTTGGCGTACCGGACTATGCTGCCGTCACGCTGATCTATGGCTTCTTCATGAAATTCACGGCGCTGAGCTTCATGGCTTACGCGAAGAAACTCAAGGGCATTGAGAAAGCGGCGGGTGAAGTGGCCTCGGCTTAAATAGGGACAAACTCTGTAGGTCGGCATAGGCTCGAAGAGCCGTTTGCCGACAATACCAGGTCAATCCCCCTACTCGCCGAAAGAATTGGCCTGTTCAATGCTCAAGGTGGCTGATGTCGGCAAACGCTGCGCTTTGCCGACCTACGTAGATGATCTACATAGCCTTCAGCCATAAGTAGCCATAAAAGAGTAGCCAGTAAGAAAGGCTTATAGCCCTTCATTCATTTCTCTGACTTTGTCCTTTAACGCTTCCTTGTAATCCGCCAGCCTGGCGGAGACGGCTTCGTCGAAAGCCCCGATCATCTGTGCCGCCAGGATACCCGCATTCTTGGCGCCATTGAGGGCCACCGTGGCCACCGGCACACCAGCGGGCATTTGCAGGATCGACAGCACGGAATCCCAGCCGTCGATGGAGTTGGACGATTTGATGGGCACGCCGATCACCGGCAGCGTGGTCAGTGATGCGACCATGCCCGGCAAATGGGCGGCACCGCCGGCACCGGCGATGATGCAGCGCAGGCCCTTGTCCGCTGCGGTCTTGCCATATTCCACCATCGCTTCGGGTGTACGGTGGGCAGACACCACAGCCACTTCCGTGGCAATACCGAATTCGGCAAGCATGTCTGCTGCCTGCTGCATGACCGGCAGGTCGGAACTGCTGCCCATGATAATCCCTACTTTGTGCTTGCTGTCGCTCATGCGATTACCCTGATTGCTTTTTTGACCTGCTCGACCTTGTCGCGCAGGTGGGTGAGTTCGTCATCGACGATAGTGATATGCCCCATCTTGCGATGCGGCCGGGTTTCTTTCTTGCCATACAAAAACAGACTAACCCCTTCGATACGCAGCAGCGTCTCCAGGCCGTCGTAAATCGCCGGGCCGGTAAAGCCGTCTGCACCAAGCAGGTTGACCATGGCAGACGGTTTGGTGATGGCCGTGGCTCCCAGCGGCAAGCCGAAGATGGCCCGCAAGTGCTGTTCATACTGTGAAGTGACATTGGCATTGATGGTCTGGTGGCCACTGTTGTGCGGACGTGGTGCTACTTCATTGACCAGAACATCCCCATCCTTGGTGACAAACATTTCAACTGCAAGCAGGCCGACGATGCCGAAGGCCTCAACGACCCGGCGGGCAATGGCCTCGGCCCTGGCTTCAATCTCCGGCGCCACACTGGCCGGTGCCAGCAGGAAATCCACCAGGTTGTGCTCCGGGTGGAAGACGCACTCCACGGCCGGGAATATACTGACCTCACCGTTGGCATTACGCGCGGCGATGACCGAGACTTCACAATCAAAATCGATGAATTTTTCCAGCAGGCCGGGCGCATCAAACGCCGTGTCGATATCCGCCTCACTGTTGAGGCGCTGCACGCCGCCACCGTCATAACCGCCGGTACCAAGCTTGTTGAAGGCCGGCAGAAAGTCCAGGTGCTGCCTGATGGCATCACGATCATCCACCAGCACGAAATCGGCCGTGGGAATGTTGTTGTTCCGGTAAAACTGTTTCTGAGTGCGCTTGTCCTTGATCAGGTTGATGACCGCCGGTTGCGGGTACACGGTCACCCCCTCGGCTTCCAGTTGTGCCAGGGCATCCACATTGACGTTTTCGATTTCAATGGTGATCAGATCCATGCCCTTGCCGAACCGGTAAACGGTATCGAAATCGGTGATGTCACCGGCCAGGAAGGCACTGGCGACTTCGGCGCATGGCGCACCGTTGTCCCGGTCCAGGACAGTGGTGTGGATGTTGAAGTTGGTCGCGGCCTGGATCAGCATGCGGCCAAGTTGTCCGCCACCGAGAATGCCGAGTCTGAGGTCCTGGTAGAACGCTTTCATGAATGCCTTGATGCCACTTGGTAGAAGTGTTTTCGTCAGGAAAGCGGCGCATCATAGCATCACGCGCCGGCGAATGAAATAGCGAAAAGCTATTGATTTTACTCGGTTTTATTCGACAAAACCGGTGATATCTCGCCGATATCCACCAGATCTAAGGTAAACAGCTCACGTTGTTCGTTGCTGAGGATCAGGGTGCGCTCATCATCCCAGATCACGGTCTCCACCTGGCGCAGGATCGCCGTGTTGAGCAGATAGCGACGATGGCTGGAGGACAGCCACTTGTCACCCTCCTCAGGGCGGTCGAACAGCCACAGGTCAGTATAGGAAATGACAGCCAGTCGCTGGCCATCCGGAGACAGTTCCGCCCCGGTCGCCTGGGTAATGTCCGGGTGGTGGTCAATCAGGACCAGGTCGTTGTCCCGGTCAGTGTATTCGGTATCAAGCCGGTACAGGTTGGCACCGGCTTCTGCGCGCCCTTGTGCCGCGCGATGCTTAGTGACCAGGTACAGGTGGTCATCCGCACTGAAGAGGGCTTCACTGTCGAAGTGGCGCTTGCCATTCAGGCCGGGAAAGCCGGTTTGTTCCGGGTAGCGCACCGGTATGATCTTGATGGCTGCCGATTGCGTGGACGCCGTGGGATCGATTTCGCTCAGGGCATAGATCACCAGGTTGCGACGGTTGTTGAAGTTGTTGCCGATATCGGCCACGTACAGGTAACTGTCATCGGCCGTCATCGCTTCCCAGTCCACGTTGCGGGTATAGAGCACACGAAAGCCCTCCCACTGCTGCTTGCCGTCTTCCGGTGTCTCACCATAATAGGAGAACCGGGAAAACGTGGGGATGATCATCTGCCCTTCCCGGTTAATGGCAAACAGCCGAGCATCATTGCCGGAGTCATTCACGACCCAGTAGGTGTTCGGGTAGGAGTGGCTTTTCACCATGCCGCTGACTTCATTGAGCGGCCCGGCCGCCATGACGGCACTGACGTCAGGGGTCAGCCTTTCGCTGGGCTGGCCGTTGACCGGCATCACGGTGATGACTGCCACCACACCGCAGGTGGCATATATGATACCTAGGAAGAGTGCTGAAGCCAGGAGCCTGTTCATGAATAAGATTTCCGGAAAACGGGCAGATTAGGGAGTGGTGTTATTCAAGTCAAGGCGCCCCTGGCTACCCATGGAGAGCGGATCTTGATAGTTGATGATGAAACACGGCGTTTTGGTCTTGAGGACTGATACCATGTCGTCACCAGCGTAGTACAAAGTGCCGGTTTTGACGTCGATACCGCCGTCATGGAATTTGGGCTCTGTACCCTGAAGGAGACTGACATGTATATCAACACCTACATTATCGCCGTACCGGAAGCGCGCAAGGTCGAGTATCTGAAAATTGCCTCCGTGTTTGCCGAGGTGGCCAGGGATTACGGGGCCATCGAAATCCGGGAAAACTGGGAGCAGGAAATTCCGGATGGTGACAACACGGATTATCGCAAGGCCGTAAAAGCCGAACCGGGTGAGAAAATCGTGTCGTCCTGGGTCATCTGGCCGGACCGGGAAGCTGCGGCTGAGGCGCACAAGGGTATGTACGAAGACCCGCGGCTGATGGATATGGGTGATATGCCCTTTGACGGCTCCCGCATGATACTAGGCGGGTTTGAACCCTTGCTGGCGTGGCGCAAGGATGACGCCTGAGCACTACGCCAGAAACATCCGTAGACTGACGCTTCCGGGTCGAGAATGGCATTGAAGGAAATCGAGCGCCGTTCCTCGTCCGCCCCCGTGAAAGCATATACCCCGTGCATCAGGTATGCCGGAAACCTGTAAAAATCCTCCACTTCCGGTTTCACTTCGAACGTGGCCTGGGAAAACAGGCTGGGTGAGCCGTGCATGAAAACCAGGTTTGCGTTGGCGTTACTTTGCTTGTTGCTCTGTACGGTATCGCCCATGCTGGACGGCAGTTTCAGGGAAGCTGCCCCCGAAATGTGGCCACTGTGATGATGGACGGGATGGTATTCGCCGGCAAACTGGCGCACGACCCATGAGCGGATAATCTGCTGGTCTTTCAACTGCCTGTCACTGGTCCGCTTGAGCCTTTCTTTACAGGTGTAGCCGAGGAACTCGCGCCTGCGATGAAACATTCACCGGCAACACTTTCGAAGAGATAGCTGAACAGAGTAAACAGCATGGGATGACCATGTTTCAGCAACAGGATGCTCACCACCTTGCGGCCATGGCAGTCTTGAAAGGGTTGATGCAAAACCCGCAGGCCATGCAGACCTGGCAAGAGGAAAAGAAGAAAGCCTTCGAGACGCTGCCAGAGGCCTGGTCAGGCTGTCAGTCAGTAACCCATCGATTGCTGATAAATGGTTAGCGCGAGCGCCTTGACCTCAGCCGGTGATATCGTGGTACTCCAGGCCGGACAGATACCCACCCTGCCATTGGCAATGACATCGTAAACCTGTTCGCGGCTGTCGCCATAAAGCCAGACGTCATCAGTCAGATCGGGGCCGCCGAACGGTTTATAACCAGCACTGTCATCACCATGGCACTCGGCGCACAGACCTATCAGGTTACTGACACTTTCGGCAGCAGCGGCATCATGCGGCTGCCCTGCCAGTCCCAGCACAAAATCCACCAGGCCATTGAGCTGTGCTTCGGTAAAACCCAGTTCGCCATATCCCGGCATCTGGGAAAAACGCGTGTCCGGACATGCGCCGTAGCGCTTGATGTCGTCGGCACAGTCCGTATTGCGAATGCCGTAAAGAATCGTCTGCATGATGGCGAAGACCCCTTCGGCCTGCGTCAACTCGTAGCCCGTCACACCCCAATTCCAGTCAAAATCGACCAGATTGGGCACACCGATCCTGCCGGTCAGGTCGGCGCCATGACAGGCCGCGCAATGTTCTGTGATGGCCGCTGTTGCCAGGGTATTCATGTGCCCAGTCAGTGCCGGATCAGCAGCAATCACGTCCGGTGATGCCAGCACAAGCCGATCATCCAGGCTGGTCTGGGCCTGGCCGAAAGGGCTGAGCAGACAAACCAATAAAGTGGCTGAAAACAGGCGGGAAACGGTGAACATGGCACAAACCCCCATCGACAGTGTGCGGCCCACTCTACGCCTGTCAGGGGTGGCTTGAAAGCAGAATTCCGGGGTTGTTTGATCCGGGTCAAGAGGCCCCGAGGCACAGGTCAGGGTTTCAGGCCGCGCAGGATGAAGTCAATATGAGCTTCCGCAAAGGCGTCGATATCCAGCGGTGAATGATTGTCGAACTGCAGTTTCCAGAGAGCGCTGATCATGGTCGGGGCCATGAGTATTTGGGTGAACTCCTCGGGAAAGGTTTCGCGGAATTCTCCACTGGCCACCCCTTTCTTGATGGTTCGGCGCATCAGGTCCTGGTTGCGACTGACCATTTCGCGGAAAAAGAAATCAGCTAGGGTCGGAAAGCGGGTGGACTCACTCATGATCAGGGCCAGCAGTTGTGGCATTTTGTCCTCGTGCAGGAATTCATACATGCGCCGGAATTGGATCCTCAGCAGTTCAGTGGCCGTGCCGGTAAATTCAGCGGCGCGGTTTTCGGCCTCATCGCGAGCAGGAAACAGGTTCTTGCGGATGACTTCCTCAAACAGGCTTTCCTTGCTGTCGAAATACAGATAAATGGTGCCCTTGCCGATACCGGCGCGCACAGCCACATCATCCAGCTTGGTGGCCGTGAAACCCTGCAGCGCAAACTCCTGGAAGCCGGCATCAATGATGGCATTGCGCCGCGCTTCCTTTTGCTGCTCCCGCTTGCTTGGGACATGATCTTTCAGTGCCTGCACCCCGTTAAACCCACTTACCACTTGACAATAACCTCAAAAATTATAAAACTGACTGACCAGTCAGTCAATGAAGTGAACACCCCCATGGAGACCCCCAACACTCTGCTAAAGCCACGCAGGCCGCTGTGGTTTTTCGCCTGTATCGCCATTCTCGGCTTCGGCGTATTCAGCTTTGTCATGCTCAAGGCCCTGCGCCCCGCCCCGGAACAGCGTGATCCTGCCACGCTGGTACCCAGTGTCACCACCAGCCCCCTCGCCTGGCGTGATGCCCCCCTGCTGGTGAACGGCAATGGTATCGTCATGCCAACAGCGGCCATCGTCATTTCGTCGCAGGTCAGCGGTGAAGTGGTTTCCCTGCATCCACAGTTTGTCAGTGGTGGCGCCCTGCAAGCCGGTGACACCATGATACAGATTGACCCGCGTACCTTTGAGGCGAATCTGGAAGAGGCCCGTGCCAACCAGGCCGCGAACCAGGCCAACCTGGATTTTCTCAACAAACAGGTTGCCCGCCTGGAGTCACTACGGGCCCGTGATTTTGCCGGTGAAGAGGCCCTGGATGATGCCATCAGCCGCCGCGCCCAGACGCAGGCAGCCATTGCCCGCCAGGAAGCCGTCATCCTGAACAGGCAACTGGACCTGGAACGCACCAGCATTCGTGCCCCCTTCAGTGGCCGCATCTACGAGGAAAGCGTTGGCCTGGGCGATATCGTGGCGCCCGGTCGCGAACTGGGCCGGTTCTACGCCAGTGACGAAGTTGAAGTGGTTGTCTCCCTGAATGCCGACGATGCCGTGTTCATTCCCGGATTATGGCAACCGGAAAACGGCGAACGACGTGCTTGGGTCAGTGTCGATCACGGCGGGCATAAATATGAATGGGAAGGCTATGTGCACCGCGTGGAATCCGACATTGACCGGACCACCCGCACCGTGGACGTCGTCGTGCGTGTGCGTGATCCGTATACGCCCGGCAAACTGGTTGGCGAACTGGATTCTCCCATTGCCCTGGAGGCACCTCCCCTGCTCGTGGGCATGTATGCAGATGTTGCCATTGAGGGCATGCATCTGCCCGAACACTTCGTGCTGCCGGTCAGTGCCCTGCGTGCCAACAACACGGTGTGGACTGCCACGGCAGAGGGAATCCTGAACATCGTGCCGGTGGAATTTGTGCGCCAGGAGGGCAATCAGGCCGTGCTGCTTGCCCCTGACCTGCCCGAGGGTACGCCCCTTGTCACCAGTGACATCGCCCTCGTCTCGGACGGCATGCGGGTGCAGGCCGTCCCGGCTGCCAGCGGCATGGTGAACTAACATGAACGGGATCATTGCTTGGATGGCCCGCAACGGCGTAGCCGCTAACCTGCTGATGGTGTTCATGCTGGTGGCAGGCTTTGTCAATTTCCTGCAGATCACGGTCAAGCTGTTTCCGGAACAGGAACAGAATCGCATCACGATCAGCGTGCTGTATCCGGGCGCCTCGCCCAATGAGGTGGAGGAATCCATCATCCGCCGGATCGAGGAGAAAATTGAAAGTGTCGAGGAAATCCTCGACATCACCGCTGTGGCCGCCGAAGGCATGGGCACGGTCACCGTAGAACTGGTCCAGGGCGCCGACACCCAGTTGCGCATGGACGAGATCACCTCCGAAGTCGACCAGATCACCACCTTTCCGCTGGATGCCGAAGAACCCCAGATCAGCCTGATGAGCAACGCCCAGCGCGCCCTGCAACTGGTGGTGGGCGGCAACACCAGCGAGCGGGAACTGAAGGAGCTGGCCAATCGCATCAAGGATGAGCTCACCTTCAAGCCGGGCATCTCCATTGTCGAGATATCCGGGGCCCGCGACTACGAGATTTCCATCGAGGCCTCCAATGACGCCCTGCGCAGCCAGGGCCTGACCCTGAACGACATTGCTGTCGCTGTCCGGCAGGAAAGCCTGGAACTGCCCGGCGGTGAAATCGAAACCCCTAGCGAGGAACTGGTGCTGCGCACGCTGGGGCGCAACTACGACCGCAATGACTTCGAGGAGATTGTGCTGCGCACCGGCGAGAATGGCGGTCGCATTGTCCTCGGCGATGTCGCCACCGTGTCTGACGGATTTACCGATACGGATCTGGTCAACCTGTATGACGGCATTCCGGCTGTGATGATCAATGTCATGCGAGTCGGGGAAGAACAGATTCTCGATATTGCCGATACCGTCGAAACCTATCTTGTTGACGAACTGCAACCGACGCTGCCCGACGGCGTGTTTGCCGTCGTGGGACGCAATGAGGCTTCCATTATCAAGGACCGCCTCGGCATCCTGATTGAAAACGGCATCATGGGACTGATCCTGGTCATCATCACTCTGACCATTTTCCTCGAATTCAGGGTCGCTGCCTGGACCAGCCTGGGCATCATGATTTCGTTCATCGGCGTGTTTGCCATCATGCGCATATTCGGCACTACGGTAAACGTGCTCTCCTCCATCGGTTTCCTGCTCGCCATCGGCATCGTGGTCGATGATGCCATCGTCGTGGGCGAGAACATCTTTGCCCGCCAGGAAACCGGCATACACCCGCTGCAGGCCGCCATTCAGGGTGCCCAGCGTATTTCCATCCCGGTGATCTTCGCCGTGGCCACCACCATTGCCGCCTTTAGTTCGCTGTTGACCCTGCCCGGCACACTCGGCAGCCTGATGGGTGATATCCCCGCCGTGGTGATCGGCGTGCTGTTCCTGTCAGTGGCTGAAGCCCTGCTGGTGCTCCCCTATCACCTGTCCCACCAGCGCGCGACGGTCAAGGCGCGCAATGGCATCTCCACTTTTCTGGACAACCTGCACAAGAAAGTAGGTAGGGGTTTCAAATGGTTCGTTGACGGCCCGCTCGACAGCTCCCTGCACTTCATCACCATCCACCCCTGGGTCGCCATTACCTCGGCCATTAGCCTGCTGTTCATCACGGCCGGCATCATGGCCGGGGGTTATGTGAAGTTCACGTTCTTCCCGGAAATCGAGGGTGACAGTGTCATCGCCAGCATCGAACTGCCGGCCGGTGCCACGGTGGAACGTACGCAGGCCGTGGTCAACCGCCTGGAAGCAGAAGCCATCCGCCTGGGCGAGCAGTATGACCAGTTGGTTAATGGCCAGACCGCGATCAAATCCATGAATGTCCTCGTCGGCGCGCAGGACAGCGGCCAGCCCAATCCGCTGGCCAGCGGCGGCGGTGCGGAAACGCCTAATGTCGCCACCATCGTGCTGGAAATGGCACCGCCCGAAGTGCGCGAGTTTTCCTCCGGCGAGTTCGAGGATGCCTGGCGTGATGCCGTTGGCATGGTCCCGGAAGCGCGCAAGCTGACCTACTCCTCCCAGCAGATGAATTTCGGCGATCCCGTGCGCGTGGAACTCACGGCGGCCAGTGATGACACCCTGGATGCGGTGGTCAGCGAAGTGGAAACTGCCCTGCGCCAGTTAGCCGGCGTATTTGATGTGAAGAATGACCGCGACACCGGCAAACGTGAAATCACCTTTTCCCTGAAACCGGAAGCCCGAACCTACGGCCTCACCCTGCAAAACCTGGCCTTCCAGGTGCGTGCGGCTTTCTTCGGGGATGAATCGCTGCGTGTTCAGCGTGGCCGTGAGGATGTCCGCGTCTACGTGCGCCTGCCGGCCGAGGAACGCAATTCACTCGACGACCTGCGCGCCTATCGTGTCCGCACGGCCGAGGGCTTTGTGCCCTTGGGGGAGGTCGCCGACCTGCAGGAAGGCACCAGTCCCACCGCCATCAATCGGCGTAATGGCCGTCGTATTATCGCCGTCACCGCCAACGTGGATTCCGAAGTCATCACCAGCAACGAAGTGAATGCCTATATCACTTCCACGCTGATGCCGCAGGTCCAGTCCGACTATCCCGATCTCACCTATGACTTCGGGGGCGAACAGCGCGAACAGGCCCGCACCGGCCCCGCCATCGTGCTGAACTTCTTCTATGCCCTGGTGGCGATTTACGCCATGCTGGCCATTGCTTTCAAATCCTACACGCAGCCGCTGATTGTGATGTCGGTCATTCCCTTTGGTGTCTTCGGCGCCATCATGGGACACCTCATCATGGGCATGAACCTGTCCCTGCTGAGCGTGTTCGGCATCATTGGCCTGTCCGGTGTCATCATCAATGGCGCGCTGGTCATGATCGACTTCATCAACGAGCAAGTCCGCAATGGCATGGAGTACCGTGAGGCCATCATCGAAGGCGTCAAGAACCGCTTTCGCCCCATCTTCCTGACCTCTATCACCACCTTCCTGGGCGTAGCACCTCTGGTGTTTGAAACCAGCGTACAGGCCCAGTTCCTGATCCCGGTGGCCTTGAGTGTCGGTTTCGGTGTGCTGTTCGGTACCTGTATCCTGCTCGGCCTGGTACCTGCCATCCTGGCATTGATGCAACCGCCGAAAATCATTCCGGAGCTGGACCACAGCGGACGTCCGATTGAGGAGTACTACCAGCAGGTCTGATTGGAGCGCCACAACAGCCCTAAAAAAAGCCGCCTATAGCGGCTTTTTAGGGCTGACTGATGTGGTTATTTCAGCTGTGTATCCAGAAAACCGAGTACCTTGTCCCAGGCATCTTCACTGGCGGCTTCACGGTAACGTTCCGGATTGGGGAAATTCTGGAAAGCATGCCCTGCACCGTCATACTGGTGGAACGTATGGCTGATGCCCGCCGCAGTCAGGGCGGCTTCGAGTTCCGCCACATCCCCAGGAGACGGGTTGGTGTCATCCTTGCCAAACACCCCCAGCACCGGGCAAGGAATGTTGGCCACGAGGTCCAGCGGCGCAATGCTGCCCTCCCCCAGGCCCTTTTTGAGATTGCCGCCATAAAACATGGCCAGCGCCCGGAACTGACGGATATGACAGGCGGCGAGCAAGGCCACACGCCCGCCCCAGCAGTGCCCGACGATCCCGATGCGCTCGGCATCAACACCATCCTGACCGGCCAGCACATTGAATGCCATGCTGACATCTTCCAGTGTCCAGTCGTCCCGGCTCTCCTGTTTCTTCAACTCCATGCTTTCGCTTTTTGGCCACCAGTGGAAGATGAAGGGTACCGCCACCGCAAAACCATGATTGGCAAAACGCTGGGCGGTAGTCAGGGTGAATTCGTCATTCTCGAGGCCGGTATGCCCGACAGGGATATGCTGGGCCAGGACGATACCGGGAAACGGGGCATTGCCCTCAGGCTGAAACAGGAAGACATCCATGGGACTGTCGTCCACGATGACCGTTTCAACGGTGTAGCGATAATCTGCCACGCTAGAGAATATCCTTTTCGCTGACGGCATTGAGCAGCCGTTGACCGCTGCTCATGCGATTGAGGTTTTCGAGAAACAGGTCGTCGCTGCGGTTGCGCATGCCACTGCCGCCATTGGAACAATGCGGTGTCAATGTCACACGCGGATGGAACCAGAACCAGGCATCAGCCGGCAAGGGCTCTTCACGGAACACATCCAGGATGGCATGCCCGGGACGACCGGCATCCAGCGCCGCCTTCAGGTCTTCTTCAACGACCAGGTCACCGCGGGCAATGTTGACCAGTACAGCATCGTCTTTCATCTGCGCCAGGAAACAGGCGTCGACCATGTCACGAGTGGCCTCGTTCGAGGCACAGGCCAACACCACCACATCCGCGGCTTGCAATGCCTCGCCCATGGTGTCGGACTGGCATACAGCATCGGCCAGGTCGGCATCTCCCTTGCTGCGCCGCACTGCCGTGACATGCACGCCAAAGGCTTTTGCGCGTCGCGCCACCTGCTGGCCAATGTGACCAAAGCCAACAATCACCCAGCGTGTTCGGCACAGCTCGCGAAAGCGCAGGTATTTCCAGTTGCCCGCCGCCTGGTTGCCGGCAAACGCCGGCAGGTCATGAAAGTGCGACAGCACATGAGCCATCACGTACTCGGCGATGGCGATGGCCTGAGAGTGGTTGTTGGAAATGCGCACGCCCTGGCGCAGCAGCGCCAAATACGGACCCTGATCAAGACCGGTATTGATGGTGTGCAGCCACTGCACATCGTTGAACACTTCCTGCATGAGGCGAAAATATTCGGGGAAGACCGGTGTCTTGAACAGTTCTGAATGAATCCAGAACCATTGCGGATTGACCTGTTCCGGACTGACCGGCTGGCCGTGATGGGAAAGCTTGCCGTCCTCGTCGATCAGAACAATGTCTAGATCAGGGGCAGCATGGCTGATACGCTCCCGCAACCGTTCATAGGACGGCTGGTAAAACAGGGCCTGAACGCTTTCCATCCTAAGATCAAACACGACGGCGATTTCCCGTCTTATTCAAAACTGAAGATATCGACGTCATCTTCCGGGGCTTCCATGCCCTCTTCATGGTATTTCTCCCAGATTTCCGCCCAGGGCCGGCCGAACATGTCGGGCACATAGGCCTCATAGGTTTCACCGGGATTGAGCGGTGTAGCAATACCGTCGACGGCAAAGATGGTCTGTACGCATTCGATGTAGCTGTACGGATCGCCTTCGCTGAGACTGCTCACCCGGGACAAGTTGCGCACGATGCGCACCGGCTCCACCAGCGCTTCCGGATCGTAAAAGATGGATTCATGATTTAGATAGGTGATGTTGCCATCAGCATCGCGGATCGGCGTGTAGATTTCGATGGTCTGCAGTTTGCCGGAAAATTCATACTGGGAATGGGCCATCCAGGGCTGGATGTTGGAGGTCCAGGAGATCAGCGATTCGCCATCCCAGAAACCCACCGTTTCCCCGTACCAGCGCGGCACATCCTGGCCCAGGCGCGGAATCGCTCCTGTCAGGTTGAACTCACGACCGATATGCACTTCGGTCAGGAAGTTGCGGGCTACCCCGGCCTTGATTTCAAAAATGTCCGGCGTCACCAGCACTTCGTGGTTCTGCATCAGGGTCGATGCAAAATGCCAGCGCCGCATGAAGCCCTCTGGCCAGCAGTACTGCGACGGCCATTGAGACTGGCCGTGGGACTGGTGGTAGGCCTCCTGGACCACGCGCTGCTGGTACTCCGGGGTCAGCAGCGACAGGATGGTGGGAATCTGGTTGACCATCATGGCATACCAGGTGCCTTTCAGGCCGCCCGGGCCGCCTTCATCCCAAAAATAGCGCCCGCTGATATCACCCGGCACCGTCGCATAGGTGTACTCATCAGGACCACCCCGGCCTTCTGTTTCTGCCAGCAAGGCTTCGTAGTGTTCCTGGGCTGAAGAAAATCCGTACGGACTGACGATCTGCTCACGCGGATAATCCTCGTCACAGTAGCCCCAGGCCGCGGTCGCCGGCGGGTTGTCACCGGCCATGTTCGGGCCGGGATAGGCCCCCCCCTGCGCTTCCAGCGCAAAACCGGAGTTGCAGCGAAAATAGCGTGGGTCAGACCAGTACGCCTCATCCTGGTAGAAGTCATCCGTAGTAAAGATATCCACGGGCAGCGGCTCCACGCCAGCCGGCACATTGCCGTCACGCGCTGCTACTGCTTCAAAGCCGAAAAAGTTCACCGGCCCGACCGTGGCGTAATCCTGGGCATCGGCAACCGGGGCTCCGCGGCCGACACTGTCAAAGCCGATTTCTGGCATTTGCTGTGCACCCGCCTGGGTGGCCAACAGCAGGCTGACTATAGCGCAGCCTATTAGGGCATTTTTACTCTTCAAGTGCATCCTCTTGCGCCTTGCAGTGTCGCCACTGCTTTGCTGGTTTCTCTTTGCGGGTTAGTACTATGTTGGTATGTGTCTTTATTATTCTTATTTGGACATCAGGGCAGCACGAACGTGTAATCAAGCGTGTAGAACGGCTTGTCCAGCCCCCTCGCTGAAATTTCATCCTTGTCTGCATGTTCCTCAAGATCCACGCGGAAATCTTTCACGGAGAAGATGGTGTCTGAATCCACGTAGGGTGAGCGGTTGAAATACATCATGGTCGTGAATTCATCATGGCCATCGGCCCAGATCTTATAGTGAATGTGGGCAGCACGGTAACCATGGCGACCCAGCTGGTCGAGCATGGTGCCGGTCGGGCCTTCCAGCGGCACAGGGTAATCGCCCGGCGCCACGGTACCGACATCGAACTCACCGTTTTCATCAGTGGTGAAACGGCCATAGAAATTCCATTCCGGCAGTTGTTCACGCTGCACAAAATAATAGCCTTCGCCGTTGGGCTGCCAGATATCCACCTTGGCCCCGGCTACCGGATTGCCATCCTTGTCCACAACCTTGTGGTGGATGAACAACGGATCATCACAGTCCTCGATCTTGCCGATGACCTCGCCGGACTGGCGCTCGGGCAGGCCGGGAATGTAGAGCGGGCCTTCCACGTTCATTTCAGTCGTCGTCTTGTTGCTGGCATCCTCCAACAGCACGGCAATTTCGGAAATGCCGAGACAATCGGACATCAGATGGATTTCGCCCATCGGAAAATCCTGGTTGGGCTGGGCCAGCTTGAACAGGAACTGGCGGCCGATTTCCAGCTCTTCGGTGGTCAGGTTCACTTCACGCTGAAAGGCATGCAGGTGTTTGATCAGGCTTGAGTAGATTTCGTGGAGGCGTGGGTTTTTCTTGCCACCGTCACCATGGTTGATAACGGCGTCGGTGATGTTGTCCAGATTAATGGCTGTCATGTGTGATCCCCTTCTAGCGTTGAATACTGTTTTTATTGGAAGCCTTTGTCGTGCGGTTTTTTGGTTGTTAAAGCCGTGTTTGCGGCAATGGTTTTTCGGTTTACCACTGCTGGTCCTGGCAATGTCATAAAAGAGTTATGTAAAAAAAGTGCCAGGTTGCCCGAACAGGCAGACTCCGCATGATACCGCTTACAGAGAATTAATCCAGCCTGTACCGGGGGGATGAAATTACATGGCAAATCAGTCGGTTGGCGGATAATTATGCCCTGCCGACAGCAGCAGAAAGGCCTTGTCGATGACGTGTGCGGCAGCGCTTGGGGTGATCAGTGAGGCGCACAGATTGACCGCCTGTAACGGTACCGGTGTGCGGGCAAGCAGCAGCGACAACGCCGGGCCATCCCCCGCCACAAGGTCATTCACCACGGCAGGACTGAGCGCGCCTGCCTGGGGCAACAGCGCAAAGTCATGCAGGGAGTGCAGCGCCGTCAGCAGTTTCGGCCCCACCATTTGCGGGGCGATGTGGTCAGGGTTAGCGCGACGGATGATGGAGGCCACCGTCTCCGCCAGAAACGGCAGCACCACATCGTCCTGGTGAAAAAGGCAGACGGCGTTATGCACATTACGCCGCACTTTCAGCCCACCCTGCTCTTCCTGAACCCAGAATTCCTGGCCAAAGGCACAGCTGCGATCCGTGGTCAGTTGCAGCGCGTCATCCAGCACAAGTGTATCTGCATCGAGCCATATAACGGTGTGATAGCCTGCTGCCAGCTTTTCCTGCGCCAGCACCAGGCGGGCATAATCGGCCGCCACCGGACCCGGTCCGGTCTTGGCCATGTACCAGTCCGGCACCCTGGCAAACAATTCATCGCCGTAAAAGCACCAGTCATACCCGTGACATTCGCACCAGTGCCTGACGGAATCCAGGCAGCGTGAAATCCAGGCGGGCCTGTCTGTGTTGCGGAAAGACTGAATGACCGCTGTGCGCATGCGCTGGCTTATTTCTTGACCAGGCCGTAATCGTTCGGTGGCACCTGCTTGCGTACCTGCGGCAGGAAACGCAGCCAGAACGGCGACTCGATGGCACCCATGCGATAATCGATCAGAGCCGGCACATTGCGGGCGATGTAATCATCAAGGGCCGCCTGCATGGCTTTGGGGGTTGTCACCCGCTGTGCCTCGACCCCGAAGCTTTCAGCAAACTGGCAGAAGTCCGGATTCTTCAGCGTTGTCGCCACTGCCCTGCCGCCATAGGCACGATTGAGAATGCCTTCCACATTCTTGTAACTGCCGTCGTTCATGATCAGCATGATCACGGGAATATCGAACTGCACTGCCGTGGCCAGTTCCTGAGCGGCGTACATGAAACCACCGTCGCCGACCATGCAGACCACGGGTACATCCGGTTTCGCCACCTTCATGCCCATGGCTGTACACGGCCCGAAACCCAAGGCGCCCTGGTAACCGGAGCTGACATAGGTACGGGGCTTGTGAACCGGCAGCAGTTCCAGGCAGGCATGATTAAGCTGGGTCACATCGACGACCAGAATGCCGTCTTCCCCCAGGCTTTGCCGAACACGGCTCAGGATGTCAGCCGCTTCCGCGTGGGGCGCCAGCATATCTTCGCGTTCGGCATTGACCTCGGCGATAGCGCCGGATAAATCCACGCGGGTTGTCAGGTACTGCGGCAAAACATCCAGCAGGCGATCAACAACGGCGGCCACCTCCCCGTGAATGCCATGGATCGGCGCCGGCAAACGGTTGAGTTCGCTGTCATCGATGTCGACCTTGTAGATCGCCAGGTCATCATCCCAACCCCAGTTGAAGACGGGAGCGTACAGGCGCGACCCCAGCGCGAGGGCCACATCTGCCCTGCCCCAGAACTTGTTGGCTCCAATCTGGGAAAACGCCAGTGGGTGGGTGCAATCCAGTGTCCCCAGGCCGTTCTCGGTCATGCCTACCGGCGCACCAAGCATCTCGGCCAGTGCCCTGATTTCTTCACCGGCATGGGTGGCTCCGCCGCCGGCGATGATCAGCGGACATTGCGCGGCGGCCAATGCCTGCGCCAGCTGATCGACAGCCGCATCATCAAAATCCGGGCGCGTTGTTTCCACTCGGGCTACTGGCACCTCACCGGCAGCAACGTTCATGCGCACGATATCCGAGGGCAGTTCCAGATAGACGGGACGGGTTCTGCCTTGCTGTGTCTGCATGATGGCCTCGACCATGAGGCTGCCGATCAGCGCCGGGTCCTCCACGCGTTCGACCCACTTGGTCAGACTGCGGGCAATGCCGATCTGGTTGTCCAGTTCATGCAAAACGCCGACACCGGAGCCGATAAACTGGCGTTCGGATTGTCCGGCCAGGCACAGCAGCGGTGTATTGCAGGCATGCGCCACCAGCAGGCCAGTCGTCGCATTGAGGAACCCGGGACCAGGGACAACCAGAACCACCGCGGTCTTGCGTGAGGCATGGGCGTAACCGAATGCCATGAGGGCCACCCCCTGCTCGTGGCGGGCATGGATGATGCGGATTGTGTCCTGCACATCGTGCAGGCCGGCAAAGATCGGGTCCAGCTGGACACCGGGAATACCGAAGAGCGTATCCACGCCATTGGCAACAAGTGACTGGGCAACGAGTTCGCCACCGGTAAGTGTGGTCATGCAGCATTCCTTGAAGGCGTGTTTGGTGAAACGTGTCGGATCAGTAGCGTGTGACAGGGCTGAAAAGTTGGCAGGGCAAGAGCAACCTCAGTGTTCCTCGCCGGTAGCCACGGGGCGTGACGGATCAGTGATCCATTCACTCCAGGATCCCGGGTACAGTGCCGGATCATCGAGCCCTGCCACCTTCATGGCCAGCAGATTGTGAGCGGCAGTAACGCCTGAGCCGCAGTAGCACACTACCGGTTTGCCGGAGGCCGTCACGGCGAGGAATTTTTCCCGCAGGGCTGCTGGGGACAGGAAGGTCTTATCCGCTGACAAATTCCCGGCAAACGGGGAACAGATCGCGCCGGGTATATGGCCGGCCACCGGATCCAAGGGCTCGGTGTCACCGCGGTAACGCGGCAGGTCCCTGGCATCCACCAGTTGCAGGTGCGCGCTGTCGAGATCCTCGGCTGTGACTATCTTGACCAGGGATGGCAGGGATTCAAAACGGGCGGAAGTCGGCGTAAAAGCCCTGCCTTCCTGGCTCACCGCACCACCGCCCGCCTGCCAGGCCTGCCAGCCGCCATTGAGCACGGCAACCGTTTCATGACCCAGCCAGCGCATCATCCACCACATGCGTGCCGCCATCGCGCCACCGGCATCGTCGTAAACCACGACCTGGGAACCGTGCTGGATACCCATCGCCGCCACCGTGGCCGCCCAGTCCGCCTGGGCCGGCAGCGGATGCCGACCGGTCTTGCCCGGTATATGCGGCGTACTCAGGTCATCATCGAGGCTGACGTAGAAGCTGCCGGGAATGTGCCCGGCGGCATAGGCCTGGCGTCCTGCCTGCGGATCATTGAGGGCGAAACGACAGTCGGCAATGACCCAATCAGGGTTGTCGAGGTTGGCGGCAAGCTCCTGGGGGCTGATCAGGGTATTCAAAATATTCTCCTTGCAGGACGTTGTGGCATGCGCCCAGCGAGCAGGTAAACCGGACCGCTGGCCGTGCGTTAGGTCAATAACGTTACCAGAGTTGGAGAGCATCATGAAAACGTTTTTGCCCCACCGCCAGGCGGTTATCTCCGCCCTGCTGCTGGGCATGGGCCTTATGCTCAACAGCGTCCAGGCACAAGAGACAACTGCCAAACAGCGCCATGCTGACATGGCACAGCGCCGGGCCGAGTTCCTGGCCAACAATCCGGAAGCGGCTGCCCGCATGGCAGAACGACAGCAGGAACGCGAGGCGTTTCTGGCCGCCAATCCCGATGCCGGAGAACGCTTTGGCAACCGGCGTCACCTAGAAGGTGCTGGCCGTCGGGGTGAACATGCCGGCGAAGGTGAAGGCAAACCGCACCGGCGCCGGGAAGCCGGGGAGGAGGGTGTTGACGGCCGCCACCAAGGACCACCTCCAGGACGTGGTCCCGGCTTCAGGCCCGGACCGCGTCAGGGTGGCAATGTATCGGATTGATCCCCGTTGTCCGGAAACTTGTTTGTCAGCCAGACACACTGGTAAGGCGCCAGGGTCAGCGTGGCCTGACCCGGTGCCAATGCCGCCCCGCTGACCAGGTCCAGCCAGCGATCCGTGATGACCAGGTTCAGGGTATTGAGATGGATCTTTTGCGGTTTCGCGGTGATGTTGTTGAGGCAGAAAATACTCTGGTCCCGCTTCAGGCTCTGGCGCCAGAACGCGAACACTTCATCACCGATATGCAGGGTGTACATGATGGCATTGGGATGAAACGCCTTCTGCTGTTTGCGTATGGCAATCAGGCGTTTCAGTTCGGCAAACATGCGGGCATGGTGGTTGTCTTCGCCCAATAATGCCTCGAGCCTGTCGATGTCCCAGTTATGGCGGTTCAGGGCACGATTGTTGTTCGTGTGCTGGAACTTCTCCTGGTCGTTTTCGGTCGCCACCAGGCTGTGTATGTAGAACGCCGGCACACCTTCCATCGCCAGCATGATCACATGCGCACAGATAAAGCGTTTTTCCTGGTAGTCGTCATCCAGGTTTTCCAGCGTGCTCTTCATGGCATCGAAGAACGTGATGTTGATCTCGTAGGGCCTGGCTTCCTCGCCCTCGAGACTGCGCCAGGAAATACGACCACCGTTGTGCTCCATCAGCGCCATGAGATGACCAAGTTCCTCGTCTTCGATCAGCCCTTCCAGGGGCCGCAGCCCGATGCCGTCATGTGAGGCCAGAAAATTGAAAAAGGTGGTGCCCTTCTGCGCCGGCGGCATGCTCATGGCCCAGCTCTTGAGGGCATGACAGTTGCCGGTGACCAGGGTGTTCAGCAGTAACGGCGGCAGGGAAAAGTTGTATACCAGGTGGGCCTCGTTGGCATTGCCGAAATAGGAAATGTTTTCCACGTTCGGAATATTGGTTTCCGTGATGATGATGGTGCCCGGGCTGTAGTACTCCACC
>Ga0181588_10000300_pt1 | contig 44022 bp, 38 predicted proteins | sample 071ome_26_FD_148607 | JGI IMG/M metagenome (GOLD analysis project Ga0181588, IMG submission 148607) | Coastal salt marsh microbial communities from the Groves Creek Marsh, Skidaway Island, Georgia - 071409BT metaG (spades assembly) | ecosystem: Environmental > Aquatic > Marine > Intertidal zone...
GCGTCCCTCATCCGCACACGGGTGAAACCGTCAAGGCGTTCGTCGTCGCCGAAGAGGGTCAGGAGGTGGAGGAGGACGATCTGATCAGCTGGTGTGCGGCCGAGTTGGCCCGCTACAAGTGCCCGACGAAGATCGATCTCATCGACGAGATCCCGCGGGGGCTGGGCGGCAAGATCCAACGCAGGCAACTGCTCGACGGTTGATGTACGCCGTCGAGCGTCTCATCGATGCGCCGATCATCGACGCGTCGACAGATCGGTCGATCGGTCACAACATCCAGGGCCCGTCACTGATCCGGGTCCCAGACTGGGTTGCGAACCCGTTGGGTCGTTACTACCTCTACTTCGCCGATCACAAGGGATCGTTCATCCGTCTTGCCCATGCAGATGCCCTCCATGGACCGTGGACGGTCCACCGGCCCGGGACCCTGCATCTGGCCGAATCCTGCTTCCCGAGCGAAAACCTCGAGGTGGACGACGAGATGTACGAGACGTTCCGCTCGGCGGTCGAGACGCAGCTCGGCGATCAGATGCCGAACGAACTGAGGGAGGATCTCGTCGTCGCCCACATTGCGTCACCCGATGTTCATGTCGACGACAAGCGACGAGAGATCGTCATGTACTTCCACGGATTGGAAGCCGTCGGCCATCAGGTCACCCGCCGAGCGACATCAGTGGACGGGTTGCACTTCGCAGCGCAGCCAGACGTGCTGGGGCCCTCCTATTTTCGCTGTTTTCGCCACGATGGATGGTGGTACTGCCTCGCAATGCCTGGCAGGTTCCTTCGATCGCGCGACGGCCGTACTGCTTTCGAGTCAGGGCCAACCCTGTTTTGTCCATCGATGCGTCACTCGGCGGTTCGGTTGATCGGCGATGTACTCGAGGTCTTCTGGACGCGGGTTGGCGATGCGCCGGAGCGCATCCTGCGCAGCACGGTCGAGCTCGGCCGGGACTGGCATACGTGGTCGGCGTCCGAGTCGGTCGAGGTCCTCAGACCCGAGCGGCCGTGGGAGGGCGTACACGAACCCCTGACACCCTCACGACGGGGTGCGATCACAGTGGCAGCGAATCAGCTGCGTGATCCGTGCGTGTTCGAAGAGGAGGGACGGATGTTCCTGTTGTACGCCGTGGCCGGTGAGTCCGGTATCGGTATCGCCGAACTGACTGCCGGCGTCTGACTGGGCCGAGGTTGACGCTCGTGAAGGAGAGGCTTGTGAAATTGTGATTTACCTTGTGAATGGGTGCACAAGTTCGTACCGTTTGCCCATGAACTCCATCGGTCGCATCCCCGACGCCACCGTGGCCCGGCTTCCGCTGTACCTGCGGGGTCTCGATGCGTTCCCGGTCGGTGGTGCAGCGACCGTTTCTTCCGAGGAGTTGGCCGCGCTTGCAGGTGTGAACGCGGCAAAGGTTCGCAAGGATCTCTCCTACCTCGGTACCTACGGGACCCGTGGGGTCGGCTACGACGCCGACTTCTTGCGGTTCGAGATCAGCCGTGCGTTGGGTGTTGCCAACACGTGGCCCATTGTGGTCTGCGGAATGGGCAACCTCGGTCGGGCCCTCGCCAACCACAGCGGCTTCGCCGAGCGAGGCTTCCCTGTCGTAGCCGCCATCGACACCGACCCCGACAAGATCGGCGTCGAGATCGACGGTATTGCGGTGTATGGGCCCTCTGCGTTGGCCTCGGTCGTTGCGAAGCACGACGTTGCAGTGGGCATCATCGCAACCCCACCCGAGGCGGCACAGGGAACAGCCGACCGGCTCGTCGACGCCGGGATCACGTCGATCATGAGCTTTGCTCCCATCGTCCTCACCGTTCCCGACGGCGTCGACCTTCGAGCCGTCGATCTCGCGACCGAGCTCCAGATCCTTGGCTTCCACCTGCACCGCTCCCGGCTCGTCGGCGGTGCCGACGTCTCCGGGGACCGCGAGCGAGATCTGTTGGTCGGGGAAGGACCGGTGTGACGGTCGTCCCCGACTCACGTTTGGCCGGCGTCAGCCGATACCGTTCAGGGGTGGCTGCGGCCATCTTCTGTCCGTCCAGCGTCCTGCTCACCACCTGAGGTTCCCCGCTCGTGTCGATCGTCGCCATCGGTTGCAACCACCGGTCGACTCCGCTCGCCGTGCTCGAGCGGATGACGATCGCGGCCGACGACATCCCGAAGGCACTTTCCGATCTTGGGGCGGCCGACAATTTGTCCGAAGTCGTTGTGCTCTCGACCTGCAACCGTGTCGAGATTTACGCCAATGCCGAGCGGTTCCATGGCGGATACCAAGACATCCGAGAGTTCATCGGCCGCTATGCCGGCCTTGCTCCAGAAGACATCGCCGACCACCTCTACGCATTGCACGACGCCGAGGCAGTACGTCACCTCTTCTCGGTCACGGCCGGACTCGACTCGGCGGTTGTCGGTGAGCATGAGATCCTCGGCCAAGTTCGCACCGCCTGGGAGCAGTCCTCCGAACACGGCACCATCGGCTCGGTTCTGGGGCCGCTGTTTCGTCATGCACTCGAGACCGGGAAGCGGGCCCGAACCGACACCGCAATCGGTCGGGGTATCGCCTCGGTCTCTCAGGCTGCAGTCGCCCTCGCGTCGGCCCATCTCGACGGGCTCGGTGGTCGACCCGTGCTCGTGCTCGGCGCCGGCGAGATGGCGGAAGGCACGGTCAAGTCGCTCGCCGCAGCCGGCACGTCGGACATCTTCGTGGCCAACCGCACCTGGGAGAATGCTGTACGGCTCGCCGAGGTGTGCGGTGGAACCGCCGTCGGTCTCGATCACGTCCCCGACGCACTGGTGGCGGTCGAGATGCTCGTCACCACCACGGGGGCGCAGGACATCATTCTCGATCACGTCGACATCGCTGACGTGATCGGCCGCCGAGCTGGGCGTGAGCTCGTCATCGTCGACGTCGCCGTTCCTCGTGATGTCGATCCGGCCGCTGCCGATCTCGACGGTGTCACCCTGCTCGACATGGACGACATCGGCGCGTTCGTCGATCAGCAGATGGTCACTCGCACCCGGGTCATCGGCAATGTCGAGACGATCGTCGACGAGGAGGTTGCGCGCTTCCAGGCCGTCACCTCGGCTCGCGAGGTTGCTCCTCTGGTGTCGCAACTGCGAAGCCGAGGCTCGGAGATCGCAGACGCCGAACTGAGCCGATTCGCCGCCAAGTTCGCCGATCTGGAGGATGCCGAACGTGAGGCGGTCGAGGCGTTGGCGCGAGGCATCGTCAACAAGCTGCTGCACGAGCCGACCGTTCGGCTCAAGGATGCCGCCGGGCGCGCCCGCGGTGATCGTCTGGCCGAGTCGCTGCGCGACCTCTTCGATCTCTGACGCCGGTGCCTGATCTGCGAGCCGCCACCCGGGGCAGCCCGCTGGCGCTGTGGCAGACCCGCCACGTGGCTGCGTTACTCGGGCGTGGTGTCGAGGAAGTCGTGGTGTCGACCGTCGGCGATCGCAACACCGACGTGCCGATTCACTCGATGGGCGGCAAGGGAGTGTTCGTCAAGGAAGTCCAGGCTGCCGTGCTCGACGGCCGCGCCGACTTCGCCGTCCACTCGGCGAAGGACCTTCCGGCCGTGACGCCCGACGGCCTCGTTCTCGTTGCCGTGCCCACTCGCGCCGATGCTCGCGATGCGCTCGTCGGGTCATCCTGGGCCGACCTTCCGCTCGGAGCTCACGTCGCCACCGGCTCGGTGAGACGACGCGCCCAGATGGCGTGGCATCGGCCGGACCTCGTGTTCTCAGAACTCCGCGGCAACATCCAGACGCGGCTCGGCAAGCTCGAGTCCGAAGGGTTCGATGCCATCGTGATGGCTGCCGCCGCCATCGATCGGCTCGAGCTCGTGATCACGAGCACCGTCGACCGGCTCGAGCCGTCGGTCATCGTGCCGCAGGTCGCACAGGGCGCACTGGCGATCGAGTGCCGCTCCGACGATGTCGACACCATCGCAACGCTGGTTGCGGTCGAGGATGCCGCCGCCCGTCGTGTGGTCGACGCCGAGCGGGCATTCCTTTCCGAACTTGGTGGTGACTGCGAACTGCCGGCGGGCGCAAACGCCTACCGCACCGCCGACGGTGACTTGGCGATGGTCGGTGTGCTCTCGTCGCTCGACGGACGCAGACTTCTTCGCGAAGCGCGCGTCGGCGACGATCCCGAGCGCCTCGGCCGGAGCATCGCCCGCTACCTTCTCGACGACCTCGGGGGGCGCAGCCTGTTGGAGAACACCCCGTGACCGAAGGTCGACTCGACCGGCTGCGGGTCGTCGTGACTCGTCCCCGCGAGCAGGCTGCGCCACTCGTCAGCGCGCTCGAGACGCTCGGCGCCGACGTCGTACTGGTGCCGACGATCCGGATCGACGACCCGCCCGATGGTGGACTGGCGCTGCGGGCCGGACTTCGAGCGCTCGGCGCCGACGATTGGGTTGTGATCACGAGCCCGAACGGCGCAACCAGGGTTGGTCGGATCGTGGCCGAGACCCCCCTGGCCGCCGGCGTCAACGTGGCGGTGATCGGTTCGGGCACCAAGGCACGAGCGGAGGCCGAGGGACTCACCGTCGATCTCGTGCCCGACGAGGCGATCGCCGAGGGGTTGGCTGCCCGCTTCCCTGCCCGTCCGTCGACCGGTGGCCGGGTGCTGCTCGCCCGCGCCGAGGTCGCTCGCGAGACCCTGCCGCTCCAACTGACGTTCATGGGATGGAATGTCGATGACGTCGTCGCCTATCGGACGGTGCCCGTCGACATCGACGAGGACGCAAAGTCGGCGTGTCGCTCGGCCGACGCAGTCATCTTCACGTCCGGCTCGACGGTGGAGAGCCTCGTCACCGCAGTGGGGCTCGAGGGTCTCCCACCGACCGTGTTCACGATCGGACCGGCCACCGCCGAGGTCGCCACAAATCTCGGGGTCGGCGTCGACGTCGTCGCAGCCGAACACTCCATCCCGGGTCTCGTCGACGCGATGCGGGCTCATTACGCCAACCGGCCCTACGTCCACGCCGAGGACCCCGCAAGCATCGATGCCCAGCGGTGTCTGCAGCACTACGTCGCCGAGGTCGCGGGGCGCCTCGACGGCGCAGTCGATCTCGAGGCCCTCCCGATCTCCGATGCTGACGGTGTGATGCCCCCGAACCGTCGGTTTCTCGTCGCCCGGCTGGATGGACGAGCGGTTGGCTGTGGCGGCCTCGACCGAACGGCGCCCGACACGGCCGCCATCGAGCACCTGTGGGTGTCGACCGATGTTCGCCGTCGTGGAATCGGTCGAGCGCTGCTCGAGCACCTGATCGTCGAGGCGCGTCGACTCGAGTGTCGATGGGTTCGAGTCAACGCCGATCCGACCTTCACCGAGGCGATCTCCTTCCTGCGGTCGGCTGGGTTCGTCGACGAGTCGGCCTTCGACGACCAGCATGATCCGCAGCGCCGGTTCACGCTCCACCTCGACTGACGCGAGAATCTCGACATGCAACCAGCGGCCGTCATCTTCGACTTCGACGGGACCATTGCCGATACCGAGTGGCCCGTGTACGAGGCCGCCCGGATCGCCCATCACCACCATGGGTTGGCACTCCCGGTGGAGGAGTGGGTGAAGATCGTCGGGGCGGCCGACAACCCGACGCTCGAGGACCGTTTGAAGCGTGAGCTCGGGCGCGACCCTGACCCCGAGGCGATCGAACAGGCGAAGAGCCTCCATGCCGAGGCTCGAGAACGGGTGCCTGTTCTCCCCGGGGTGTGTGACGTGATCGGCGCAGTCAAGGCTGCGGCGCGGGCCCTTTCCATCGCAAGCAGCTCACCGATCGGATGGGTCGAGGGGCATCTGGAGCGCCTGGGTCTGCTCGAGCACTTCGATGCGCTCAGCACCCGCGATCAGGTCGATCGGGGCAAGCCGGCTCCCGATCTCTTCCTCCTGGCTGCCGCCAAGCTCGACGTCGACCCGGGCGAGGTCATTGTGATCGAGGACTCCAAGAACGGTGCGATCGCTGCGAAAGCGGCGGGGATGACATGCATCGTCGTCCCCAACAGCATCACGAGGCACGACATCCCCAGAGAGGCCGACATGGTGCTCGACTCGCTGATCGACTTCCCCTACGCCGACTTCGGACTCGAGGCGCCCCGCTGATGGTCGAGATCGACGGCCCTCGCCTGCTGCGGTCCCTTCGGGAGCTTCGCACCTTCGGAGCCACCGGCTCGGGTGTGGTTCGGCCCACCTTCTCCGACGTCGACATGACGGCCCGTCGCTGGCTCGTCGCACAGATGTCCGAGGCCGGTCTCGAGGCCAGCATCGACGGCATCGGAAACGTGATCGGCCGCTCACCCAACCCGGGCCCTGCGGTGGTGCTCGGGTCGCACTCCGACACCCAACCCGAGGGCGGTTGGCTCGACGGCGCCATGGGTGTCATGTACGGCATCGAGGTCGCCCGGTCACTGCTCGCCGATCCGGCAACCGCGCATCTGGCCGTCGACGTCGCAGCCTGGGCCGACGAAGAGGGCACGTATGCGTCGGCACTCGGAAGTCACTCCTTCGTCGGTGAGTTGACCGACGCCTCTCTGGCGGCAACCAATGCCGACGGCGAGAGCGTGGCCAGTGCGTTGAACCGGGTCGGTCTCGCCGGGGTCGATCCGATCTGTCTCGAACCCGATCGCCATGTCGCCTACCTCGAAGCCCATATCGAGCAGGGTCCGCATCTCGAGGCGTCGGGCAACCGCATCGGAGTGGTCACCGGCATCGTTGGGATCTCCGGCGCGACGGTGCGGTTTCGCGGTGAACAGAACCATGCGGGCACGACCCCGATGTCGATGCGAAAGGATGCCGCAGCATCGCTGTTCGAGTTCGGCGTGCGCTTCCGGTCGCGCTTCGCAACCGTTGCCGGCCCTGCCTCGGTCTGGACGATCGGCAACCTCGGGGTGCACCCGGGGGCAGACAGCATCGTGGCGGGGGAGGCATGGTGTCGGGTGCAGTATCGCGACGCGTCGGTGCAGGTGATGGATCGGTTCGCCGACACCCTGACGGCGCTCGTCGCTGAACTCGACGACGAGGGCCCATGCCGAGTCACGGTCGAGACCGGCGACCGCGGGATGGTCCCGGTGACGATGGACCCGGCGATCGTCGCCGTTCTCGGCTCGGCTGCCGAACGACGTGTGCCTGGGGCCTGGGTCGAAATGCCGAGCGGTGCGGGCCACGACGCCAACACGTTCGCCCCCCATCTCCCCACCGGCATGCTGTTCATCCCCAGCATCGGCGGAGTGAGTCATGATTTCGCCGAGGACTCCCATGACGACGACATCGTCCTCGGCTGCCGCGTTTTCGCCGACGCCGTCGAGGCCTATCTCACCTCGTTGTGAACGAGCGATCCCACGGATTGCGGGGCCGCCGTGGGCCTCGCACTTCGTCGGTGGGTAGCCTCACGACGTGACCTTTCCGCAGCGCCGGCTTCGTCGGCTCCGTCGAACCGAGGCCCTTCGTCGCATGGTCCGCGAGAGTCGGCTGCACCCCGATGACCTGATCGCGCCGCTCTTCGTGAAGGAGGGCGCCGATGCGCCGGTCCCGATCGCGTCACTCCCCGGCCAGTTCCAACACACCCGCGACTCGCTTCGCCAAGAGGTTCGCGAGATCAAAGACCTCGGTGTCCCCGCTGTCGTCCTGTTCGGTGTGCCCAAGCACAAGGATCCTGAAGGCTCTGAGGCGTGGAACCCCGACGGCATCGTCCAGCTCGCCATTCAGGACCTGAAGGACGACCACGGTGACGAGCTGGTTGTGATCGCCGATCTGTGTGTCGACGAGTACACCAGCCACGGGCACTGTGGCGTGCTCGACGCCTACGGCCAACCCGACAACGATGCCACCCTCGAGCTCTACGAGCAGATCGCGGTCGCCCAGGCGACTGCGGGGGCCGACATCTGTGCGCCGAGCGGGATGATGGACGGTCAGGTGTTCGCCATTCGCGAAGCCCTCGATGATGCGGGATTCGATCAGGTCGCGATCTTGGCCTATGCCGCCAAGTTCGCCACGGCGCTCTACGGCCCCTTTCGCGACGCCGTCGATGTCACCATCGAAGGCGGTGGGAACCGCAAGGGCTACCAACAAGACGTCGCAAATACCCGCGAGGCGATGGAAGAGATCCGAGAAGACATCGGCGAAGGCGCCGACATGGTCATGATCAAGCCGGCGATGCCGTACCTCGACCTCATCGCCCGGGCTCGACAGGAACTCGACGTGCCGATCGCCGCCTACCACGTGAGTGGTGAGTACGCGATGGTGCATGCTGCGGCACAGAACGGCTGGCTCGAACTCGAAGCTGTTGCGTTCGAGCACGTCGGTGCCATCAAACGGGCCGGTGCCGACCTCGTCCTGACCTATTTCTCTCGGCTGATCGCCCAAGGGCTCCAGTGAGCAGCAACGAGTCACTCTTCGAACGGGGTCAGGCCGTCATCCCTGGTGGTGTCAACTCACCGGTTCGAGCCTTCGGCTCCGTCGGCGGCACGCCGTACTTCGTGGAGCGCGCCGAGGGGCCCTTCGTCTTCGATGTCGAGGGCAGGCGTTACATCGACTACGTCCAGAGCTACGGCCCGAGCATCCTCGGTCATGCCCACCCGGCGATCCTGGCCGCCATCAACGACGCCGCCTCGCGCGGCACCAGCTACGGCGCTCCGACCGAGAACGAGGTTCGAATCGCCGAAGAGATGTGCGACCGCGTGGCCGGGATGGAGATGGTGCGGCTGGTGTCGAGCGGCACCGAGGCGGCGATGAGTGCCATCCGCCTTGCGCGGGGTGCGACCGGTCGCGACAAGATCGTGAAGTTCGCTGGCAACTATCACGGTCACACCGACTCACTGCTGGTCGCTGGCGGCTCCGGTGTGGCGCAACAGGGTCTCAAGGGCTCAGAGGGTGTCACGTCCGGCGCGATCGCCGACACCATCGTGGCGCCGTACAACGTGATACCTGAACTCGACGAGTCGATCGCTGTTGTCTGTGTCGAACCGGTGGCAGCCAACATGGGTCTGGTCGCGCCGGCAGCTGGGTTTCTCGAGGGTCTTCGTGCTGCATGCGACCGTGTCGGTGCGCTGCTGTTGTTCGACGAGGTCATCACCGGTTTTCGACTCTGCCGGGGTGGCTCGGCCGAGTGGTTCGGTGTCCAGCCCGACGTCTGGTGTTTCGGCAAGGTCATCGGGGGCGGACTACCGATGGGCGCATTCGGTGCCAGCCGAACGGTCATGAGCAACCTGGCTCCGCTCGGCGGCGTGTACCAGGCCGGAACACTGTCGGGGAACCCGCTGGCGACCGCCGCCGGGCTCGCGGCACTGAGTCACCTCACCATCGAGGCCTACGAGCAGCTCACCGAGATCGCCACTCGGCTCCAGCAGGGGATGCTCGATGCGTTTGCGACGGCCGGAGTCAGCGCAGTGGTGCCGAGAGTCGGACCGCTGCTGGGGCTCTTCTTCACCGACACCGAGCCACACGACTTCGACTCTGCCAAGGCTGCGGCCGACAACGGCATGTACCCGCGATTCTTCCACGGGATGCTCGACCGGGGCATCGCGCTCGCTCCCGGTGCCTATGAGGCCATCTTCCCGTCCCTTGCGCACGGTCCGACCGAGATCGATGCCACGATCGAGGCGGTCGCCGAAGTGGCCGCAACCCTCTGAGCGACGAGATGTCCAAGAACCGGATGCTGATCGTTGGGTGCGGTGTGGTGGCGGCGGTCGTCGTCGCTGCGTGGTTCGTCGTGTTCGGCGGTGACACCCCCGATGCCGTGGATGTTGCTGCCGCCGACGCGCAACTCGACGAAGTGCTCGGCGCCACCGACGTCATCGGCGCAGCACCGTTCGACGGTGAGGTCGACGGTGTATGGATCATCGACGACGAGATCGGAGAGTTCGACTTCGAGACGGCGAGCGGCAGTTTCGCCGGCTTTCGGGTCGATGAGGAGCTGACGGTGGGGTCGGTCGTCGCAGTCGGCCGCTCCGGTGGCGTGACTGGATCGCTGACGATCGAGGCCGGCCAGCTGGTCGCCACCGAAGTCATCGTCGACATGAACGCGATCGTGTCGAACGACAGCCGCCGCGAGGGTGCGATCCGCCGGGCTGTCGGTGCGTCGACCAACCCGACTGCGAGCTTCGTGCTCGACGACCCGGTCGATCTGCCGGACGGACTCGCCAACGGCGAGGTCATCCGCGTCGAGATCTCGGGACAACTCACGGTCAACGGGGTGACCAACCCCACGAAACTTGTGATCGACGCAGTGGTGCGCGACGACGGGTACGGCGTCATCACCGGGTCGACGGACATCGTGTTCGACGAGTTCGGCGTGACGCCACCGAGTGCCCCGATCGTCGTGTCGGTCGACGACACCGGCATCATCGAATTCCAGTTGGTGGTCGCCAGGGGCTGATCCATCCCGACGAGGTCCGGTCGAGTTCCAACTAGTCTCCGGCGATGGTGAGCTCGAGTGCGGTGCGGCGACTCCGGGCCGAGGCTCCGATCACGTCGGCGATCGCCCTTGCTGTTGCGTTCGCCCTGGTTCTGCTCGCTTCTGGGCCGATCGTTGCCGACGCCGTCTCGACGAGTTCGCTGCGGCGATCGTTGGCCGATGCCGGAACGGCCGAAACGGGGATCGTCATCGATGGTCGACTCTGGCTCGACGAGGTCGAGGATGCCGACGCACTGGTCCGACGGGCGGTTGCGGCGGCCTTCGCCGAGGTCGACGCCGAGGTGGTGCAGTCCGTGCACGTCTCGGCAAGCTACGCCCTTCCCGATCAACCGAGCGTGAACCGCACCGACCTTGTGCGAGTCGGCTGGGTCGAGGAAATCGAGGAGCATGTCGCCGTCACCGATGGGCGGTTGCCGTCGGACCTCTCTCCCGCAGGGACGATCGAGGTGGCGGTGGACGCAACAGCGGCTGAGCTGTTGGGACTCGAGTTGGGTGCGACGGTGCCGCTGATGCCTCGAACGCCGATGGTGGAGAATCTCCGCGTCCTGATCGTCGGCCTCATCCGTCCCCACGATCGATTCTCAGACTTCTGGCACGGGCGAGAGCGCCTCCTCGAGCCGATAACGGTCACCTCAGCGTTTCGAACTGCGAATCTGCTGACCTCCCGGGATGCGATGGTCGGTGAGCTCGCAGTCCGGCCTGACGTCAGTTGGCTGGTCGTTCCGAAACTCGGTGACATCGAACTCGACGAGGTCGCTCCGCTCCGACGTCGTGTCATGGACCTGGAGAGCCGGATCAATGGTGGGCTGTTCGATCCAGACGTCAGCGTGTCACCGGTGATCAGCGTCGAGACGAGCCTCCCCGACCTGCTTGTCGGCGAGGACCGCACGCTCGCTGTGTCCCGTGCGGTGATCTTCGCAACGGTCGCACAACTTGCCGCGCTCGCAGCGTTCACGTTGACCCTTGTGGCAGGGCTCGGCGTCGACGGTCGACGCTCCCGGTCGGTGATGCTTCGGGCACGCGGGGCGAGCCCTGGTCAACTCACGCGGGAAGCTGTGATCGACGCCGTCGTCATCGTCGTTCCTCTCGCACTCATCGCTCCACTCCTGGCGACCGAGATCGTTGGATGGTTCGACGAGTTCGGTCCGCTTGCATCGATCGACCTCGAACTGAAGCCCCGTCCTGTTGCAGCAGCGTGGTGGACGACTGCTGGTGCGGCAGCGGTCACCATCGGGTTGCTCGTCGCTCCGGTGGCACGCGCTGCGTTCGTCGCCGCTGCAGAGGGCGCTGTGTCTCGCCCACGGATGGTCGGACCGGTGCAACGTTCGGGTCTCGACCTTGCGATTCTTGCGGCGGCGACGTTTGCCTACTGGCAACTGAGGGTCTTGGGCGACGACCAGATCGACGACCTTCGTGGTCGTCTCGGGGTCGATCCGTTGGTGGCCCTTGCTCCGATGTTCGGCATCATCGCAGGTGCGTTGCTGGTGCTGCGGTTCCTTCCCGTCCTGGCACGATTGGCCGAGCGCGCTGTCGGCGCACGACGGGGGCTGGTCGGTGCGCTGACGGTGTGGCAACTCGCACGTCGTCCCGACCGCTTCATGCGTACGACGTTGCTCGTCACGATGGCTGTGGCGATCGGGTCCTTCACCGCCGTGTACGGGTCGACGTGGACAGCGTCTCAGCGAGCCCGCGCCGAACATGAGGTGGCAGCGGACATCCGGGTCGAGCCGAATCGGCGCATTGGTGATGCTGTCGGCCCGCTCCAGCTCACGTCTGTGCTGTCGTCGGTCACCGGGGTCGAGACGGTCATGGCGGTGGTCGAGCTCCCGAGTTCGTTGCCAGGGGACGAGCCGGACGGCCGACTGATGGCGCTCGAGGTCGATGCAATCGCCGCGCTCAACGCCGGTATCGATCCGGCCGTTGTCGCAGCCATTGCCGAACTGCGGGCCCATCGGCCCGAGATCCGCGCGGTGGAGTTGCCCGGTACCCCGGTCGAGCTGGTGATTCCCGTCTCGGTCACCGAGGTCGACCGCTTCGGACAGCCGGTGATCCCGAGCGTCGATGCGGCATCGGTTTCGCCATTGGCCGGGGCGTTGGCGGTCACGGTGCAGGACGGTGACGGCATGTTCCACGTGCTGTCCGCCGGGGCGTTGGCAGTCGACGATGCGCAGCGTTCGATTCCGTTGGCGACTTCCCACGTCGGTTCGACCGCCCTTCCCCGACCGCCGATCCGGATCGTCGACGTCCAACTCGAAACCGTCACCCAGGGTGCGATCGGTCGCTTTGTCGATGTCTCGCTCGGACCCGTCGATGTGGTCGATGTTGACGGCTCCGTCACGACGATCGGGTTTTCCGATCTGGTGTTAGCACTCGACACTGAGCGGTACGGTTTCTTGGCCAGCCCGGCGTCAGCCACCGTGACGACGTCCGACAGCGGATCGCTGCGAATCGCAGCAGCCACCGGCTCGTCGTTGTCGGCAGTTCGGGTGATTCATACCGTGGCCGATCCCCTGTTGCCCAGACGCGCTCCTGTTGCGGGCCTGGCCGATCGGCGCTGGGCTACTGGCGTCGGCGTCTCGGTCGGTGACGTGGTCGACATTCGTACCGATCGGATCGACGACGTCCGGGTCGAAGTCGTAGGTCTGGTCGATGCAGTGCCGGGAGTCGATCCGGCCGCAATGCCGGCTGTGCTCGTTGATTTGCCGAGCCTGCAGTGGCACGAACGCACACCCGGCCGTGCGAGTCGCGACGCCTCGCAGTACTGGTTGGGAACCGAGAGGACCACCGATCTTGGCGCTGAGTCGTTCTTGCGTCCACCGGTGGAGGCCGTCGACGTCACCGTGTTGGACGATCGACGGAGCGAACTGATCGCCAACCCACCGGCGCTCGGTTCGCTCGGCGTTCTCGGTGCTGGCTTTCTTGCGTCGGTCGTGCTTGCGGTGACTGCACTGGTCCTCGCCGCCATCGTGTCGGTGCGGGAGCGTGCGGCGAACATCGCGGTGCTCGAGGCGCTCGGGTTGAGCCGAGCGAAGCGAAGGCGATGGCTCCTGTCCGAACAGACGTGCATCGTGCTCTTCGGTGTGGTTGCCGGCATCGGAATCGGCCTGGGGCTTGCGCAACTCGTCCTCCCCGTGACGTCGCTCGCCCAAGACGGAGGATCGATGTATCCGGATGTCGTGATGGTGACTCCCTGGCCCCAGGTGGCTGTTCTTGCAACTGGTGTCGGTTCGGCGGCGCTCATCGCAGTCGGAGCGGCACTGGGATTCCTGATGCAGGGACGTTCGGTGAAGGCCCACCGGCCGGGAGCCGAGCGGTGATGTTCACGCTGCCGGGACGGCTCGGTGTGCACGTTTGGCTGCGCCAACTTGCCGATGCCCGTCGAGTTGGTGTCGTCATCGCAAGCGTCGTGTTGATCGGTGGCGTGTTCGTTGCTGCAGGCCCCGCAGTGTTGGAGGTCGCAGCGGTCGACGATGTGCGCAACACGCTCTCCGAGGCCAGCCCTGATGAGCGAAACATCCGTTTCGCCGATCGACGCGAGATCGGTGCCGGTGTTCCGCGTATGCCGTTCAGCAACATCGAGTGGACGGGCGGACAGCTCCGCGACGAGTACATTCCGCCATCGGTCCTGGAGCTCGTCTCCGATGAGCAGTGGATCTTCGACACACCGCAGTTCCTCGTATCGACCTACCCGGACGAGGTTTCGGCGCGCTACCCGCCAACGTTCCGGTTCCGCCAGCAGAGCGATGTCGACGATCACCTGACCCTCGTCGAGGGATCGCTTCCGACCGAGCGCGAGCCGGAGACTCGTCTCGAGGGTGAGGAATGTCCCGAAGGTGTTCCGGAGCCGGACCTGTTCGAGGCCACCGAAGGTGAGGATTGTCGGGTTGTCGCCCTACCGGTGTTCGAAACGGCGATCACGTCGGTCACTGCAGACGAGCTCGGACTCGCGCTCGGTAGCCGAATCGTCGACCTTGGCGGGCGTCGCGTTGCCGTCGACGGTGTTCCGCTCACGGTCGGGGACCGGTTCATGCTCCGGCCTGACTGGACCCAATTGGGATTTCGGACGTCGCACGGAGACATCGGTGAGCTTCGAATCATCGTCGAGGTGTCGGGCCTGATCGAACTCTCACCGCGCAGCGACGAGTTCTGGTTCGGCGACGTTCTGCTGCATCGACCCCGGGTCAGGGAGAACAACGACTTCGAGTTCGTCTTCGCGGCCGGACTCCTGGGCCCCTCGCAATATCGGTCATTGCGAGCAACGGCTCCCGGTACCGGCCTCGACTTCTCGTGGCGATTTCTGATCGATCCCGAGCTCGTCGAGGACACGAACGCCGAAGAGCTTGTCACCGATCTGCAGCGCATTGCGCCACCCGACGCACGTGTCGTCACTCAGCTACCAGACCTGCTCCAGGATCATCTTGCCCAGCGCCGTCTGACCCTGCAGGTCTGGTCGATGGTTGCCGTGGCGTTCGTCGCAGCTGTCGTGGCGGCCATTGCGACCCTTGCGCGCGCCGAGGCCGTTCGGCGTTCGAGCGTCGACGCCTTGCAGGTCGCACGCGGTGCGTCGCGAGTCCAACGCTTGGTCACCGACGCGATGACGGCAGCTGCCGTCGTGGTAGCCCCCACCGGGGTCGGTGTCCTCGTCGCCCTCGTCGTCTTCCCAACGGCCGATCACAGCGTCTCGATGGTTGCGGCGGTCGGCTTCGCGTCGCTCGGTTCGGCGGCATTCGTGCTTGCCCGCTGGGTCCGCCCGCCACGTCCGCCACTCCGTCAGGTCCTGATCCGGGTCGCCCTCACCGGGTTGGCACTTGCCGTCGTCGTGTTGCTGCGGCGGCGACAGACGGGGGTGGGTGACGCGGTCGACGGTGATCTCGATCCGACATTGATGCTTGCACCGCTCCTGTTGATCGCCATGGTGGCGATGGTCGGAACCGATCTTCTGGGCCCCATTTCCCGCCTGTCCGTACGACCATTGCGTCGCTCACAAGGTGCGGTGTGGTTCGTCGGACTGCGTCGAGTGATCACCAACGTCGGAACCATGCGCGGGCCGTTGATGGCCGTTGTGATGGCAACGGCGTTGTCGGTCGTCGCTGTTGTGTTTGCGTCATCGATCGAGAGTGCACAACACGCCGCAGCTCGCCAACACATCGGTGCAGAAGCAAGAATTGCGTCGACGCTGCCCCAGATTCCTCTCCCGCGCGACCTCGTCGAAGACATCACCGTGCTCGACGAAGAGGCGGTGTTCGGTGTGTCGCTTTCGTCCCAGTGGTTCGAAGGCATGCGTGGCCAATTCGCAGCAGATCTCGTCGCACTCGACGGGTTGTCCCCACCGGGACTTGACGGAGAACCACTGGAGGTGGAACTCGTCGGCCCGTGGAAGGGAGTTCGGTTACCCGATCTTGGGGAGCCGTTCGTTCTCGAGTTGAACGAATTCGTCGTGCCGATGGTGGCAACAAGCCGGAGTGCGCAGCGAGAAGGCATTCGAGGCGGGGTCTCAGCCGTTGTGGTCGACCGCGCTGCCTTTGCCGAAGCAACCAGCGCTCAGCAGGCATCACCCGACTTCGTGCTGGTCGATGATCAGGAACTGATCGGCGCCCTTGCCGGTGCGTTCGGCAGCCGTCCGGCGGTTGTTCTCTCGACTCGCGCTGCTGCGTTCGATGAACTGGCCGATGACCCGCTGTCGACGTGGACCAGACGGGGACTGAGATTCGTTGCCGCCGGCGGCGTGGTGTTGGCGATGGTTGCCTCGATCGCTGCGACCGCAGTGCATGGCCGAGACCGTCGGCGTGATCTTGGCCTCGTGGTGATCCTCGGTGGAACCCGTCGTACGTCGGCCCAGATGGCATGCGCCGAGTTGGTACCGACCTTCGCCGGGGCGGCGATGCTCGGTGTGAGCGGTGGGGTGGTTGCGGTGCAGGTTCTCGGCCCCAGCCTGAGCCTCGAGGCCTTCTCCGATGGCACGGTTTCTGCCGGTATCGACGTCGCGTGGGGGGCGTTGGCACTGATTGTGCTCGGAATCGCTGCCGCCCTCGCCGCTGCTGTCGCGTCAGCGATCCACACGATCCGCCGCCTCGATCACGCCATGATGTTGCGAGAAAGGAACGGCTGATGACCCAACCGCTGCACGATGACGCGCTCGAGCGCCGAGCCCGCGATGCCGAGCATGCGGCGTTCGGCGGTGAGGCCGTGATCGTCTGCGACAACCTGGTCAAGATCTACCAGCACGAAGACATCGAAGTCATTGCGCTGCAGGGTCTCGATCTCGTCGTGCAGCAGGGCGAATTCGTGGCGATCGTCGGGGCCTCTGGTAGTGGCAAGTCGACGCTGCTGGGTGTCCTCGCCGGGCTCGTGAGCCCGACTGCAGGCGCAGCACGGGTCGGCGGCCACAACCTGGTGGACATGTCGGTGCGGGAACGAACGCGCTTTCGTCGCCACGAGGTCGGGTTCGTCTGGCAGCAGACTGCCAAGAACCTGGTCCCGTACCTCACCGCCGAGGAGAACGTCGAGTTGCCGATGCGTCTCAGCGGGCATCCTCGTGCGGGCCGTCGACGTCTCGCTCGTGGGTTGCTCGACCAGGTCGGGTTGGCCGATCGGTACGACCATCGGCCTGCGCAACTTTCCGGTGGCGAGCAGCAACGGGTAGCAATCGCCACCGCGCTCGCCAATCGGCCCCGCGTCCTCTTTGCCGATGAACCGACCGGTGAACTCGACTCCGAGACTGCCACCGAGGTCGTCGATGTGCTCTGGGAGATCAATCGACGAGACGGGGTGACGGTTGTCGTGGTGACCCATGATCAGACACTTGCGGCGCAGGCAGAGCGCACGGTGCTGATCCGCGATGGCCGAACGAGTTCTGAGACGGTGCAACGGTCCATGACATCCGCCGACGGATCGAAGCAGGTTGTGACCGAGGAGTTCGCAGTGCTCGATCGGGCCGGTCGTCTTCAGTTGCCAGGTGAGTACATCGATGCGCTCGACCTCGAGCAGCGTGTCCGACTCACTCTCGAATCCGACCGCGTGAACGTGTGGCCCGACAGGCCGGTCAGCGAAGCAGCATCTGACGCCTGGGCCCCGCCTGAGGATACGAGCCGATGACCACGCCCATTGTCGAAGCGAGAGCACTCTCGAAGCGCTATCCGACACCGGCAGGTGAGGTGGAAGCGGTCTGCGAGATCGACCTTGCACTCGATCTGGGTTCGTTTGCCGTGGTCAAGGGCCGCTCCGGGTCGGGCAAGACGACACTGCTCAACCTCTTGGGAGGACTCGACCGTCCCAGCTCCGGGTCGGTGCGGATCGGCGGTGTCGATCTCGCCGACCTCGCTGAACCCGAGCTTGCGGCTACCCGTCGTGCCGAGTTCGGCTTCATCTTCCAGGCCTTCGGCCTGCTGCCATCGCTCTCGGCCGCCGAAAACGTGGAACTACCCATGCGTCTCGAGCGAATTGATCCGGCCGAACGCATCGAACGGGCCCGAACGCTGCTCGAACTCGTGGGCCTCGGTCATCGTGCCGTCCATCGGCCCGGCGAACTGTCGGGTGGGGAACAGCAGCGAGTGGCGATTGCGCGGGCGTTGGCCAACCGCCCGCGGGTCCTGCTCGCCGACGAACCGACCGGGCAACTGGACTCCCGCACCGGGGGCGAGATCGTGGAGGTTCTTGCAGCGTTGGTCGAGACCCACGGGGTGGCTGCGTTGATCGCAACCCACGATGCGGTGCCGATCGCTCATGCCGATCGGGTGTTCACCCTGGCCGATGGACGGCTCTCGTCGGTGGACCAGGCTGACCTCTAGCGGCGCCGCATCGACCGGTACCGCTCGATGAGGGCGTTGGTGCTTGCATCGTGCGCAAGCTCGGGTGCTGCGTCGGCTGTGAGCTCGGGGATCATCGCCGTCGCAAGGCTTTTGCCAAGCTCGACCCCCCATTGATCGAAGCTGTTGATACCCCAGACGACGCCCTGGGTGAACACGTGGTGCTCGTACAGCGCAACGAGTTGACCGAGCAGCGACGGCGTGAGGGCGGGGGCCATGATGGTGGTCGACGGTCGGTTGCCGGGAAACGTCCGGTGCGACACGAGCGTCGGATCTGATTCGGTTTCGGCCACCTCGGCGGCGTTCTTGCCGAACGCAAGCGCTTCGCTCTGGGCGAGACAGTTCGCCACCAAGAGGTCGTGGTGAGCCTCGATGCCCACGAATGCACCATTGCGGTGATCAGGCGCGGCGAACACGATGAAGTCGGCCGGCACAACTGTTGTGCCTTGGTGGAGCAGCTGATGAAAGGAGTGTTGGCCATTGGTGCCCGGTTCCCCCCAGATGACTGGACCGGTCTCGTACGTCACGGGGTCGCCGTCGAGCCGGACCCGCTTGCCGTTGCTTTCCATGTCGAGTTGCTGGAGGTACGCCGGGAATCGGTGCAGGGCCTGCGAATAGGGGAGGATCACGCGACTCTGCAGTCCGCAGAACGTCCGATACCAGACGGCGATCAGTCCGAGCAGTGCGGGCACGTTCTCGGCGAGCGGTGCCGACGCGAAGTGTTCGTCGACGGTTCGAAACCCGGCGAGCATCTCGCGAAACCCGGCAGCACCGATTGCGATCATCAGGGAAAGCCCGATCGCCGAGTCGAGCGAGTATCGGCCTCCGACCCAATCCCAGAAGCCGAACATGTTGTCGGTGTCGATCCCGAAGCTCGTCACCTCGGCGGCGTTGGTCGACACCGCAACGAAGTGCGTCGCAACGGCCTCATCTCCCAAGGCATCGGTGAGCCAGGCCCGAGCCGAGCGTGCGTTGGCGAGGGTTTCCTGGGTCGTGAATGTCTTCGACGAGATCACGAAGAGCGTCGTGGCCGGATCGAGGTCGGCCAGGGTCGCAACCAGATCACTGCAGTCGACATTGCTGACGAAGCGGCACTCGAGCCGCGGGTGACGAAAGGCAGCGAGCGCTTCGTAGGCCATGACGGGCCCGAGATCTGATCCACCGATTCCAATGTTCACCACGGTGTCGACCGGGCGTCCCGTCGCACCGAGCCAGTCGCCGTTCCGGACCCGCTCGCTGAACGTGGCCATCCGGTCCAGCACCGCCCGCACGGCTGGCATGACGTCTTCGCCGTCGACCATGACGGCGGCGTCGAGGGGAGCTCGTAGTGCGGTGTGCAGCACGGCCCGATCCTCGGTCGTGTTGATGCGGTCCCCGCGCATCATGGCGGCGATCCTGGCGGTGAGTTCGGACTGCGCTGCGAGGGCAAGGAGGTCGTCGACGATGGCCGGCGTGAGCAAATGCTTCGACCAGTCGACTGTCATGTCGCCGCACGAGTGCGTCATCCGATCGACCCGGTCGGGGTCGGTGCCGAAGAGCTGGCGGAGGTCCAACCGCTCGACGGTCGCAGCGTGCTGTTCCAACGAGCGCCAAGCATGCGTCTTGGTGAGGTCCACCGTTCCAGTCTGGCGTTCACGAACCGTCGGCCCGGTGACCCATGGCCACCGACCCGTCCCGATCGGCCGACCGGGTCCGGGGTGTGACAAGCTCGTGTTCGTGCCACAGATCGCACTGACCGAGATCGAGTCGACCGTCGCCGTCGCACTCCAAGCCCACGGGGCGACGCCTGCGGTTGCTGCGTCGGTCGCCCGAGCGGTGCGGACGGCCGAGGCCAAGGGCAACAAGATCTGCGGCCTCTATTACGTCGAGTCGTACTGCCGACAGCTGGTGTCGGGTCGTGTGAACGGCACTGTCGAGCCGGTCGTCACCCATGCGAAGGCGGGTGCTGTGCGTGTCGACGCCCGGTTCGGCTTCGCTCAGCCCGCATTCTCGGCGGGATTCGACGAGGCGGTCGGTGCGGCGAAAGACGGCGGCGTGTGCGGGTACTCGATCGAACACAGCCACACGTGTACGTCGCTGGGCTACTTCACCGAGCAGTTCGCCGAAGCCGGTCTGATCGCCATCGGTGCCACCAATTCCACAGCGCGCGTTGCGCCCCCGGGGGGCATGAAACCACTGCTCGGGACCAATCCGTTCGCGATGGCGGTCCCCGGCCGCGACGGGGGCGTCGCCTTCCAGTGGGACTTTTCCACGAGTGCTGTGGCGCTGGGCAAGATCACGATGGCGGCCGCTGCCGAGGAGGCGATCCCCCTTGGGTGGGCGGTCGATGCGAACGGCGAACCGACCACCGATCCCCATGCCGCCCTCCAGGGTTCGCTCGTGTCTGCCGGTGGGTACAAGGGGTACGGGATCGGCCTGATGGTCGAAGTCCTGGCGTCGGCACTGACGGCAGGGGTCTCGAGCTGGGACATGGAGCCGCTGAAGGCGGTCGAGGGAGGCCCCCATGACCTCGGCCAGTTCTACGTGCTGATCGACCCGGGCGGGTATGCGGGTGCTGGCTTCCACGACCGCATCGAGGCACTGGTCGCAACCGTCGCCGAACAGCCGGCTGCTCGCCTTCCTGGCGTACCGACCGCCTTGCCCGAGTCGGTGGATGTCGATGACGCAACCTGGAGTCTCATACAGGGGCTCGCCACTCGCTGATCCCTGCGCCGCTGCATGTGCATGTCGACGGGGCCACACCACAGGGGCCCGACCACTACGACGTGAAGACCGTGCCGAAGAGTCGAAGCCAGTTGCCGCCGAGGATCTTGTTGCGATCGTCGTCGGAGAATCCCACCTCGGTCAGACCCTCGGCCAGATTCGGAAAGTCCTTCGGTCCCTGAAACCAGTCGAACCAGTCGGGGAACTCGGGGATCTCGCTCGGTTTGGCTGGACGGTCCCACCGGCCGCTGCGCATCCACCCGAGCGCGTCGGGCGCCCAGCCGAGTACGGCATCGGTGCCGATCGCAACATGGTCGATGCCGATCCGTTCGGCCAGGTCGTAGAGCATCCCGCAGTACTCGTTGCGCGTTGTGCCGGCTCCCCCTGCGAAGAGTGGGTAGAAGGTGCAACCGATGATGCCGCCCCGGGCGGCAACGGCCTCGATGAGATCCATCGGCTTGTTCCGAGGCGCCTCACAGAACGAGGAGGGATTCCCGTGGGTGATGGCGATCGGGTTCTGCGACGCCTCGCAGGCGTCGCGGCCGGTGACGTTTCCGACATGACTGATGTCGATCAGGACCCCTTCGCGATCGAATGCCTCGACCATGCGGTGCCCGGCTCGGGTGAGGCCAGCATCGACCGGTTCGTAGCAGCTCGATCCGAGGTGGTTGGCGATGTTGTAGGTGAGTTGGACGATGCGGATGCCGATATCGGCGAAGATGCCGACCATCTCGGGGTCGTCGCCGATCATCGAGCTGTTCTGAAACCCGAGTACCACACCGAGCACGCCGTCGGCTTTCGCTGTGTGCATGTCGTCGACGGTGCGAACGATTCGAATGATGTCGTCGTTCATTCGGCACAGATGACGAAAGGCCCCGACCCGGGTGAACGTCGCGGCGGTGTCTTCCCACACGCCGACGGTGGCGTGAACGATGTCGACACCACCCGACCGGACCTCTTCGACGACGGCGCGCGACCAGTCGTTGATCTGGAGCCCGTCGATGACCATCGGTGCACCGGTGATGCTCACAGCGACCCTCCTCGTTCGATCAGCTGAGCGCCGGTCTGGTTGACGGTCACGTGTGTCTCCCTCACCGTCGACGCGACCCGCGCGCCCGACTCATCGGAATCTAGCGGTGTAGAACCGCACGGGTCGAAGCTACGTTGTGTTGGTGCCGTCTTCTCCGGCGGTGGAACTCCGCCCGCCCGACACCGTGATGAAGCTCGCCCGACTGGGGTCGTTCCATCAGTCGCGCCTGTCGTTCATGCGGGTCCTGCTTCGCCGACTCGTGCGAGAAAACTGGACCTTCGAGCGCGTACGGTTCGACATCGACCCACCGGGGGTGGGAGTCGCCGTCTACGAGGCCCGTGGCCCGGAGCGCACCTACAGCCTGGTCGCCTTTGCCCATGATCTGGCGGCCGATCAGCGCTCCGATCGGGTGATCGCCCAGGCCTGGGATGCGACTTTCGCCCTTGTGGACGGTGTTGTCGATGCCGCAACGATCGAGCGCCTTGCTGCGAATGTGCCGCTGCAGGAGGCCGGACGGGTGTCCGCGGGTGAGTTGACGCTGTCCCGAGCCAATCGATCGGTGCGCCTGTTCGACCATGTCGTCGACCGGCTCGCTGCCGGCGAGCAACCCGACTCCGTCATGCTCGACGAGGTCGGCTACCTCATGCGCACGACCGCCGTCTACGGATCGGGGAAGTTCGGCCTCGCCGACCGTGAGCGGATCGCCGGCCGTCCTGAACTGGCAGGACCGTTCCAGGCCGAGATGCTGACGGTCTTCTTGATCAGGGCCTTCTCGCTCGACCTCGTGGAGCATCTTGCCAAGCGTCGTTCACCGTCGACCGCCGTTGCGATGGAACCGGCATTGCGGCGAACGCTCGGGGTCGGGAATGCCACCGGGCTTGGCATGGCGCCGTTCGTGATCAATCATCCGTCGCTGTTCAGCAACTGGATCGTCGCACGGGAGACGGCACTCGCGCGGGTTCGGGCACTGCCGGAGGCGGAACCGCACGCACAGGCTCGTTTCCTCGAGCTTCTCGAACGGGCACGCCTCAACGCTGCTGGTTGGCGGTCGGTGCACGAGATCCAGGTCGAGAAGGTCGCAACGCTGGTGGCCGACCTCGATGCGCTCGGTGCGGTCGCTCCCGAGATCGTGGCAGGCGCCAAGCCCTGGGATCGCTTGGTTCGCTGGGCGGAAGACTCGCTCGGTCTGGAGGGCCAGGAACAACTCGTGTCGCTCGTGCTCGAACCGTACGGTGCCCTGGTCGACGACCTCGCCACCGAGATGGGCGCCGACGAGGACACCGTCTTCGACATCGATGGCTCCATGACCACCGACGACCTCACGGTGCTGGTCACCGACCTGTACGGCTGGGCGCTTGGGATCGACTGGACCGATTCCGACGAGACGGCACGGGCCTGGTACGTGTCGGAAGACAAACTGGAGCCCCGAATGGGCGAGCGCCACGAGGAGGCCATCGAACCCTACGAATCCCCGCTGGCTCCCGGTCGCGACGCAGCCCGGCTGCACGCCGACTTGGTGGCCTGGGACGGTGAGCCGATAGTCGCTGCGTTCCTGCTGGCCCATCCCGAGCACCGATTCGTGACCCGACGGGTTCAGCAGTCGATTGCCTTCCCGTACGCCGAGATCCGTGAAAATACGATCTCGTCCGATGTCTTGCCGATCGACATGCTTCGCTGCAAGCTCTCGTACTTTGGGGCCACCCACTTCGACCCGAGGTCCGATCGGTGGGTTCGCATCATCATGTTCCGCCACGCTCCGTTCCCGGACGAGCTCGACGGTCTCCGCGAAGCGACTGTCGACGACTGGTGCTATCCGCCGCTCGAGGCGGAACGGACGCGGTGACCGCCCTGGTGCTGTCGTCGAACGAAATCGACGCCATGGCAACAAAGGCGGCCAAGGGTGTGGGGATGCCGTGGGGTCTGGCATCGGACGCCGGTCGGGCGGCCCGGTGGCTCGCCGATCACGGGCTCCCCGGGCCGGAGGTTCTGGCCGACCTTCTCGAGTGGCGTGATGGCCGCCCCCATGTCGAGGTTGCCCCTCCCGACGTCGGACTTTCGTGGGTCGACCATCCGACCGTGCTCGACCCTGTCGTGGTCGGCGCAGTGTGTGCCGATCTCCCGGAACGGCTCGTGGCAGGGCGTGCGGAACTCGGCCGGATCCGGCAGCCGCTGCTCCTGGGCGCTGCGCTGGCGAGTGTGGCGATCCGCACCCGGACTGCGCTGGTTGCGTCGTGGGGCGACGCAACGCTCGGGGTCGGAGTGAGCGGGGCCACAGGGTTCGGGTCCTTGGGTGTGGTCGAGGCGGCGGTCACCGTCGAGCCCGGCCGTCTCGATGGTGAGCAGCTGACGGCACCGGTCGACGGGTGGCCGGTCGACCCGGCTGCATGGGCTCGCCTCGAGGCGTACGCCCACCGGACCTATGCCCCCGACACCGAAGCATCTCGTCTGCGTGGTGCGGGTGCAGGGCTGATCGACGACTGATCGACCCGAGGCCGGAAACCGCGTCGACTACTCGGCAGCCATTTCGGTCTCTGCGGCGAGTTTGGCGCTCGCTGCGTCGACCCAGAGTCGGACGTTGTCGAGGGATGCTCCGTCGAAGCTCTCACCCGCGTCGTCGACCACATGCACCAGTTCCTCGAGCAGGTGAAGTTCGTGCTCGATCGTCTCGGCATCGAGTTCACCGAACGAGGAGCGCTCGTGATAGACGACCGCAGCGAGTTCCTCCGCTGACAGCCCGCCGCCAAAGCCGCCCATCACGCCGAACGAACCGGCCTCGCGTTGGCCACCGGGGCGATCCGGATCGCCGTACACGCCGTCGACGGCACCGGCCGTGCCGCTGGCGACCCAGTAGACCATCTGGGCAACGCCCTCGTCGGTTGCGGGGAACGTGGCGATCACTTCGCCGCCACTGAGCTGGCGGCCGGTGCCGCCACCACCGGCCCCGCCGTGGCAGCCGGCACACTGGACCCCGTAGGCCTCTCCGCCCTCGAAGGCGAAGCCACCGGTGACCGGCGGGTTCTCGAGGTAGCCGACGTAGTAGATCGCCCAGAACGGCATGAACACCAGCACGGGGATGATCCAGACCGGCACGGTCTTGCGACGAAGCCCGGCTTCGACGTAGGGCGCCACAGGCTCGGGGGCCTTCGGCTCCTCGGGGACGGCAGGGGTCGGGTCCGGTGTCACCGCAGCCGGGACTGCAGCAGCTGGAGCGGCGTCGCCGCCCGTCGAGTCGGGCGCAGGCGCACCGGTCAGGCGAGCGCGTGCCTCGGCTGCTCGCTGTAGGAGGTGCTCGGGTACTTCGGTCACCAGGGTCTCCGCTGGATGGGACGGGCTACAAGAGAAAGAGGTGATGCCACACGAAGGCGCGACAGTCGCCCCCGAGAGGATAGAGGCAGTGTCGCACGTCCAACCAAGCCGGAGCGGAATCATCGGATGAATTTCCGGCACCGCATTTTGCTTCCCGCCGGATGTCTGGTATCGAAAAACTGCGTGATAAACCTTGCGCCGGACCCGAGGGCGACTGTCCAAAAGGTCTACACTTGTGCATGGATTCACGAAGTTCGTGAACCTGTCCTGCCATCAGGAGTCGAAGCGTGGTCGCTTTCGTGACATCTCTGATCGTCACCGCCGTGGTCGTGGGTGGCATCCTCGCGTATCAGAAACGTCGGCCCGTCGACCAAGTCGTGACCTGGGGCGAGGCGATGGTGGGTTCGCTGGTCGTCTTCTTCCTGATGTTCTGGGTGTACGGCGTTGTTCCTCACCAGTGGCTGACATGGGCCGACAACGAACTCAACTGGCGGGTCGACAAGATCCTGTACGGACCCGGTGAGATCCTGAAGAGCCAGGAAGATGGCGGGTGGTCGCCGATCCGCATCAACTACATCGTGGTGCGTGACCTCATTGCGGTGGGCATCTACATCGTCGCCCTCGGCGGCAACATCTGGATGTGGTCCGCCTGGCAAAAGCGCGGCGAGCAGCAGGCCGACAAGCCGGTCGAGCGAAGCCAGTTCGGTCGCCCGTTGGTGAAAGAGGGGGCAGAGTCGTGACCACGACCGATGCGAACCCTCCGCTTCCGGAGTTCCGAGACGACTACGTCCTTCAGCAGGTCGACGCTGCATGGCTCACCTCGCAGGTCAAGCCGAAGCAGTTCATCCACATCGACCAGTCCGAATGCATCATGTGCGAGGGCTGCGTCGACATCTGCCCGTGGAAGTGCATCCACATGGTGCGCCCCGACGCCGTCGACGAGGCGATCGGAACCGAACTTCCCGGCGACGACCCGAATGACAACGTGATCTTCACGATCGATGATGACGTGTGCACCCGTTGCGCACTCTGTGTCGATCGCTGCCCCACGGGCGTCATCATCCTCGGCAAGATCGGTGATCCTGCCGCAGGTGGCGATGCCCACCAACGAACCAACTCACACGGCTACGGATACGGAATGCGTCTCGGCTGAGCCGAGCACGCGGGAGAAACCAACGTTCAATGGCTACCACCGACGACGAAGTCAAGAAACCGCTACCCCAGCGGATGCAGGATCAGATGGCGAACCTCACCGATCAGGTGCAGGGCAGTCAGGCCTGGAACTCCATCTTCCGCCCCGGGTCCATCTTTCGGAAGGGCTACACCGACAGCCCTCGTAATCGCAGTTACGTGATCATGAACTCGGTGCTGTATCACCTGCACCCGGTGAAGGTGAAGCGGCATGCGGTCAAGGTGAGCTACACCCTGTGCCTCGGTGGCCTGAGCTTCTTCCTCTTCATCTTGCTGACGGTCACCGGCATCTTCTTGATGTTCTTCTACCGCCCCACCGCAGCGGCGGCCTGGGATGACATCTACACCCTGCAGAACTCCGTGACCTTTGGGCTCCTGGTGCGAAACATGCATCGATGGGGGGCACACCTCATGGTCTTGACGGTCTTCCTGCACATGGCGCGTGTCTTCTATCACGGCGCCTACAAGCCCCCCCGAGAGTTCAACTGGGTGATCGGTGTCAATCTGCTCCAGTTCACCCTGCTGCTCTCGTTCACCGGCTACCTCCTGCCCTGGGACCAATTGGCGCTCTGGGCGGTCACGGTGGGTACCAACATGATGGGGTACACGCCGGTCTTCGGTGAACAGGTCCGTTTCGTGCTGCTCGGCGGCGTCGAGATCGGCACCGACACCTTGTTGCGTTGGTACGTGCTACACGTCCTGTTGCTTCCGTTCGTGCTCGTCATCTTCATGGCGATCCACTTCTGGCGGGTGCGCAAGGACGGCGGCATTTCAGGTCCGCTCTAGGACGAAGGAGAGACATCGATGACCGAAGTCCCCGAACATCTCCGGAAGCGGGCCGAAGAGGCTCGCGCCAAGGCCGCAGCCGCAAAGGCGGCGGCCGATGCCCCAGCAGAGGCTCCCGCCGAGGAGTTGACGGCCGAGCAACAGGAAGCCGCCAGCAAGATCCCGGCGCATCTGCTCGAGCGATCCCGTGCCGCAAAGGCCAAGGCCGAGGGTGGCGACGAGGCTGGTGGTGGCGTCGCAGTTGCCACTGCGCCGACCGCCGCTGCGCCCGTCTCGGCAGCCGGTGGCCCGGTGCCGACCGGTCCGGGTGGTCACACGCAGCGCCTGCTCACCGTCGTCAAGTCCGGCTCGATCCAGGACGTCAAGGCGCTCCCGCAGGACAAGGTCCACACCTGGCCTCACCTGCTCGTGGTCGAGTTCGCTGCTGCGCTGTTCATCACGGCATTCACCCTGATCTTCTCGATCTTCGTCAATGCTCCGCTGCTCGAACTCGCCAACTTCAACGAGACCCCGAACCCCTCGAAGGCGCCGTGGTACTTCCTCGGTCTGCAGGAGCTCCTCACGATGTTCCACCCGATGGTTGCGGGCGTGACCATCCCGGGTATCGGCCTCTTCATTCTCATGTTTGCGCCCTACATCGATCGCAATCCGTCCCCGAAACCCGAAGACCGCAAGTTCGCGATCTCGCTCATGACCGTGCACCTCATGTTCTGGGCCGTGCTCGTGATGATCGGCTCGTTCTTCAGAGGTCCTGGTTTCAACTTCGTCTTCCCCTGGGAAGCCGGCCTGTTCTTCGAGCTCTGATCGAGGAGATACTCCATGGCACTCGCAATCGCCCTCATCGCACTGGTGGTCCTCGGTGGCCTCGCTGCGCTCGTGACCCTCAAGGGTCGCGATGCCGACGAAGCCGTCGGCGTGTTGTCCAGCGAAACGCGCAAACGGGACCGAGCCTCGACTGTGCTCGGCGACGAGGCGGCGCTGACCGGCAAGCAAGTCGAAAAGGCACAGGTCCTCGAGCGCAAGGCCGCATCGAAAGAGTTGGTGCTCGCTGCACGACAGGCGGCCCCGCCCGCCCCGTACGTGCCGCCGGATCCTGAAGTCATCGGTGTCAGCCGTCGTCAGTTCTTCAACCGGACGATCGTGCTCATGATGCAGATCGGGCTCGGCGGATTCGGCCTGGCGTGCATTGCGTTCCTGTGGCCTCAGCTCGGTGGTGGCTTCGGTTCGGCGATCAAGGTCGGTCTCGTCAGCGACGTGCTGTCCGAGATCCGCAACAGCAACGGCTTCCTGTACCGCGCCGAGGGTCGCATGTGGCTCACGGAGTACCCGAACGGAGCCGTGGAGAAGGCACGGACCACCTACTCCGGCCCGGAACTCGCCGGCATGGAAGCCGGACTTCAGCTCGGCCTCGACGGCGGCATCATCGCGCTCTACCAGAAGTGTCCTCACCTCGGCTGCCGAGTTCCCGAGTGTGTCACCTCACAATGGTTCGAGTGCCCCTGCCACGGTTCGCAGTACAACCGAGTCGGCGAAAAGCGCGGCGGCCCAGCCCCCCGTGGCATGGATCGCTTCGCCGTGAGCGTCGATGCTTCGGGCGCCCTCACCGTCGACACCGGTTCAATCATCCAAGGCCCACCGATCGGCACCAACACCACGGGCCAAGAGGCCGAGGGGCCGAACTGCATCGGCCAGTCTTCGCACTAGTAATCACCACTTTCGACCCAGAATCCGAGAAACTCCGTCACGCGCATGTTGCTCGCCGCCTCAACACAACGAACCATCGGCCTCGTCATCTTGGCGATCGTCTTCATCGGTGGACTCGTCTACATCTATTTCAACATCCGTTCGGCCCGAGACGAGATCGGCTCAGAGATCGAGCTTGCTTCCAACCGCAAGCCGTATCTGTCCGACGAGGAACTCGAGGGCAAGAAGCTCGACTTCGCCCTCGGGACCAGCCTCGTGCTGCTCACCATCACTGCGGTCACCCTGCCGCTGTACTGGCTGGGCGAACCAGGTCGTCATGAGGGGCGGGATGTCGACACGTGGCGAATCTTCACCAACCGCGGTGAGGAGATCTACGTCGAGGGGGCCCAGTGCGTCAGTTGTCACGGCTCCGAGGGATCGGGCGGAGCCGTCAGCACGGCCATCACATCAGCATCGGGCGAATTCATCGCCCAGGTGTCGTGGAAAGCGCCTGCACTGGACACGTTGCTGTCGCGCTATACCGAGGATGAGGTGCTCCACACGCTCAACTATGGCCGCAACGGTGTCATGCCGGCGTGGGGTGGCGGTGGCGGTGGTCCGCTCACCGACCAGCAACTCGAGGAAATCCTCTTCTACATCCGCGACATCCAAATTTCCGAGGAGGAGATCCGCGAGCAGGTCGCCGGCGGTGTCGAGGACGGCGCAAAAGAACTGATCATGGCAACGAGCACCGAGCCATGGGCGGTCGACCTCCGCGCTGCGAGAGCTGCGGCCGACGAGGCCGCCTGGGCTGTCACCCTCATCGCTCGCGACGAGTTCGGGTTCGACTGTGCTGCAGCCGAAGGTGTGCCGGAGTGTGGTGCCGCCGATGCGGCCCGTGACGCGCTCCGGGCATCGACCGATGCGGCGGCCGGGCCGCTGCAGGCTGCGTTCGAGGCGTGGTGGGCTGACGTGCAGGCTGCCCAGCAAACCGCCCGGGACATGGCACTCGCAGCCGACGGGTCCCTCGCCGAAGAGGGCAACGAAGAGCAGTGGCGATTCGCCGCCCTCGAGATCCTGTCGACCCCCGACGCGTTCGAGGGCCAGGTGGCATATCTGCAGTACGGCGAAATCCTGTTTGCGAACGAGGCCGCAGCGGGCACCTACAGCTGCGCCCGCTGCCACACCTACGGCTGGAGCTTCGACGCAACCGGTCCGTACATGCTCGAAACGAACGGCACCGACGAAGCCATTCTCGACGAGTACGTGCAGGGTGGTGGCTTCTTCGGCCCGAACCTCCGAGGCGGGTCGACGCTCGACCAGTTCGAGACGGCCGGTGGTCATGCGTCGTTCATCGAGCGTGGCCAGGCCATCGGCGCGGCGTACGGCCGCGGCGGCTCAGGGGGCAACGGCCAGATGCCCGGGTTCGGCCCGCTCACCGAGTCGAACCCACAGGGGCCGGGCATGGGCCCAGGCTCAGGCGTCGAGTTCCGGTACCCGGCGCTGCTCACCGCTGATCAGATCGATGCGATCGTGGCGTTCGAGAGGACACTCTGATGGAGATGATCGACCTCATCGCAGGTCTCGCCTGGGACCCTGAAATCCGCGGCTTCCTGGCCGTGCTCGCCGGCGCCATCACCTGGATGGGTTCGATCTGGCTCCTGCTCAGCACCAACTCCGGGCCCCGCCTCGGCACCATGCTTGCGCTCGCCGGCTTCTTCGGCTGGATGGCGATCATGGGTTCGATCTGGTGGATCTACGGCATCGGCTGGACCGGTGATGCGCCGACCTGGGGCGAGGTCGAGATCGTCGAAGGCACCGACGACGAGGGCCACTTGACCTACGCCGCACTCGACGAGGCGAACGCCCTGCAGTCCGAGTCGCTGCCCACTGCCCACGAGATCGTGGTCGCGGCTGCAGCCGAAGCAGATGCCGAATTCGGATCGGGCTGGCTCACCTCGGACACCAGCGGCCTGAGCGGCGACGAGGCCAAGCGCCTGATCGAGGTCCAGACCGCCTGGCTCGAGTACGGCATCGTCACCGTCGACAGTCTCACGGCCGATCAGACCGATGGGCTGAGCCAGAGCGAAATCGCCGACCTGGCCGCCGAGGAGCAGGCGAAGAACGAAGCCACCACCAGGTCGGAGCTTGCCGCGGTCGCCCCTGGCCTCATCGATCAGGAATCCGCCGCACTCGGCGGTTGGACCCTGCTCTCGACTGCGGAGGCCGGCGAGGCGCAGGCATCGGCCATTGCGATGATCCTGGAGTCGAACGACTTCTCGTTCGGGACGCAGACCGAGTTCAAACTGCTCGATGCCTTCACGATCGGTGGCAAGAGGGGTCTTCCCGAAGACCCGAGCATGTTGGATCGGGTCTGGACCAAGATCCGACAGACCGCACAGATCACGCACCCCACGCGCTATGGCGTGATTCAGCTGCAACAGGTCACCGAGGAGTCGATCACCAATCTTCCGGGCACCGCTCCGCAGCGACCGGTTGTCGACGCTGCAGAGCCGATCATCTCGGTGGTGATGATCCGTGACCTCGGCAATGTTCGTCTGCGCCCGGCCATGGTCACGATTGGTTCGCTGCTGATCTTCTTCGCTCTCTGCTACATGCTTCATGAACGGGACAAGCTCGTGATGGCGCGGCGGGCCGAGTTCGAAGGGGCGTAAGCGGTGCTGGGCCAGTACCTGCCCCTGCTGGCGCTGTTCGTGCTGGCCTGCTTGTTTGCGGCCGGCAGCTTCGTCGCCTCGGGCCTGCTGGCTCCCCGCAACCCCTCGGCTGCGAAACGCGCCGCCTACGAATGCGGCATCGTCCCGACCAAGGAAACTCCCGAACGGTTCCCGGTGAAGTTCTTCCTGGTTGCGATGATCTTCATCGTCTTCGACATCGAGATCATCTTCTTCTACCCGTATGCGGTCGCCTACGGAGGTTTGGGCTTCTTCGGCCTCGTCGTCATCATGGTGTTCACGTTCGCAGTCTTCGAATCGTTCGTGTACTTGATCTCCAACGGTGCGCTCGAGTGGGGGCCTCTCAAACAGTCCATGGCACCGTCCGGTGCCGTGTCGCCCGGGCGGACCGCAGAGTCGACGATCCGACGCGTCGGCACCGACGGTCGGGAACCCACGCTCGCCGACGGTCGCCGTGAGTCTGGCGAGGCAGCCTGATGAAGATCCCAGGGATTGGTGATTCTGCGGCCATTGCCGAACAAGGCCTCGAAGGCTTTGAACACAACTTCATCACGGGCAATGTCGAGAACCTGGTGCAATGGGCCCGGGCCCGGAGCCTCTGGCCCGCCACCTTCGGCCTGGCCTGCTGCGCGATCGAGATGATGGCGACCGGAGCAGCTCATTACGACCTGGCCCGCTATGGCATGGAGACCTTCCGTGCGTCGCCTCGCCAAGCCGATCTCATGATCGTTGCGGGTCGTGTGAGCCAAAAGATGGCACCGGTGCTGCGTCAGGTCTACGACCAGATGATGGAGCCCAAGTGGGTCATCTCCATGGGGGTGTGTGCCTCGAGCGGCGGCATGTTCAACAACTACGCAATCGTGCAGGGTGTCGATCAAATCGTGCCGGTCGACGTGTATGCGCCGGGTTGCCCACCGGGGCCGGAGACGCTGCTCCATGCGATCTTCACGGTGCACGAGAAGATCCAATCCGGTGAACTCACCCAGCGCCGCAAGGAACACGGCGGCGGTGCCGGTATCACCATCGAGCAGCGCGACGGTCAAACCGCCGGCCTGACGATCGGGGGCTGACGGTGAGCGACGAAGCGGAAATCGCCGAGGAGGCGACGCAAGAGGACGCGGCCGCAGCGAGCACACGATTCGGAATGCTCGACGCAGGTGATGGTGTGCTGCACGCCAGCGTCGACACCTACCTCGCAGGCTGTGCCGAGGCGCGGGCCGACGGCTTCGGTCAGCTGATCGATCTGACTGCAGTCGACTACCTCACCTACGGCGCCCCCCGGAACCTCCCCGACGGTGTCGAGGCCGAACGCTTCGAGGTTGTCACGCAACTCATCAACCACAGCACCCGCGAACGCATCCGCATTCGCACACAGGTGAGTGCCGACGAACCCGTTCTGCCCACCCTGTTCGACCTCTGGCCGGGCGCGGAAAATCTCGAACGAGAGGTCTACGACATGTTCGGGATCGAATTCGCCGACCATCCCGACATGAGCCGAATTCTGATGCCCGAAGAGTGGGTGGGTCATCCACTCCGCAAGGACTACGCCATCGGCTCGATTCCCGTGCAGTTCAAGGCAGCGAGCAACGAGCGATGACGGTCACCGAGAACGACGAGACGATCGACGGCGCCGAGCGCGTCAGACGCCGAGGTGATGATGCTGCGGTCCTGCGGCTGAGCGAAGCCGAAGCAGCGATGATCGGTGCCGACCCCTCGGCATCCGACGACGAACGAGTCTTGCTCAACATGGGTCCGTCGCACCCGTCGACCCATGGGGTGCTTCGGCTCATGCTCGAGATGGAGGGTGAGACGATCCTGCGCAGCAAGCCGGTCGTCGGCTACCTGCACACCGGCATGGAGAAGCAGGCCGAGCAGCTCACGTTCCTGCAGGGCTGCACCAACGTCACGCGTATGGACTACGCCTCGCCGCTCTTCACCGAGTTGGCGTTCAGCCTTGCCACCGAGAAGCTCCTCGGTATCGACGTCCCCGAGCGTGCGGTTTGGATCCGCATGCTGATGAGCGAACTCAATCGCATGAGTTCACACCTGCTCTTCATGGCGACCAACGGCATGGATCTCGGCGCGGTGTCGATGATGATCTACGGCTGGCGGGAGCGAGAGGAAGTGCTGCGGTTCCTCGAAAAAGTCACCGGTCTCCGCATGAACCACAACTACATCCGACCGGGTGGCGTGGCAGCCGATCTCCCCGACGGATGGCAGGCCGACGTCGAGCGCCTGCTCGAACTGATTCCGCCGCGCCTCGAGGAATACGACATCCTCATGACCGGTCAGCCGATCTGGCGTGAGCGACTGCAAGGTGTGGGAGTGCTCAACGCCGATGAGGCGCTGGCGTTGTCCGCGACCGGGCCGATCCTTCGTTCCACCGGCTACGCCTGGGACCTTCGTCGCGACGAGCCATACCTCGCCTATCCCGACGTCGACTTCGACGTCATCGTCGGTTCGTTCGGTGACAGCTACGACCGCTATGCGATTCGGCTCAACGAGATCCGCGAGTCGATGCGAATCGTCGAGCAGATTCTCGATCGCATGCCGTCCGGTGATTACCGGATCCAGGACAAGAAGGTCACGCCCCCGCCGCGCGTGCGCATCGACGAATCGATGGAAGCACTCATCCATCACTTCAAGATCTTCACCGAGGGCTTCAAGGTGCCCGAGGGGGAGGCGTACGCAGCGGTGGAGTCCCCGCGTGGTGAACTCGGCGTCTACATGGTGAGTGACGGCAGTTCCACCCCGTACCGAATGCATGTGAGAGGCCCGAGCTACATCAACCTCCAGACCATGCCGCACCTGATGCAGGGGGGTCTGATCGCCGACGGCGTCGCCATCATCTCCAGTGTTGATCCGATCATGGGTGAGGTCGATCGATGAGTTACTTCACCCCAGAGAACCTTGCGATCGCGCACGAGACCATCTCCCGGTACCCGGTTGCGAAGTCGGCGCTCATCCCTCTCCTGCACCTTGCACAGGAACAGGAGGGGTGGGTCACCGATGACGCCATGCGGCAGATCGCCGAACTGACCGACACCACCCCCGCCGAGGTCAAGGGAACCGGGTCGTTCTACGAGATGTTCAAGTTCCATCCGGTGGGCAAGTACCTGGTCAATGTCTGCACCAACCTGTCGTGCCAGCTGCTGGGAGGCGAGGAACTTCTCGCCCACGCAGAGAAGACCCTTGGCGTCAAGGCCGGGGGCACCACTGCCGATGGCATGTTCACGATCGAGGATGTCGAGTGCATTGCGGCGTGCACGGAGGCCCCGTGCCTCCAGGTCAACTACCGATATCGCCTGCGGGTCAGCGACGAAGACTTCGACGGTTTGATCGATGACATCCGCAACGGTCGCGCAGACGACATTCCCGAGCACGGCACGCTCGGCCGCGTGCGTCAACACATCCCGGCCGGGTCCATGGCCGGCATCGTTCCGCCCGAGCAGGCCAACGAACGCCCGGTCTGGTTGGCTCGAAACGACGAGCCGGCGTCCGGTGGAACCGACGAAGGTGAGGAAGCATGAGCCACTTCGTTCCCCACGCGCCCGGCTACGTCGACAACGGTGGCCCCAAGATCGTCACATCGCGCTTCGAGCACGACGACAGTTTCACCCTCGAGCGGTACGAGGCGACCGACGGCTACGAAGGGTTGCGTCGTGCCCTCGACCGCACCCCGGCTCAGGTCCATGACGAGGTCCGCGACGCAACCGTTCTCGGCCGCGGGGGCGCAGGTTTTCCCGCCGGCGTCAAATGGGGCTTCATGCCACCGGGCAAGTTTCCGTACTACCTCGTGGTCAACGGGGATGAGTCCGAGCCGGGAACCTACAAAGACCGACTGCTCATGGAACGCGACCCGCACCAGCTGATCGAGGGTTGTCTCATCACCTGCTATGCGCTCGGTCTCGCCCAGTGCTTCCTCTATGTCCGTGGCGAGATGGCACTCGCGCAGGAACGCCTTGCCCGTGCGCTCAACGACGCGTACGCCAAGGGGTACGTCGGAAAGAACATCCTCGGCACCGAGTTCAGCGTCGACATCACCCTGACCTGGGGTGCAGGGGCGTACATCGTCGGTGAGGAGACGGCGCTCATCGAATCGCTCGAAGGAAATCGCGGCATGCCGCGTCTCAAGCCACCGTACTTCCCGGCGGCGATCGGCCTGTACGGTCAGCCGACGATCGTCAACAACGTGGAGACGCTGAGCAACCTGCCGTGGTTGATGATGAACGGTGCCGAGGCGTACAAGCAGTTCGGCTCGGAGGCCTCACCGGGCACGCGCATGGTGGCGATCTCTGGACATGTGAAACGGCCGGGTGTGTACGAGATCGAGCAGGGCATCACGACCTTCCGCGACCTCTTCTACGGTGACGATTTCTGCCAGGGCATCCGCGACGACAACGAGCTGAAGATGTTCGTGCCGGGCGGCGGCTCTGCACCATGGTTCTTCCCGGAGCAACTCGACCTTCCCCTCGAGGGGCGGGTTGTCGGCAGCGAGGGATCGATGCTCGGCTCCGGCGCGATCATGGTGATGGACGAGACCACCGACGCCGTCAAAGCGGCCCTCCGGTTGGTCCGCTTCTACGCCCGCGAGTCGTGCGGCAAATGCACCCCGTGTCGCGAAGGCACCACCTGGGAAGAACGGGTGTTGCAGCGCATCCTCGACGGTGAGGGCCGGCCGAGTGACATCGACATGCTGCTCGACATCGCCGACAACATCAGCCCGGGGCCATACCCTGTGGCAGCCGATCCGACCCAGGGGCTCGATGCTGTTCCGTTCCCGCCGAAACAGACGACGATCTGTCCGCTCGGTCCGTCGTCGGTGGCTCCCATCACCTCGACGATCCGGCGGTTCCGGCACGAGTACGACGCCAAGATCACCAAGCGCGACGCCATTCCGGTCACCGCTGCTGCGATGACCACGGCGCCCGGCAACAGCGAGGGCGGCTGATGACCGACACTCACAGCGACGTCAGCACGGTGTCCGTCACCATCGACGGTGTCGAGATACGAGCCGAGGCCGGTGAGTTGCTGATCGATGCAGCCGAGCGCACCGGCACCTACATCCCGCGGTTCTGCTACCACTCGCGCATGAAGCCGGTCGGCATGTGCCGTATGTGTCTCGTCGAAGTCGACACGGGTCGCGGCCCGGCTCTGCAACCGAGCTGCATGATTCCGGTGGCGGAGGGGATGGTCGTCGACACCGAGTCCGACGCCACCAAGAAGGCGCAGGATGGCGTCCTCGAGTTCCTCCTGATCAATCATCCGCTCGACTGTCCTGTCTGCGACAAGGGTGGTGAGTGTCCGCTCCAGGATCAGACCATGGCCTACGGCCCGGGGGAGTCGCGTTTTGTCGAGGAGAAGCGCCACTTCGAGAAGCCGGTGCCGATCAGCGACACGGTGTATCTCGACCGCGAACGGTGCATTCTGTGCGATCGGTGCACCCGATTCGCCGACGAGGTTGCTGGTGACACGCTGATCCATTTCATGGACCGGGGAAACAACACCCAGGTCAACACGTTTCCCGACGAGCCGTTCGCCTCGTACTTTTCGGGGAACACCGTGCAGATCTGTCCGGTCGGGGCGCTCACGGCCAAGCCGTACCGTTTCAAGGCGCGTCCGTGGGATCTCGAAGAGACGGTTTCCACGGCATGGACCGATTCCGTCGGTTCGCGGGTCACGGTGCAGTCGAGCCGCAATCGGGTGGTACGTCTCCTCGGCGTCGATTCGGATGCGGTCAACTGGGGTTGGCTGTCCGACAAGGAACGGTTCGGGTTCGAGGCGCTCAACGCCGATGCTCGCCTCACGTCACCCCTCGTCCGAGGTGGAAGCGACGAGGATCTGACACCAACCGGTTGGGCTACGGCGCTGAGCCGGATCACGGAGGCGTTGGCCGGCGTCGATCCCGCCCGGATCGGTGTGGTCGGCGGTGCCCGCCTGACGAACGAGTCGCAATACGCCTGGTCGAAGCTCGCCAAGGGAGTGATCGGCACCGACAATGTCGACGCCCAACTCGGGGACGGACTCCCGGCCGCGGCGGTGCTCGGCCTTCCGCGTGCCACGATTGCCGACGCCTGCCGGCCGGGTGGCACGGTCATTCTCCTCGGTCCCGATCCGAAAGAAGATCTCGGTGCCCTGTTCCTGCGGTTGCGTCACGCGGTTGTGAACGATGGGACGACACTCATCGAGTTGACGCCGGCGCGAACCGGTCTCAGCCCGATTGCCGCTCATTCGCTTCACCCAAAGCCGGGTGAGATCGGCCAGTTGGCCCATGCGTTGGTGGCTGCCCGTGGAGGTACGTCGATCGAAGCGGCGGGTGTGTCGGCGGGTGCGATCGCCGGTGCCGCCAAGGCGATCACTGGACCGGTCACCGTGGTCCTGGGACGTGCCTCGACGGCTGAGTCCGCTGATGCGGTCGTCGACGCCGCGATCGCGCTGGGCTCGATCGACGGGGTCGGCTTCTTGTCGGCGCTGCGCCGGGGCAACGTTCATGGGGCACTCGAAGCCGGGATGGCTCCAGGTTTGCTCCCTGGCCGGCGCACACTCGCCGATGCCGGGCCGGTCGTCGATGCCTGGGGTTCGGTCCCGGCAGCATCCGGTATGGACACGGCGGCGATGCTTTCGGCTGCCGCCGGTGGTTCGCTCGACGTGCTGGTGCTGCTCGGTGCCGATCCGTTGGCCGACTTCCCCGATCGGGATCTCGCCCAGCGGGCCTTGGCCGAGGTCGGCACGGTCATTGCGATCGAGACCTTGGCCAACGCATCGACCACCGGCTACGCCGATGTCGTGCTCCCGGCTGCAGCTCCGACCGAGTCGGCAGGCACGTTCACCAATCTCGAAGGACGCGTCAGCGTCAGTGCCCAGAAGGTCACGCCCCCGGGCACAGCCCGCGCCGACTGGCAGATCGCAGCGGAGATCGCCGATCGCCTTGGCGGTGATCTCGGTGTCGATTCCGTCGAGAGCATCCGGGCCGAGATGGCGGTCGTCTCGGATGTGCACGCAGCACTCACCGAAGAGGCCCTCGCCGCAGATCCCGTCGACGGGGTCTTGTTGTCGGGAGGATCGGTGCCGCCGCCGACGGCGAGCGAGTCGCTGGCTCCCGCCAACGACGCATACTCGCTCCGTCTCGTCGCCACCCGGCGTATGTACGACAACGGCACGATGGTGCAGGCGTGCCCGGCCAGCTCGGGACTTGCGGCTGCGGTGCAGGTCCGGCTCCATCCGAGCGACTTCGCAAAACTCGGTGTCGAGGCGGGCACGCTCGTGAAGATCGTGTCGGGCAAGGGTGAATTGATGGCTCCGATTGCTGTCGATCCAGGTGTGCCGATGGGCTCTGCTGTCATCCCTGCCAACGCACCGGACGCCAATGCCAACCGGTTGATCGATGTTTCGACCCCGGTCACCGACGTGCGGGTGGAGCGCGCATGATCCTCGGCCAAGATCCGCTGTACGCCGGCGACGTCTGGGGCGCGCTGCCCGTCACCTTGCTGAAGGTGGTTGCCGCGTTTGCGTTCCTGCTGGTGTCGGTGATGCTCAACATCTGGTTCCTCCGCAAAGTCATCTCCGACTTTCAGAACCGTGTCGGCCCCAACATCGCCGGCCCATGGGGCATCCTTCAGACGCTCGCCGATGGCATCAAGCTCTTCTTCAAGGAAGATCTCGTTCCCGACAACGCCGACCGGTTCACGTTCAAGCTTGCGCCGTACCTCTCCTTGGTGCCGGCGTTCCTGACGTTTGCGATCGTTCCGATCGGGGGCGATTTCAATGGCGACGGCAGCCGAGATGGTCTGGTCACGATTCTCGGAAAGGACACCTTCCTGCAGGTTGCCGATCCGCCGATCGGCATCCTCTTCTTTCTTGCGATGTCGTCGCTCGCCATCTACGGCGTCATGCTCGCCGGTTGGAGTTCCGGGTCGAAATATCCGTTGCTCGGCTCGGTCCGGGCATCTGCGCAGATGGTGTCGTACGAGGCCGCTCTCGGGTTGGCGGTTGCGGCCGTGGTGCTCCAGTCCGGGTCGTTGTCGACGCACGACATGGTGTTGTCGCAGAGCGCCGGATTCACCAGCTGGGCGATCTTCACGACCGGGGTGGTGCCCTTCGTCGTCTTCTTCATCGCTGGAACAGCGGAGCTCAACCACCCGCCGTTCGATCTCGTGGAAGCCGAACAGGAGCTCGTCGGTGGCTTCCACACCGAATACTCGTCGATCAGGTTCGCGCTGTTTTTCCTCGCCGAGTTCATGAACCAGATCACGATCGGCGCCATCATCGTCACCTTGTTCCTGGGGGGTCCCCAGGGTCCGTCGCTCTTCCTTCCCGACGGTTGGTGGATCGGTACCATCTGGTTCTTCCTGAAGCTGTCGTTCTTCCTCTTCGCCTTCGTCTGGATCCGGGCCACGCTGCCCCGTTTCCGCTACGACCAGCTCATGGATCTCGGGTGGAAGTTCCTCATCCCACTGTCGTTGTTCTGGTTGATCCTGCTGTCGGGGCTTCGCATCGGTGACACCAACAACTGGGCTCTCGGGAACTACATCGGTTGGTTCCTGGGTTGGTTCGCTGGAGCTGCCTTCCTCGGCACCCTGCTGTCGATGGCAGTCAACACGGCGCGCGCCGACCGGCTCGCCGAAGCGGCGGAGAAGGAGGCCAGTCGTGGCTGACGGTTCGTACCTCAGGGGCTTCGCGGTCACGTTCAAGAAGCTGTTCGAAGATCGTGTGACCGGCGACTATCGAGGGGGCAAGGCGAAGGAGGGGGCACCGGACGAGAAGCGGGTCAAACCGGAACGGTTCCATGGCCGTCACGTGCTCAACCGGTACGAGGACGGCATGGAAAAATGCATCGGCTGCGAGCTGTGCGCCGGCGTGTGTCCGGCGAAGTGCATTTACGTGCGTGGTGCTGACAATGATCCCGTGGAGCCGACCTCGCCGGGTGAGCGGTTCGGCTATGTCTACGAGATCAACTACCTGCGCTGCATCCACTGTGATCTGTGCGTGGAGGCCTGTCCGACGCAGGCCATCACCGAGTCGAAGTTGTTCGAGTTCTCGTTCACCAATCGCGGCGATGCGATCTACACCAAGGACGAGTTGCTCGTCGGAAGCGATGGGACACCGAAGCAACTCCCCTGGGAAGACTGGCGTCCGGGTGACGACGAACTGACCTCGGGGTGGATGCGGGCGACCTCCCCGGCCGGTGATCACCGCTACGAGGGCGTCGTGCATTGGGCCGGCGAACTCGGCTACGGCGTTCGCGATCCGGAGCCACCACAGAAAGCGTCCTCCGATGGCTGAGTTCGTCACCTTTGCGGTGGCTGCCGCCCTGATCGGCGCCGGCGGGCTGGGCGTCATCACGGCCCGCAATCCCGTGCATTCTGCGCTGTTCCTGATTCAGACGCTGATCGGTGTTGCCATCCTCTTCGTGGTCCAGGATGCGCACTTTCTCGCCGCCGTGCAGGTCGTCGTGTACGCAGGCGCGATCGTCATCCTCTTCCTGTTCGTCATCATGTTGTTGGGGGTCGACAAGGCCGAAGATCTCGGTGTCGAGCCGATCGCCGGGCAAAAGCCGCTTGCCGTCGTCGTCGGTGCTGCACTCGCAGCGTCGGGAATCGTCACGGTCGTGATCGCTGTCGACGGTGCTACCGGCTCGGCTGCTGCGCCCGGCATCGGCGAAAACGCACTCGACAACGGATACACCGACATCGAGCGCATCGGTCGAGTGCTGTTCACCGACTACCTGCTGGCGTTCCAGATCACCGCTGCCCTGTTGACCATCGCCGTCGTGGGAGCAGTCGTGCTCACCCGGACGGTGCGTGCCGACGACATGCTCGACGACCTCGATCCGCTCAGCATGGACGTTGCACCGCTTGCTCCGGCAGGGGCGAACGACGAGCAGCATGCGTCGGCTGACCAACCCGACCACGGGGAGGGTGACTGATGCTGGCCGGAATCGAGCTCACGACCTCGTACTACCTCGTCCTGTCGGCGTTGCTGTTCGCGCTCGGCGCAACCGGGCTCCTGGTGCGGCGCAATCCGCTCGTCATGTTCATGTGCGTCGAACTCATGCTCAACGCCGTCAACGTCTCGTTCGTGGCCTTCGGCACCGATCTCAACGATGTCGGTGGTCAGATGGCGGTGTTCTTCGTTCTCGTGGTTGCTGCGGTGGAGGTCGTCGTCGGCCTCGCCATCGTCGTGGCGATCAACCGGCGCCGGCGAGATGCCACCGCCGATGATGTTGCGATACTCAGGGGTTAGGTGAGGGGCTGACCATGCTCGATGCTGTCTTTTTGATCCCCACCTTCCCACTGCTCGGTGTTCTGGCGATCGTGCTCTGGGGCCGCCGGCTCGGTGAGCCAGCGGCAGGGTGGCTTGCAACCCTGGCGATGGGTGGTTCGTTCGCAGCGGCGTTGCTGACCTTCGTCGGGTTGCGTGCCGAAGCGCCCGAGGAGCGTCGCTTCGTGCAGACGCTGTGGGAATGGGTCCCGGTCGGTGACTTCTCGGTCGATGTCGGGTTCCTGGTCGACCCGCTCTCGATCACGATGACCCTGTTCATCACCGGCGTCGGGGCGCTGATCCATCTGTATTCGATCGGCTACATGCACGGTGACGAGAACTTCTCGAAGTTCTTCCTCTACCTGAACCTGTTCGCCTTCTCGATGTTGATGCTGGTACTCGGCGACAACATGCTGCTCACCTTCCTCGGATGGGAAGGGGTGGGCGCGTGCTCCTACTTCCTCATCTCGTTCTGGTTCACCGACGAGGCCAACGCCTCAGCTGGCAAGAAGGCATTCGTCACCAACCGGGTCGGCGACTGGGGCTTCATGATCGCGATGTTCGTGCTGTTCACCACGATCGGGTCGATCTCGTATGTCGACATCTTCGGCAACGCCGGTGAACTCGAGCAGGGAACGGCGACCGCAATCGTGGTCCTGTTGTTCGTGGGTGCAGCCGGAAAGTCGGCCCAGTTTCCGCTCTATCTCTGGCTCCCCGATGCGATGGCCGGCCCGACGCCGGTATCGGCGCTGATCCATGCGGCAACGATGGTCACCTCGGGCGTCTACCTGTTGACGCGCGTCAACCCGATCATCGCAGAGTCGGCGGTGTGGGCCCCCACCATGATTGCGTGGATCGGGGTGGGTACGGCGCTGTTCGCCGCCACGATCGCCGTCGCGCAGAACGACATCAAGAAGGTCCTTGCGTACTCGACCGTCAGCCAACTCGGCTACATGTTCCTCGCTGTCGGGACCGGTGCCTATGTGGCCGCAATCTTCCACATGATCACCCATGCGTTCTTCAAGGCCCTGTTGTTCCTCGGGTCCGGGTCGGTGATCCACGGGATGCATCACGATCAGGACATGCGTCACTACGGGGGGCTCCGCAAGCTCATGCCGGTCACATCGGCGACCTTCATCATCGGTTGGCTCGCCATTGCTGGCGTGCCCCCATTCTCGGGTTTTTGGTCGAAGGACGAGATCCTCGCCTATGCCTACGACGACTCGAAAGCGCTGTGGGCCGTCGGCCTCGTCACTGCGATCCTGACCGCGTTCTACATGAGTCGTCAGGTCTTCATGACGTTCTTCGGCAGGTACCGCTACGCCGACGTGCGGCCTGAGGAGCTCCAGGTGGTCTGGCACAACCGGGTCGCGGCGGCCGAGGCGAAGGTTGCGGAAGCCGAGGCCAGCCTTGTAGCGGTCGAGGACGAGGCGGGTTCGTCTGCCGAGAAGGTTCAGAAGGCGGAGGAGAAGCTCGCGCAGCGAGAGACCGAGGCGGCAGACGTTGACCAGAGCGACGACAAGGCTGTCGAGAAGGCGGCGAAAAATCTCGACAAGGCCCGCGATGCGCTGGTCAAGGCGCAGGAGAGCGCGCAAGCGTCGACCGCAGCGATTCAACCTGCGCAGCAGCGGTTGGAGACGGTTCGGGCCGAAGCATCGATGATCTCGGTCGAGGCGATGAACGCCATGTCCGACGAAGCCGAGCTCGATGATGCCGAGTTGCCTGCGGCGGTGCGAGAGCGTCGAGAGTTCCAGCCTCACGAATCGCCATGGCAGATGACCGTCCCCCTCGGCATTCTGGCCATCGCAGCGGTCGTCGCCGGCGGCATCAATCTGCCGTTCACCAAGGATCTTCACGTGCTCGGTACGTGGCTCGAACCCTCACTGTTCCACAACGAGGCCCACCTGAAACTGTCGGGTCTGGAATTGTGGGTGCTGGCCATCATCGCAGTGGCAGGTGGGGTGATCGGTATCGCGCTCGCGGTTCGTGTCTACCTGCTCGAGAAGATCGATCCGGCGGTGGTCGAGCGCCCGATCCTTGCCGATGCCTGGAAGTACGACTCGGCGGTCACGAAGTTCATGGGTGGACCCGGCCGAAGGTTCTTCGATCTTGTCGCCTGGTTCGACCGCACGGTCGTCGACGG
>Ga0181588_10000301_pt1 | contig 43890 bp, 45 predicted proteins | sample 071ome_26_FD_148607 | JGI IMG/M metagenome (GOLD analysis project Ga0181588, IMG submission 148607) | Coastal salt marsh microbial communities from the Groves Creek Marsh, Skidaway Island, Georgia - 071409BT metaG (spades assembly) | ecosystem: Environmental > Aquatic > Marine > Intertidal zone...
AACGTTCACCCAGCGACAGATGCTGCTCGGGTGTGAGCGCGGGGCCATGCGCAAACAGCACGAGATGATTCATCCACGCTTCGTGGATCACATCAAAGATCTCGTCTGTGAGCGGCTTTGTAAAATGAACGCCCTCGACTAACGCGCCAATCCGCGGGGTCAGCGGGGTTATTTTTATGCTTGATCGACTCGTCACAGTCGCGACTCAAGCCCGGTCGGAAATTCATGCATGTACTCACTGCCTCTCATCTTTACAAAGGCCTCATTTGCAAGTCTTGAACGACGCCAAACCCCTAAGCCGTTGCCCGGTCCGGCTATCTCGGCATCTCAATTTCCGTTGCCTCGTAAAAGGTTGCCGTCAATGACCGCGCTGGATGCGCTGCCATCGCCTCTCTGAAATCCACCATGTGCGATTCGCCGAAGTGCGCTTGGAGTGCTGCCGCGTCCACCCATTTCTCTGTGATTCGCATCACACTTGGGTTGTTCAACTCGACAGAAAAGGTGTAATCGAGACAACCTGATTCTGCTCGGCTCTTCTCCTCCATCACCTGAATCGCCTGTTTAAGTGCAGCGATGTTGTCTTCAGTGGTTTCTATCACAGCATTCACAACGATCATGGGCGTTCTCCTCTTGTTCTGGGTTTTGATAGGAGCATTGATGGTCAGAATTGTCCAGCGCGGGAACACCGACTCCGCACGTCATTGAGACCACTTTGTTTAGGCTCACTCGAACCCTCTACTCGACAACCCTGGAGGATCATCTCGTTCAAACAGAAACCACCTTCAATTGACGATGCCGCATACGCTGACCGATTCAAAAACAGATACTTACGAAACAGCGTCAATTAGACCCTCCGAGCACAGTGCCTTTGATCCTTCTCAATCACAGGAGTGAAACCCGTTGGCCATCAATCGAGTCTCTCTCAGGAAGTGTCTGATGTTAGGCGTCAAAGTCAGCCGACGGACCCGAGCTGACCACCATCCCCTCGAAGATGATCAGTTAAACCGATCAAAACCCGGAATATTCACGGGGGGCACTGCGTTTTTCGCCATCGCCCAAAGGGCAATCGGCGCCTCGAAGATCAACGTCAGGGTGGCAAGGCCCTGCGCCACCGTGAGGGCGGTTTGCGTGCTGGCAGACCTCGGCAAAGAAAGAAACACCAACAGATAAACCAAGGTTGCAACGAACCCCGCGAGAGAGATCAGCATAAAAGCCTCGCGGGCAATCCCATTTGGCAACATATTGAATAAGAACAGCGCGTACCACTTTTTGGCCGGTTGCACGGCTACTCCCACCCGGTGGGCAGCCCATAGATGGGACCACTCATGAAACAGATAAGCCGAGAGAGCAAGGCCTCCCCCGGCTATCCATGCCAGAGGGTCAAATTGCGACGCGCTCATCCAACACATCAAGGAGATAAGAACAACGCTGGCATCCCGAATTGCGAAAAGCCGCCAAGGCGGGCTCAGAAACCAAGGGCGACTCATCATCGCGACCCTCTCATTAGACAAACGCTAACCTCTTGACCGCCTCGCGAGTTGGGCCCTGCAATACAGCCTCTTTGAAACGTCACTCTGGACCCTCTAGGTTGATCAATCGGTCTAATCTTAGAAACGCTCTATCTGGGGGAGCGGCCATAGACGAGACCCAAACCCTGCGACTTATACCCAAGGAGCACCAAAAGCGTTTCACTGGCCTCGTCAACGATCTTAGGGTCTAGCGATAAAAACCAGTTTTCCTGAGTGCGATAAATCGGCTTCGTGTACCAACCAAAGAGTGCCGCTCGTGGTGCAGTTGATCGATTTCTACCTGTTCGATGAAATATTCGGCTTTCAAACACCATCATCGTGCCTGCGGGTGCAACCACTGGAACGGCATGATCATCCAGCGCGGCCTGATCAAATGCGTCCGACTCGCGGTGGCTTTTCGGTATGACCTCGGTCGCGCCATTGTCGAGTGTAAAGTCGTCGAGCAACCAAGCGAAGTTCATACCCTGGGGCTCATCCGGCCAAGGCCTGGGAATGAACAACTGATCTTGATGCCAAACGCCACCATCACTACCAGGTTGAGCAATATTGGCTGAAATGTTTCCCAGTAGCGCTGGCCAACCCAACAAATATTGCAGTAACACCATCACCTCACGAGATTGAACAAGATCTTGGAAGATAGGGGCTCGGTTCAATAGGTTCCAAACCCGAAGATTCTTATCGCCATAATCCAGTCCGAATCGATCTGCCTTACGGCCGACCTGCGCATCCTCTTCAACCGCGTCATAAGTGGCTTCTCTGGCTTTCGCAAGCGCTTCGCTGCTCACTTGGTTGGCGATTAATGCCATGCCGTAGGTATGCAAGTGGGCTTTCGCATCTTCAAGATTGGTTGTTAGCGGCGGTAGGGCATTCATAGCTAGTGGGTCTCCATTCCTGCTCGCATCAACTCTCTCAAAAAGCCCTCGCCGCCAGATACGGGAGCAAAACGATAGGTTGCCTCCCCTTCTGCGCACTGAGCTCTCACAGCATGCGCTCGCAATCCCTTATCTTCAACAATGATTTCCTACACCTTTCAAAGTCACCCTTAAAAGAACCTATTGGACCGGGGAATAGTTTCCCTCGCAGCAAGTGCCCGAGACACCATCCGCTGACGCCTTCCGGTACCCCGTGAAAGCCGTTCAACAACTGTGGGTCACGGTCTTGATCACCACGAGGATCAAGACTGAGCAATCAAAACTGATCACGCTGATTTTGCACCGAGGAGCAGCAGTAGCTTGGACGCTCATTGCTTTTTTGCTATCCACTTGCCCCGTGGCCCCGTGCACATTGTCTGGATAGATATCCGAGCACACCGTTCTCTTGATCTCATTCAGGGAGCATGATTATGCTCGGGACGAACTCACCCAACTCAAAAAGATCATGCTCAAAGCTTCGCATCAAGTACAACTTCAAAAAGATGGATACAGCATCATTGAAAATGTGCTCTCTAAAAGACAAGTTGCTGACGTTCGAAAGCGCTTGGTGCTCGCCGCGCAGGAAAGTGAACGTCGTGGGGTGCCGACTTACATCGAGGGGCTCGATCCCAACGAACGGAATGTCCGCGTTTTTAACTTGATGGATCTGGATCCGATCTTTCTCGAGTTGATCCAACACCCATTAGCCATTGCAACTGCAGAATTCTTGATGGGACCCGATTTCATCATTTCGAATTTCACGGCCAACATCGCCAAACCCGGCAGCGGTTCGATGAAAATCCATTCCGACTTATCCATCGTGCTTCCTGAACCTTGGCTGGAACCTTGGAGTCTGAACATCATCTGGTGCCTGGATGACGTAACGAAGGACAACGGTGGCACTCGTTTTTTACCCGGGAGTCATCGATTTCAGCGCCTCAGCGAGGTCCCGAGGGATATCGCAGATAGGATGACCGCATTTGAAGCGCCTGCCGGCAGCGTTATCGCGATGGACGGTCGCGTTTGGCACACCTCGGGAAAAAATGTCACCACGGATCAAGAGCGCGCATTGCTGTTCGGCTACTATTCTCGCGCGTTTATTAGACCCCAGTGGAATCATAGTGTGGGGTTATCGCAAGCGTCTCAGCGGGATCTGTCACCTCGGATGCAGCACTGGCTTGGATTGGGCGTTTCAGCCAATATCGCGCCTCTGAGAGGGCTAGAAGATCGATGATCAAACCACCCACCCACTTAACGCCACTTCCCGTGATGCACTTGACGTGTGCGGGCTGATGCCTCTGTCTTCCGACAGGGCCCTCAAACAGCGCCGTTCGCGCTGATGAAAGCCAACACCAAACGCTATTTGGTCGAAGGCTGGATCGAGCGTGATATGAAGAACCATCAATCCAGATGGTATTCGCATGGTCGGTGACACAAGCCTCAAGCAATCATCAGCCTTTGGCTTGACACCCTCATCAATGGAATAAGGGACCGAGGTCAAGCGCCCCGGCCCCATGACCAGGCCGACATCATCTATCGACCTGGTCAGCCGTGAGGAAAGCGCAGTACGCTCACTTCATTTAATGCGAATACGATCTCGATTTCGCTCGACGGTCGCGCGCCCGATGCCTTTGACCACTTTGAGTTCTTCCGCAGAATAGAAAGGACCGTAGGTTTCACGGTATTCAACGATGGCCTCAGCACGCCGCATCCCCACACCCACCAGTTGCTTGGCGATCGTTTCTGCATCTGCTTCATTAATATTTACGATCTCGATATCGGCGGTCACTTCAGCCAATTCGCTGCCAGCGGATAGCGAGATCTCGCTCGCGGCTGCGGTTGCAACGCCAAACCCTAGGGACAAAAGCAACGCTATGCCCCAACCGATCATTTGCTGCCCGGTGACTCGCACAAATGCCACAACGCCTTTCGTTATTTTTCTCAACATAGTCATCCTCTCTGTTTTAGGGAAATCACACCGTGTCGTGAGCCATACCAAGTCAATCTCCGCGCCCAGAAACTAAAGCTTTCATCTAACGATGGGTTCAGCAGACGAAAAGACGACCAATGACTCGTTGGCTACAACGGTGAGGAAGTGTAGAAAGTTATAAAAAAAGCGATGTACGCGAAGCGTTAGGAGGCTTCACAGACAATGTTGGTAACGCAAGGCGAAATTACTCACCCTCGAGGCCGAAAATCGGCTCAATGGAGGCCCAGTTTCGACAACTCGGGCAATGCCAACGCATCCTTTTCCCCTCGAAACCGCATTCACCACAGCGATGCGTAGGCTTATCTTGAACCAGCGCTTCGGCAAAATCTTTTAAGAGTTGAAGATACTGAAGAGTCTCCCCTTCAGCAGCTGAAAGATGGAGATCAATCAGATGGATCAGTCCACGAACTGTCGGGTTCGAACGAAGATGCTCCGCCATGAAACGAGAAACCGCGAGCGCGCCCTCGTTGGTTTTGATTCGGTCGACTAGTTCCAGCACTACGGAAATCGACGGTCCACGCTCTACACACGCCCTAAGATAAGCCTCGTATCCGACAATGGATTGCTCACCTTGCTCGTAGGCGGATTTCAATAGCGAGAGAGACTCGCCGACATAAATGGGATTTTGCTCGATGATTCTCTCGAGCGCCGTAATGGCAGCGACAGCATTACCCGAGGCCATCTCTAACCTGCCCAAAATCAGGCTCGTGCGGGGATTATCCGAAGCATGACCAATCGCCTCCACCACTGATGCCCGCGCCGCCTCGATGGACTTAGCCTCGATCTGCTCCTCGGCAAGTTCGCAGTAGTAGTGAGAAATAGCGTCTTCAAGCCGACGTTCTTTTTCGCCTCCGGTAATGCTCTTTGCTGTTTCGATGCAACGCAGCCAATCGCGCTCACGCTCGTAAACCTGAAGCGTGACTTGAAGCGAATCTCTCTTGAACTGAGGGTTCTCCTTCGCGAGCAACACAGACATATCTTCCGCGCGATCAAGCAATCCCGCTTGCAAGTAGTCTCTTGCCAACTCAATTTGAACTTCGTGGCGAGTTTTTTGATCTAACCGCGCGTGGCTCAGGACGTTTTCATGCACGAACACCGCTTTCTCGAGTTCACCCCGGCGTCTAAGTAACCCGCCCAAGGCAAGATGGGTGTCGATGTTATCTTGATCTACTCTCAAAGCTTCGACCAGCGTCTCGACAGCTTCATCCTGCTGCTCGTTGAGAAGGTGTCTCAGACCAAGTTCATAGGATCTTGAATTTTTTCGCTCACGTCGGCCCAGAGCCCAGCCGATGCCTAGCGCAACCATGAATAACAGCATTAGTCCGAGTTCGCTCATTCCGGAACTCGACGCGAAAGAGATTCAACTAAACGCATCAGTCGGCTCAAGGCCCTATTTCCGAGACAGCCAACGTGACGCACTTGAGAAAACCTGACCAACCACAACCCCAACAAAAAAGCTGAGCATAATCCACCAAGAGATGGGCCAAGCCTCGCTTTCAAAATCTAGCAGCCTCAAGGCCACAGGGTCACTGTTTTCGGTGGCCAACACAAAGGCAACAACAGAAAGGGCCAGCAGCGCGAGCCGTGCGATGAAGCTCTTAACCCAGTGCATCAACCTATCCTCATTAGGATGTCAGGAAATTAAAACGTGGCCTATGCGTTCGAACAACAAAGCGTCCAAGAAGCGCGCATTACTCAAGAGAGTCAGGGCGAGCAGTTTGTTTTTCTACCACTCGTTGCTGGCGTCTGTATCCATCGGCGTACTGGCGTCGCTTCCAAGCAAACTCTCGTTAACCCGCTCTCTTAATTCTTTGCCTGGCTTGAAGTGTGGAACATACTTGCCTGAAAGCGCGACTTGCTCGCCGGTTTTGGGATTGCGCCCAATTCTGGGCGCTCGGTAATGTAAGGAGAAACTTCCAAACCCACGAATCTCGATTCGCTCGCCGCGAGCAAGCGAATCGGCCATCTGGTCCAAAATCATCTTGACCGCCAACTCCATATCCTTGGCGGTCAACTGACTCTGACTCGCGGCGAGCCGTTCTATGAGCTCAGATTTGGTCATGACGTTTAAGCGTCTCCGTCCGCGGCTGCTCGATCTTGCTCCTGTTTGATCAAGTCACCAAGGGTTGCTGGCGTCACCGCTGCAACTTCTCGCTCACGATGCTCGCGCACTGCGGTTTGCTCGTCGGCAATATCCTTCGCCTTGATCGAGACCGATAGGCTTCGCGTCTTCCGGTCTACGCCAACGATCTTGACTTCAATGCTGTCACCTACGCTGAGCATCGTTCGAGCATCGCCGACGTGATCGATCGAGATATCTGAGGCTTTCAGTACGCCCTCAACCTCTTCGGCCAGAGTCAGAACGGCTTGACGAGCGTCAACTTCCTTCACCGTGCCCGTTACCACTGTGCCCTTCTCGTTTTGAGCAACGTAGTCGGAGAACGGATCTGATTCAAGCTGCTTCAAACCAAGTGAAATGCGCTCTCGCTCTGGATCGATCGCCAGAACCACCGTTTCGATTTCATCACCCTTGGTGAAATTGCGCACCGCTTGCTCTCCAGGTTCGTTCCAGGAGATGTCAGACAGGTGAACGAGACCATCGATTTCGCCATCAAGACCGATGAAGATCCCGAAGTCAGTGATGGACTTGATGTAACCCTTGATTCGATCGCCTTTACCGTGAAGCGCTGCGAATTCTTCCCAGGGATTGCCCTTACACTGCTTGATGCCAAGGGAAATCCGGCGACGGTCCTCGTCAATGTCGAGCACCATCACTTCAACTTCGTCACCTACCTGAACCACTTTCGAGGGATGAATGTTGCGGTTGGTCCAATCCATTTCCGAGACGTGAACCAGACCTTCAACCCCTTCTTCGAGCTCAGCAAAACAACCGTAGTCCGTCAGATTTGTGACCTTCGCCATCGTTCTCGTTCCCTCTGGGTAACGACGGGTAATGGCAAGCCAGGGATCTTCACCCAATTGCTTCAGGCCTAGAGATACTCGATTGCGCTCACGATCGAACTTGAGCACTTTGACGTCGATCTCATCGCCCACAGCAACGATCTCACTGGGGTGCTTTATTCGCTTCCACGCCATGTCCGTGATGTGGAGCAGGCCATCGATACCGCCAAGATCAACAAACGCGCCATAGTCAGTGAGGTTCTTCACGATCCCCTTCAACTCATGGCCTTCCTGAAGATTCTTGAGCAACTTCTCTCTCTCCTCGCTGTTCTCTGATTCAAGAACGCTTCGTCGAGAAACCACTACGTTGTTTCGCTTCTGATCTAACTTAATGACTTTGAAATCGAGCACTTGACCTTCCAGCTGCTCGTTATCTCGGAGCGGTCGAACATCGACAAGCGACCCAGGTAGGAAGGCGCGAATATCTTTAATCTCCACTGTGAAACCGCCTTTGACTCGGCCACTGATCAGGCCTTTGACTGTCTCACCATCGGTATAGACTTTGTCTAGCATCTCCCAAGATTCATTGCGACGGGCTTTCTCACGAGACAATCGAGTCTCACCAAAGCCATCATCCACGGTCTCCATAGCCACTTTGACCGTGGCGCCGATTTCAATTTCTAATTCACCACTTTCATCTAAAAACTGGGCTCTTGGAATCACCCCTTCAGATTTTAGACCCGCATGGACGGTGACCCACTCGCTATCTATGTCAACCACCACACCAGTGATGATGGACCCAGCCTTCAACTCAACAGTTTTTAGGCTTTCTTCAAACAGTTCTGCAAAACTTTCGCTCATTAAAATATCCTTGAGGCAATGCCTCCACTGACTTCCAACCGAGTCAGGGCTAATGGTTAATCTGTCCACTCCGCGAGAAAGGTTGGCTCACACAATGGACCGTTCAATCATCAATGATCGTACGCTCTGAACCACCTCAGGCAGGCTCAAGTCAGAGCTATCAATCACGACTGAATCTTCTGCTGGCACGAGCGGCGCGATGGAACGCGTCATATCTCGCACATCCCTTGCTTGGATGCTTTCCAGAAGGGCGGCAAAATTAACATCCATTCCTTTATTTTTCAACTGCTTATATCGCCTGTTCGCCCGCTCCTCGGCGCTCGCTGTCAAGAAAATTTTGAGCGTGGCATCAGGAAAAACAATGGTTCCCATGTCTCTCCCATCTGCAATCAGTCCGGGCGCGGCTTTGAACGCACGCTGTCGCTCAATCAACGCCCCACGCACACCCGAAAACTGTGAGACCAGGGACGCATCTACGCCAGCCTCATCGCTTCTGATGAGCGCCGTCACGACCTCGGTGCCCAGATAGACCGCCCAGTCCTCCTCGCCGGCCTCCGGGCGAAAGGTGGTATCGAGATGCGTCGCGATCCCCGTCAGCGCGGGTTCATCATCCAAACTGACGCCGGCTCTCCTTGCTGCTAGACCAACGAGTCGATAAAGCGCACCACTGTCGAGCACGTGAAAACCGCTCCATTCGGCGATTTGTGCCGTCACTGCCCCTTTGCCGGACCCGCTGGGGCCATCAATGGTGACAACGGGCACCCTCGCATCAGCTGTATTCATACAGGGCTTCCTTTCGGTGAACGGTCGGCGACCATGGAAAGCGATCAGCTTTCTGAGGATTTGGGCTGGATGGACGTGAAATAGTCTCGAGCCGCCTTCGCTCGAGTCAATCGCTCAGTTAACGCCTCCGCATCCTCGGCTTCGATCAGTTTGGATGTTTGATTCAGCGCCGCGATAAAAGTCTCTATTAGTCGCAACAAGGCATCTTTGTTCGTTAGAAAGATATCCCGCCACATCTCGGGATCTGAGGCGGCAATGCGAGAGAAGTCTCGAAATCCACCTGCTGCGTATTCAAATACCTCTCGCTCATCACCAAATCCTGCCAAGACGTCGACCAAGGTATAGGCCAAAAGATGGGGCAAATGACTCGTCTGCGCCAAAACGTCGTCATGATGATCGACGCTCATTTGAACGACCTCGGCACCGAGGCTCATCCAGATCGTTTGAATTCGCGCAAGCGCGTCTGCTTGAGTCACATCTAACGGGGTCAGAATGACCTTGTGATGCCGAAATAAATTGGGGTCCGCGGCGTCAACACCATGTCGCTCAGAGCCCGCCACCGGATGCCCAGGGACCAATCGCTGCGCTAGCCGTGGGGCATTTACTAGCACCGCATCGACAATCGGTTGCTTGACGCTACCCACATCGGTCAGCACCCCTTCAAACTGTGTCAAATGCGGCAATATCGACGGCAACGTTCTCACGGGTGTAGCCAAAATCAATACATCAGCGACTGAGGCCAGGGTATCTAGGGTTGGATGGATCCGATCAACGATGCCCATCGATTCTCCGAGAACCAGAGCCGATGAATCGAGATCATGGGCGTGAATCTCGTACTGCCCCGCAGATCTCAGCCCAGCCGCAATGGAACCACCAATCAGCCCAAGACCGACAATTCCAACCCGCATCGAATCGGCCATATCAGGCGTTCAACACTCGATCTAGAGCCTGAAGGCAACGATCATTCTCCGCGTGGGTGCCGATGGAGATGCGCAAATGTCGAGGCAATCCGTAAACGCCAACGGGACGCAAGATAACCCCTTCCCTCAGCATCGCCTCGTAAATCAACCCAGCGTCCTGCCGAAACTCAACGGTCAAAAAATTACCCGCAGAAGGGATGGCTGAAAGGCCCATCGCATCAATGCCCGCTCGAACTTGACGGAGACCCATTCGATTCGCCTCGATACCTGCCTGCACATGCGCTTGGTCCTCCAATGCCACGAGACCGGCCGCCATAGCCAAAGCATTCACGTTAAACGGCTGGCGTATCCGGTTCATCAGATCAGCAATTTCAAGCGGTGTTGCAGACCAGCCTAATCTCAACCCTGCAAGCCCATACGCTTTAGAGAACGTGCGCGTCACCACCAGATTCGAATAACGCTGCATCAACGTTAGGCCATCGGGGTACTCTGGGTCGTCTACATATTCAAAGTAAGCTTCATCAAGGACCACAATGACTGAAGACGGCACCGCATCGAGGAAGGTTTCGAGGGTTGATCGGCTGACCCAAGTCCCCGTGGGATTGTTCGGATTGGCGATAAACACGAGACGCGTATTCGAATCAATTTGAGCGAGCGTAGCTTCTAGATCTTGACCGTAGTTGTTCGCTGGAATTTCTCTCACCTCAGCACCCTGAGCGAGGGTCACCAGTCCATAGACCACAAAGGCATGCTCTGAGACCACAGCATTCAAGCCTGGTCTCAGAAAAATACGAGCTAAAAGCTCAAGTACATCATTTGATCCATTGCCAACAGTAATGGCACGAGGATCCACCTGAAATCGGTGACTCAAGGCCTCTTTCAAAAGAAAACAACCCCCATCAGGGTATCTAGCCAACTCACTCAGTTGCGCGGGCAACGCTTCAATCACGCGTGTTGAGGGTCCGAGTGGGTTCTCATTGCTCGCGAGCTTGACGCTATTTTTAATGCCCAGCTCCCGTTCCAGCGTTTCAACGGGCTTCCCTGGCTGGTAAGGCGCTATCTGCTCGATGCCAGGATTGACATAAGATTGAAAACTCATAATGAAACGCTCAATGCTTTGGGGTAGCTCCCCAACAATTTGACCTCTAACGGTCCCTTTTGAATTTCCTCTAGAACCGCAGCCACAGCAGGATCGGACACGTGACCTTCGAAATCAATAAAGAACACATACGACCACTTGGCTGTTTTGGAGGGCCTACTTTCCAAGGCCGTTAATGAGATGCCGTGTCGATGGAAGGGCTCTAGTAATTCATAGAGAGCGCCGGGCCGGTTCCTGGTTGAGACCATGATGGATGTCTTATCTTCACCACTGGCACCCACCGATTCCTGCCCGATCACCAAAAAACGCGTCGTATTCTCGGGAGAGTCTTCTATTTTCTTCGCTGTGATTCTGAGGCCGTAGAGCTCTGCCGCAACCTCGGCGGCAATCGCGCCTGCGCTCGCATCCTCTTTTGCAAGCCTCGCTCCTTGCGCGTTCGAACTGGCAACAATTCTCTCCGCATTTGGATAATGCGAATCTAGCCACTTTCGACACTGGCCGAACGTCTGTTCGTGCGCGTAAATTCTCTCGATCAGCCCCTCGCTCGAGACCATGAAATTGTGATGAACCTGTAGTTCACATTCTCCGCATATTTTTAAAGACGAATTCACGAAGGTATCGAGCGTATGACTGACGGAGCCTTCAGTTGAATTTTCAACAGGGACCACACCGTACTGGCAGGCTTCAGCGGCCACTTCGCGAAAAATTTCATCCACCGTCACGAGCGGCATACCGACTGCGGCATAACCGAAATGCTTGATCGCCGCCTGATGCGTGAAGGTGCCCTCTGGACCGAGGTAACCCACTTTCAAAGGTTGCTCAAGTGACAAGCAGGCAGACATGACCTGCCTAAATAGATACATCACTTTCTCGTCTGGAATCGGGCCTTCGTTGAGATGCGCGATCCGACGCAAGACCTGCGCCTCACGCTCAGGCCGATAAAAAGCCAGCGGCTCATCCGAGTTTGATTGGCTTCTTTGCTTGGCCTCGGCGACTTGCTGGGCAAGCTTTGCCCGCTCATTGAGCTGTTTCAGAAGGGCCTCATCCAACGCATCGATGGCTTGGCGTAGGGTATCGAGATCGTCACTCATACTAGGTCGTCTCAGTACCTGCTTCGCCCTCATCATCCAAACCATCTGACGACGCTTCTAATCCTGCTGCAGACGCCGCTTCATGGTCGGCTGCAGCCTCACCCGCCGGGTCTACGGGATCTTCAATGCGCGCCATCCCTACCAGATGTTCGTCTGCGCCTACATTGATGAGTCGCACGCCCTGGGTATTTCTGCCTTGAAGCGACACTTCCTGAACACGCGTTCGCACCATGGTGCCCTGATCGCTAATCAACAGCACTTCGTCTGCGGCAGTGACTTGCTCGGCACCAACCAAGGCGCCATTTCTGTCTGACACCTTAATCGCAATGACGCCTTGACCGCCTCGGCCGATCGTGGAGAACTCGCTAATCTCAGTCAGCTTCCCATACCCATTTTGACTCGCGAGAAGAATCACCCCGTTCGGGTCGGCGATAATAAGCGAGATGACTGAGGTTCCAGCGGGGAGCTTAATCCCTCGCACGCCTCGGGCCGTTCGACCCATGGCTCGAACGTCTCGTTCCTTAAATCGAATGGCGCGCCCCCCCGATTGAAACAACATAACCTCGGATTCACCATCGGTCACCGCAGCACCAACGAGCGTGTTGCCGTCTTCGAGCTCAATCGCGATCAGCCCGCTGCTTCGTGGCCGAGAAAAATCAAGCAGCGGGGTTTTCTTGACCGTTCCGTTGGAGGTGGCCATGAAAACGAACGCATTTTCAGAATATGCATGAACAGGCAGCATGGCCGTGATCCGTTCATCCTCTCCCAACGGCAGGATATTCACAATCGGACGCCCTCGAGCAGCACGAGAGGCAATCGGGATCTGAAAGGTTCGTAACCAGTAGACCTTACCAAAGTTCGAAAAACACAAAATGGTGTCATGCGTGTTAGCCACCATCAGTCGCTCGATAAAATCTTCATCTTTGACCGCACTGGCTGAACGCCCTCGCCCCCCCCGACGCTGCGCTTGGTAATCTGACAGCGGCTGGGTCTTGGCGTAACCGCCTCGGCTGAGCGTCACAACCAAATCTTGCGGGGTAATCAAGTCCTCCATCGTGAGATCTTCCTGAGACTCCACGATTTCAGTTCGGCGCTCATCGCCGTAGGTTTCTCGAAGCTCGACCAGCTCCTCTTTGATCATTGCCTTCAATCGTTCCGGATTCTGCAGGATCTCAAGAAGCTCAGCGATGGTATCAATGATTTCTCGATATTCGTCGAGCAGCTTTTCTTGCTCGAGCCCGGTCAGGCGGTTAAGCCGCATCTCCAAAATCGCTTGCGCTTGTTGCTCGGAGAGGAAGTATTCGCCGTTTTCCTTTAGGCCAAATCTCGCATCGAGATCATCGGGCTTCGCTGCATCGGGCCCTGCGCGCTCGAGCATCCGACCGACCGTTTCTGAACGCCATGACCGCGCCAGCATTTTCTCACGGGCCTCCTGCGCATCAGCACTCGCTTTAATTAACTCGATCATTTCGTCGATATTCGACAGAGCCACCGCAAGCCCTTCGAGCACATGGCCTCGCGCTCTGGCGCGCCTGAGCAGATAGACCGTGCGGCGCGTGACCACTTCTCGGCGATGCTTTACGAAGTGCTCAAGCACTTCCTTAAGGTTGAGCACCTTAGGCTGGTTTTCAACGAGCGCGACGATGTTAATGCCGAACACGCTCTGGAGCTGAGTTTGTGCATAGAGATTGTTAAGCACCACCTCTGGCACCACATCTTTTCTTAGTTCAATGACAATGCGGGTGTCCTTTGCCGATTCATCACGCAAGTCCGTGATGCCTTCGACCTTTTTCTCTTTGTGCAACTCGGCGATCTTTTCAATCAATCGGGCCCTATTCACTTGATAGGGGATCTCTTTGACGATGATCCGTGATTTGCCACTCTTTTCGTCTGATTCAATATCGCACCGTGCTCGCATCTGAACGCGACCACTGCCCGTCCGATAAGCCTGAACAATGCCCGCTCGACCATTGATGACCGCCGCCGTTGGAAAGTCAGGCCCCTTGATGAATTCCATCAAGCCATCGATGCTAATGAGCGGGTCGTCTATCAGCGCGATGGTGGCCTCGACCACTTCTGTCAGATTATGTGGCGGAATATTGGTGGCAAACCCAACTGCAATACCGCTTGAACCGTTGACCAAAAGATTAGGCAACTTCGAGGGCAACACCTCGGGCATCTGCAAGGTGCCATCGTAGTTCTCAACAAAATCAACGGTTTCTTTATCCAGATCAGCCAGCAGTTCGTGGGCAATTTTTGCCATACGCACTTCTGTGTAACGCATCGCGGCCGCACTATCGCCGTCGAGTGAGCCAAAATTCCCTTGACCATCGACGAGGGGGTAACGCATTTGCCAATCTTGGGCCATACGGACGATCGTGAAATAAGACGCTGCATCGCCATGAGGATGATATTTACCAATCACGTCGCCCACGATACGGGCTGATTTCATGTAGGGACGATTAAAAGCATTATTCTGTTCATTCATTGCGAACAGCACTCGACGATGGACGGGCTTAAGCCCATCCCTCACGTCCGGTAACGCACGTCCAACAATGACACTCATCGCATAGTCCACGTAGGACTGGCGCATCTCGTCTTCTATGTTGATGTTCCGGATATCGTCCTGGTCAAAATCACTCATCGTTTTCGTTCGTTCCGCCGTTAAACCGTTTGATCAATTGATGGGGCACCTCTGGCGACCACTTTCTGGGTATCAACGCACTCGTCGTTTAAGCCTTTTTTCACCAAGGGCCTTCACCCATGCTTTCACCCAGGGCCTTCATCCCAACCGGCACCAGGGAGCTTCTGAGCCCGACTGAGGGACGACCGGTGGCGCACGCCTTGAATGACCTTTAGGCCATCACCTTTAACGAATCACCCTTAACACATCACCTTTAACAACAGTGGGCCAAGCTCTCTCGGCTTGCTCGACGTTTATCACGTACCGTCGTTTCGCCGGCCTCGCTGGGATTGGCCGAATACACGCATCTCGGGCACTCAAAGATCGATTATTTATCTTTCAAATTGGTCATAAATTGACGCTGGATGGCGGACTTTTTTTCGTCGCACAGCATCAAAGGAGGCGCCCATTCATAAGCTGCATGAATGGGCCAAAAGTCTACCACAACTGCGCCAAAACTCCCAACCAAAGGAACAACGAAAATTGAATCTATCCATCTGTTTTAATTGATTTTTTATAATTTTTCTTTTTTTTAATCACGCGCCTTCACGACGTTACATTGGCCCTCAATCGAGGGGTGAATAAATGCTCGTATAATGAAGCACAGAGCACATCCAGACAGGCCAAAATGTATGTCGAATACACTCCGTTTGCAGCCTTCTTGGGTCATCCCAATCCGGCCTGAAAACACGGTCCACGTTGATTTTGACCTGGTCATTGGTGAGGGCGTTATTGTCGACCTTTTGCCTCGGCAAGCTGCAAACGATCGCTATGGAGACCTTCCGACTATCGACCTAACAGGCGAGGTCGTCCTGCCTGGACTCATCAATTGCCATGGCCACGCGGCCATGACATTACTTCGAGGGTACGCCGATGACCATAGCCTGATGGCATGGCTTGAAGATCACATCTGGCCCGTTGAGGCAAAGTGGGTATCCCCTTCGTTTGTCCACGCTGGCGCATGGCTCGCAGCTGCCGAATCACTCAGTCGAGGGACAACCTGCTGCGCTGATAGCTATTTTTTTCCACAAGCCACCGCCGAAGCCATGGGCATGACAGGCATTCGAAGCCAGATCACGACGCCAGTCATTCAATTTCCTAATGCCTGGGCCAGCACTGAAGAGGACCACATCGCTCAAAGCTTGTCATTTTTCGATTGGGCGGCAACGCGACGTAGGCTCACGGTTGGATTTGCGCCCCATGCGGCCTATTCGCTCAGCGACCAGGGGTTTGAGCGCATCAGGCAGTTAGCGCTAGCAAACGATTTACCCGTTCATCTGCACCTGCATGAATCCAATGATGAAATGATTCGGCACGCAGCGCTCTATCAATGTCGCCCCATTGACCGCATGCGCCGGCTTGAGATGTTCGACACGCAATTGCAAACCGTGCACATGACACAGCTCCTTGAAGAGGAAATTTCATGGCTTAAATTGACCGAAACCGCGGTCGTACATTGCCCAGAATCGAACATGAAACTAGCCAGTGGTATCTGCCCCATCGATCAGCTCCTTCGCGAGGGTATCGATGTCGCGCTCGGCACCGATGGCGCGGCCAGTAACAATGATCTCGACCTCTTTCAGGAAATGCGTACGGCGGCACTACTCGCCAAGGTCGCGACTGGCGTCCCGGAAGCATTGAGCGCTGAGCAAGCACTCTATATGGCCACCCTGGGTGGCGCGCAGTTTCTCGGACTGGATCACCTAATCGGCAGTCTTGAGATTGGGAAGCAAGCGGATGTGATATCCGTTCGCTTGAGCGACATTCAGACCCAGCCCGTATATCATCCCGTCTCCCAACTCGTGTATGCCGTGACTGGGCATAATGTCACCCACACCTTTGTCGAAGGAGAACTGCTGTACCACAACGGCGACTTTAATCGATTTGATGTTGGTGAGTTGAGGACGCAAGTCAGCCAGTGGCAAGCAAGGATCGGAGCATTGATATGACGCTTGATGAGAACCTTGACCCCGAGGAGATCAAAAAGTTTGAAGAGATGGCCCAGAAATGGTGGGACCCCAAGAGTGAATTCAAACCGCTTCATGCTATCAACCCGCTCAGAATGGGTTACATCCAGGCCCGCGTTGACCTAAAAGGCCTCACTGTTCTCGATGTCGGCTGCGGAGGCGGGCTGCTCACCGAGGCTATGGCGGGCGCAGGCGCGAACGTCACTGGTATCGACATGGGCGTCATGCCCTTACAGGTGGCAAAACTTCACCTTTACGAGTCGAACTTGACGGTTCACTACCAGCAGTCCACGGCAGAATCTTTCGCTGATCACCATCCGGGGTCGTTTGACGTCGTCACTTGTCTCGAGATGCTCGAACACGTTCCGGACCCCGCGTCTGTGATTGAAGCCTGCCATCGCCTTCTCAAGCCAGGCGGTCATTTGTTCTTGTCAACCATTAATCGCAACCCCAAGTCATACCTCTTCGCGATCATAGGCGCTGAATATGTCTTGCGACTCCTGCCCAGAGGCACCCACGACTTTAAAAAGTTCATCAAGCCTTCCGAGCTGGCGCAGGTTATGCGCCAACAGGATTTCTTACTCAAAGACATTTGCGGTATGACCTACAACCCACTCACGGACCAGTACAAACTTGAAGCCGATACTGATGTGAACTATCTCATGCATGCCATCCGCGGATTAGAGTCCCATTGAGTCAGTCCATGGATTTCGATCAGCGATTGATCCTAGTCACGGGCGCGGGCTCTGGCATTGGCCGCGCCACAGCTCTCGCGCTCGCTAACGCCAACGCTCGCCTGCTTCTGCTGGGCCGTCATGTCCCCGCTCTTGAAAGCATCTTCGATGACGTTGTCGCCGCCGGGGCGCCGGAACCCTCAATCTTGCCCTTGGATCTCGAAGGTGCCTCGGCCGCTGACTACGCGCAGATTGCACTCGCCGTCGAACAGCAATTCGGTTCGCTCTACGCCCTGGTGCACAACGCAGCGGAACTGGGAGAGCGTGTGCCTTTTGAGCACTATCTCGAGGCAACCTGGCAACGGGTGATGCGAGTCAACTTCGAGGCGGCAACCCTACTGACGCGCGCCTTATTGCCTCTCCTCAAGGCAAGCCACCATAGCCACCTCGTCTTCACGAGCTCAAGTGTCGGAGAAACGCCTCGCGCTTATTGGGGGGCTTACTCAGTCTCAAAATACGCGTTAGAGGGATTTGCCAAGCTCCTTGCAGAGGAATTTGAGAAGACCTCCCAAATCGACGTCACGATTATCAATCCAGGTGCAACAAGAACTCGCATGCGCCAACTCGCTTACCCCGCAGAGAATCCTCTCGACTCGCCAGAACCTGAACAGGTGGCGCAGCGGTATCTGCGTCGTCTTAATCCAGAACTTGGCAGGCAGGGCGCGCAGCGTATTCATGCCGATGGGTCGGTGACTGCGCTCTCCTAATGCCCATCTAGGAAATTGCCGCTCATCGCGTCAGCGCGTTCGAAGGCACTGGGAAACCGGAGCAGTTAACGAGGCTTCCTTGAGCCGGGCTTCGAGGGCTTAGCTTGTGACCGACGCGCTGGGCCTGGTTTAGCCGACCCTCCTTGCCTGGACGCTCGTCCTGGCGCAGATCGTTTTTCAGCTGAGCGCCTCGCTCTTAAGGATGGGGGTGATGTCTCTTCTGTTGATGGAGGGCGCGCGTAGGTTCGTCTAGGCTGCGCCGGTCTGGCGGAATTTTGATCGTTTGCCCCCTTTTGCCGCTCCGCCTTGGGTGAAAACTGTCCGCTGCCTTTTCCACGCTTTTCTAACTGAGGCGGTTCAAGTCCCGCCATCCGATACAACTCGACTTCGTCCTTACCGGTGATCGCCAGCGTCCGGCGCGATTTGACGCCTGAAGGAATAAAGAATGAACCGAACCGAACGCGCTTCAATCGGCTCACCACCAAACCTTGTGACTCAAAAAGCCGCCGCACCTCACGATTCCGACCTTCCTGCAGCACCACGTAGTACCACTGATTCGCCCCCGATTCATCGCGCCCTTTGCGAACATCAGTAAAGCGCGCAAGTCCATCTTCAAGCATCACACCTTGGCGCATGGCCTCCAACTGAGACTCTTGAACTTCGCCCAAGATACGAACAGCGTATTCGCGATCGATATTTGCACTCGGATGCATCAACCGACTGGCAAGTTCACCATCCGTTGTGAACAGCAATAAACCCGCTGTATTAAAGTCCAGGCGACCCACCGCGATCCAACGCCCGCGACGCAACTTTGGTAGCGCACTGAACACATTGGGTCGGCCTTCGGGATCATCTCGAGAACAAATCTGGCCTGCAGGTTTGTTATAAATCAGATGCCTCGGTGGCTCGATGATCCGCCTAAGCGGCTTGCCATCCACAGTGACGCGATCATCCTCTTCGACCCGATCGCCTAGCTCCGCACGCCGACCATTGATCGTCACTCGCCCCGATTCGATCCACTGTTCCATGGTTCGACGACCACCGAGCCCTTGACTCGCCAACACCTTCTGTAATTTTTCGCTCATAGCTTCTCTGCAAGAGGGGGATCACACGGTAGCCGATAATCTGCTAACGGGGGGGCAGTGCATCTTCTGGTTCATCAGAGACCGGGACCGACGAGTCCGCGGACTGGGATGCCACGTTATCTGACGCCCCTTCCTCGTTTTCCATCGAGGTGTTTACTTCCGCGGGTTTGGGCGTTTCAGCTGGACCCGCCGATTCTGAGGGTTCAGCTGCAGCCTCACGGATGGTTTCGACCTCGTCGTCAAGCATGTCATCAAAATCGTCATCCAACGAGTCAGATCGAGGCGCCATCACCTGACGAATATTCTCCTGAATTTGATCAACGCGTTGCGTTACGGCTTCAAGCTCAGTGTCGCTCACACCTTCCAGCTCAACCTCTTCAGGCTCAAGTTCGATAGACTTCATTTCAATGAGAGGTTCGTCTAGCTCAAGCGAGCGATCTTCAGCCGCAAGGTCCTTAATCTCCTGGAGCGTTGGCAGCTCTTCCAGACTCGCGACATTGAAATAGTCTAAGAAAGATTTCGTCGTGGCATACATCGCAGGACGACCAGGGACATCGCGGTGCCCTACAACCCGAATCCACTCACGCTCAAGAAGCGTTCGAATAATATTGGTTGAGACAGCCACACCTCGAATTTCTTCGATGTCACCCCGCGTGATGGGTTGCTTGTAAGCGACCAAAGCAAGTGTTTCTAGCAGCGCTCGCGTGTATCGCGGAGGGCGTTCTTCCCAAAGACGACTGACCCAATCCGCATACTTTTCCTTCACTTGGAATCGATAGCCCGTTGCCACTTTTTTCAGCTCGAAACCTCGTGTCTCGCAATCGGCTTCAATTTCACCCAACGCCTCTCTTATTTCTGTTCGCGTCGGTGCTTCAGCGAAAAACAGCGATTCCAAATTATCAATCGTTAAAGGGGATTCAGACGCCAAGATGGCGCCCTCGATAATCCGCTTTAACTCGGCTAAATCACTCATCTTCTTCGACCTCAGACGGCGGTTCGATGACACTCACCGCTCTCGCTTTGACATGGATCGGCGCAAAGGGGGCAGCTTGTTGAATCTCGAGCAACGACTCTTTAATCAGTTCCAACACTGCAATAAACGTTACCACGACGCCTCGGCGACCCTCAGATAATTCAAACAAATCGATAAAGGGTAAGAACTGATCCCCGATGTTTTTTACTTTAAATAGAATTTGAGACATGCGCTCACGCGTGGACAGAGGCTCGAGCGAGATGTGATGCGACGCAAATTGATCTGCTCGTCTCAACACACTGGCAAGCGCCATCAGGAGTTCCTTCATCTCCACATCAGGTAAAGGTTTCGGCCGCTTGTTCTCTGGCGCCTTGGCGTTAGCGATCCAGACTTCCCGGTTCACGCGTGGCATTTCATCAATGGCCACTGCCGCATTCTTAAAGCGCTCATACTCTTGAAGCCTGCGGATCAACTCTGCTCTTGGGTCGTCTCCTTCATCCTCAGCGGATTCGGGTCTAGGCAGAAGCATGCGCGATTTGATTTCCGCGAGCATCGCAGCCATCACCAGATACTCGCTCGCCAGTTCGAACTGTAATTCCTCCATCAGCGCGATGTACTGCATGTACTGCTCAGTGATATCCGCGACCTTAATTTCCAAAATATCGAGGTTTTGACGACGGATCAGATAGAGCAACAAATCCAGTGGCCCTTCGAAGGCTTCAAGAATGACCTCAAGCGCATCAGGTGGGATGTATAAATCGGCGGGTAGTTCGTTGAAGGGCACCCCACCGACTAATGCGAGTTCACTCTGCCGACGAGGCATCTGGGGCAGGAATTGCGGATCTGTGGGCGGCGTGACTTCACTCATAGCGATCGGTAGTCGAGACCCATCACTGACCGCACTTCTTCTAAGGTCGCCCTTGCCTGCGTTCGAGCCTTCTCACAGCCCTCGGCGATGATAGATCGGACCAAATCGGGATTCTGTTCAAACTGAATGGCTCGTTCCCGCATCGGTTGCTGCTCAGCCAAAATCGCCTCTGCTAGGGGCGCTTTGCAGTCGATACAGCCGATACCCGCCGACCGGCACCCATCTGATACCCAGTCGCGCGTGGCTGCATCAGAATAAATCTTGTGCAACTCGAACACAGGGCACCGAGCCGGATCACCCGGGTCAGTGCGTTTTACCCGCGCAGGATCAGTGGTCATGGTCTTAATCTTTTGCGTCACCGTCTCGGGCTCTTCTCGCAGTGAAATCGTATTGTTATACGATTTCGACATCTTCTGACCATCGAGCCCAGGCATGACCGCGTTCTCTGTTAGCAGCGCCTGGGGCTCGGGTAATATGATCCGCCCACTGCCTTCGGCATAACCCAAGAGTCGATCACGGTCCCCTAGGGATAGGTTGCCGGAATCAGAGACCAGAGATTGTGCTTTTGCCAGAGACTCTTCACTGCCCTGCTCCATATATTTCTTACGAAGCTCTCGATACAGACTCGCGTTTTTACGTCCCAATTTCTTGACTGCTTGATCGGCTGCATCCTCGAATCCAGCATCCCGCCCAAATAGGTGATTAAAGCGCCGCGCAAGCTCTCTCGTCATCTCTACATGCGGGACTTGATCCGCTCCAACGGGCACTTGCCCCGCGCGGTAGATCAAGATGTCAGAGCTTTGCAATACCGGGTAACCTAGAAATCCATAGGTCGCCAGATCACGATCCTTGTTCTTACTCACTTGATCTTTAAAGGTCGGCACGCGTTCAACCCAACTGAGCGGCGTGATCATCGATAAGAGCAGATGAAGTTCCGCGTGCTCGGGCACTCGACTCTGAACGAACAGCGTGGTTGAACTGGGATTCACACCGGCCGCCAGCCAGTCGATCACCATCTGCCAGACGCTCTCTTCGATACCCCTTGTATCCTCATAATGACTCGTCAGTGCATGCCAGTCGGCAACAAAGAAAAGACACTCATATTCGTGTTGCAACTGCACCCAATTCTTCAGCACACCATGGTAATGCCCCAGATGCAGTCGGCCTGTTGGACGCATACCGGAGAGAACGCGTGACTGGGGTTTTTCAATGCTCACAGTGATGATCCAACTTGATAAGCCCGACTTCGGAACGCCGCGATGCCTAGGGGTGAACGTACGAGCGATGCGGCGCGGGGCAATGACAGAGGCATGGGAGAAGTATACCGGTTGGCAAGGGCGTTTGTCTCAACTCGCGCGCCCTTTCATGCGTTCTGGAAAAGATCATCTTCGCATACCCAAGTCTGAGCGCTGCCTGATCGACGATCAGGTTGGGCGTCTATTCACACCCAGGCCTTGCGTCGTTTAAGGCCCTTCCCCTTCGCCACTCAAACGGGATTAACGGTCCTGGACTCAAAACAACGACCACTCGAATCCGCACCCACCGACCGCGCCAATGCGCAACGTGCGCTAGACGGTGCGATCGCTCTTACAGAGAGCTTTAAAACACCCCTGCATGGGCCTTTCACAAAATCGACGATTCGAGCACTTTCGTTTCAAATCACACTCAGCCAAGGCGATGCTTAACCACTGCCTGCCTACCGTCAGGCGAGTTGAGAAACGCACACCTTGGCCTAGCCCTCAAACGCTGAAAAGTCGCCTAGGCCTTGCCGCAGAACCTCTGGCGCATCACCTGTTAAATCGACCACTGTGGTGGCTTCAAGTGAGCCCATCCCGCCATCGATCACCAGATCCACTTCATGCTCAAGCGTTTGGCGAATATCGTAAGGGTCGCATTCTGGATAGGCTTGATCTTTCAACACCAAGGTCGTGCTCAGCAAGGGGCCGCCTAATTCTGAAAGAATCAACTGAGTGATTCGACAATCAGGTACGCGCAGACCAATGGTCTTACGCTTGGGTTGCACCAGCCGCTTCGGCACTTCCTTCGACGCCTCAAGAATAAAGGTGAAGGGGCCAGGCGTGGCTTTGCGTAGCAAGCGATAGTCAGGGTTTTCTACTTTTGCCAGCATCCCAAGGTCGCTTAAGTCTCTACAGATCAAGGTACATTGATGATCTGCACTTAGGCCTCTAATCCTAAGCATGCGCGCCAGTCCTTCTCTGTTATCCATATCGCAACCGAGCGAGTAGGCGGCATCCGTCGGATACGCCATGATCCCGCCTGCCCTCAAAATATCTGCCGCTTGTTTGGCTAGTCGGGACTGCGGGTTATCTGGATGCATCGAGAAAAATTGGCTCATAGAGTCCTCCGGGTAATGACGCGACCAGCGCGCCCACTCAAAGTGTAACGGTTTAATGGAACGTTTGAGAACGAGTTAGCGTTCCGGAAAAGCCAGGGGTTCCGATGAAACCCATCGTTGGCTGGCACCCTGATTTGCTCACATTCAACGCTGCGATGGTTTGCGCTATGATTTGCGACCGTTTTCACGAGCTGACGCTATGCACCAGCTGATTGAACTTGGTCCCGTCCTGCTCTTTGTGGGCACTTGGATCATCAGTAAAGATATATTCCTCAGCACCATGGTGCTCATGGCGGGCGTCTCGCTCTTTGCCGCTTACGAATTCACCAAGCAGCGCAAGTTACGGGGCACGACCCATCTCTACCTTTGGTCAGCGTTGATCCTCGGTGGACTGACGTTGGCGTTTCGAGATGAAACTTTCATCTTGTGGAAACCTACCATTGTGAATTGGATCTTGGCTGGGATTCTTTTTGGTGCTCAACGCTTCGCTCGCAAACCTTTATTCAAACTGTTATTGGGCAAACAGTTGCCGCTCCCCGAAGCAGTTTGGTTCAAATTAGGATACGGATGGAGCCTAGGGTTTTTTGTCGCAGGCGCGCTTAATTTGATCGTGGCCTACAACTTCAGTCTCGACTTCTGGATCGCCTATAAACTCGTGGGAGGCTTCGGGCTCACGCTCACCTACCTGATCATCATGATGACTTATCTCTACCGGGGGGGATTCCTCCAAGACATCGAAGAACTCGGTCAGCCCACCACCTCTTCCGACCATATTGGTTCATCAAAGGACTAACCGCATGCTGTACGTCATTCTTGGCCGAGATCGAATGGATAGTCTGAGCAAACGGCTTGAAGTGCGCCCCAATCACCTGGCGCGAATTGACCCATTGGTTCAAGAGGGTCGAATTCTGCTAGCAGGCCCTATGCCTAATGTGGACGCTGAAGATCCCGGCGATGCAGGCTTCTCGGGCAGTCTGATCGTCGCTGAGTTCGACTCGATCGATCAGGCCAGAGCATGGGCCGAGGCAGACCCCTATATGACTGAGGGCGTGTTCGAGTCCGTTGAGGTTTTTCCATTTAAGCAAGTGCTGCCATGAGTTCGACGGCGAAAAGGTTCGATCAGCGGCCACGGCATCACCTGACGCAAAGGCGCTGCCTCCAGGTCTCGCTACTCGCCTTGGCCGCCATGATGTGCAGCGCTTTAGCAGACACGGTTTATATCCACGATATGCTTTATGTGCCGCTTCGCTCGAAGCCCGAAACGGACGCAAACGCCGTTACCAAGAGCCTTGCCAGCGGGACAGCGCTTGAGCTGCTGATGCGGGCCGAGAATAGCGACTTCGTTATGGTTCGCCATCGTGACTCGAACGGCGAATCCACCGATGGCTACATTCACCAGCAATACCTCACAAAGGCGCCTGTGGCCGCCGCTCGACTTGAGGCACTCACTAGTGAGAACCAGGCGCTTATCGATCAGGTTCGCCAGTTAGAAAACGATTATGCAACGCTTGATCAAGCCCTGGCTTCGCAGACTCAACGTTACGCTGAGGCCAATGAGGCACTCACGTTGGCACAAGTTGAAACCGAACGAATGCGCAAGCTGAGTCAAAGCGCGGCTGAGCTAGATGCCGATCGCACTCGCCTCGAACAACAAAACGGCTTAATGGTTGAGGAAATCTCTGACTTGCGCAGCTTGGAGAGCAAAAAACAGGCTGAGATTCAACAGCAGTGGTACCTCATTGGCGTAGGCTCGGCGCTTGGCATGGCCCTGATGGGATTCCTTTTGGGTCGGCGGATTTATCATCGACGATATTCTGGAGGATGGTCTTAATGACAGTCCTCAGCGTCAATCTCAACAAAATTGCCCTGATACGCAATTCCAGGGATACGTCGATCCCCGACGTGGTTGAAGCTGCGAAAACGTGTATCGAAGCCGGGTGTTCGGGCATCACCGTACACCCTCGGCCCGATCAGCGGCATGTTCGGGTCGACGATGTTTACCGATTGGCCGAATTTCTCAGCGATTACCCTGAGATCGAGTTCAATATCGAGGGTAACCCCGAAGCAGGACCTGAACCGAATGGCTACCCTGGCTTCCTGGCACTGATTGAGGCAGTCAAACCAGCGCAGTGCACCTTGGTGCCCGACGATCCCTATCAACTCACCAGCGATCATGGTTGGGATATCGAGCGAGATGCCACCAAACTGACGGGATATGCTCGGCAGCTTCACAGCTGGGGATCAAGGGTCAGTGTATTTCTCGATGCCGATCCAGCACAGCTCCAGCAAGCACCAATGACGGGCATTGATCGAATCGAACTCTATACCGGCCCCTATGCCGCGGCAGCAAACCTTAATCAAGGCAACGCGGCGATCAAACCCTTCGCCGAAACCGCTCAATTAGCAGAGGCCTTGGGCATTGGCGTAAACGCGGGTCATGATTTGAATCTCGAGAACCTCGCGGCGTTTAAGCAGGGTATTCCCAACCTTCTTGAGGTCTCAATCGGTCACGCGCTAGTCACTGATGCCCTCTGGATGGGTCTCGACACCGCGGTCAAACGCTATCTGCAGTGCCTCGAATAGCGGAGGATGAAGTCCCAGAGGTGATTTCTGACACTTTAACCTCAAATCATAAGGCAGTATGATCTGGCCCCTATTTTTAACGACTTAGTCGAGTTCATCATGACGGTTAAACTGATACTCGCGGCGATTTTGGCTCTCGTTCTCTTCGTCGCGCTCGCTTTCTTCGAGAGCCAAAGCTTGCAATTGCCATCAACGACGAATGATTGGGGCAAGCTCGCGATCTTATTCCTCGGCGTTTTGGTCGCCACACTATTAGGCGGTTCTAACAATAGCGTGTCAGACGAAATCGATGACGACGATCTCGTTGAAGACGACGATGAGGACGACGATGCCGACTACGAAACGGGCACGGTGAAATGGTTCAACACCAAAAAAGGCTATGGCTTCATCACGCGAGAGAACGGTGAGGACTTGTTCGTTCATTTTCGCAACATCAAGGGCCGAGGCCGCCGCAGCCTGAACGATGGCGAATCCGTGACCTTTGTGGTCATCGAGGGCGACAAAGGCCTTCAAGCTGACCGGGTGAGCGCAATCTAGGCACGCCCTATGGCCGACGTATTCATCCTTGGGCCTAGATCTGAGCTCGAGTCACTCTCGATTGACGACTCGCCTGAGGACGCGGGGTACTGCCTCTCCGCAGGCCCCATCGACAGGGAATCTCGCGCAGTGCTCTACGCCCAGCTCTCGGGACTCTTCATCGATGACGCGCTGGTCCATGAACAGTATGACCACGCCATCGGCGATGAAGGGCCCTATCTTTTTGGTCTCTCGGACGAAATGCGAGATCTAATCGCGGATATCGACGATGATCAAAATGATGTCATCGTAGGTGATTGGCTTATGGCAGAGCCCATGACTCGACACGAGCTCGAACTGGTGGATTTGAGTCAGTTCCTCTTTGATTTAAGCCACTTTTGTCAGCTCTCACGCCAGAGCCCTGAAATTGGCGTCTTCATTCTGAGCGAGGGCTAAATCTGTGGCCGTTTACTCAACTGACATGGGCAGACTTTGCTCAACCTGCAATCAGGCCGTCAACGCTTGCATTTGCAAAGCGACCGCTCAATCAGTGATCCCATCTGGGCCGATCCGAATTCGAAGGGAATCCAAAGGACGGGGCGGCAAGCCTGTGACGTTGATCTCCGGGCTGCCTCTGGCTTCCGAGGCAAAGGCGGTGTTGGCCAAGACGCTACGCAAGCAATTGGGGGTAGGTGGCAGCCTGGACGGCGATGACATTTTGCTTCAGGGAGATCACCGTCCGAGCGTCCTGAAGCTCCTGCAAAAGGCCGGATACGAGGCGAAAATCAGCGGTGGATAGACACGATCTGTTGATCTCTAGCGCCCATCTGAATGATCTTCTAGCCGCCGAAGAGTCATCGCTCATTATCTTTGATTGTCGCTTCAATCTCATGAATCCAGATGAGGGCCGGCAACTTTACGAGGACACTCATATCCCAGGCGCCCATTACCTAAATCTTGATGAGGACTTGTCTGGCGAGGTCGTAGCAGGCGTCACCGGGCGCCATCCGCTGCCAGACTTTTCGGTTTTGGCGTCGCGTCTCGCGTCGCTCGGCGTTTGCGACGAAAGCGATATCGTGGTTTACGATCAAAGGCAGGCCGGCTATGCAGGGCGCTGTTGGTGGCTGCTCAGGCACTTGGGCCTGTCGCGCGTTCGCGTGCTAGACGGTGGATTCGAAGCTTGGCGCGCCGCGTCGGGCGCTTTGAGCCGGGGCGCGGCACACACGCAGCCTCGCGCTTGGACACCCAAGCCCGGTCATACGCCAGTTGCTCATCGAGACGATGTTGTGAGTTTGTCTAAGGCGAGCGCACCCAGCTTGTGGCACGAGCCCTCATCGCGAGAAGCCGCGCCTTTCGAGCAGTTGCTGGATGCTCGCGACCTTCAGCGATATCTCGGTCATCATGAGCCTATTGATTTAGTGGCAGGTCACATTCCGGGCGCGCTCTGCCGGCCCTTCGTTGACAATCTGGATGAAGCAGGCTGTTTTCTGCCGGCGGAAACGCTCAGGCATCAATTGTTGAGCTTGGGCTTGAACGAGAGTGCCAAGGTAACCTGCTACTGCGGATCTGGCGTCACTGCAACCGTAAACATGATGGCCCTACTTCTTGCTGGATTCGACGAGCCGGCGCTTTACGCAGGTTCCTTCAGCGATTGGATTACCGAGCCCCAGTATCCCATTGGCGCAGCGAATGCCCGGCTATCGCGCTGAACCCCCAGAGATCACATGGTCAAAAGGTCAACCGTTTAGCGAACGCTTTGAGGATCACTATTGGGCAAAAGGCAACCCCCTCGCAGAGAAAGCCTTTGTCTTCCCGGCGCAACATGACCTCGATCACCGCGTTCAATCAACTCAGCATTTCACCCTGGCTGAGATCGGATTTGGCTTCGGCCATAACTTTCTGCTAACGGCCGAACAGTTTCTCAGCGTATCGACAGATGCAACGCTTCACTACTTCGCGTTTGAGCGTTTCCCACCGCCAGCGCGCACTCTGGCAGACTATTGGGCAACACGGCAGATACCCCTAACCCGCGAGTTGATCGACCGCTACCCAAGTTCGATCAAAGGCTGGTTTCCCGTCTGGTTGCATCCTCGCATCCGTCTGATCTTTATTTTCGACGACATCAATCACGCGCTCCCTGAGCTTGAGGCGCAAGTCGACGCCTGGTACCTAGATGGCTTCAAACCTGCAACGAATCCCGAGGTATTTAACGCTTTTGTCTATCACCAGATGTCCCTGCGCAGTAAACCCGGCGCAACTTTGAGTTCCTTCTCAGTCGCCGCGAGCCTCAGACATGGCCTGACCGCTGCTGGTTTTGATGTCATGAAACGCCCAGGCTTCGGTACAAAACGTGAGCTCCTGTTCGCTCAGAAACCGGGCCACTGGGCGCCCACGCCTAAACTGACGCCACAACCATTGATCATTGGCAACGGTTTAGCTGGGACAGCCATCAGTCAAGCGCTGACGCGGTATTCGATCCCGCATCAGCTGTTGACATCCCACCAGGCGAAAGGGGCCTCGAATCAACCCGCATTTAATGTTTATCCCCAGTTGTCTCTGGTTCCTGACGATAGAGCCTTGTTCTCATTGGCCGCTCATCACTTCACGCGTCTTCACTCACTCGAATTTGAACCAGCGCCCATGCACTGGTTGAGCGCCGACCCCGCAAGACAAACGCGCATGGCGCGATTAGCGCAGCACCTCCCCGACGACCTGTTATGTGATCAACAAGGTCAATTACGCTTTCCCACAGCGGGTATCTTACGCTGGACGCCAGCAGACGCCGCCGAATGCGACATCCGCCAAATCAGAGAATCGGATACCCATTGGCTTGTTCGTTCCAAGGATCAACACGAGCTCACAACGGACACCCTCATCCTTGCCACTGGCGCAGAGACGACGCAGTTTCTTCCCTGGTCGATGAAACATATTCGCGGTCAGTCCATGGTGTTCCGGACGTCGACCCAACTTCCGAGGCTTTATTCAGGGGATTTCGGATTAACGCACCTCGGCAAAGATCTTTACTTAATTGGAAGCACGTACACGCTTGATGACCAATCGATCGAGCCGAGGGATGAGGACGCGTACGCGCTGTCAGCAAAGCTCAATGCTCATTTTCCTGGAATCAAGATCATTCCCACCGCTCAGCACACGGGGATTCGAGTGGCCTATCCAGACAGGGTGCCCGGCTTTGGAGAAAGTTTCACTCATCGCTTCACGCAGCCCTCTTGGCAACACATCGATCAGGCCCGCTCCTTTGTTCATGAGGAGCCGGAATCGAACTGGATCTTCCAAACGCCAACTAAGAGCAACGAGGCCCTGCAAGGCCCACGCTGTTTCGCGAGTACCGGGTTTGGCTCTCACGGCGCAACGCACGCGCTTCTTGCAGGCGAGTCGATTGCCGAGCACTTGGCTGGAGCACCAAGGAGCCTACCCCGCAGCATGCGACAACGCTTTCGACCCGATCGCTTTGACCCTCGAAGGCCAATGAAAAACTAGGGGATCAAACGAACACTGATGACGTCTTCGACTTTACGAAGTACACCAGCAAGTTCCTCATCTGGCGCTGCTTCAATATCGATCAGGTTGTAAGCCAGGTCTTCTCGACTCTTGTTGATCATGTCAATCACGTTGATATTTCGGTCCGCCAAAATACTAAGGACCGACCCCAGCAGCCGCGGCACATTGCGATTCACGATAGCGATTCGACTGCCCATCGCACTGCGCTCGAGGCTAACGGCAGGGAAATTCACTGAATTCTTAATATTGCCATGCTCTAAAAAGTCGATCATTTGATCTGCGACCATCATGGCGCAATTCTCTTCAGCTTCGTCGGTGCTCGCCCCTAAATGAGGCGTTGCCAAGATGCCTTCGAGACCCAACAATTCCGGCGTCGGGAAATCTGAAATGTATTGGCTGATTTGCCCTGACTTCACGCCCTCACGAATAGCCTCTGGAACCACCAACTCACCTCGAGCGAAGTTAAGCAGCACAGCGCCTCGTTTCATGCCCTCTACTTGAGTGGCATCGATCAAGCCTTCGGTCTCAGGAAGTGCCGGAACGTGCAAGGTCACCATATCTGAGCGCGCCAGCAACGCAGCCATGTTTTCCATTCTCTGCACCTGGCTCGACAATCGCCAAGCTGCCTCCACAGAGATTGCCGGATCATACCCCAGGACATTCATGCCAAGTCCGAGCGCCATATCCGCAACCATGGACCCAATCGCTCCGAGGCCTACAACGCCCAAAGTTCGGCCTTTGAGCTCAGACCCCTTGAATTGCTTTTTGGCAGCCTCTACTTCCTTGTTCAAAGTTGCCTTGTCTTGCTCCGCAGACAACTGATTCACATAGTCAATGCCTTGCACGATGCCTCGACGCGAGAGCAAGAGACCGGCCATCACCAATTCTTTCACCGCATTGGCGTTGGCACCCGGTGTGTTGAAGACCACGATACCACGCGCCGACATGGCTTCAACGGGGATGTTGTTGACCCCTGCGCCGGCTCGGCCGATCGCAAGCAACGCATCACCGGTTTCTTCCAGCGAGAGCTTATGACTGCGGAGCAAGATGGCATCCGGCGCTTCGATGCGCTCGCCTAGCGAGTAATTGCCGCCATCGAATTTCGACAAGCCTTTCACCGAGATATTATTCAGTGTTCGTATCTGAAACATGCCATGGCCCCAACGAAAAAGGCGCTATTGTACACGCCTCAATCAGCCCAAAGTGCGATTCTTTTCAAGGGATGCTTGAAGCGGACTCAGGACAGGCGACGACAAACCCCTTGGTGGCCGAGGGCTCAATTGAAACTTGGCCTTTGCACTCAACTCACTCATGGCAACCGATCATAACAATGACGGCGAATCAAAATGGTCAGACCCACTAAGCCACCCGCGACACCAAGACCGAGAAACATCTGAAAGCTTTGAGACAAGATGGCGTCCTCGCTGCCCAATTCCGGGTTACCCGCGAGCCGAGACCAGAACCAATCCGTCATCGCCGCTTCACGCAAAAGCGCATTTTCAATCAAGGTAGCGGCAAAAGGCACGCCCAGCACCCAGTACAGGGGGTTGCGATTGGCCCACTGCGATGCAAGTAAGGTCCAGGCAAGAAATGGCGCAGACCAGAGCACTTGAGTGACAACCAAAGCAATAAGATCGAATAGGTTCGCGCCGTAGGCCGCGATCGCAGCGAGCAATACCCCAGACAAGGACATCAACCATGTCGCGGCGACCGACGCGATGACCGTCATCACGCCGCCAACAGCCCAGCCCACGCCAAAATAAAAAGCCGGGATAACGAGCCAACCAAGCAAACCTTTGATCAGTACGGTCTCTGCATCAGACACCGGCAACGACAGCCAAAACAAGATGCTGCGATCCTGGCGTTCTTGGTACAGGGCAGACATCAGGTAGCTCCAACCAGCGAGCAATCCCAAAAATCCAAACCCCGCGGCCACGGCAGATCCCATCTTGGCGATTGGCGACCCCATATTGGCTAGATCTACGTCACCACCATCAACCTGAACATCCGCCATCCATTCCCCAGAATTAGAGAGCAAAAACTCATTGCCAAGTAACGCAGAAACAAGGGATAGAATCACAAGCAACCCCGCGAACCCCACCGGCAATCGGTAGGAGAGCACGGGGTGCTCCCATATTTCTTTTCGGAGCAGAAGTGACCATTTAGTAGATAGCGCACGCGTCATGACTGGCTCTCCAAGTTTGGCTTCGATGGTTTGTTGGTGCCCCCAACCAAGGCAACGAACAATTCTGCAAGACTGGTTTGGCGCGCGCGTCCCAACGCCGACCAGTCTTGGTTCTCTAGATTCGAAAAGATCATCACAGCACCCGCCAGATTAACTCGTTCAAAGATCGGGCCTCTGGACCGCGCCTCGCTCAATGCCTCTGGCCGAACTTCCACCGTTTGGAATTTGTCTGAAATAGAATCGAGGGACTCGTTGAGCAAAATTTGACCTTGGTCAATGATGATCAAATCCGACAGGAGGAATTCGATTTCTTCAATTTGATGCGTGCTGATGAGCAATGATCGAGACTCGCTCAAAAAACGCTCATACAATTGTCGATAGAACGATTCTCGATAAAGTAAATCAAGGCCCAACGTCGGCTCGTCAAGCACCAACAAATCCACATCCAGTGCGAGCACCAGCGCCAGGTGAAGTTGCGTCACCATGCCTTTGGACAAGGTGCTGATCAACGCATTTTCTCCGATCTGAGATTCTGCAAGCAGAGCGCGCGCTTTATCCGCTTGAAATTTCGGATGGATTCCCGCCATGAATGCAACCGCCTGATCGACCCGTAACCACCTCGGCAAAATGCCCACATCGGATATGAAACTCACCGAGGCCATCACCTGATGCCGCTGGCGCCTTGGACTGAGCCCCATCACGCGAATATCGCCTTCGTAACTCGTAAAACCGAGGGCTGCCTTGATCGTGGTGGTCTTCCCAGCACCGTTGGGCCCCAAAAAACCCACGACCCGCCCAGGCTCAATGTCAAAATTAACATTGTTCAATATTTGCCTGCCTTTGATTGCCTTTGACAAGGATCGAACAGACACCAGCGGTGTTGGCGCATGCGCCGCCTTCTGCACAATAGAATTCATTTCCAACCTCATGTCTTTAAATCATCGAGCGAAAGACCCAAGCGGTCTAACTTGGTTTTGAATACGGGCCATTCTTCAGCACGAAATCGAGACCGCTCTATATCGAGCAACCGAGCACAAGCCCCGTCTTTTAGGAACATACCGAGCCCCCGTCGCTTTTGAACCACATCATCGTCCACCAATCGCTGAATGGCCTTACTCACTGTTAGCGGGTTGACTCGGTGATCTTCCGCTATCGTCCGCACCGAAGGCAGCGGATCACCTTCTTTGATCACACCGTCGATCACGAGACTCACCAAATGCTGATGCACTTGAACATAGATCGGATCCTTGTCGTTCCACTGAATCGCCATCGATAACCTCACTCATCGAACGTCGCGCTCAAACACGAAAACCCATCAGGCGCGAGGGCTGTCGTTTTCTGACGGTGAGCACCTCGAGCCAACGCCAACTAGTGTATTACTTATGTAATACACTAGTCAACACAAAGTTAAAAATGGTCGCGGAATCACCGTTAAGGTCAACGAAACAGGTGATTCAGGCCTGGGTCGACTTGCCCCAATCAGGTTGTTTCACGACTGGAAAATGCTTGGCAAGCCGATCGACGTTGCACCGGCAATTGACCGGCGAATCGACTGCACCTTAGACGAAGGGTCGGCCAAAAATGCAAAGGGAGTCATGCGCCCACACGCCCCATCCCCATTCTACGCGTGACCTCAGCGCCCTGAGAGGCTCGAAGGGTGTCTAAATCAAGACCATGTGACCATTCAGTGACAGGCGTGAAACTGATTCGCGCTGGCGCGCGACGGCGATCAATCGGCGTTGAATCTGCCATTCCGCCCACGCACGGCGATGTCAGCCACGCCAATTCTTTTAGAGAGTCATCAGTCCTTAGGAACACCCCGATAGTCCAGTGGGGGGGCACGATCACCCAGGAGCGCCTCATATTTGAAATTAGGCCCTCGACGCTGATCAAACTCCTCTCGCGCAATGGCCAGTGTCGATGGCTCCTCGAACAAATCTTGTGCTGTGAGCGCTAAAGTTTTCGCCGCGAGCATCATTCCTTTTGTTCCGATGCTCATGCCACCAGCGGCAATGGCTTGCCAACTGTGGGCTGAGGTGCCGGAAACCCAAGTGGCGGTTGTCAACCCTGTGGTGGGCACCACCCAACTGACATCACCGACATCGGTTGAGCCTCGCCCCTCCTCCAATTTAAAAGGCTGGATCACTCCCTCATAGGCGGGTATGGCCCCACTGACACCAAAAGAGGCTTGTATCCTCTCGGCAAATGCTCGCTCCTTTGCATCGAGCTCGTATCCGCCCAACGCCGATAGGTGCTTGTGCATCACCTTTGCCAGTGCCTCATTGGGCAGCAAACTATGGTTGCCATGCATGGTTTCTACGGCAACCCGAGTCCCGGTACCCATTGCCGCTGCCTCAGCCGCGGTCATGACTCGATCCCAGAGGCCCTTCAAAATTTCAGCATCAGGATGGCGGATATAGTAATAAACCTCCGCGAAATCGGGCACTACATTCGGCGCTTTGCCCCCGTCCGTGATCACATAATGGATACGCGTTTCCTGAGGCACATGCTCTCGCATCAAATTCACCATGAAGTTCAAGGCCTCCACACCGTCAAGTGCCGAACGCCCCCGTTCAGGTGCAGCTGCAGCGTGGGAGGATTGGCCTGTATACCGAATTCTTGCAGACTTATTGGCAAGGCTCGTGCCCGGATTCGCCATGTTTCGATCCGCCGCGTGCCAGTGCAGAACGGTATCCACGTCATCGAATAGCCCCGCCCGAACCATGTAAACCTTTCCAGAGCCTCCTTCTTCTGCGGGTGTTCCATACAGCCTAATCGTGCCCGACTGCCCCGTTGCCTCGAGCCAATGACGTACAGCGATGGCTGCTGCAGAAGATGCCGTGCCGAATAGGTGGTGACCACACGCATGCCCGGCAATCTGATCAGACCGCTTATCTCTTGTTGGCGCAGCGCTCTGGGTTATGCCAGGGAGCGCGTCGAATTCGGCAAGAATGCCGATCACGGGCTCCCCCTGACCGTAGGTTGCAACAAAAGCAGTCGGAATATCTGCGACGCCCGCTTCGATCCTGAACCCCGCGTCACTCAGGGTCCGCTGCAGCAATGCGCTGCTTTGGTGTTCTTGATACCCCACCTCAGCCCAATTCCAGATCTGACGCGCTATCGCCTCGTAATTTGATGTGGCCTGGTTGAGCGCCTGGACCACCGAATAATCATCCGAATTCGCATAGACCCCTGGGTTTAAACCCGTCAGAGTGAATAGAGTCGCCAAAAACGGATGCCTAAATCGGAAAGTGGGGAGCGATTGCCGTGACCTCGTGCCACTTAATTTGAAATACATCGTGCGGTGTCCTCCGATTCTTAATTTGCTGGGCGTCTCTGTGTCTCTATCCTACCGAAACCCATACCCAAACCTCTACCCAGACCTATACCCAAACCTCTACCCAAACCTATACCCAAACCTATACCCAAACCTCTACCCAAACCTATACCCACAAATCTGACGCTGTCAGTTTATCTTGACGGTTTGAAGTCAGCTTGACGTGTGTTTACCTTCAATCACTCTGATATGCGCCACACAAACCGATGGATTGCATGCTCGCTGCATCCGAAATCAACTTCGCTGCGGTGCCGACAAAGCATCAGACTTCAGTCAGTGGCCATTCAATTCGGTTCTGTCAATTCGGTTCCGTCGCTTCGACTTTAGAGCGCTCAGATCCAGTCGGCCATCTCCATGACGCCTATTGACCCAGCTCGCCGATCCACCAGCGCCAGCCTCACACTTTCTTAGAAGCCACCTCGTCAATTAATTTTATGACTGCCCCCGTCCCGTCACCGACTTCGACCCGAGCCAAATTTTGAATCCTCTGCGCTCGCATCGCCCAGAGTTCGTTGATCGCACGAATCATCTCAGAGGGGCTGGCATCCTGCTCAAAGAGCACATCAGACCATCCCTGCTCTCGAAACAAATTAGCATTTTCTATCTGATCACCTCGACTCGCTTTTGCTCCTAGGGGAATCAAAAGGTGGGGTTTTTTGAAGGCCAGAAGTTCATACAACGCATTCGCGCCCGCCCGACTGACGACCAAATCAGCTGCGGCCAGAAGATCGCCGAAAGCATCCCCTACATAGTCATAAACGAAGTAATTTTCTGCCTTGGGCGCACAAGAAAAGTCCTTTTGCCCCACTACATGGACCACGGTCCATCGCTCAAGCAACTGGTCGATCACCTCAAAGACTAAGGCGTTAATCCTTTCTGCGCCCAGCGAGCCACCAAATATGAGCAACAACGGTTTAACGGAATCATCATTCAATTTTAAGAGGCGTCGACCTCGGTCGGCGGAGGCGTCTCTCAAGGCCTTTCGAAGCGGTGTTCCTGTATGGCTAACCCGTCCTGCCTGCAAGAACCGCTGAGGGATCGTGCCGCGCGTTGCCTCAAAATTAATGCATATGCGGGCGGCCAATGGAAAGCACAATCGGTTTGCAAGCCCCGGAGTGACGTCAGACTCATGCACGATCACGGGAATTCGAACGATCCAAGCGGCTACAACCACGGGCACCGCCACAAACCCCCCTTTCGAAAAAATCACATCGGGACGCAGACGCCGTAAAGCAACAAGCGCCTGCAATATCCCCAGGAGAATTCGAAAGGGATCGGTAAAGTTTTGCCAATCAAAGTACCGACGAAGTTTTCCTGAGGCGATTTGGGTGAGCGGCAAGCCAGCGTCTCGAACCAGCGTGGCTTCCATCGAGTGGCGGGAGCCGATGTAACTCACTTCGTCCCCTCGATCACGCAATTGCTCGGCGATGGCGATGTTGGGGGTTACGTGCCCAGCGCTGCCACCCCCCGTTAGGACGACCTTCATCGTTGTTGAGCCATCACTTGCCGCACCAAAGGCAGAGTGACCTTTCGTTTATCTCGCAGACTCGCGGAAGCCACTTGATTCAAGACCTGCGCCAACGCGGTGAGGTCTCGGGTCGATCGCTCAATCAAATAACGGGCCGCGGCAGGTGGCAGCTCAAACCCCTCATCCTCGGCGATTCGGTGCAACACCTTTACTTTCTGATCATCGTCCAACACATTCAATGAGTGGGGCAACATCGCCCGACAACGCGATGCCAGATCCTCTGTTGCAAACTTCAAATCGGACGCAGGTTTTTTTGCCGCCCAATAAGCTCTGACATCTTGGCCCTGCTGATGAAGACCGTTGATCAGCCCATAAAGCGCTAAAGCCCAATGAGGATCCTCAAGCGCTCGATCCACATTGTCGAGCGCAATCACTTCGACTTGGTGAATGGCGGTGAGCGCCTCAGCCCCCTCAGTCACTGCGAGATCAATGTAAATCGACGAGCGATTCTCCCGCTCCGCTTGCTGACACAATGCGACCAAAAGGTGCGACTTCCCGGCACTCTCCGGGCCATCGATCCAATGCAGAGCCTCAGCGCTTGACAGCAGATCCTGCAGCGCATCGCCTACGAAACGCTCCGGCGTCCAACGTCGCCTAAGCGGGAGCTGTAGAATCAGTTGCTCAGTCATGGGGGCGACCGACTCAATCCTCAGGCCGAGGATTTGGCGCCTGGACAACACCGTCTGAGGCGGCGTCTGAAGACGTCGCGCTTGACTCATTCTCCACGCCGGGCCTGGGTTCGAAGGTCAGCCGATCAAGCAGCAGATGCCTCACTGCAACCACCAGCACAGCGACCACCGGCAAAGCGATCAGAATGCCGACGAAGCCAAAAAGTTGCCCTCCAGCCATCAGAGCGAAAATCACCGCGACCGGATGAAGACCAATGCGATCACCCACTAACCAAGGGGTGAGCAGCATGCCCTCTGAGAGCTGACCTACCAAAAATACGGCAAGCACCAGGGAAGGATGCAGCACATCCTGGAATTGATAGAGGGCAGCCAAAACGCCAATCAGCAAACCAATGACGGTGCCCAAGTAAGGCACCACACTAAAAAGTCCCGCCACTACACCAATCGCGAGTGAGCCTTTGAGTCCCAATAGACTCAATCCAACCGAGTAAATGACCGCAAGCGCGATCATCACCATCAGCTGCCCTCTGAAAAATCCGCTCAAGACACTGTCACACTCGGTGGCGAGCACTTGGACCTTTGCCGACGAGGTCTGCGGGACAAATCGCTGTAATTGAGTCACCATCAACGGCCAATCCCGCAGCCAATAAAACGCCACCACGGGCGTTAAGGCGAGCGTCGCGAGCGTGCTGAGCACCGCCGCCCCCGAACTAAACAGTTCTCGCAACCCGGTCATCAGCAAGCTCTGTACATGTCCCCAATCGGTGACCAAGCCGCTGAGTGTTTGAACATTGACCGACGCGCCGACGGCATCTCCGAACGAACCAGACCACCTCGATACTAATTGATCACCCGCCCAATCCAGCATCAACGGGACTTTCTGAAGCAAAACACCGAGCTCGGCTATAAATTGGGGCAAGACCATCAGCATCAGTCCGAGCACCATAAGCATCACAAGAAGAAAGACCACCAAAACACCCACAACACGGCTCAGTCCTCTGCTTTGTAACCGGTCCACGACTGGGTGACCCAAATACGCAATCAATCCGCCTAGGAAAAACGGCGTCAAGATGGGGCTGAGCAACCACAAAAATACGGCAACCATCAGGCCAGTGATCAGGTAGGCCCTGCCTGATAACTGCATCGATTTGTGTGACGTTGGCTCGTTGTCCATAACTTTTGCCTTGTGTTTCTCTTGCCTTGCTTACCTGTTGGAATCCTTCCCGGGAGGAAAAATAAGGAGCGATCCAACCCTGTAGACAATCTATTTATCTCTGCACGCGCTCATCCATCGCCCACATTTCAATGCTTTCACATCAGGCCGCACTTAGGAGTGCACGCCCTCAATCTGGGTTCGGCGCCACCACCATAAACCCAGAATCACCAACTCAATGAACTTGTCTTCCTGGGGTTTAGCTGTGGTTTAACTGTGGCTTAACTGGGGCTCAACCCAACACACCAAGCGCAGACCTAACAGGCTGTCAGCGAGTCGGCAAGCGCAACGCCTTGCCAACAATCCAATTGTAAGGCGAGCTCGGCTAGTTCCGAACATTCGCCTCCCCACTCCACCGATACCAAAGCGTGCCCGACCTCAAATCCTGGTTGAGCAACATCAGATCACGATCCAACGCCATTAAATCCACGAGCTGCTGCAAATCCCCTTCCGTACTAAGCTCAAAGGTGACTAGATCGCCTTTCACAGTTCTCAATTGAACATTGAGTACCGAAGACAACCGATTGAGATAACGTTCAACGTTCGCTAGCGCTGCAATCGACGAGATGCCCTCGACCTTCAAGCTGATCGCATTCTTCGAAGAGGACGCGGCATATTGGGCGCTCAGAAGGGCAGCAATTTCATTCACTAAAGCAACAGCCGCCTCTGATTGAGATTCGCTCAAGAGAGTCCCTACGCGCCAATCACCATTGCCACCAAACGACCAATCCACGTGCCACTGCCCGGCATAGCGCTGTTCCACACGCGCAACAAGAATTTTATCGGGTGAATATCGTTCCGAGGCGGCCTCGATATCGTCCAGAAAACGCCCCCAAATTTCTGAAGGGGTCACCGTCCCAGCATCCTCAAGGTCCCAGAGTGGAAAGTAGGTCGGTACCCCGCGAACGCCGGCTTGTTGCCGTATAGATTGAGCAAATGCCCCGAGACTTGCTTCGCCAACAACCTCTCGCTGTCCACCCGATTCTTTCGCTATCCAAAAAAGGACCGAAGGTCGATTGCTGCCCCATACAGGTAATTCAGCATCACGTAGCAATTCCGCGATCAAGCTCGGTTCAAAGCGAATTTGCATCAGTTGCTGCTGTTCATCTGGATCTTCGGCGCCTGACATGTCACCCCGCCGGTAACTGAATTCGGTGTAATAACGTTCAGGTGACCTTAGGGCAGCGGCAACCGCAGGCCGCTCGTCCGCGTTCGGATCTCCGGAGACACGGATAAGAACTTGACGTAACCCAGCCGCCGCATCACGACGACGCTGCAGATCGTTCTGGGAATCGGTTAGGACCTCGGCCACATAGAGATCATCCAAAATCACAGCATTCGCGTGACCCATCATCGTGACTAAACCGATGACCCCCAGTATCATGAGGGAACTTTTTAGACCTGATGAGATTCTTATAACTATCGACACGGTCAATTTACTCTCAAGGTTTTGATTCAGTGCTCATCGATTCGGCCACTTCATAACTGAATGTCAAAACTCGTCCACGGCCACGCTATTGTATGCGCAATCCTATGATGACTTCGAATGTAACTGAGTAAATATGAGCCAATTGCGTCCAATGTATGCGAGATCTGCGATGAGACAAAGGCCCTTCTGCCTATATTGTCGAGGCCTCCTAGCCCGCATAGGGGCAGGAATGATCCGCATTTTTTTGTTGGCAGGCGTGGTCGGTTCCACCAGCGCTTCAATCAATACTTCCGACGTAGTTGAGGCAGAGTCAATGGCGCCAGGGGGAGCGCGAGCCGCCCATCTACCGAGGCCATTCGAGGCGACTTACACCGCAGACTATCGAGGCCTGCCCATCTCAGCGACTGGCATTCGAAGCCTTGAAATTATTCAGCAAGATCAATCGTCGACCTACACCTTCTCCTCGAAGGCGCTGAGCCTTTTCGCAAAACTAAATGAGACTTCGACCTTCAGAACGCGAGGCACGGCGCTCCAGCCGCTTCGATACCAATACGAACGAACGGGCCTGGGCAAAAACAAAACACAGGATTTGCACTTTGATTGGCAAGAGGGCGTGGTCACCGACCAGGCGCAGAACGATCAGTATTCGCTAAACCGAGAAGCGCATTTCTCTGACCGCTTACTCTATCAACTTCAGCTGCAGGTTGATCTATTCAATGCCAATGAAGATGACATCAATACAGGGGTTTGGACCTACGAGATTTTTGATAGCGGCCGCATCAAGCAATACGCATTCGAAGTTGCCGAACGCGAGTTACTGACCACCGAGCTTGGGCCCATCCAAACGCTCAGACTAGAAAAGAAGAATGATGACCCCGACAAGCGAACCACCTTGTGGCTCGCGCCAACGCTTGAATACATGTTGATTCGATTTATCCAAGAAGACGGACGCAACAGTTTCAGCCTCGAACTCCAAGCAGCCTCAATTGAAGGAGAACCCGTCAAGCTCGAAGAGTGATCAAGTTTTGGGTAGGGTCACTCCAGTCTGGCCTTGATATTTACCCCCACGGTCCAAGTAGGACGTTTCGCAGATCTCATCGCTTTCGAAAAACAGCATCTGCGCGACCCCTTCATTAGCATAAATTTTCGCAGGCAAATTGGTGGTATTTGAAAACTCGAGCGTCACATGCCCCTCCCACTCTGGCTCCAAGGGGGTCACGTTCACGATAATTCCGCATCGAGCATAGGTAGACTTGCCCAAGCAGATGGTCAGAACCGATCGAGGTATACGAAAGTATTCCACTGTCCTCGCAAGGGCGAAAGAATTTGGAGGGATGACACAGACATCACTTTGAATATCAACAAAGCTCTTTTCGTCGAAATGCTTGGGATCCACTGTGGCAGAGTGGATGTTTGTGAACACTTTAAACTCATCGGCACAACGCACATCGTAGCCGTAGCTCGACGTGCCATAAGAAATGACCCGCCCGCCTTCACCGCCGCGAACCTGGCCCGCTTCGAACGGCTCAATCATGCCGTGTGCCGCCATCTCTCTAATCCAACGATCCGCTTTAATACTCATGACGCTCTCCAACCTCCATACGCTTTTTGAGCTGCCGGCTTTCGCTTATTCGATTCACGTGCCCCAGCGATGATCTCTATTCAAAGCTCAATGGGGGACATCCGAGCCCAAATGTTAATCATCGACAATTTCGATCTCGGGAAAACCCGAGTCCTCCGAGCGCTCGTGCAACCGACCAAGCACCTCTTGCGCAAGCGCGAGATAGCGCTCCGCTTGATGACTTTGACCCGCAGATTGCACCAAAGGCACGCCCTGATCGGCACTCTCACGAACGCCCATCTCTAGTGGCAGCTCAGCAAGCAATTCAACCCCATACTCAGACGCGATGGATGCACCGCCTTTCGAACCGAAAAGTGCTTCCTCGTGACCACAAGCAGAACAGATGTGCGTACTCATGTTTTCGACAATGCCCAGAATCGGCACTTCCACCTTTCGGAACATTTCAATGCCTTTACGGGCATCCAGAAGACTTAAATCTTGGGGCGTGGTCACGATGAGCGCCCCATCCAATCGCACCCGCTGCGCGAGCGTCAGCTGAATATCGCCCGTACCCGGCGGCATATCGATCACCAGCACATCGAGCGCTGGCCAGTGGGTTTGGGTCAACATTTGCTGAAGCGCACCACTGGCCATAGGCCCTCGCCAGATCGCTGGCGTGCGTTCGTTACCGAGGTAGCTCATAGACATCGTAGCAAGCCCTCTAGCCATCATTGGTTGGAGCTTGCCATCGACCACATCAGGCTTAGTGCCTGCGGGCACACCCAGTAAGCGCCCCACGCTTGGCCCGTAGATATCCGCATCAAGCAGTCCAGTCTTCGCCCCCAGTGCTGCCAGTGCCGCTGCAAGATTGCTTGCCACGGTCGATTTGCCAACCCCCCCTTTACCTGAGCCGACAGCAATCATGCATTCGACTTGGGGTAACACAATGGTGTCTATGCCTTGGTCTGTCATTAACTTTTATTCCAACCCCTTAGCTCACCCACGCAACGAGCGGGTGAGTTTCTCATCAAAACGCTCGGGAGCGAGGTTTTGATATGGTAGCGCGACGCCGTTCGAGTTCTTTGCGCGGGCTTTGCCAACCCCGCGCCGCGCATTTTAACCGGATCTGATCAGGAGGTGCAGGCGGCCTGAGTACTAGGCGAGGTTGAATGACCCTGACCACGACTAAGTCGTGCAACGACCTGAGTCAAAAAAGCGTCCAGTCCACGATGCGCGCCCGACCTCGAACACTATTTAATCTTCTTTGGGCTTAACGGCAGTTGCCCGGATGGCCTTCGCTTCGCTCGGTCTGCGCGCCCGCTTTTGCAGGATACGATGAATTGGGGAACCAACCAGAATGGACAATGCTGAGGCCTTATTCCATAAGGTGTCGAGGGCGCGATTCAGGTAAAATGGCGCTCGATAAAACGTAGAGACCTTATTTGTGACACGATCGATACTCGTGACCTCCGCCTTGCCCTACGCTAACGGACCGATTCACCTCGGGCACATGCTAGAACATGTGCAATCCGACATTTTCGTCCGATTTCAACGAATGCGAGGGCACAAGACCTATTTCGTCTGCGCTGATGATACGCACGGGACCGGCATCATGCTGAATGCAGAGGCCGAGGGGACGACCCCAGAAGCCCATATAGAGGTTGTTGCCGCCGCACATCGCGCGGATTTCCAAGATTTTTTAATCAGTTACGATTGTTATCACTCGACACACTCGGAGGAAAACAAGGCGTTATCCGAGACCATTTATCTTCGACTGAAGGAAAATAACGCCATCCGAAAAGCCTCTGTCGCACAACTTTACGATGAAGAAAAATCTCTGTTTCTTGCAGACCGGTTCGTTAAGGGCAACTGCCCAAAATGCGGGGCGCCTGACCAGTACGGCGATAATTGCGACCAGTGCAGTGCGACGTA
>Ga0181588_10000302_pt1 | contig 43872 bp, 37 predicted proteins | sample 071ome_26_FD_148607 | JGI IMG/M metagenome (GOLD analysis project Ga0181588, IMG submission 148607) | Coastal salt marsh microbial communities from the Groves Creek Marsh, Skidaway Island, Georgia - 071409BT metaG (spades assembly) | ecosystem: Environmental > Aquatic > Marine > Intertidal zone...
AATCGCCTGTTTGCCGCGCTGAAGGTTCGAGATTACCTCTACCTGTGGGTGGGCATGCTGGGGTCAGCTTTTGCTATGAACATGCAGCAAGTGGCTCAAGGTTGGCTGGTCTATGAGATGACGTCCTCGCCATTACAACTAACCTGGGTCACGCTCAGCTTTATGCTTCCACAGGTGGTGTTTTCGCTGATTGGGGGGGTGCTCGCTGATCGGGTTCCCAAGAAACCAGTGATTGGCATCTCGCCGTTGATCAATGGCATTGCAAGCCTTTATCTCGCCATGGTGATTTTTTCCGGGCACGTCACCTTTTGGCACTTTATGGCAATCGGCTTTCTGAACGGCACCATCATGGCGCTGTCAATTCCAGCTCGGACCGCATTAATTCCCGAAATTGTTGGCGAGCGACTTATCTTCAACGCCATGGCCTTCAATACCGCCGCCTGGAATCTATCAAGGATACTCGGACCTGCGCTGGCAGGCTTCATGATTGCGATGATCGCAGGGGGCGATACCACGTCGACTTATGGTGTCGGCTGGGTCTACATCATTCTTTCAGTTCTTTACGGATTCTCCGGTGTCAGTGTGCTGCTGATCAAACACAACGGTCGACCATCAGAGAAATCAACGAGCTCTCCGCTCCAAGACACTGTCGAAGGGCTTCGTTATGTGGTGCAATCCAATATCGTCGGTGGGCTTATTTTGCTCTCAATTTTGCCTTTTCTTTTTGGGCTCAGCATCATGACGCTGCTGCCCGCGTTCAACACCGACATTTTACTCGCAGGGCCCGATACCCTTGGATTGCTGATGACGGGCATGGGTATCGGCGCGATCGCAGGCTCGCTGGTACTTGCCAAGCTGAGTTCGCTCAGGCACAAAGGATTATGGTTGTTTGCAACCAACACGCTTTGGGGGGTTGGCGTTCTCGTTTTTGGCCTTACGAGCGCATTCGAGGCGGCCTTTGTTGCAATCTGCTTTGTGGGTTTCGTTTCGGCCATCAACATGTCGATGAACCGAAGTCTTGTGCAGCTACAAGTCAGCCAAAGGATGCGGGGGCGCGTCATGAGCATCGATTTGATGTCTCATGGCCTAATGCCGCTTGGCGTTTTACCTGTGGGTTTTGTGGCTGAGCACTATGGTGTTCACGCGGGCTTGATGATGAGCGGCGCGATTCTCGCACTGCTCAGCCTTGCTTTACTTGGCAGGCTACGTGCTGTTCGCCAAATCGATACTGGCTATCAGCCGCTCGAGGCCGATCCATCGGAATCAAGTCGAGCAGACGCCCGTGCGGCTTGATCCTCACGGCACTTTGAAAGAACATGACTTGAAGCCAGCGGTTCCGCCATCGTGCACATCATTTTTACTTATTTCTGGCGTCTGTGTTTGCTCAAAGCAGACCCCATGCATCTTCCAGAGCGTATGGTGGTCTTGGCTGTCCTTTTTTCGTCCTATGCCATGGTTGCCCTCTGTGCAGGGATCATTAACTACCCCACTCGGACATCCACGGAAGTCGTTCTGATTCTGAGTGTTGGTCTCTTCGTTCAGTTAACGCTGCTCTACGGCATCCTTCGATTCAAAAGTGCGCATCAACACTTCACCAAAGCGGTGGGTAGTTTGCTTGGAACGAGCGCGCTGATGACCTTAATTCTCTTACCGGTGAATCTCATCCTGCTGAAGAGTGAGCTCGAATGGCTGCGGGCAGTTGCAGACTCGCTGACCTGGATTTGGCTCGCCTGGTGGTTATTGATCGGCGGCAATATCCTGGCAAAAGTCGCGCGCCTCAGCCTCGCACAAGGCGCCATTCTTATTTTCGTGACCGAACTGCTCAGCACGCTCGCAAGCCTCCATTGGGTGGGGGAACTTTAAATGCACGTTCACGTCTTGGGGGCGTGCGGCACACTCATGGGTAGCATCGCCCTGCTGGCCAAAGCCATGGGGCATCAAGTAACAGGATCCGACGAGCAGGTCTACCCGCCCATGAGCACCCAACTCGAGGAAGCCTCAATCCCGCTACAAAGCCCATACTCTGAGAAGAGTATTCCGAGCGCTGCCGATCTGGTCATTTTGGGCAATGCGGGGCTGGGACGCGGTAATGAAGCGGTCGAGGCGCTATTGCGCAGCCGCAAACCCTTTTGTTCGGGCGCCGAGTTTCTTGGCCGGCATGTGCTACAAGGACAATGGGTACTGGCCGTGAGCGGCACCCATGGGAAAACGACGACGGCATCTATGCTGGCATTCATTCTCATCGAGGCGGGACTCGAGCCCGGCTATTTAATTGGCGGTGTACCCTTGGGTCTGGGACCCTCTGCTCAGCTCGGCGGTGGCACCTTCTTTGTGATCGAGGCCGATGAGTACGATACCTCGTACTTTGATCGCCGTGCCAAATTCCAACACTATGCGCCGCAGACACTAATCATCAACAATTTGGAATTTGATCACGCGGATATCTATCCAGACTTAGCCTCTATTCAGAAACAGTTTCATCAATTGGTTCGTCTTGTGCCGGATCAGGGTTTGATCATCCGACCGAGCCTAGATCAAGCCATCGATGAGGTGCTCGGCATGGGGTGCTGGAGCCCTTGCTTGAACTTCGCGCTGGACGAAGATCCAGGTCAAACCGACCTCAAAGCACACCTACTCCGGTCAGATGCCTCACGCTTTGAGGTCTTTGACTCGAACAGAACCTATGGCGAAGTTCAGTGGCAACTGACCGGACGACACAATGCAAAGAACGCCCTCGCCGCGATCGCCGCCGCCCGACATGCTGGTGTACCGATTCCCGTGGCCACTGACGCATTGTCGAATTTCCAGGGCGTCAAACGCCGTATGGAACTCATTTATGAGCATGAACATCTCAAGGTTTATGACGATTTTGCTCATCATCCAACGGCAATCAAAACCACCTTGAGTGGCCTACGGGCAAAAGTAGGTCGCGAGCCCATTATTGCAGTGGTTGAGCTGGGCTCATACACCATGAGGCACGGGGAACACGCGAGCACCCTGGGATCCTCTGTCGCGGAGGCTGATCAAGTCATCTGGTTTATCCCGCGAGATGTCCACTTTGATACTGAGTCGCTCAGCTTGGCCCCTCATTCAGTCATCATCCGGTCGGCAGACACCCTGATGGATCTAATCGATCGCGAGCGAAATCAAGAAAGCCCCGTGACTCATTTATTGCTCATGAGCAATTATCGACTCGACGGGTTCAGAGAGTTAGTCACCGAGCGGTATGGCTGAGCAAGAGAGCGAACTGTACGCACCGGTGGCCGCCTGGTTTATCTCGGCTAACTACGCCGTCATGGCTGAAGTGAAATCGTGCGATGTGATCGCGGTTCGGGGCGGCGAGCTCACGGTTATCGAGCTGAAATTAAAGCCCAGCTTAAAGCTGATCTATCAACTCACAGCACGAGCGCGTTGCGCCGACTTTGTGTATGCCGCACTGCCTTTTGATGCTGTGAAGTCAACACAGAGGCGGCAATTTCTGGGCCTCCTTAGGAGACTCGGCATAGGACTTTTATGGATTAGAGAATCTCAACTCGGCACCACGATTAAAGAGGCGCTTGTCGCTAAGCATCAGCCGCGCGGTGGCCCTAAAGACAAGCGGCTACGCAGCGCGATCCTAAAAGAATTCGCCACAAGACAGTCTGACCAAGCGGTGGGCGGTCAAGCCAGCATTATCCCTCTGGTCACCGCTTACCGAGAAAACGTGCTCGTCACTTTGGCGTTGCTCGAAATACACGGCGAATGTTCGCCAAACAAATTGCGCGAGCTTGGCGCTCCGAGCACGGTAGGTCGAATCTTGATTGATAACCACGACCATTGGTTCGAGCGCAAACGACGCGGAATTTACGCCCATACGGCGGCAAGTTGTGAGTCGGCTCATCAGAAATTCCCTGAGGCTTGGCAGGCTGCCTTGGACCGTGCGCGGCAACGCGAGTGAATTTAACTCACCTTGACTTTGCTTAACGATTAGAGAAAATCGCGGAATGAGAATCAATGAGCAGCGCGTCCTCAATCTCATTCAATACTGCACCGCGCGAGGTTTTGAAGAAAACACCCTGCTGCGTGGAACCCGCGTGCGTGCCCGCGACCTCCGAGATTCAGAAACATTCCTTGACGTTATGGCCTGGCGCGATTTCAACCATATCCTTGGTCACATTTTCTCTCGCCTGCCCCAACCAGAATTTTCCGCCGCTTGCCAATCCCTTTGGTCGCAGCCAGGCATGCGCCATTGGGTCGATCTCGCCAAACTCGAACCCATGCCCTTTCGCTTTTTTATTGAACTTCTTGGAGATGCGGGGCTCTGTTTCGAAGATGCTCGCTTGACGATCAAGGTGATTGCTCACTCCCAGTATCAACTTCGTTGCCAGATCAACGCGCTGGAGAATGAGCGTCTGGCGTTTCCTTTCATCAAGATGATTGAATCAGAACTCGAGGCTTTCGCTCGAGAAACCGGACAGCCTCAAACAAAAATCCGAGTCTCTTATCACAGCCACTTTGCAGACTTTGACCTTCGGTGCCCGGCCCTGCCGGCCAATATCGCTGCTTCGCTTGCAACAAAATTATCTGCGCCGTTTTCTCGCTATCGGCTTGGACTCCAAGTACGCCAACTTCATCACGCCCTGAGAGCTTTGGGGCGAACCATGCTGGTAACCAATTCGAGGCTTCGAACCGAAGTTGAGCAAAGAGGGATCCAAGCGCACATCGCAACCGCCTTGCTGAGTCGCTCGAAGTCGGGTTTGGTCCAATCCTTGGGCTCTGACATTTCAATTCAATGCCCAGTTTCTTGGCTTGACCTTTTGAATGACCTTGAGTCGTCGGGTGGGATTTTGTCTCAGGAAAACGATGATCACTTGATGGCGATAAAGATTGACGCTGAGCGTTTCCAAGCTTGGCTTGCCGGTTCGATTTCGGAGGAACGCGTTCAGATCCTCGCATCGAGCGAAAACACAGGAACACCGCTTCAGCGCTCGACCAAGACCGATCAGCCTACGCCCTTGTCCGCCCAGTACGTCATCGAATGGCTCACAGCCGATGAAACGATAGGCCTCGTATGGCCCATCACTCACAAGGAACGTCGACGGCAGGACCCTCAAAGCTTGGTTAATACTCTGATTGGGGATCGGGTTTTTTTGGGCGGAGCCTGCATTTTCGACGATCAGGGCGCCATCACGTGGTCAAACGCTGGATTCAGGAGGATGTTCAACCTGCACGGATCAGAGGTCAAACATTCCCTCAGGACCTTGCTGAGCCCCGCGCTGATCAATCGACAACTCGACAGCTTCTACCGGGACTTTTCGAAACGACCGGTCATTGATGGCTTACCGATTCGCCTACCGATCGACAAAGACTCGAAAACCAACCCGACCGCTCGCCCACTCGACCAAGGCATCCCATCTACTGATCTCAAGTTTTGGGCGCGAGTTATCGAACTCGACGATCGTCTTTTAGGCCTGGCTGTTTTCGAGGATCGCTCTGGCGACGCACTACTGAAGTCACGTATCGCAGAACTCGAGTCGAAAGTGGAACATTTGGAATCAAGAGTTTCGGCTGGCGACGCGGCTTTAGGGCTCGCTCATGATCTTGGCAACTTGCTCACCGTTGCGCGATCACAGATACAACACGTGCGCGCTAAAGTGCCCGCGAGTGAGGCGGCAAGATTACTCGAACAAAGTGTTGAGGATGGCCAATCGATTACGCGAGAACTGCTCGCCTTTGGCAAAGTAAATACCCGCTCAAATGATGTGATCGACATCGATCTGGCCATTCGAAAAAGTCTGCCTCTCTTTCGCCACGCCCTGCCTGATCGCGTCACACTTGACTATCAGGGCCCGATAGAAAGCCGCCCGCCATTGACAAACATGCCTGAAAGCACGTTGCGAAACATCCTTCTCAACCTCATCATCAACGCCAGAGATGCGATTTCGGGATCGGGCATCATTGCGCTATCCGTTCGCGCTGGAGAGAGCGAGATCGAGATTGATATCAAGGACTCAGGCCATGGGATCAATCCTCAACTTCAGGGACAGATCTTCGAGGGATTTCATACCTCGAAAGCACAAGGCCACGGCTTAGGTCTTGCCAACGTGCGTGATATGACCAGGCGATATGCGGGTGACCTCGCGCTGCTCAGCAGCACGTCATCTGGCAGTCATTTTCGAATCAGTCTCCCAGCTGCTGACAGGGCAGCGCCGTTTCATCGATCGGAAAAGGCACCTTCCATTCTCATCATTGATCCTGACCGCAGATTCTCCACAAACCTCAAGTCAGCGCTAGAGGCGCGCGGCGCCCAAGTGGCGCACATGGCAAGTGGCGCAGATGGCGCAGCTTTCTTGGCCCGTCGACACGTCTATCTCGACGCCCTCGTCATGGAACTCGTGCTGGCCGACCCTGGCGGTCATGCGCTACTCGAACAGGCTGAAGCGCTATTGCCGGACCAACCGGTTTTTATTGTGTCCGCCCACCTTGAGACTCCCTTCGGTCAACTGCCTCAGTCAGAACTCAATTTGCAAACCGTTCAGAAACCCGTGAACGTCGAGTCTTTGGCCAACTGGGTGATCGAGAGCATAAGGCCCAAGCCTTCGATCAGCCGACCCCCTGTCAGCGGTCGCTCGAGTCCTAAAAGCCAAGAATAGTTTCCTCAGTTAATCTGCTGTCTCGCGCACGAGTAGAAAGACTCGCCAAGACACAATTTGCTAAACTTCCCGCCCCGTAAAGAGGCGGCTCATGAACATTCGCTATTTTCTCGATTCACTCGTTGAAGACGCTATGGTCAGCGTGGGTCTGGGCGGGTTTCCGGCGATCGTTAAACCCTCACAGAAAATTCAGTTTGGTCACTATCAGGCCAACGGCATCATGGCCGCCGCAAAAGCATCGAAAGCCAACCCGCGGGACAAAGCTTCCGAGACGGTGACGCTTCTGGAATCGCGCCACGAGTCCGCGGGTTTAAGTTTTGAGGTTGCAGGTCCTGGGTTTATAAACATCACGGTCGCCGCAGCCACCCTCTCGAAATGGCTCGACGAATCTGAGTTACCGAAGAGGCCTTTTATTGAGCACCCTCAGACCTACGTCGTGGATTACAGCTCACCTAACCTCGCCAAAGAAATGCACATTGGCCACTTACGATCTACGGTCATCGGCGATACCGTGGTCAGAGTTCTGGAGTATGTGGGCCATCGCGCGATCCGCGTGAATCACGTCGGAGACTGGGGCGCGCAATTCGGCAGCCTCCTCGCCTACCTCGAAGAGTCCGCTCAGACTCAGCAAGCCCAGACGGCGGCACTGGCAGACCTCGAGAGGTTCTACCAAGAGGCGAGTGCCCGTTTTAAATCCGATACGCAATTCGCGACTAAAGCCAGGCAATGTGTCGTGGACTTGCAAAGCGGGGACCCGCACTTACTCGCACTTTGGCGGCAGTTCATCGAAACCTCGCTCGATCACGCGGGCGCGGTCTACGAACTGCTCAATATCACCATGAAGCGATCAGACGTTCGCGCAGAAAGTGCCTACAACGATGCCCTCCATCCACTCGTTGATCGACTCAACGCCGAGGGGTTGCTCATCGAATCGGATGGGGCTCAGTGCGTGTTCTTAGATGAGTTTAAAGGCAAAGACGGGCAGACATTGCCGGCGATTGTCCAAAAGTCAGACGGCGGCTTTCCGTATTTGGCCACCGACCTCGCAGCATTGGATTACAGGGCGAACACATTGAGAGGCAACCACCTGCTGTACGTGGTCGGCGCCGCTCAATCCCTCCACTTACGACAGGCTTACGCTGTCGCTCGAGCGGGGCGTTTGATCAAAGATGAGGTCGAAACCAGACACCTGCCGTTTGGTCTTGTTCTCAAGGCAGACGGAACGCCGTTCAAGACTCGCGACGGCGCCGACGTTAAATTGATTGATGTATTGAAGGAGAGTGTTGAGCGCGCCGCAGCCCTCATTCGATCAAGGAACGACGGCGCCACAGATCAAGAGGTGAAAACCATCTCAGAGGTCGTAGGAATCGGAGCCATCAAGTACGCCGAATTGCAGAAAAATAGAACCACCGATTACATGTTTGATTGGGACACGATGCTGGCCTTCGAGGGCAACACGGCACCTTATTTACAGTACGCCTACACAAGAATATCTAGCCTGCTCTCTAAAGCAGATCGCTCGCCCTCCGACACGGTCACCATCACTGAAGAGCCCGAGGCGCTATTAGGACTGAAGATTCTGCAATTCGATGAAGCTGTCTTGGCCTACCTTGATGATTATCAGGCCAATGTCATTTGCCAGTATTTGTATGAGCTTTCGGGACGATTTATGTCGTTTTACGAGCAGTGCCCTGTGCTGAGCGCGTCCAACGACGTTGCCGCAAGTCGCCTGCGCCTTGCGCAACTCACTGCAGACACCTTACGCCAAGGATTAACGCTTTTGGGCATTGAGACGGTGGATCGAATGTGAAGCCAGCCTATGCGCTTATCGCGGCCATGAGCAAAAATGGCGTGATCGGCCAAGGGGACCAGATCCCCTGGCATGCCGAGGGGGAGCAGGCGCTGTTCAAAAAGATCACCCTCGGCGCAACGGTCATCATGGGTCGCAAGACCTTTGATTCGATTGGCCGAGCCCTTCCCAAGCGCAACAACTTAGTGATCACTCGATCTCCCCAGCGAAACGTTCCTGGCATCGTATTTCTCAGTAGCATCGAAGCCGCGCTCGCGCGCGCCGCCAAACTTGGCGCGCCCATTTTTATCATAGGGGGCGGCGAGATCTACAAACGCACCATTGATTCAGCGGCGGCGCTTCACCTCACCACCATCGAAATCATGGTTGACGGGGACGTTTATTTCCCTGACTTTGATATCGACCGCTTCAGCTTAGTCGACACCCAACACTTTGAGACGAATCTCGCCTACAGTTATCGTCACTACATTGTGAAACCAGAAAAGGATTTAGCATGACTTTCAAGAACCGTGTAACCGAGATGCTCGGCGTTGAGACGCCAATAGTGCAAGCGCCGATGGGGTGGATCGCTCGATCGCAGCTCGCAGCAGCGGTTTCCAACGCAGGCGGCATGGGCATTATCGAAACAAGTTCGGGTGAGCTTGACGTCATCAAGGAAGAAATTAAGAAGATGCGCACCCTCACCGACAAGCCGTTCGGGGTCAATATTGCGCAAGCCTTTGTTCGAGACCCAGCAATTGCCGACTTCGTGATCGAGCAAGGCGTGACCTTCGTCACCACATCTGCGGGTAGCCCAACCAAATATACCGCACAACTCAAATCCGCAGGTTTGACTGTTTTCCATGTCGTGCCAACACTTTCGGCCGCGTTGAAGGCTGTGGATGCAGGGGTCGATGGTCTCATCGTCGAAGGCAGTGAAGGCGGTGGATTTAAGAATCCACGAGACGTCGCCACCATGGTGCTATTGCCTCTTGTGAGATCCAAAGTCGACGTACCCATCATCGCAGCGGGCGGGTTTGTCGATGGGAAGACGATGGCTGCCGCGTTTGCGATGGGTGCCGAAGGGATTCAAATGGGTACCCGGATGGTGTCTGCCCTAGAGTCACCGGTGCATCAAAACTGGAAGGACGCAATCGTCAACGCCGAAGAAACGGGTACGGTGTTTCTTAACCGCTTTCACTCACCCGCGTTGCGCGCCCTTCGGACCGAACGGACCACACGTTTGGAAGCCAGCATAAACGACAACATCATGCCGGAATTTGGCGAAGCGAAAGCCCTCTATTTTGGTGGAGATATGGAGGCGGCCATTCCTCTTTCAGGGCAAGTGGCGGGAAGAATCGAATCCGTTGAACCTGTAGCTGACATCATCGCTCGGACCCGTCAAGAATTCTTTGAAATCGTCGATCATTTGGGCCAGCAATACCGGGTCTGATCTGACTAAGCGATGAGATCCGCCCGACCGATGCGCTCGCTCAGGCAATGGGCTTTTTGCCTGCTGCTGGCCGCGATCTGCGAGGTGCCTTTCGTCTCTGCCGAGGGCGCCGAACCGGCCGAGGCCAGCTTCAGCAAAGCCGCGCAGCTCTACCGGAACCAGGCATACAAACAGGCGATGGCCATCTTTTTAGTCCTGGCCAAAGCGGGTGATGTTAGAGCGCAAACCGTCCTTGCCATGATGTTTCGCTATGGAGAGGGCACCCGGGCCGATCCCGAGACTGCATTTAAAATTTATCAGCTGGCCGCGAACGCAGGCCACTCGCCGGCGCAATATCAGGTTGGCGTGATGCTTCGAGACGGCGAGGGAACGCCCGCCGATATCGATCAAGCAAAAGATTGGTTCAGAAGGGCCGCGATCCAAGGCTATGTCAAAGCCAGGTTCGCGCTTGAAGATCTGGCTCCGGGATCGGGCGACGCGCCAATCATCGAAGCGCCCATTGCACCTCGCACCCAGCCTTGGGACTTCTCGCTGCCGGATCAACTTGCCAGTACGAGCAATGCTTCAATGGCGCTTTCCAACGCCAGCAACTTTGAGCACGGCTTCCGGGTGCAATTGGCCGCGATGCGCACAAAAGCCGCAGCGATCGATTTATGGGGATTTCTGAATCAGGAATTTCCGCAACTGCTTGCGGGCCTCCCCTACACGGTCAGTGTCTACCAACCAACACCAAGTGACGCTCCCCTTTACCGCCTGCGCGCGGGTGATTTTCGGTCAGAACAGAGCGCGAGGCGCTTCTGCGATATCATTTCTCCCGTGACTCGGCGATCGTGTTGGCTTCTTTCAGCTCAGGAGAGCGATGATGGCCAGTAGGCGTCACTTTTATTTTGATCAGCGAATACAAGGTTCATCGCTTTAGAATGCACCCAACAATGATAGGGACAGCCCATGGATATCACGTTTAGCGAAGCAGATCTTGCGTTTCAAAGTAGGGTTCGAGCTTTCATCGACGCGCACCTGCCCAAAGGCCAGGCCATGTGGTCCAAACGCAGCGAGTGGTTCCAAGCGTTGCGAGATCAAGGCGGCTGGGATGTACCCAAATGGCCCACGGAATTTGGCGGCCCTGGGTTCACGCCGACGCAGCGATATATTTTCGATCTGGAAATGGCCAAACAGCCCACCCCACCAGTATTACCATTTGGCGTGGGCATGCTTGCGCCGATCTTGATGCAGTATGGCAGCAAGGCGCAACAAGAACGTTTTCTGCCGGGTATTCGCGATGGCAGCGTGAATTGGTGTCAAGGCTACTCCGAACCTGGCGCCGGCTCGGATCTCGCCAATCTACAAACTCGCGCCGTCTTAAGTAGCGACGGCAGCCACTACGTCGTAAACGGTCAGAAAATCTGGACCACGCTTGCCCATATTGCCCACTGGATGTTCTGCCTCACCAGGACCGACAACACGGGCATCAAGCAAGAGGGCATTACCTTTTTACTGATCCCAATGAATGACCCCGGGGTCGAAGTCAGACCCATCATCACCCTGGGTGGCAGCCACTCAGTGAATGAGGTCTACCTGACCGACGTGAAGGTACCCGTGGACCAACGCATTGGTGAGGAGGGCAAAGGCTGGACTTACGCTAAAGGCTTACTCAGCCACGAGCGGACAGGACTCGCCGGTATTCAAAATTCGGTTTTAGCGCTCGAAAAAGCGAAAACTAACGCCAAGTCAATTCCGTTGGGCCAGGGCACCCTGCTCGATCAACCGGGCTTTAAGAATAAGATTGGCGCGCTTGAGGCCGAACTGCTGGCACTTGAATTCACCGAATTGCGTACCTTGGCTCAAGTCGCTGCGGGGGGCAGCCCAGGACCGGAGTCTTCGATCCTAAAACTTAAAGGCACCGAAATTCAGCAGCGAATCTCAGAACTCAATCTTGAGGCCGCTGGCATGTTCGGCACAGCCTGGGGGCTCCATTCACCCGGCCCCGGATTCGCCAGGGGCGCTACGCAGCACTATCTCGGCGGCCGAGCAACCACCATCTATGGAGGCGCGAGTGAGGTCCAAAAGGACGTGATCGCTAAAAACGTGTTGGGCATAGGTTAAGACTCATGGATCTCTCACTCACTGAAACGCAGCAGCTATTCATCGACTCAGTCGAACGTTACATTCAAACTGAGTATCCCTTAGCCCATCGACAAACTCTTGTCTCATCTGATCTCGGATACAGCCGATCGCATTGGCAAGCCTTTGCTGAGCTAGGCTGGGTCGGATTGACGTTACCCGAAACTTTTGGTGGCCTGGGGGGCGATTTGATCGACCGTATGCTCCTACATGAGCAATTAGGCAAAGGGCTGGTGCTTGAGCCGTTTGTCGCAACTCTAAGCTTGGCGGCCCCAGCTCTTCTGCTATCGGGTTCAGAGGCGCAAAAGGAATCGCTCTTACCTTCCATTGCGGCCGGTGAAACCACGTGTGCGGTGGCGCTGCAAGAAGCTGCGGACCCCTTAAATCTTCATGCCATCTCAACCACTGCCCATCAAGAAGACAATCACATCCTTCTCAACGGGCACAAATCGATGGTGCTTAATGCAGCTGGCTCAGATCACATAATCGTCTCGGCCAGCCTCAACGGCTCAAAGGCTGCGAGCTTATTCATTCTGCCAAGCGCGACACCTGGGATCACGATTGAGGCTTATCCGCTCTTGGACGGTTACGCTGCGGCCGAAGTTAACTTGGAAGCGGTCAAAGTTCCAAATGCCGCAATGCTCGGTGCACTCAATGAGGGTGACGCAATCATTGATCACATGGTCACGCATGGCATTTTGAGCATCTGCGCCGAAGCCGTCGGTGCGATGGAGGTGCTCTACTTAAGCACCATCGAATATACCAAGGGACGAGTACAGTTCGATCACCCATTAGCGGAATTTCAAGTGGTCAAACACCGACTCACGGACATGTTCATTGAGTACAACCTCGCCAAATCGATGTGCCTGAAAACCACCTTGCTGGTGAATGAGAACAGCGAAGAAGCCAAGCGCCATCTCCACGGCCTCAAATACCTCGTGGGCAAGGCAGGTCGTTTTATCGGTCAAAATGCTGTTCAGCTGCATGGCGGAATGGGTATGACCGAGGATTTAATGGTTGCGCATTATTTTAAGCGGCTCACCGTCATTGACGCCCTGTTCGGTCACACCGATCTTCATCTCGACGAATTCGTGAATGCGCCCGCCTGATGCGCGGCTGCAGCACTGGGAGGACCAGCCGCTCGATGCGCTGCTCGAGCATTTGGGTGTCCGCCAAAGTCATCTGGACGACTATCGCGCACCTCGTCAAGCCGTCGCCAACCCAGAAGGTCTGGTCCCTTTCCCGATAGAGGGGTATGCGCACGTTCTGCTCACCGCTGCCTGTGCGCAGGCCGCCCAAGCGATGATACTTGCCGCCGAGCAGGATCAGATCACGCTCTATCCCATTTCCGGATATCGCACCTTGGCCTATCAAGCGATGTTGATTCAGCGCAAGCTCGATCGCGGTGACACGCTTGAAGACATCATGCGCGTAAACGCATTGCCGGGGTTCAGCGAGCACCACACGGGAGACGCACTGGACTGGGGAACGAGCACCGACACAGACCTTGAGCCCGCCTTTGAGGAGACTCAGGCCTTCCTCTGGCTTTCGCTGAACGCTGGAACCCACGGCTTTTCACTCAGCTATCCGTATAACAATTCGAGTGGATTTATCTACGAACCCTGGCACTGGCGTTTTTCAGCGGTTTAATCACTGGATTCTGATTTACCGTACCTTGCCATTTTGGCAAGCAGCAAGGCACGATCAGCCTCGGACATTGATGAAGCTGCGCTTTGCTTTTCTTGTCGCGCGAATAAATATTTTTCTCGAATAACCCGCCGAGCCTTGAATCCTCTATGCTTTAAGGACTCGAAGGCGGTATCGATCATCATGGGGTTACCGCAGAGCAAGATCCAATCCGAATCGGGATCAAGATCGAGACACTCAAGTCCCGTGTGCAGATACCCTTGAAATTCCGCGGGGCCAGGATGCAGCGGCAGGGTCTGCGAGTAAAAAACCTGCCAATGAAACCAAGCGTTGCGCTCAGCGAATGCCTCTATCCAATCCCGGTACAAGAATTCCGGAGGTTCGCGCACGCCGAAGAGAAGGAGAACACTATCGAAAGGCAGAGGAGACTTTGACTCCAAGGCCTTGAGCATCGGTAGATAGGGCGCGAGTCCCGCGCTGGTCGCTACCAGGACAAGCTTCCTCCCAGAAGGCGGTAACACCAGCCGGCCGTAGGGTCCCTCAATCTCGGCCTCGATCGGGGCTGAATCACCAAACAGCAACTCGGTCGCGCGACCGTCGACCACGGGCGTAATCAGGAGCTCAAAGTCACCTGGCGCGAGGGCGTCATCGCACTGAGCAAAGCTGTAACTCCGCTGGAAGCTGCCACGATCATCCTGGAAGCGAAATCGATAAAACTGACCTGGCACAAACGGCAGCTCAGCCTGATCACTCCGCCAGCGCATCCGTATGGCCGTTGGCGAGATCTTTTCGGTCCATTGAAGGGTAGCTTTAATAGGCATACAGCAAGGTTCCTGCGATCACCCTTATTATGCACCACCCGAGGAGCCCCAACCTTGGTCAGATCCAAAGTCATTCACACGAGCAACCAATCGCTTGTCTTTTAAGGGGCAGCAAGTAAGGGGCAGCAAGCCCATCAAGGGTCATTTCTAGCACACCCCCTGCGTCACCCGTTCCAGTTAATCCTATACAAATGTCTCAGCGAGGCGATCCATTAGGGAGGATCCTATCTCGGCCACCCTATCCGGGCGACCCAAATTGCTGTGCCAGGCCCCCTATGACATGATCCCTCGCGTCACAATGAATGGAACGACCAGAGGCCACGAATTCAGAATGGATATCGCCATCATTGGCGCCGGTGCCGCTGGTTTGGCCGCAGCTCGGCGCCTGACCGAACATCACAACGTCACTGTTTTCGAGTCACTGCCAGAGATTGGCGGTGTCTGGGCCTGCTGCCAGGCTGCGACCTGCCAACCCATCTATGATGAGCTGAGAACCAACATCCCCATTGACCTAATGGCCTTCTGGGATTTTCCTTTTCGAGCCCAAGACAAGAACTCAAGCACCGGAGATTTCCCTCGGGCAGACGCGGTTCAGGCCTATCTTCGCCGTTTTGCTGAGCACTTTGATCTGCTCGATCTTGTAAAGCTAGAGACTCGGGTCGTCACGGTTGAACCCCTCCCCTTAGATCGATGGCAAGTTCGCTGGGAAAAGAACACGCCAGCAAGCGGTGAGGCGGTCTTCGATGCGGTCGTGGTTTGCTCGGGGCACTATCATCGGCCGGTCTTTCCCACACGACCCGCTATAGATCATTTTTCCGGCCGAGTGATGCATGCAGCCAACTTTACGGCTGGTGACGATCATCGAGGTGAGCGGGTTTTGGTGTGGGGTGCCCATGCCTCAGGCACCGACCTTGTTCGCTTGATCGCGCCCCATGCCGCATCTGTCTTTTGGTCTGGCCACGCAGATACCATGACCGCGGCATCGGCTGATTTGACTAACGTCCACTGCCACGCTGACATCACGGATTATGAGACCTCAACGTTCCACTTTGCTGATGGCGAGGAGATATCTCAGATCGATACGCTGATTTACTGCACCGGGTACGCGTACGAATTTCCCTTTTTCTCACCAGACCTGCTCAACTGTAACGGCGAGCGGATTGATGATCTTTACCTGGATCTCATACACGCCGAATTACCGACGCTCGCCTTCATCGGCATTCCCTCGCTGATCATCCCCTTTCCCTTGTTCGATGCGCAAAGTCGGTGGCTGAGCGCACTTTGGCAAGGGACATTCACTCTAGCTGATCGATCAGCACGAAAGGCATGGGTCCAAGCAAGATGCCAAGCATTCCAAGCGCTCGACAAACCTGATCGCGCTTTTCATCGATTAGGTGAAGCCCAAATGACCTACATGAGGCAGTTATTGGCGCAAGCCGGCGAACCCAGCCTGCCACACGAATTCGAGTCGGCCACTCGCGCTGCGCAACGACATCGTTTGGAGTATGCGGGCAGCTTTCGAGATCAACCCATCGGGAGACTCAGTCATCGACCGCCTTCATAAAGTCAATATCCCGCTTTTCGCCCGACGGGACCGGTACCTCCACAAGTCGCTCATCCACATCATCGTATTCCAGACGTAGCGCACGACACATGGTGGCGTGCATTTCATACGTACAGGTAATGTACGTGAGCTCAAGAATCGCTTCATCCGAGAGTTCGGCTTTCAAAGCAGCCATCGTGGCCTCTGGCACGCGTCCACCGGAGAGCACGAGGTCATCGGTATAAGATAAGACCGCCCGCTCTAGTGGCGTAAACAGCTCACTTGATCCCCATGAGGGAATCGCCTCGATATGCGCCTCCGAATAACCCGCGGCTCGTAGCGCCTTACAATGCTGAGAGAATACAAAAAGACTGCCCCTCGCATAGCCAGCTCTGGCTTGACCGAGCTCCCTCAGCTTCGGGCTGATTTGTCGATTCCTACCTCGGTAAAATTGGAAGCCCTGAACGGCGTGACGAAAACAATCGGGTACCAGCGCAAAAACCGACCACCAGTTTCCAGGGGTGCCCGTTGCTGTCCCAGGATGCGTAACAGGATCAACACCTGGACCAAAAACCGCGTCGTAAACCTTTTGAACATCCGGAGGGGCTTCGGCTCTTGGCACTTCTCTTAATCTGGGCATGCTTCTTTTCCTTGGGTTATTGGGTCCTTGGGTTATTGGAGGTCTTCATATCTCAAACGGCGCCCGTGCTCATCGCGAGCCCGAGGCAAGTCGCGGTCGGTGATGTCTAACACCACGACGCAAAAACATGCGCCCTCGGGTTTTCCACTCGATACTCCCACGGTTAGCAGCTGCAGCCAAGTCCTTGATCTATCTACCCTGTTCGCAATTTGACTGGATTCAAAGCAACATTTTCACGCCCAGTCCAGTAAACTCTGCGGTTTTGGCTTTTAAAGAGCAGCGCGGAAAACAGGATCAATGAGAAGACCATTAGCGGCTGAAGCACTGGGCACCTTCTTTCTCCTCGCCTGCGTGGTTGGGTCGGGCATCATGGCCGAACGGCTCGCGGGTGGTAATGTCGGCATCGCCCTACTGGGCAACACCATCGCCACCGGCGCCATGCTTTACGTTTTGATCACCTTCTTGGGACCGATTTCTGGTGCGCACTTCAACCCGGCAGTCACCCTCGCGATGGTCCTTGAGCGTCGAATCACTCGGCAAACAGCGATATTTTATGTAGCGGTACAAGTTGTGGCTGCGGTTGCAGGTACGTGGGCCGCGCACACCATGTTCGCCGAGGAGATTCTTCAGTTCTCCGAGAAAATTCGAACAGGCCCAGACCAGTGGTTCTCAGAGAGCCTGGCCACATTTGGCTTGGTCATCACGATCTTCGGCTGCGTTCGCTACAAAGCCGATGCTGTACCCGCAGCCGTGGGCCTTTATATCACCAGCGCGTATTGGTTCACGGCCTCCACCTCTTTCGCTAACCCTGCTGTGACCATTGCAAGGAGCCTCACCAACACTTTCAGCGGCATCGCGCCGGCTCACGTTCTGGGGTTCATCTGCGCTCAACTTGTTGGCGCGATCATTGCGGTTTGGGTTCATCGAATGCTGATCAAGGACCGATGATCGTGTGCCTGGCCCGACAACCCTATCAGCGTCAACTACAACGAATAGCCAGTCACTCACATGCGTGATTATTTTCTTAAACGCCTGGCGCTGATACCGCCGACCCTCCTGGGCGTCACTTTGATTGTCTTCGCAATCACGCGCCTGGTGCCCGGGGGCCCGCTGGAACGCGCCATCATGGAAGCGCAAGTCATGGATGCAGGCGCAGGAAGCTTCTCTTCGAGCGCCGGTCAAACCATGGCGATCTCAGAGGATCAACTCGAACAGCTCAAAGCGTACTACGGCTTCGATAAGCCGCTCCTCGAGAGCTATGTCATTTGGCTGGGAAAAATTTTCAGAGCCGACCTCGGCACATCCTATCGCTACAACGAACCCGTTTGGGATGTCATCAAAAGCCGATTCCCTGTCTCCATCTATTACGGGCTCGTCACCTTGGTGCTGACCTACGCTGTCTGTATACCCTTGGGGGTCTTAAAAGCGGTTCGACATCGAACAACCATCGACACCGCGTCCTCTATTTTGATCTTCATTGGTTACGCGGTGCCCGGATACGCGCTCGGATCGTTGTTGCTCCTGTTCTTCTCGGTGAGGTTAGATTGGTTTCCCATGGGCGGGTTCATGAGCTTTAACTACGACAGCTTGTCTCCAAGCGAGCAGTGGTTAGACATCATCCATCACTCTATCCTGCCCTTAATTTGCTACATCATTGGCAGCTTTGCGTTAGTGACCATGCTTTTGAAGAACCATCTATTGGAGAACCTTGCGGCAGATTACATTCGCACAGCCATCGCCAAGGGCGTATCGTTTAGAAACGCGGTTTTGAAACACGCGCTTCGCAACTCAATGATTCCTATAGCAACCACATTCGGTCAGAACATTACACTGCTCGTGGGAGGCTCGTTCTTAATTGAATCCATCTTCGATATCGATGGGTTTGGACTGCTCGGTTTAACTTCGATTCTCGATCGAGATTACCCGGTGGTGATGGGCGTCGTACTGCTTAGCAGCCTGCTCCTACTCATCGGAAACGTGTTGTCAGATCTTCTCGTTGCGCTTGTCGATCCAAGAATCAGGTTCCAGTAATGCGCTGGCAACTTAACCCTCAGACCCTCAAAAAAATTGATCGATTCAAAAAAATCAAAGTCGGTTACATGAGTTTTTTGATCCTAGCTGCGCTGAGCGTGTTGCTGGCAACCGCCGAGCTCTGGGTCAACAATCGGGCGCTGATCGTGAGCTACGACGAAACCATTTACTTTCCCACCTATGGCGCTTTTATCCCGGGCTCGACCTTTGATCTGGGTTATGACTACGAAACCAATTATCGTGATCTCAAAGCGACGCTCGAGGCGTCTCAACGGGGCTGGGTGATTTTGCCTCTCGTGCCCTACAATCCTTTTGAGAGCGATGCGCAAGATGGTATCCTCAGGCCCACTCCGCCGGACCCAGAACGAGGCCATTTTTTAGGCACGGATACCACAAGCCGCGACATCTTAGCCCGACTCGTCTATGGCACTCGAACCGCACTGCTCTTTGCTCTGGCTTTCATGATCAGTGTTTATTTCATTGGCGTAGTCATTGGCTGCAGCATGGGCTACTTCGGTGGCGCTTTTGATCTGATTTTCCAACGCTTCATCGAAATCTGGTCCAACGTGCCATTTTTGTACATGGTGATCATCGTCTTTTCCATAATCCCCATTGAGTCATCCGTGGCCGCTCGAGTCATCATTCTTCTTGTCGTCATGGTGCTATTTAGCTGGACCAGCATGACGTACTACATGCGAACCGAAACCTATAAGGAAAAGTCACGCGACTACGTCCAAGCCGCGCGGGTTTTGGGCGCGGGCACGTTACGCATTATTTTCAGACACATCTTGCCTAACGTGCTAGCGACACTGGTGACCTTCATGCCCTTCACCATTGTCTCAGCGATCTCCGCCGTCACTGCGCTCGATTTTCTCGGCTTCGGGCTGCCCGTGCCGACACCAAGTCTCGGAGAACTCTTAAAGCAAGGCACGGGTAATCTCAGAACCGCGCCCTGGATCGTGATCTCGGCCTTCACCACGCTTGTGATGCTACTCACCATCGTGACCTTTATTGGCGAGGCAATTCGCGAATCGTTTGACCCCAAAAAATATACGCTCTATCGGTGACTACTATGTTGAAACGCAATCTTCTACGCATTCTGCTTACGGCCCCGCTGTTTGCGCTCATGGGCTGCGGGGGCGGCTCGTCCTCTGATCAAGCCAACGAACCATTTCCTGTGATCGATAACAGGCAAGAAGTCGAACAATACTACGCGGACCATCCAGACTTCTTTAGCTTCAAATCACGCGCCGAGCTCCCGGCAGGTCTGACCTGGGAGGATGGTGGCAATTTGCCGGAAGTGGGCAGCCCACTGGCAAAAAAGGGCGGCATGGAAACGGTGCGGCTGCAGGATTTTCCTCGGACCCTTCGTATTCTGGGTCCGGACTCAAATGGCAGTTTTCGGCCATGGATTCTGGACTACACCACCATGTCGATGGCGCATCGGCACCCGGATCAAATGGATTTCTTTCCAGGCTTAGCCACCCAATGGGCAATCGATCGTCCTTCGCGCACGGTCTACGTCGAACTTGACCCCGATGCCCGATGGTCAGATGGCGTACCCATTACAGCCGACGATTATCTCTTCATGTTCTGGATGCATCGATCGACTTACATCACAGCACCTTGGTACAACAACTGGTATTCAACGCAATACACCAACATCACCAAGTACGACGATCATCTAATCTCCATCACCACCGTTGCCCTCAAGCCAGACATTGACTCCAAGGTGCTCGAGCTACGACCTCTGCCGCGCCACTTTTATCAAGAGGTGGGTAAAGATTTTCTTGAGCGCTATCAGTGGCGATTCGCACCGACCACGTCACCCTACCTCATCGAGCCCGGCGATCTGAAAAAAGGTCGATCGATCCAAATGACCCGCGACCAAAACTGGTGGGCGAAGGACAAAAAGCATTGGCGTTATCGCTTCAACGTCGACAAGATCAATTTCATGGTCATCCGCGATACCCCGAAGGTGTTCGAAGCCTTCAAACGCGGCGATATCGACCAATTCTCCATGAATCTCGCCGAGTATTGGTATGAAAAACTGCCCAGTGACGACCCAGACGTGGTGAGTGGATACATCCATAAAAAGCTCTTCTTCAACCAGCGGCCCAGACCACCGTATGGGCTCTGGATCAACACGGCGCAACCGTTACTCAGTGATCAAAACATTCGCCTGGGCTTACAGTACGCGACTAATTGGGATCTGGTTATCGATAAATTCTTTCGTGGCGATTACGACCGACTGAACACCGCCAACGATGGGTATGGGCCCTACACCGCAAGCGATATCAAAGCGAGGCCCTTTGATATCGAACTTGCACAGGCATCCTTTGCTAAGGCTGGATTCACGGAGAGAGGCCCAGATGGCATCTTGAGACGAGCGGACGGTACCCGACTCGCGTTCACCGTCTCATCAGGCTACGAGTCGTTGAAGGATGTCTTAACGATACTCAAAGAGGAGGCCGCTAAAGCGGGCCTTGAGTACCGCGTCGAAATTTTGGACGGAACGGCCGGCTGGAAGAAAGTACAAGAGAAAAAGCATGAACTGCACTTCTCGGCGTTTGGCTACAGCCTCGAGCTCTACCCCCGATTTTGGGAGACTTATCATTCAGACAACGCGTACGACAAAGCGTTTCTAGAGGATGGCAGCGTCAATCCTGATCGGGTATTGAAAACCCAGACGAACAACCTCGAGAGTTTGGCCATGCCCGAGATGGATCAACGCATTAATGCTTATCGCGCCTCCACAGAGGCGGACGAGATGATCGCGCTGGCTCATGAGATGAGTCAGATCCACCATGATTATGCATCCTTTGTCCCCGGTTTTTACAGTGGCTTTTTTCGAATCGGCCATTGGCGCTGGGTGCATTACCCGCCCTACTTCGCCAACAAGCACGCAGCCAATCATCTCGAGTTCTTCTTACACTGGATTGATGAAGACGAGCGAAAAGCAACGATGGACGCACGAAAAGCCGGTGTGACTTTTGAACCAGTTATCGAATCGTTCGAGCAATATCGTCGTCAAGAGGCGCCATGAGCCATTCGCCACTGCTCGAGGTCCAGGACCTCGTCACTGAATTCGAAACTGACGAGGGCGTGGTTCGGGCGCTCGACGGTGTAAGCTTTTCGATTGGCGAGGGCCAGACGCTCGGGCTGGTCGGCGAATCAGGCTGTGGCAAGAGTGTGACGGCCCTCTCGATCATGGGGCTCTTGCCTCGCCCGGCTGGTCGGGTCGTATCGGGCAGCATTGTCTTTAACGATCTACAATTGAATACGCTACCGAATCGGTCGATGGAAACGATCCGAGGTCAATCCATTGGGATGGTTTTTCAAGAACCCATGACGGCACTGAACCCCGTGCACACGATCGGCCGACAACTGACCGAAAGTCTCAGAATACACACGAACCTCAATGATCAGGCAAGGATTCAAGCCGCGGTTTCGATGCTGGATCGTGTTGGCATCCCAGCGCCAGACATCAGAATGACCGAATACCCGCATCAGTTGTCGGGCGGCATGCGCCAACGGGTGGTGATCGCCATGGCGCTGATATGTCAGCCGAAATTGCTCATCGCCGATGAACCCACAACCGCACTGGATGTCACTATTCAGGCGCAAATCTTAGATTTGATCAAAGACCTCCAGAATGAAATGGGCATGGCGGTGATCATGATCACGCATGATCTAGGAGTCATCGCAGAAACGTGTGAATCGATGGTGGTCATGTATGCTGGCCGAGTCGCTGAGCGCGGCAGTGTTAAGCAAATCTTTGGATCGCCCATGCATCCTTACACCCAGGGTCTCCTTAGTTCCATTCCTAAACTCGACGGAATTCCGAAAAGCAGACTGCCGGTGATCGAAGGCATTGTGCCCAGCCTGTTCGATCTTCCTACGGGTTGCCGGTTTAATAATCGTTGTGCCCGCGCCATCGCGCTTTGCCGCGAGTCCGTGCCCGCGCTCCGTGAGCGACAGGCAGATCAGATCATTGCTTGCCATTTATGGGACGAGCCATCGTGAAACCGCTGCTCGAAATCAGTCATCTGTCCATGCACTTCCCAGTCAAATCTGGGCTGCTGCGTCGTTCGACCCTCGTCAATCGCGCTGTGAATGACGTCGATCTCTCGATTTACCCTGGCGAGACCCTCGGTCTCGTCGGGGAATCTGGTTGTGGTAAGACCACACTTGGCCGATGCATCGCAAGGCTTTACCAACCCACCCATGGGCAAATTCACTATCAAGGCGTCGATCTCGCGTCCTTAAACCAACGGGCGCTGCTGCCCTACCGCCGAGATATTCAGATGATTTTTCAGGACCCCATGGAATCCTTGAATTCTCGCCATACGGTCAAGGAGATTCTCGAGGAACCTCTCATCATTCACGGCGTGGCTTCGGCTCAAGCTCGAGATGCAGAGGTGAAACGGCTTCTCGATCTGGTCGGGCTGCCGGCTCGATCTGCGACTCGGTTCCCGTTTGAATTTTCCGGGGGCCAAAGGCAACGAATCGGCATTGCAAGGGCCATCGCACTCAAACCCAAGTTGATCGTGTGTGACGAGCCCGTCTCTGCGCTGGATGTCTCGATTCAGAGTCAGATTCTCAATCTTCTGCTGGATCTCCAATCAGAATTTGGCCTTGCCTATCTCTTCATTGCCCACGATCTAGCCGTGGTCAAGCATATCTCAGATCGAATCGCCATCATGTACCTTGGGCAAGTGGTCGAGACCGCTGCGAGCGAAACCATCTACCAAAATCCGAGACACCCCTACACCCAATCATTGATCTCAGCCATTCCCGTCCCTGACCCAACCTCAAGGCGTCAGCGCGTGATTCTGAAAGGCGACGTGCCGTCACCGATCGCCCCACCAAAGGGCTGCCACTTCCATCCTCGCTGCCCGGTTTGTTTCGCGCCTTGTGCGGATCATCCCCCCCTACTGGAACCCGTCCATGAATCAGAGAACCACTTGGCCAGGTGCCACTTGATCAACGCATCTGGAGCCACAGAGGACACCGGTGTCATCGCTTCGACCCTTGGCGAAGTGAACTGAGTCCACGATGCGCAACATCAATCAATCCTCACGGGAAGCGCGCGCTCCCCAACCCAGTGAGCGCTGGCGTACCATCGTTTTATGCGTGGACCAATCGTCACTACTTATGGTGGAAATGATCGATCCCCTCACTCAAAGGTTTATTTGGTCGCTTCCCGGCGGTGGTATTGAATCCGGTGAAACTCCGCTCGCCGCTGCGCATCGAGAGTTGTTAGAGGAGACCGGATATTCAGCACAAGCAATGAGGCCTTTGGGGCAGACCACGTACACCTTCAGCTGGAGTGGCCGCAGGATCCATTGCTTGGGAGAGTGGTTTATGGCCCAAGCAAGCGAGAAGACACCCAATCATTCAATCATCGATGATCACGTGCGCGATTCAGTTTGGATCCCTTTTGCGCAGGTCGCCGAGCGTCTCAGCTATCACCCCCATGTCCGGGAGCGAACACTGCAATGGCTGCACGCTTACGAGACTGAGTTCAGCCATTTTTAAGATCTTACAAAAGCGGATTCAAAGTCTCGTATGGGTGGATCGCAGAGGTGCCCCCCTTCCCGAATCCAAGGATAGACAATCAACCCTCAATCGGACGACAACAGTGATTGCCTAGGTCCTAGGATGACCATCCGCGGATCGCCTAGAATGAATTCGTTATAATGCCGCCATTCAAACGAGCGCTGACCATGGATATCCAAGCTAATTTGACTCGCATCATCCAGGCGGAAGCCGCTGCTGTTCAGGCCATCGACGTAAAACCTACGTTCACCGAAGCAGTTGAACTGATTCAAGGCACCAAAGGGCGTGTCGTTGCGACAGGAATCGGCAAAGCTGGCTTCATCGCTCGTAAATTTGCCGCCACCCTCGCGTCCACGGGTACACCTGCGTTCTTTATCCATCCGGCTGAGGCAGGCCACGGTGATTTGGGCATGTTGGCGCCGGATGACGCCATTGTCGCTTTCTCAACCAGCGGGAAATCAACCGAGGTGATCCAAATGTTAACCATCGCAAGGCAACTGGGTGTCGAGCGAATTATCGGCATCACATCGCACGTGGATTCACCGCTGCGGAGTTTAAGCCAGATCGTTTTAGATATGGGAGATCGCATCACAGAGCCCTGCCCCCTGGGTCTAACCCCGAGCGCATCCATTGCTGTGATGCTGGCCATCAGCGACGCCATTGCCCTTACAGTGATGGAGCTCAAAGCCTTCACCAAAGATGAGTACGGCATGCGACACCACAGCGGCTACCTCGGCAGCATCTCTCGAAAGACCGACGCCCAGTAAGGCTTCCTCTTGACCGCTCCCGATCCTCAGACGCTCGCCGAGCGCTATTTCCATGAAGCGGTGACTGATGTCGCCCAATGCCACGAACGGCCCCGAGTGTTAGGCCTCATTGCCAGCACGGACAAGCCCTCAATGGCTTACGCAAGAGCCACCAAACAACGATTCCTTGATGTTGGCATGGATTACGACCTTGAGCAGCTCAGCCGTCTGGACCTCGAAGCCCGAATTCTAGAAGCCAACAGTGACCCCTCGGTGCACGGCATCTTTGTGTACTTTCCTGTCTTCGGTAACCAACAAGACGATTATCTTCGCAACTTGATCACCTTTACCAAGGATATTGAGGCGGGATCCCAGTACTGGGTTCGAAAACTTTATGCCAATGATCGCTTCGCGATCGCGGGGGACCCATCGAAGAAAGCGTTACTCCCCTGCACACCGCTCGCGATTGTGAAGCTTTTGGTCGAACTGAGGGTCTATGGTGACCCATCGATTAAGCCGGGAGCACTGTCTAAACCCCTGTCGGGTAAACAAGTCACCATCTTCAACCGAAGCGAAGTCATCGGCCGACCGCTTGCCGTCATGATGTCCAATGATGGTGCTGAGGTGTTTTCCTTCGATGAGCACGGACCGCTCAAATTCGTCGATGCCAAGCCCAGCGAATGCAACATCACACGGCGCAAAGCCCTTGCAGGATCTGACATCGTTATCACGGGCGTGCCGTCCGCGGGCTTCGCTCACATCGAAGCAGATGAAGTCACTTCGAAGGCTATCGGCATTAATTTTTCAAGCATCCAAAATTTTTCAGATGCTGCAGCCGAAAAAGTATCGCTGTTCATACCCAGAGTGGGCCCTATGACAGTGGCTATGTGCATGCGCAATACGCTTCGACTATATCGCCATTTCCACATGGGTACGCCTGATGACTAGCGAAAGCCTCGCGCCTTGGCTTGCCGCGCTGAGCCAAAAAACCCCAGCGCCAGGGGGAGGCGCCTTAGCGTCGGCACTCTCAGCGCAGGCTGTCGCGCTCTTTACAATGGTTGCCCGATACTCCAAAGGCCCACGTTTCGGGCCAGCGCTGATCGATCGCCTTGATCGAGTACAAGCGGAGTTTTTAGTACTGGCGGAGGACGATGCACGCGCATTTCGGGACTTGAGCGACACCCTGAAATCAGTCAAGAACGGCGTTGCCACTGACTTGCTCTTGCAAAGTCGATTCATGGCTGCGGCGAGAACACCGCTCATGGCGTTCGAGAAAACGCTCGATATCAGCGAAACACTGCTTGCAGTCGCAGTACATACGAATCGCAATCTGAAAACCGATACGTTGATGGTGGCCGATCTTTTGTGTTGCGCGCTGCGCTCACATCGACTCAACGTCGAAGTTAATTTAGCAGGCACGAACAGCCCCGACTTCATCGATCTCTCGGCCAAACGATTGGCGGGAGGCACCGTGATCATCTCCGCGCTCGAGCAAATGCGCGATACGTTCTAGGCCAAGGTCTTGATCATCGCTCATTCGATCTGCATCTTGCGCGACTGGTGGGGCTACCACCGTCTCCGACTTCGCCCTGCTCGTGTGCTCGCACTGAGCCTCCTTTTCATTGCAGGTTGTCAGACATTGGAGTCAAATCGCCCAACGGCAGGCTCTGATCACTCCCTAGGAGGCAAACACCTCACCTCACCAGAAGCAAAAGAACGCGCAGCGATTCAGCTTGAACGCGCGCTCTTTAATCAGTTGGTGGCCTCTCAGATGGCGAGGTCATCGCTCGAAGACGACCCAACCACTCTCCTCGAAATCCTCGAGTCAAGCGTTGATGCCAAGGCCCTTTCAAGGTCGCAATCCGAACTCTGGCGGTACCTAAAATTTGTTAAACAGACACCGGACTGGCTGACCGTGAGTGCATCTCACGAGCAGGTGGCGCAGCTCAGCTGGCTCGAGGCGCGCATCGAAGAACTCAAGACCCAACTGAGCGCTTGGTCGCCTATGGCTCGAAACGCCTCACAACACGTCAAGCTCAATCTGGCTTGGGATGCTGTCTACGCGCAGTTCCAAGACAACCCCTTTGGGTTCACCTACTTGAGCCTACCCGACCTCTCGATCAAACCATCCCTCCTCCCTAATGCCGCACTCTACTTCTATCAAGACATCGATCATTCGATCCGGATTAGCCAGCGCGCAATCGAGGCCATCCCTGCTGAAGAAATGGCTGCGATTGGAATGATTTACGGCTTACCCGGCGCCCACTACCTCACCTCCCGCGTGTCCGGTGCGGCCCACTTCCCAAGCTATACCGAGGCCAATCAGAGCGCCCTCGCCCTCTCGATGCTCGACATCATGAATCGGCTTCGACCCTATGAGGAGGAGCACTTGCTCATGCCCCGCCTTGCGTTCAGCCAATCACAACTCAGTAAGCTGCACGCAGCGCTTGCACTCAGCGAAGCTACAACATCGGAAACACGTATCAGGGCGCAGTTTGCTCAGCTGTCAGGGCTTGATGAGCCTAGGCTGAGCCTTGAGTGGGATGACATTCTTCGCTCAAGATCCTCTCTTGTAAAAACAGCACGAAGTTACTGCTGGTTGTGGCAACACCGTTTGAGCCCAGAATCAACCAGCCATTGGCTCCTCACCGATTATGGTCAAGCCTTCTCAACATGGGCAAGCGAAGCAGACCGCCCCACGCCTTTTCTGGGAGCCTTCGATTAAAGGTGTCCGAAGCCGCCTAGCGCAATGACTCCGGTTCAGGAGATCGCAGCGCCCCTGGCCAACTCAAACGTGCAAGGCGCTCGCCATTTAGAAGCACACCGAATCGACCCAACGCTGGAAGCTATAGGGTCCAGGGTGATCAAGCCCGTCACTTACAGGCAAATTTCTTCGAGGTGAACGCGTATCGCTTGAGATGACCGACATAGAGGAATGAGCGTTCAGCGAATACTCGCTGGGCTGCGCTTGGTCGACATCGCACCGCCTGCCCCGAGATTCGCTCAAAAACTTTGCGTCTAACGATGGCCTAAGATCTCTACCCAAAGCCTGGCGCTCGCGGCCACTGCCTTCCATTTTAGCGCGCGGTCACTCAGTCGATATCCAGCTGGCGCTCGCTAGCCTGGGTCGCGAACGCCTGAGTGGCTTCAAAGAACGAGCAATTTTGTTGCCCGTTTAATTAGGACAAAACGCCCTGTGAGTGCTTGGTGACTCGTCTATCGAAGCGAAAGAGAGGGTTCAATCTAGACCGATGGCGAACTCGCAAGCCACTTTTTTCGGTGAGCACGGCCGAACCGATATTGGATTTCGTGGACTTCATTGATTTTCAGTTCAAAGAGAAGTGCTTTTGCTGCTGGACCATAGCTACAGACGGATTCAGCCAAAGCGCGCTTGCTCACGTCGTCAGTGAAGTGCACACCGCCGTTAACGATGAACTCGCCACTACTTCCTGAGCTATCGTTCATCGCGCAATGCAAGCTAAACCGACCATTTTCGAGTAAGTCTTTCGCTTTTGGCGTGCTTGGCTCGACAAAGAGGAAACAATGACCGCCGCCAATCGCGGGCGTCACCGGATGGAGTCTCGGCCGATGATCTTCTCGAACCGTGGCGAGGTAAGCGACCTGGCCATCCAAGCGCTTCTTTCCAAAAGCCGCCATCTCGGGTTGAGCCGCCTCAAAATCACCCCAACTCACCACTTCCATCTCTTCCCCTCTCAATCGCTCACCCAGACTCCATGCATGAGCTTAGCAGACTGATCATTCAGACAGTCGACTTCCTTCGGATACCACAATTGGTAATCGATCTTCCAAGCCAAGCGCTCGCGCCAAAGGTAACAAATAGGCGGCATAGGCTTTGTATCGCCCGATCGCATGACGATAAAGTGGCTGGCGCACTTGCCTAAAACTTGCGGTCTCAACCACACGCTCAGTCGAGTGAAAAGACAAACAAGCGGCTTCGAAAGACAGGTCGCACCGTTCAAGCAGCCGGCGGATCGAGCTTTCGGGATCCTCAACCAAACGCTCATAGTGAACCTCGGTGACCGCGCCTTTCAGATCCTCAGACCAATGCCTCATCAATCGACGATACTCCTGATAGAACAAGCCAAGGTGTGTGAGGTCAAAGCTATAGTTTTGTCCGTGGGTGAAATTCTGGAAGAAGCAGCTCACGCAAGTGTCCAAGGGATCTCGAACCACATGGATGATAGGCGCCTGGGGCCATAGCCAATGCATGTAGCCCAGATATTGAAAATTGAGCGGGTGCTTGTCGACCACATACCGTACGTCCGCTTCCGCAAACTTCGATACAACGTCAAGGTAACGCTGTCTCACATGACCCAGGGATACCTGAAGCTGCGTCTGTGTCATGCGACCGCTTGCGAGACTATGAATGATCGGCCGCAAGAGTTGGGCAATATCACTCAGTTCGCCCGCGCCGACCACGCCACTGTGACTCGCTAAGATTTGCTCAACGAGCGTCGTCCCTGATCTCGGCATCCCCACCACAAAAATAGGTGTGACTTCGTTAGACGATTCCATCCCACCCTGATCGCTCGGCAAATCGCGCGCGTGGTAAATCACATCTTTAAAAAAAGCACGTTGGTCCTGGATGGAAAATGGGCGGCCCGCGAGTCGATTTGCCTGCTTAAAATGGCCAAAAGCTGTCGCTGGTTCCCCCACATCATCAAAAAACTTTCCCGCCGCAAACTGAAGGTAGCTACGCTCTCGATCAGGCACATCGGTTCGCTGGAGAAGGCTAGTCAACTGTTGACCCAGTGGGTCCCCCGCATCGAAGTGCTTCATTTCAGCCAGGCCTTGATACGCCTCCCCATAGATGGGATTGAGCGAAATGGCCGATTCAAAACGCGCGATCGCTGCGTCGAATCGGCCCACCCGGCGATAAAGACCAGCAAGATTATGGTGGTAGGCCGCCATCGTGGGGTTGAGACCGATGGCGCGTTCGATCATGTTGATTCCCAGATCAATCTGGCCTCGCTCAGCCTCGATTAGCCCGAGCAAATGCAGCGGATCTGGCGACGCCTCGTCCTCGGCGAGCAACTGGCGATAAATTTTCTCCGCCTGTTGCCACTGACCGGCTTGATGCAGGGCAAGTGCTTCTTTGATTGCACTCTGAGGCAATGGATCACTCCCTTATCTTGAGCGCTTTATCTCAACGTCAATCAAGAGGTTCCGGTTCGTACTCCAGCGCAGTGGCGGATTGAACCGGCACGGAATAGTCATAAGTCTGCCCTTCGACCGTTTCAATTTGAAGGGTCAATCGGTCTCCAGCCTTGAGGGGTTGCCTCAGCTCCATTGCCATCAGGTGCACGGAACCGGGCTTCATCTCAAGTATCACGTCTGAGCTTAGTTCGGGCCATGGCTTATGTTGCATCCGCATCTGACCGTCGATCATCGACGTCTCGTGGAGCATCATCCGACCAGCCTCTGGCGAGCTCGCACCTTTTAACGTCGTGGTGCCACTTTCACTCGTCAATTTGCCGTAGATGGCCATGACATTCCGCCCGGGCAGCGGTGCTCGCGCCCAGAGCTCGGTCGCCTTGAGTGAACGAGTGCCTTGATGCGCTACTTGGGGCTGCACCTCGTGCATCGCGTGGTGACCAGCCTCATGCGCATCTGCCGAGGCTTGACTTCCTGCGCCAATCACCAAAAACATGAGGCCCATCAATGGAAATGAGCGAAAGATGGCTGTGGTGATGATCTGCGGGTTTGATACGCCAAACTCAGCTCGCTTCAAGGTGTATAAGAACTGCATCGATTCATCTCTTGTGAGAAACTGCAAAGCATACTCGAGCATTTAAGCCAGGCCCAGCGAATCACATGTCGAACGTCTTCGAGCACTTCACCCAACATCACCAAGAAACAAAGCCATTCTTAATTGCCCCAACAGGAGAGCCGATCGCGACCTATGGGGATCTGCATCGATCGACCGCTCAATATCTCAGTGCCCTGATTTCCCTCGGTTTACAGCCTGGCGATCGGGTGGCTGTCCAAGTTGAAAAATCAGCCGAGGTTTTATTTCTCTACTTTGCGTGTCTTCGCGGTGGCTTCATCTATCTGGCGCTCAATACTGCCTACCAAAGGGAGGAAATTCGGTATTTCCTGGCAGATGCGGAACCCGCGCTCTTCGTGGCCGACCCCAAAAAAGCCGAAGAAACACGGTCGGTTGGCGCGGCCAAGGTTCTGACCCTGGATGCAAAGGGTCAGGGTAGCCTGCGTGATCTCGCTGACCAATCGGAATTAACCAATCATGTCGAGCCAGTCACCGCGGACGATACCGCCGTGATTCTCTATACATCGGGCACCACGGGGCTGCCCAAAGGCGCGATGATTACGCACGGAAACATCATTTCCAATACAGAAACCCTTTGCGAGGCTTGGGATTGGCGATCTGACGATGTCATGCTCCACGCGCTGCCCATTTTTCACGTTCATGGCCTATTTATTGGTACGCACTTGGCCGTCCTCAAGGGGAGTTCAATCCTATTTCTTCCGCAATTCGATCCCGAAACGGTGTTGCAGCAACTGCCAAGCGCCACGGTCTTTATGGGCGTGCCGACCTACTACACGCGGCTACTGAATGCAGGCATTAGCGCCGAGCAGGCACGAGGGATGCGGCTCTTCACCTCCGGGTCAGCGCCTCTATTGCCCCAAACGTTTGCAGCCTTCGAAGAGGTCACCGAGCATGTCATCGTTGAGCGTTATGGCATGACTGAGACCGGGATGAACACTTCCAATCCCGTCTACGGTCAACGAAAGCCAGGCACCGTGGGTCCAGCACTCAAAGATGTCAGCTATCGAATTGTTGACGGCAATGGCGCGTCGTTGCCTCAAGGCGAGCCCGGGCAGCTGCAAGTCAAAGGGCCGAACGTCTTCAAGGGCTATTGGCGAAAAGAGGCGCAAACTCAAGCCGCCTTTACTGCCGATGGTTATTTCGACACGGGAGACGTTGCGCAAACGGATGCAGACGGCTATGTGTCTATCGTAGGCCGAGAGAAAGACCTGATCATCACCGGGGGGCTTAACGTTTACCCCAAAGAGATCGAAACGTTGATCGATCGGTTTGAGGGTGTACTAGAGAGTGCCGTGATTGGTGTGCCGCATCCTGATTTCGGAGAAGCGGTCACCGCGGTCATCGTCGGCAATGGTCAAAGTGAAATCGATCCCGCACACCTCATTCAATCGTTAAAAGATACGATCGCTAATTTCAAAGTCCCCAAGCGCGCGATCATCGTTGATCAACTGCCCCGAAACACCATGGGCAAGGTACAAAAAAATGTGCTGCGGGACGATTACCGAGATTTGTATCGTTCGTGAGACCAAATTCGTTGCCCTTGACCTGCAGCCTTCGCGCATTGACCAACCATTATTTCACTCGGGGGCATGTAAGCCTACGCGGGACACCGGCCGGACCCGTAAGGTGATAGGGATGCACGCTAGGCCATGTGAATCAACACGGCTCGCAGGGAAATCTTCGGCAGACCTTGTTCTTTTAGCCTAGTCATCGTGCAATTAAAGGAAAGCAGTAGATTGAGGCAGTTCACCCCATATGACTAAAAACATTCGGTTAGCCGTCCTCGCCTCTGGACGAGGCAGTCATCTCGAAAATGTCGACTTGGCCTGCCAAAACCAGTTGCTACCGGCGACAGTGAAGCTGGTCGCCTCGGATAAGGCAGTCAGCGGTGCTATGAGGTACGCTGAATCCCGAGGCATTGCAACCGCCTTTCTGGATCAAAGTTTAATGTTAAGCCCCGATGCGCGAGATCAATACCTCGCAGATCAACTCAAAGCGCACGCGATCGACTGGGTGCTCTGCCTTGGCTACCTAAAGCGCATCGGTCCGCAGGTCGTCTCAGCTTTTAAGGACAAAATGATTAACGTTCACCCCTCACTTCTGCCTAAATTTGGCGGCCAAGGGATGTATGGCTTGGCCGTTCACCAAGCGGTCCTCGATGCGGGCGAGACAGAGACTGGGGCGACCGTGCATTTTGTGAACGAGGCGTATGATGAAGGCGCGATCATCGCGCAGATTCGCGTTACCATTCCCCCCAAGATCGATTCAATAGCCCTGGCAGCCCTAGTGCTCAAGGCTGAACACCAGCTTGTTTTGAACACCCTATCGAGGTTATTCACTGCCCATGACTGATTCATCCAGCTTCGAGCGATACCCTCGAGCGCCCATGGCGCTCATGACCTGCAACTCCGGTCGAACCATGGCCGAGACCGTTGCCACGCAGTTGGGTTTACCGCTGCTTCCGACTCGCGAAACTTGGTTTGCTTGCGGAGAGGGAAAAATCGAAATCGAAGCCAATGTCCGAGGCCATGACCTGTACATCTTTCAGAATGTGGTGGGCGATCAGGATGACCGCAGCATCTACGATCGATTTGTGATGCTGCTTCACGCAGTCGAGGCTGCGGCATTGTCGGATGCCCAATATATCACCGCCGTCACACCCTATTACCCGGGGGCCAGACAAGACAAACGCAAAGGCAGAACCCGCGAGGGCATTACCGCAGGCCTCTTCGCCCGAATGCTCCAGAGTGCGGGTGCAGACCGAGTGGTCACCGTCGAGATCCACAACGATTCCATAGCGGGCATGTTCAATCCGTCTCAATCTCATCTAGAGAACATCTTCTTAACTAAGCAACTCGTGCCGTGGCTCATCAGTGAAGGACATCATGCAGACGTGGTTGTGTCGCCTGATGTAGGTTATTTAGAAAATGCGCGAATCTATGCCGAGGAGCTCGCAGCTGATCTTGCCGCCCTGTCAAAAGAGAGGGACTACTCGCAACCCAACACGGTCTTCCGCTCAACGCTCATCGGAGAAGTTAAGGGTCGGGATGTTCTCTTAGTTGATGACATCATCGATACGGCCGGTTCGGTGGTGGCGGCTGTGTCTGAGCTTATCGAGCGGGGCGCGCGAAACATTACCGTCGCCTGTGTTCATCCTGTGTTTTCTGGCCCTGCCTGGGACAGGCTAACCGAGCTCAAAGAGCGATCAGTTGCCGAAAATTGGTCCTTTAAGTTGATTGGCACAACCTCAATCCAGCATCCCAATGCGCCAGAATGGTACTCGACCTACCCGATTGAACCCCTGGTCGCAGCCGTTCTCGAGAAAATCAATCTTCGGGGCAGCGTCTCTGGCGTTCAAAATCCAGATCGCGGTTAGCGCTTGGGTTGACAGATAGTCACCGGCCGCTATCCTTGCCTTCCAAAATCGCCCTGCCATCCCTAGTTTGCCGAATTCCGATCGAGCTGAATTCGTGCGCCAATGACTGATTAGATCGACATGAGCAAGCCACGCGCCAGCAATCCGGATCAAGAGAACTTTTCGTTCGTCGACTCCGAGCACGATATTCTCGAATTTTGGGAGACACACCAGGTTTTCCAAAAAAGCCTTGAACAAACTGCCGATGCTGACCCTTATATTTTTTATGATGGCCCGCCTTTCGCGACCGGGTTACCTCACCATGGGCATTTGGTTGGCTCCGTTTTAAAGGACGCGGTGCCCCGCTACTTCACAATGCAGGGACGCTACGTTCAACGGCGCTTTGGTTGGGACTGCCATGGATTACCGATCGAACATGAGATTGATAAATCCCTTGGAATGTCGTCCGGCGAGGCGGTCGAGAAATTAGGCATTAAGGGCTACAACGATGAATGTCGTTCGATCATTCAGCGCTATACCAAAGAATGGCGGAAGACGATCACCCGTATCGGTCGCTGGGTCGACTTTGATAACGACTATAAAACGATGGAACCCTGGTACATGGAGTCCGTTTGGTGGGTCGTTAAAAAATTGTGGGAGAAAGATCTCATCTATCGGGGCGAGAAAGTGGTGCCCTTTTCTACCGCACTCGGCACCGTGCTCTCGAACTTTGAGGCCGGCAGCAATTATCAGGACACACAAGACCCTGCGATCACCGTACTGTTCAAGCTCAGCGACGAAGACACCTACATCGCTGCATGGACAACAACCCCATGGACCTTACCTTCCAATTTGGGCCTCTGCGTCGGACCTGAGATCTCGTACGTCAAGGTCTTCGATGAAGCGCTGAAGGCAAACATCATCCTGGCCGAAGCTCGACTGCCCGAATACGAGGCCAATCGTTCACTTACGGTGGTCGATACGTTCGAAGGGCGCACCTTAGCGGGTCGAACGTATGAGCCGCTCTTTAACTATTTTGAGGACCAACGAGCCTTAGGCGCTTTTCAAATTCTGGTTGACGATTACGTCACCACCGATGCTGGCACAGGCGTTGTCCACCAAGCACCAGCATTTGGTGAGGACGATTTCAGAGTATTTAAATCAGCCCGTATCAGTGCCATGGCGTGCCCAGTGGACATGACGGGTCAATTTACGGCTCCCGTGATCGATTTCGAAGGTCTTCACGTGAAGGATGCGGACCGCCAAATCATCAAATATCTGAAGGATCACGGTCATCTGTATCAACAAGACGTTATTCAGCATAGTTACCCATTTTGTCCGCGTTCGGACACCCCAATCATTTACAGAACCATCGACTCTTGGTATGTCAAAGTCGAAGCCCATCGAGACCAGTTAACGCGCGTCAACAATCAGATTCACTGGGTGCCAGAGCACATTCAGCAAGGTCGTATGGGCAATTGGCTGCAAGGCGCGGCGGACTGGGCGATTTCGAGAAACCGCTACTGGGGCACGCCTTTACCGATCTGGATCAATGATGAAACGGGCAAGGCACGATGCATTGGCTCGATCGATGAATTAGAGGCGCTGACGGGCGTTCGGGTGACCGATTTGCATCGGGAGCATGTGGATCATCTCACGTTCGCCATCGAGGGCGAGTCTGGCACTTATCGCCGAATCGAAGAGGTTCTAGACTGCTGGTTTGAATCTGGCTCCATGCCCTATGCACAACTGCACTACCCTTTTGAGAATCAACAATTATTCGAGAAAGGGTTCCCTGCGGAGTTCATTGCCGAAGGCTTGGATCAAACACGGGGCTGGTTCTACACGCTGATTGTCTTGGGCGCATCACTCTTCGATACCCACCCATTCAAGAACGTCATCGTCAACGGCATCGTGATGGCCGAGGACGGTAAGAAAATGTCCAAGCGGCTCAAGAACTATACGCCGCCAGACGAGTTGATGGAGCAGTTTGGCGCCGATGCCTTGCGCCTTTACCTGATCAACTCAGGCTTAGTGAAAGCAGAAGAACAACGATTCACCGACGATGGCGTCCGCGACATGATTCGGCGGGCCCTCCTGCCTTGGCTCAATGCCTATCGTTTCTTGAAAACCTACACCGAGATCGACAATTGGAAACCGAGCGATCTTGAACCCGCGGCTTCAAGCAACATTATGGATCAATGGATCCTCTCGCGCCTTCAATCGCTCAAGACCAAGATCAGTGAGGAAATGGCGGCTTACCACCTTTACAACGTGGTGCCCGCATTGTTCGACTTTATCGAAGATTTAACCAACTGGTACATTCGACTCAACCGAGCACGCTTCTGGACAGAGTCACTCTCTGAGGACAAATTAGCCGCCTACACGACGCTCCATCAAGTGGTGCTTGAACTCAGTATCTGCATGGCCCCCTTTGCACCCTTTCTGGCCGAACGTCTCTACCAAGCCTTACCCAAACGTTCGAGCGCGCCCTTATCTGTACATCTCTGTCGCTACCCCACGCCAGACCACGAACGAATTCAACCGCTTTTGGAGCAAGCCGTTACCCGAATGCAAAGCGTGGTATTGCTGGGTCGGCAAAAGCGTAATCAGGCCAAGATCAAAACCAAATTCCCACTTGGACGCCTCACCGTGATCCACGAGGATCAATCGTTACTCTCTGAGATTGAGCGCTTAGAGGATTACCTCAAAGTTGAGCTCAACGTCAAAGAGATTGGATACGAGACTGACGAATCTCGTTATATCAATCTCTATGCCAAGCCGAATTCTCCCGTTCTAGGCAAGCGTTTCGGGCCTCAATTTAAAGTTATCAAGAGCCAAATCGAGTCACTCGGTCATACGGATATCAAAACGTTGCAGGACGCCGAAACGCTAACCATTGGCGATGAGACCTTCAGTCTCGAAGATATTCTGATCTTCCGAGAGGCGCGTGAAGGCACTGAGACGGTCTCCGATCGGTTTATGTCCATTGAGCTCGATACCACATTGACTGACGCCCTCGTTGAGGAGGGACTCGCCCGTGAGGTGATCAGCCGCATCCAAAAACTGCGCAAGGAGCTTGGTTTCAATGTGACCGATCGCATACAAACCCAAATTGAGGCAGCACCCAACCTCGTTCGAGCCATCCAGGCGCATGAGGCACACGTCAAATCAGAGACGCTTACCACAGCGCTGTCCATGACCGAGTCGCTGGGAACCTTCGATCTTGACGCCGACATTGATGGTGACCGACTTCGAGTCAAATTGACCGTTAACCCCTAACGCCCTCGATAATTCTCGAAGCGATGAGGGTGGAGGTATCGAGCGTTTCGTGCCGGACAGAACGATTAACGATGCGCGCCGCTTAGGTGGCAAATCGGTTGATGCCTCGACTTGTCCCGGCGCCTCCATTGAGGCCACTTATAAATCAACTTATGATCAATTCCATCTAAAGGGATTGTTATGCCGCATCTTCTCAATCAATCGATCAATACCTTGCAGACCATGCTCTCACGAGGCGAGACCACCTCGGTCCAATTGGTGGAACAAGCGCTTCTGGGTTTCGAGAAAGTAAACCCGCTGATCAATGCTGTAGTGACCACCCACCCAGAGCTTAGCCTTCGTTACGCGGAAAAAGCTGATGCACTCAGGGCCAAGGGCGAGATTGTTGGCCCACTTCATGGCATCCCAATGACGATCAAAGACAGCCTCGATACCTTCGACATGGTCACGACCTGGGGCACCGAGGGCCGGACTTCTTACCGACCCGGACACGATGCCATCGCAGTGTCGAGACTTCGAGCAGCCGGGGCCATTCTGGTCGGGAAAACCAATACCCCGGAACTCACATTGGCCTACCAAACCGATAATCACGTGTTCGGCAGGACATCCAATCCGCATCAGGTCGACCGAACCTCGGGTGGGAGTTCCGGTGGCGCTGCGGCCTTGATCGCCTGTGGGGGCATTCCGATCGATTTGGGCACTGACACTGGCGGCAGTATTCGCTTGCCTGCCCATTTTTGTGGGATCTATGGTCTCAAACCAACCACTGGGCGCGTGCCAACCACCGGCAACGCCCTACCCAGCACGGGCTTACTCGCCCCACTCAGCCAGATCGGCCCGCTCGCTCGAACCCTCGATGATCTCGAGTGCATCTACCAATTCATTGAAGGGCCGCACCACAGCGACCCATACACCGTCGATGCACCTCATCTGGGTGCTGAGAGCGACGTGCAGAGCCTACGAATCGGCTATTTCACCGACCATGGGTTGGGCGCCGCATCGCCGGCCATCACGCAGGCAATTAAGCAGCTGGTTGCCGACCTCGCTGGGGCCGACTACTCAATCACTGAAATCAAACCAGAGGGGCTGGAGATGACCTCCATGCTTTATGGTCGACTCTTCAATGCCGATGATCACGAGTTGATTGCCGATCAACTCCACAGCGCGGGAACGCGGACACCCTCGCTGCGACTGCAACGAATTCTAAGTCAACCCAAGGCCCACCTATCTGCCAGCGAACTCAGTCATCTGATTGCCCTCTGGGATGGATACCGCAGCAGTATGCGACGTATCTTTGAGCATGTGGATGTCCTGCTTTGCCCAGTTAATGGTAGAACTGCAATCACCCACGATGAGGAAGAGAACCCCTTCGATTATCTCTACACCCAAGCCTTCAACCTTACCGGCTGGCCGGGGCTCAGCATGCCAATCGCTAAGGATGAGAAGGGATTACCCATCGGCCTTCAAATCGTTGCGGCGCCGTTTTTTGAAGCTCGATGCCTAGCCGTCGCTCGCTCAATACAGCCTCTCATCACGCCCCTTGATCCACCTAAAGTTTATCTAGACTAAATTCGGCCCAAATCAAGGCGAACTAATCGCGTCTTCCGCTGCGATCCAAGCGCTGACTACCTGTTCTCATCTTGACGCCAAAACTGGCGCTCAACTCGCGATGGGCGTAAAGTACGTCCCCCCGCAAGGAAACAGATTGTGGGCGCTGCTTCGTATACTCTCGTATGATGACGATCGAAGTGGTTTTAGACTAATTTCAAGGAAATAAACGCCATGCGGACGCGATTGGTCCTCCTCGTCTTTTTTGTTTTCTCGATGACAGCCCAGGCCGAAAGCACTGATCTGGCGGGCGTTTACAGACTCGCGACCCAAAATGATCCACAGATTGGTGCCGCAGAGGCAGCCTTCCTTGCTCGCGGCGAGATCGTGCCACAAACACGCGCTGGCCTATTGCCTAGCGTCGTGGTTTCCGGTGGCTATTCAGAAACCTCGCGTTCCTACCCGGGCGTCCCGGAAGCCATTGCCCCAAGTTCAAGCTTTCCAACAAAAACCATGCAAGCCGGCATGAACCAACCCCTTTTTCGATTGGATCGCTGGTACCAATATCAGCAAGCCAAAGCGATCAAAGCACAGGCTGGCGCCCTGTTGGGTGGAGAGGAACTCGCACTCATCGTTCGAGTTGCAGAAACCTATTTCACAATACTCGAGCGCCAAGACGGCCTGAATGCAGCCATGGCGGAGCAAAATGCGGTCAAAAGACAACTCGAACAGGTTCAGCAACGGTTTGACGTGGGTCTGGTGGCGATTACCGACGTATTAGAATCAAAAGCCGGCTTTGACTCAGCAACCGTGAACGTGATCGAAGCTGAAGGCGCCCAAACCCGAAGCTTCGAACCCCTTGTTCGACTGACAGGCCGAGCCTTTGACGAAATCTATGCACTCACAGAGGCCTTCCCTGTTCGGACGCCAGAACCTGCAAACGAAGATGCATGGGTGAGTGCCGCGCTTACCGGCAACCCTAACGTGCTTCAAGCGAGAGCAGCACGACAAGCAGCAGAGAAGCAGGTCAAAATCAATCGATCCAGACACTTGCCTACAGTCGATGCTCAAGTGTCCTGGGCTAATCAACGCACCGATAACACCGTCTTTTCTCTTCCTGAAGTGGAATCGGAGATCTACTCAGTGAATCTGAGCATTCCGATTTTCACGGGAGGCGCCACTCGATCAGGCGTCAAGCAGGCTCGATATCAACTCGATGAAGCGCAAAACTCGCTTGATTTGGTTGAACGCCAAGTTGCAGAAAATACCCGCGCACTCTTCTCCGCCATTAATACCGACGTCGCGAGAGTGAAAGCTCGTTTGCAGGGAATCGAATCAAGCCGCTCCGCACTTGCGGCGACTCAGACAGGGTATGAAGTAGGCACCCGTAACATCGTTGATGTGTTACTCGCTCAGCAGCGGCTCTATCTCTCAGAATTTCAGTTCGCCAGTGCGCGGTATCAATACATTAAGAATACGCTCAAGCTCAAACAACTCATTGGTAGTTTGAACGAACAAGACCTCGTTGAACTCAACCGCTTTATTGATGTCAGTAAGCCTATCGCTCAGGTTAAATCGCTGGATCAATAAGGACCACATCATGCTGCGTTCACTCACTGGCCTCGCCGTTATCGCGCTGGCTGCGCTCCTTTATTATTTCGCTGACGCAAGGGACGTTCCCGTCGCAAGCGAGGCACTTGCCGAAGACTTGCCACCACTGATCGATCTCACCAACGATGAGGCGAACAACATCAGCGTCTTCGAGGCTTCCAGCCCCTCGGTGGTGTTTGTCACCAACACTCAACTGCGCCGGCGTCGGTTCTCACTCAATGTCATGGAGATACCCAAAGGCTCTGGCACAGGCTTTGTCTGGGATCCAAGCGGACTGATCGTTACTAATTTTCACGTCGTCTATGGCGCCAATAAAATCACAATTACGCTGCAATCGGGCAATAGCTACGAGGCCGAGGTCGTGGGCGCTACTCCAGAAAAGGATATCGCGCTATTAAAAATCGACGCGCCAGATGAAGAGCTGGTCGCTCTACCTTTGGGCGACTCGAGCACGTTGGCTGTTGGACGCAAAGTGCTAGCGATTGGCAATCCCTTCGCGCTTGATACCACGCTCACCGTCGGGGTTGTCAGCGCACTTGGTCGAGAAATTAAGTCCATGAACAACCGGACTATTTCCGGCGTCATTCAAACGGACGCGGCCATCAACCCTGGGAATTCGGGGGGGCCTCTGCTCAATTCAAGAGGTGAGCTGATCGGTGTTAACACCGCCATCTTCAGTCCATCCGGTGCCAGTGCAGGCATCGGTTTTGCGATTCCGGTCGCCACTGTAAAGAGCATCATTCCTCAGTTGCAAAAATACGGCCGACTCTACAGGCCTATCCTAGGTATTGAGACGCTCTCTGATTCTTGGGCCAGCCGGTTGAAGATCAAAGGCGTCGTCATCTTTGCTGTTAAACCCGGACTACCCGCGGCAAAGGCAGGGCTCATCGGCGTGCGTGAAGACATCCGCGGAAATATTCATCTAGGCGACATCATCATCGCCATCGATGGCGAGCCTGTTACGGACGAGGATTCCATGCTGTCGCTGCTGGAAAATCATCAGCCCGGAGATACCGTTCGCATTACGTGTCTAAGAGACGAGGACATCACTGAATACGAGCTCACGCTTGCACCACCCGATGCCGAGCTCTAGGCGGACGCAGACGACTCATCAACGTTGCATTCTTACCGGCCGTGCCTTCGGCCGCTTGCGCAACCCAGGAGATTGGCCTCGCGTCTTGCCTCTCATCGCTCTATTCCTGGTCAGTAGCTGCACTCACTACCGGCCGTCGGCGCATTATGAAATTCGCGCACCGATTCCTGAGGGATGGCAAGAGGTTGAGGCGTTCACAAGCACAGCGCTCAAACTGAGTCGATTCGAATCCCCGATAAGTGCGGAGGGGCGGACAGCATTACAGCTTGAACACAGCAAATCAGGCGGCCCGCCAGATCTCAATCACGTGCTCGAGATCGAACAATCCATTCAGCGAACGCGGTGTCCTTCAAGTACAACGGAATCCTTTTCAAAGAGCGAAGAGTCAGGATTCCGTATCGAGCTCTTCATTAGCAGCTGTTCGGATCCCCCACTAAAAGCGCCGCTCCTCTCGATGACAAAGTATTTCCTAGCTAAAGATCAGTTTCGTATTAGCGTTGATTTTTTCCCGGTCAACACAAAGTTGAACCTGCGAGACGGCACGGTTCACTCTTGGATTCAGCGATGGAGTACGCAACTGCGAGAGGTTGTCATTTGTCCGCTAGACGCTCCGCTGGAAAGCTGCGGTTCGAGCTGAACTCAACTTTTCAGAGGGGGCGAGCCCCACTATCGCCAAATCTAAAACCTTAAAAGTCTCCCGCGCATGGCAGATCATTCTCCGAGGATTGTCCTCGCTGCGCCTGTCTGGAGGGTGCCTCTTATGCCCAGGCGAAGAGGCTTGTCCGGGCGACTCGCTTTGCTTACCTTGCCGCACGGATTTACCTTGGCTCTCAAATCAATGTCACCGGTGCGGCCTGCCCAGGGTTCGCGATTCGATAGAGCCGTCCTGTGGGCCTTGCAAGCTCACGCCACCAGTCTTTGACGCGATCATTCCCGCGGTGGCCTATGAATTCCCAGTTAATCAATTGATTAAAGCATTCAAGTTACACGGACGCCTTCACATCGGTCGGGTCCTAGCGCAACTGCTGATTGACACTGTCAACCAAAAGCAGCCTCAGTTCGATCTACTGCTCCCAATGCCGTTACACCCCTGGAAAAGATGGCGTCGGGGATTCAATCAAGCAGAACTCCTTGCCGAGGACTTAAGTCGCGCAATTAAGATTCCAACCTCTCGGCATATTTTGAGGCAAGTGCGACAAACCCAGGCGATGAAGTCACTGAACGCAAGCGAGCGACGATCGATCATCACCCATGCATTCATCACCACTCAGTCACTGGCAGGACTTCACATTGCGCTTGTTGATGATGTGGTCACCACCATGGCCACCGCGAATGAGGTAACTCGCAGCCTCAAGGCCGCCGGCGCACAATCTGTAACCGTGCTCTGTGTCGCTCGGACCCTGGGGCATAGATCAAACCACACTTGAATGCGACCCTCGACCACCAAGATCTATCCTTCAGGTGTGATAAAGTCGAGCCTGAATTTTTTAAGGCTCGCAACATGGATTGGCAGTCGCTCGGTCACCTTGCCACAACGTTTGAATCTACCCACATTGCACCCGATGGGGCTGACGCCGCATTTTATATTGTGGTCTCTGGCGATGACGTCCTGATTAAAGATGATGACGGTGATATCACACCTCTCAGTCTCGATGATTGGAGATGGTGCGGACTTGAGGCACGCTCAGAGCACTGCCTGGGCGTGGTCAGCCAGGTGCCCATTTTTGCGGTTGAGGTCGATGAGGATGCAGACCCACCTGAGGGCTATGGCTTCGAGTCCCTGTGGTGGTTCCTCGGCAAAGTAGACAGCGACCTCTTCTACTTGTTGGGCCGAGCCAAACAGATCATAGAATGGCATCGAACCCACCGCTTTTGTGGCCAGTGTGGCAGTGAAACGTCACTCAACCCGGGCGATCGAAGCTACAAATGCGGTGATTGTCGACTGTTCTTTTACCCAAGGCTCTCCCCCAGCATCATCGTCTGCGTGAACAAGGGCACCGAGATCCTGCTGGCAAAAAACGTCAACGCCAGAGGCAATTTTTACTCGACGCTGGCGGGCTTTGTGGAGCCGGGAGAATCGATTGAAACTACGGTTCACCGGGAGGTATTTGAGGAAGTAGGCATCAGAGTAAAAAATCTGAAATATTTTTCGAGTCAGTCTTGGCCCTTTCCCAACTCGCTCATGCTCG